>Ga0179593_1525214_pt1 | contig 16924 bp, 16 predicted proteins | sample CZODoug2_1_08_16_FD_185931 | JGI IMG/M metagenome (GOLD analysis project Ga0179593, IMG submission 185931) | Vadose zone soil fungal communities from Angelo Coast Range Reserve, California, USA - CZODoug2_1_08_16fungal (PacBio error correction) | ecosystem: Environmental > Terrestrial > Soil >...
TCTAAGTCGACCAGGCTGACTGAAGAGGGTAGGACGAGTATATAACGTACCCATTGGAAGAGAGGCTGGGGGAAACTGAGAAGTCTGTGAACAGGGGGGGGCGCAAAGGGGCAAAGCGGCTTTACACACCGGAAGACAACCCAGGGAATATCTCATGCATAACAGAACAGGAGAAGGTACTTAGGGCGCCAATGGATCTCAAGAACGTCGATCAACTCACTTCCAGGGCGGGACGATGGGACCAGCGGGAAGAGTTACCCATGCGAAAAGATCATGATAGTGGGGGGATGCGGAGAGGCCGTTTGCTCGGAAAGTGGCTAGACGTGGAGTGGAGGGTTTCGGTAGGTATGCTTATAACCTCGTCTGGACCGGTCTTCTTATATTCTTATAGAACCACGAAAAAAGGAGTAAAAATAATAGGTGGGAGGCCACTTCTATGATTTGGGGGGAGTCTTCGGAGGCTGAGGATGCCGCTTAGGGGCTTCTTCGGAGGTAAGGGGGATTGGGAGGCTAACCAAAAGGGAATCACTAACATACGAGTAAGTGAGGGAAGGTTACTCTCTTGGGGGTAACCCTTCACCTGTGGGGGGGAAACGGTCCAGGGAAGGGCTGTATCTCCTCTATGATAAAGAAAAGACTTTATCTCGATAGAAACATACTGTGACGGATTGCCGGCTACGGAGAGAAAAGTCCGTCACAAAAAAAACTACAGTAACCCTATCGAAGCACACAAAAAAAGTGGAAGTCATCCCTAGGCGTTTTCTCAACGAGTGGTGGGACGGAAGCAGCCAAAACCCAATCGACGTAAGTCTCAAACGGAAGGCCCGGCGCTCGCGCTGCGCAATGTGCGGAAATCAGAACAAAGTCTTCAACCTCCAGCGAGGTTTTCCGTCTTAGAAAACCGAGCCATTTTGGAAAGGTGCGTTGGTGGGTGACGAATCTTCGGCGGGTAATCGTGCGGATCTATACAAAAAAGTATCTATGGTCCCCACACAGGGGATGAATCGAAAAAACTAACCGGGGGGAGTTACCAGATTGCCAAGCTAATTATACATCTATTTGAAACTGCTTGGGAATAGAGCCGCACTGGAAAGTCCCCCTTGGGAACTGCGAAGGTGCGGCTTCGAAGGTCTTGGGGGACTTCCTGAAGGTGGCAAATCTTCCTTAAAAAGGGCCTGGGAGAAAAGAATCCACCCCTACCATTGGGGTAATCTCTGAAAAGAAAAAGAAAAGGGGAGAGGAGGGGGGAGAGAGTAAGGAGGGGATAAGTTTTAGAGAAGATGAGGAAAAACGCGTTTATGCAGAGTCAGGAAACCGTCGACGCGCACAATCCCCAAAGTCCAGGATCCCAAGCACTCGGGAAGTTAGCTGCCCATGCCGGTCACCGGATTCTCGGCCTCAGGCGAGGAAGCGCTTGGGGGTGGGGACCATCGATAATTTTTTAGAAGCCACGGAAACAGAGAGGAAAACATTCCGAAGTTCCCTCAAAAACATTGTTAGAAGAAAAAAATGCTCGGGAGAACCTTAAACGTAGGAACAATCACATAAAATGGTGTCAGGAGGAAAGGTCCCTGTCCGTGATAATGCTATGAGGGGATTGGGATCAAAACAAAAATTAGGATAACCGCCTGGTTGGGGGTTTTTGTCCTTCCCTTTCAGGTCGAGAGACTTTTGGAAATGGCCGTAGGTTCTGACTTTTTGGGCCACGTGCAAGAAGTATGAGGGGAAGAAGGAGAATCCGGGAGGGGAATTACGAGAAGAAGGGAGATATTTCAGTCGTAGGGATAAAAAAACAAAGCGATGGCGCCGAGAACAATCGGGGAAAAGGGAAAAGGAGGGGAAAAAGGCCAGAAAAAAAGTGAGAAGGAGAACGCACCTGCCCAAAGGGGGGGAAAATGACCAAGCCTCCGAGCGGCCTTCCGAAGCCTCAAAAAGACTAAGGAACCGCCAAGAAGCCCCTCAATGAAGGGGCCGCCGCAACCTTAGTTGCCGTCCTCCACGCAGAAGCCTCCGTCCATAAGAAAAAGGGCCGAGTCTCCAGAACAACTACCGACCATCCAGACCTCCACGAAATCGAGGGAAAGAGAATGAAGAAAGACGAGCAGGATATTCTAGGGGGGGTTATACTCCGTGAGCGCTGGTCAACAACGACAGTCCGGGGTTAAGAGAACATCCGTGCTCACTTGGGTAAAGAAGGACCTGGGGACGCCGTTCGCAGATTACATGGACATGCCGGGGATTGGATGGAAGAAGCTGAATATGCTACAACTGAGAATAAACCCATGGGGAACAGTGCCCACCCAAAAGAAAAAAACACAAAACCCGAGGGGGCCTGGGGGAAAGACATTGGGAAGAGTGTGGATATAAGCGGGAAAAGCCCGCTTGAGGCAGCAGCGACAGCAGGATGGAGAAAAAATAAAGGAGAGATTGAGGGAGTCTCTGCATGGGAACGCCTGAGCGGATGCCGGATAAAAAAGGGACATAGAGCAAAAAAAAGGAAAAAAAAGTGTGCTTGACCCAGTTCCTGAGGCTTGGAAAGGTTGGGAAAAAAGAAGGTTGGGGAGAAAATGAGACCGAGAACGGAGTTGACGGAAGCTGTCCATAGGGGGAAGGGGAGTGGAAAATTTGAGAAGAAATCAGGGGGGGTATCAAAAAACTAGGCGCAGCCGGGAAAAAAAAATTCGTGGTTGGAAGGGGGTCGCGCGGGGGGGGGGTACAGTACGTTTAGGAAAGGGGTTTCTTAAAAAAGATCAGGGGAAAAGATAAACCTGACAGGGGAAATGAAAGTGACAAGGGGGACGCCGTCCACCTGCTCGGAGGTATTCGTAACTGGGAAAAACGGTAGAGAACTATCCGTAAAGACGATCCTAAGGAGGGGAATCCACGCCAGGACCGGGGAAAGAGGAAAAGGAAGCGATGTTCAGTTCCTTTAGAGATCCTCAAATCATCGGCAAACAAAGAGCAGAGGTCTCAGAAAAAAAAGTGAACTAATATGAAGGGGGCCACCTCTAAATCTTCAGAAACGTCCTACCTTAAGAGGGAACCTCAGTTCAGGGGAAGGACCGAACTCTGGGGGGAAAATAGGATGCCGTCGGATAGTCAGGAAGTGGAACTCCGCTAAGAAACTCCCCTCGGAAATCGCTCAACAACAGGGGAAAAGAGCGAAGTCAGAAGGGGGGGGGGGTAATTTGGAAGAAAACCGGAACCCTCCGCAAAGTCGAGAAACCACAGAAAAAATTTGGGGAGATTTAATCCCAGAAAGGGGGGGGAAGGCAGAATCGAATGCAGAGATTTCGGAAGGGAGACATGAAAAGGATGTTCCTCGTCACTAGACGGAATGATCAGTTAAGAGACGGGGGCGAGTTCCTGTGCCGAGGGACGATGCGGAGAAGAAGGAAAGCAGGTTATGAGAAAAAGGATCAAGGGGTGGGAACTGCAGAAAAGATCCCGTTAGTCTGGGGAAAAAAAGGATCTTTCTAAAAGCCATCCGCAGTTGACGAAAAGAGCAGGAGTCTCCTCCACGTGCATAAACGAGCGGAACCATTTCGGTTTCTCAACCGGCAATGGCCATAAAGAAAATCCGGAAGGAAGACCCATAGGACCCCAAAGAAGCAACATCAAACACCCTAATGAGGACAACCGCTGGCGAGGGGGGGCTACCGAGGAGTTCGACGGGATAAAAAAGGATGGCGCCAACGAAAAGGAAAAAAGCAGATTCGACAGCGGAAAAAAACATCCGCGACCCCCTAGTTCGCAAAAAAAGGCTGTGGGGGTTACAAAGGGGCTACGCTACTGAATCGGCAAATCCGGAGTGGCAATGAGCCATCACATCTCAGAGGAAGGATTGAACTCTGAGAAAGTCAGGCGGGCAACAAAGGCCTGCTGCAATCGACAAAACGGCCAGGGCACGAGAAAAGGGGGGGGTCTAGAAAACGGAAAAGGGGAGGGAATAATCTGGATTGGTCGATTTCGATGGTAGCCAATAGAATTGGCTAAAAAGCTTTTGAAGGGAAGGAAGTAGGGAAAAGGGGGGTAAGCCCATAGGCGAAAGAACGTGTACATAAAAAAAAAGATTTGAAAATGTCATAGGATAACAGAACTTGAATTTAAAAGTGAACGTATGTCCTGCCCAGGCGATAAGGAAAGGAAGGGCTGAATCGAGAGGGGAACAGGGACTACGTAGATCAGAGAGTCTTGTGGCATGCTGCAAGAAAGCCGGAGCCCCGGTTGAAGAGCTTTTGGCCTGCGTGGGGGAAGGGGGGAGCGGAAATTGCGGAAATCGCAAAGGATAAGCGGGCATTCTACGGACCCTCCGGCAGGGCCAATCGAGGAGGTCCCTTCGTATAGGGGGGGGGTCGGAGCCGGAGAAAAGTTGCGGGGCTGAGAAAAAAGCGGAGTCTTCTGGGGGCCGATTCGGAGAGGGAAAAAAACCAAAAGGGGACCTGGAGACATGGACTTTTGGTACAGGGGCAGTGAAACGCTTCCACCTGATTGGGACACCTGGCGAAAACTTTGATTTGGAACTACGCGAGGATACGGGACTACTGGGATCTGTAGAGTACTGCTATAAGGGGAAAGTGGATAAAAATCACGAAAACAAAAAAAAACAAACTTGAAGCCAACCATGTAAAAAGGGCCGCCTACGGTTGAAAGCCCTCTACTTTTTGGGAGGAGGGGGGAAAGGGCAAAGAGGTCGGCGGGCCTGAATGCACTAGGGCCCGAGCAGGAAAGGCATTTATTGTTCTTGGGAAGCGAGATGCACGATAACATCCAAGAGCCTTTGTAAACCATGGGTAATTGGGGGTGAGGTCACTTTTATGTCAGGGGGGGAGAAGGTTGGTGACGCCATAGGAAAAACCGCGAGGGGAAGGCCGTTGCTTCGGAGAAAGAGGGAGATGGTCCCAAACAGATGAGATTGGCCGAGTGACCGGGGGAAGTATACGTCAGATGTGATCGCAGAATCTAAAACGTGGAACAAGTCCGTCCCTGGGGGAGGATGTGCGGAGGGGGGGGAACCTTAAAAAGGGGGGAAATCATGGGGGGATTACACTTAAGAAGGAGATAGCTAGTCCCCGACATTTCTTTAATTAAGAACAACAACACACGAGGGGGGGGGGAGGAAAGATAGAAAAAAAATGGGGGAGTGTGGAGGGAAGGGCCTTGGAGAGGAATTCTAACAAGAGGGAGGGACAAGGGGGTTAAAGGAAGATTCAATCCGCAAAGTAGAAACCAAGGGACTGACTTGTGATGAGGAGATCCCGGAAAAAATGGCTGGGAAAGTCCATAGGTCCGTGGCAGTGCAAACTCGAGACCCGGCAACTCTTCAAGGGGGGACCATCGTAAGGAGGAGACTCCAAAACGCGCGAAGGAAAGGAAAACATGAATCACGAAAAAGGTGAGAGAGGCTGTGGCTGGATGAAGAACCTGGCGAATAGGACGAAAAAAAAATACATGCGGAAAGGGAACTTAAGGGGACCCATGGAAGGTGATAACACGATTGGGAGCCAATTCCGAATCAAACGTCGGGGGTTATAACCGGGCATAGGGCGGAAAGCACCTGGATCCGTCTTTTGGATGGGCTATTGAAAATTTATTGAGACGTTTTTTCTAAAGTGAAGACCGGATATCCTTCTCCTAATTCCGAGCCGTCTTGACTTCATTATGGATTGAAAATATCGTATCTAAAATAGTATTTCTCCAAAGAGAATCTATTTAGGAGTACAAAATCTATGGACCCAAGTGTTTCCCTTGGACCTCAACTGAAGGTTCCAGTGGAGAAAGACAAATTCCGTGTTTTTCCTGAAAGGACCATCCTAAATAGAAGACTGAAAAAATGTCAAAGTCCGCTCCGCCTAATCGCAGCAAAGACTCCTCCTAATTTTCCGCCGAAATAATAATGTAAATTACGACTAACCGGTTCCGTCAGAAGAAGAAAATAATAAAAACTCCGGATTCCAACTCCGCATTTCCTCAAAAGCCCACAGAAAAAGCGAAAAAAAAAAAGGTAACCTGAGAAGATCCCAAAAAATCTTACGTAATAGGGGGGGGTTCTCCTTCTCGTGGGCCATCGGGAAAAGTCGTGAAATATCTCCGGATCGTTAGCCGGAGTCACTTTAACAGTAAATATAAAACTTGCGCGAGGCCTTTGTTGCACCGGACCGCGTGAGTTACTCCGAGAACATATGTATCCGGGCTCTACATTCAAGACTTCGTGGAGAGACGTGTCAGGGGTAAAAGTGAGAGGGGATTATCCGAGGAAAGCCCGCTTAGAAGGGGGGTCAGACATATAGGGTCAGGAGAGAAAAGGCCGAGGTTGGGGGGGAACGAAGGGGATCGCTTCTGTTATGCATAAAAAAAAGAGAAAGTGGATGAAAAGCCAGCTGATTTGGGAAACAGGGCATGTAGAAAAGGGGTGGAAAAACAAAACATCCGGGGGTCAGGGTAGAGGGGGTGGGGAAGGTTTAGGAGAAAGAAAGCTGCTAGGGATGGTGGAGACGAGACCCAAATTTGGGACAAGGACGAAAGCGGGGTGGGTTCCGAAAGGGTTTTAAGTGGGGTTTTTTAGGATTACTCTCTTTTTGGGTGAGGTATCTTTTGAGAAAGGAGGGGTGGGAAAGAGAAGAATTAAGGAGAATGGATGCCGGCGTCGGAGAAAAAACAGGGACGATCTCGGAAATGGATGAATAAAAAGGCTCCCGGTAGGGGGAAACGGTAGAGAAAAGATCGTGCAACGAAGGGGAAACGATTTTGTACTGCAGTCCATGAATACGACCGGAAGGGGGGGAGAAGCCTTGGGAAAAAAAAGCTGCGGGGGAGGGCCACATGTAACGGAAACAGGAAAGAGCTCGTAACTGAAAAGCAGCCGTCTAAGGAAAGCTGAAAGTCCCGAGGAGGTCATCTGAAAAAGAAGGGGGACCGTCAAGATATTGTCTAAAGTCAAGAATGATGGTGAAAAACCCCAAAATTAGGGGGGCGATTTGACGGAGGGAGGCAGTGAACTCTACTGAAAAAAAAGAGAAACCTCCAATAGGAGAAAGACACAACGAGGGGGGGGAGCAGAGTGGAGTTCTTTGAAAGGTAAAAATAAAAGGGGAAAACCGAAGACTCCAGGAAAACCCAGCATTTGGGTTTGGCAAAACAAAAAAGGGGGCAAAATCTTGACAGAATCGCTCAGACGGGGGGGGGAAGAACATATTAAGGAGGACTCATGAAGAAGGGAAGAGTTTTCCGCTCAGCATCTTTGACGGAAGGAACAGTTAAGGGGGGGAAATTTGTAAAGAGGGTGCAAAATAAGAAAGGTAACGCGACAAGGAGGAAAAAGAAGAGGTATATAGACGGGCTGTATCTGTGGCCGGGGGAAAAAGTAAGTCTGGACCAGAGGATACAGTATCCCCTCGGACGCCTACCTAAAAGAAAGGAAGTGAAGACACACGTGATGGGACAAGAAAGGAGTTAAAAATTGGAAAAGTCTTCTTAGGGAAGAGGGGCTTGGGGGGAAAGAAAAGGAATGAAATAGGAAAGGGATATGAACAGCAACGCTACTTGTACCACAAAACCAAGAACAAGGCGCAAAAAATTCCTCGTAAAAAACAACTGGCATCTGCTCTGACTAGGGTTTTTGCTACCAAGAAAAAACCGGGATATCAATTGGGCTGGCTCCAACGAAACGCGCATATTCCGATGCAAAAAAGCTAAAATTGGAGGGGGGGAAAACCAACATGGGGTTTTTGCAAATGGCTTGATAGAATGTACTCGCAATTACTGATGTGAACTGCCTCTTTCCATACGGGGGGGCGACAAATGAGCATCAACAAGCGGAGATGTAAAAAGAAACGAGGGAGAAGTCGTTTCCTCCAAGGCTTCATGGAAGACGAAGGTCATCAAAAGTTCTGGAAAGGGGGGAAAAAAAACCCCCACACAAACGGTCGTGACTAAGAGTGTCCGATTTCTCTTAAGAGACCCAAATGGGGCTCGAACAGTCTGAATGAAAGGGTGAAAGGTGATTGGTGGGGGATAAGCTTCCTTTAATTGACCAAAGATGGAAAAAAAAAATTGAAAATTATATTAGAAAGCCTGTAAAGGAAAAGTGCGCCATTGGGGACACATGGGAGAAAGCCTTCGAAACATAAAAAGGTACGAAAGATGCAGACTACTAAGATAAGAAAGAAGGATTGTTTTCTTCTTGGACCTCAGGGACCGGTTTCCGCAAGGGGGGGGGGTTTTAAGGGGGGGGGGAGGTGAGGACGGCGGAGGCGGAGGGCCGCGGCGTGATGGGGGGAGGGAGCTTCTTCGGGGATGGAGAAGCCAAGCAAAACTGGACTTAGAGAGGGATCTTTTGTCGGGGGGGGAAAAGAGTTCGGAGGGATTGGGGGCGGAAAAGGGATTTCTATGAGCGGCGGAGGCAGGGAGGGCGCGAGGGGGTATTCTTGGAAAGACCCAAATGGGAGGGGGGCGCTCACTTCCATGTAGAAGGAGGAAAGGGTACGCGGGTAAAAGGGAGAATTTGGGCCAGAGGAGGGGGCTTTGGAATACTATGATTACGAAAGCTACTTAGAAGTCCCCGGTGACCTGTTTTGACAAGAAAACTCACAAAAACTTCAACCGATCAAAAGGAAAACCGCCGAACTAAAAAGTTCAAGGGGGGAAGGCCAACGGCGGTTCTCCCTGAAGGGGGGGACGTGAGGGTGGGGGGAAAAACACGACTGCTAATGGCCCGAGGAGAGCTCACCTAAGCAGGTATGGGCCTATGCCGAGAAGGGGTGCAACAGCAAGCGGAAGGGGGGAGCGAAAAAGGAGGATTCAAGGGGGGGGAACATTTTTGGGGACGCCATCTGAGACTCGGGTGGGGGGGGGGGAGCATAGATAAAATTAGGGTCCACAACAAAAAAAAGGAAAAGACCGGAGAGTCAGTTACCTTGAGGAAAGAAGGAAAGGGAGCCTCCGGGATAGAGACACGGGAATAAAAGGGGCGGTCTTGGGGGCCTTTAGACGAGGGGGGGCTTAACTTCTTTGTTCTCAAATGAGAGAAATGAACCTATAACGAGAAGGATAGATAGAGTATTAAAGGGGGGTACATTGTGGGGGGGGGGGGAAATGTACTCAGGCACCGAAAACTGTAAGGGGAGGCAAAATATTGTAGGAAAAGAAAGGTCGAAAAGAGGGCCAAATTTTCAAAGGGGATCCCGCAGAACAACTCGACTTCTAGCAAATCGTGGAAATGGGATCGGGAAAAAAGCCAAACGTCTTGGGGGGGATATAAAAATGTTTATCCTCGGCGCACGCAGTCGCTCGGGGCTCTCACAAAGGGAAAAAAAAAGGGTAGTTCCTTTAGCACCGGCGGATCTTGAGGGGGAACCTTTATCGTCAGGGATTAAAAGAACAAATGCGTTTATCCTTAATTCATTTTGGTGACCCCCAAGTAAACACCAGAAGAATGATACCAATTAAACCTGGGCCAGCGTCTGGGGGGTCTCTATGATGGGGGGTCACTGTACTTTTTGGGAAGAGTGGTTAGTTCCGGAAAGAAAAAGAGTCATATAGCCCACAGTAGGGGGGGGGGGGAATATCCTTATCTACAGTATAAAGTCCATCAAAAGTCAAAGCTATTTCTGGGTGCACAAAGAGGGGGAAACTGGATCCCCGGGAAGAAAATGTTTCCATGTGGAAACTTCCCATTTGGTCAATTCCAAAAGAGAATACGCCTATACGCGCACGAATGGTTGTGGGTCCCGAACGAATCCTCCCATAAGATTCCGGGAAAAGAGTGGACCTCCGCCAAAAAGAGTGGCCCTCCGAAGAGGCCTTAGAATCCGAAGAAGGTCCATGGAATCCCCGCCGGGCCTCAGACTCGGCCTAAACAAGAAAACCTCCAATAATCCACAAAGACAGGGGGACTTGAGAAAGCCAACAAGAAGGGATTATCTTACTTACATTGGGGGTAAGATTCGAGCTGGTCCATCAGGAAAAAAAGGAAGTAAGTGGGGGGGGATAGAGACATACGGGGGAAAGGGTCTCACGTGTAAAGGTAGCAGTAGCACGGAAGGGGAGCTGCCTTACTCTTATGACAGGCAAAAAAAGTCCAAGTTTCTGGATTCGTCCGGGGCCTACACCCTTCGGAAAAAAGGGGAAAGCAGGGGAAGTGGAAGCAAGGGGTGGAGGGCGTATATGAAGAGGAAGCCCTCGTAGTCAGCGCGGGTCAGACTCGAATAACCGAAAAGTTGGGGATTATCATGGGGAGAGGACGATTGTCCGAACAGAAAAGAACGCTGGGGATGACGAGAGGATATATCGAGCTGTGGTAGTCAGTCGCCAGTTAGGGGGGGGGGGGGGGGGCCGAAAAAAAAGGTTGTAATGTGAAGCTAGGTGGCCGAGGGGCCTTAGGAGTCAGCTTGTGGGCTTGGGGGGAGACAAAAAGTTGAGGGGAACATGGGGGGACTAGAAGCGAAGGGACGGAATCGGGCTGCAAGGGGGGGAGAGGAAAAAATTTCGCGCTGGGGAAATCTTAGCGGGTGGGGGTAAGGGCCGGATTCGATGAAGGGGGGGAATGCTGGCTTCGAGAAACAGGAAAGCGTGTATCATCACGTGGTAGGGTAAAAAGGGCCCGCAGGAGGAACTTAGAGAGACATCGGCGGGCAGACTGAAGGCCTAACGCGTGGGGAAAAAAAACATGATACAGTAAGATAAGACCAGGGGAAAACAGGGCTTCACAATCGGCGAAAGAACCCAAACGGACATTGAAAAAAAAAAAAAAAGGGAAAAATCACGAAGGCTCCTGCCCAAGGGAAAGGAGGCGGCAGAAAATCTTCATGCGTAAAAACGGACAGCGAGATGCAGCCTCCTTGAGGAGCGATTCTGAGCTGGGGCTTTGCAAACAAAAGGAGGGCGACAGGGGGCAGTCGTGGATCGGCGGGGTTGGAAAAGACGCTAATTCCAAAGAAACAAAGAGGGAAATCTAGAAAAGAACAACAACGGGGGTAAAAGAGAGAGATCAAGAGGTGGGAGGGCGTGACAACTGCGATCCGAAGGCAAAGAGCGCACCAACTAGTTGGGGGGAAAGAAATTAGCCCAGATTAGGGGGGAACTTGCCCCAAAAAAGGGGAAAAGGGAGAGGATTCGGGGTGACGCAGGAAGGGGGGAAGGGCGGTGGCCGCTCGGGGGGGGAAAGGACTGCCTGAGAGAAAGGCGCAGAGTGACTTGGCAGGAAATTTCGCCTGGGGAGGGAGAAGATCAATGCAAAGGAAAAGAATCTAACAGCAGGGAGGATCTTACTGAAGAAAAAAATATTGGAGAACGTAATTCTGCCCGCAGGGCCTATCGCCGTATCCCAAGGGAAAGACATAAAGGAAACGGAGGTTATCAGAGAATTCGGTCCCCACCGGTCATTTCTCAAAGCAAGGCATGTGCCAGGGGGTCGGAACTCGCAAAAAACCTCTAAAGGGGCCCACCACCCCGAGAGGAGGACGAGTCACCCCAAGGCCCGAGCAAAGCTTGCTCTTGAGGGGGGGGGGGGGGAGTACCGAAAACCACTTAGCCAAGTCTCTGGCAAAGAGAGCCATCAGTCGCAGATTGTCGACAAAGAAAGCGACCCCTAGGGAAGGGACGAACAAAAGGCGGTGGGGGGGGGACAAAAGCCTCTGGCAAGACCTTAACGGGGGGGGGAGACCATTACATCAACAGCGCTCAGGTTACTGCATACAAAAAAGTGAAACGGGAGTCAGACGGCCATAAAGAAACCGGGGGTTTCTTCTGGGACCTCTGAGAGGTCTTGTCGGAAGTAGCTTATATCCACTCGGAAATGGGAAAAGGGGGGCACTGGGGAAGAAGGAGGGTAGATTGAGAAAGGCCATATAGGGAAAGCAGGGGGAAGAAACTTAAAAAAGGGAAAAACGGACTCACGCAAAACTCGACAGAAGGTGCGCAAGTTGCTACACGAGTCGGCCAACCGCTAAAAGGAAAAGGACTGTCTTTTACGATGGCAAGAAGAGGGAGGGTACTTCATGAAGGGACTGCTGCCCGAGGGAAGGGGAACCCGTTGCCTATCGGCTGGGAGGGGTGGAGTTGAGGGGGGGGGAAGGACCATGGGGGGGGGAGGGAAGGCCTAGTCTGGTACGGAGAGAGTATTAGGAAAAAAAAAGGGGCCACTCGGCTTCGGGAGTCCAATTAAGAAGTAGGCCACTAAAAGGGAATGGGGGGGGGGGCTGAGAAAGCTTAGGCTTCGGAGGAGCTTAGGCCGGAAGATTCTTTGGCAGACAAATGTGTTCGGGAGATCAAAGACGTTGAGTGTTCACCACCGATTTGGGGGGAAAAAGGGGGGGGGAGTCCATCGCCTGGTGCATTCAAAAGGAAGACTAGCGGCGTGGGGGGCTACGGATGAGGGAAAGAACTTTGGGTATTCGAACTAGGCCTGAACGGCACCACCCAAAAGAAAAAGAAGGAAGCCACCGAACCAGTGGGGGAAGGAAACGTCACCAAGAGCCGTTTCACCCTGATTGGGTGGCGGGAAGGTGCTAACCAGATCAGGGAAAGTCAAAAGGGAATCGAACTGCTCATGAGGGGGGGGATAAAAGGCCGATCAGAGTCAAGAAAACCGAAAGCGCTACCACCGAGGGTGTTCGTGAGGAATGATGCCTTGTGTGTGGACGCAGAGATGACGGTGCGGGGCGGGGAGAGATAAACATATAAAACCAACCATTGCCAAAAGGACTCGACCGAAGACTTCCGCTCGCTTGCACCAAAGAGGGGGCTATTTGCGGGCGCGGAAAAACTCGCCCAGGGCCCGGAAGCTACTAAGGTCTGAATGTGGGAATAAAGGGGGATCATACCTTAGCAACGGGGCACTGAGAGCAGACAAAAGACATTTCCTGAAAAAAAGAGAAAAACAACAAAAAAGAAGGAAAAGAGGCGGTGATAGAGGGGAAGGAGGACCTTGCTAGTGGAAGGGAGAAAAAAGTTATGGCAAAGAGTTAGAAGAAGCAAGTTCCCCAGGGACTGGCCAAGTGAGCTGAAAATCCACTCAAATGGGAGGGAAAGCTGCCATAGGTCCGACAACTGGCATTCCTTCGGAGCAACGCTTCAGGGTGGGGACCATCGGGTGGGGGGGGGAAGTCCCGAAAGTTCACGAGGCGTCACCAAACAAGGTCAGGAAAAGTGACCGCAACGAAAAAAGAGAAGCGTAAAAAGAGGGCTGGCAGCGTGACAATCACTCCAGCGAAAAGGTCGCGAGCGCGGCCGGTGGGAAGGGATTGGGTGAAGGGAAGAAAGACGTCAAACCAAATGGAAAAGAAACCGAAAGTGCAAAAAGGAAGGGGTCTTCCAAAAGACGTGGCTTCTCTATGCGTTACGGATTCGAAAGGGGTGAAAGGGGAACGTCCACGGATCCAGTAGCAAGAGACTTATATAAGGGCTACAGTAGCCTTAGTCCGTAAAAGGGGGAGGTAAAAGAAAGAGATGGATCCGGAGAAACTGAGTCCTCCGGAAAGGAAAGTCCATGTAAAGGGGACGCCCCCTCACCTGCCCATTTGGGGGTTCAACGTCAAGCCTACCGCCTAATCAGAGGCCTCAGAAAAAAAATAAAAATCAAAGCGTCATCCAACAAATCCTCCGCAGTGGCTACGAGGGAGCCCTTGAGTGACGAAGACCGAAGCCGGTGTGACGAAAGGCGAGGCCAGACGCCGCAGCCATGGGGAAAAAAGCCACCTCAAGAAAAGCCAACCAAAGAACGCTTTTCAGAGGAGAGGGAGATCCGCCAACCAGAAAGGAAACTTACTTAGCAAATAAGACGGGACGCTGGCAACATCTGGGAGTTTAGATGGATTTATCCAAAACGTTTAAAGGGGTAAAAGAAATGTTTCGGAAATCTGATTGCAATAGACAGGTTTGAAGGGTCAAAAAAGTGAAAATGGGATCGGATAATGGAAAGACCCCTTTCGTAAAGAACCAACCTTCCTGCAGTGAAAAGGACGAGCCAATTGGGAGATGGATAGAGCGGGGGAAAGAAATCGAGAGGGGGAACCGCATAACAAATCGGTGGAAAGAGGGCCGTCGAGATTGGGGGAAAAGGAGGAGCAGGGAAAGGACTGAATGCGTTATGGAAACGTAAGCTGTTGAAGGAAAAACTGATGGATTTAGAGAGGCAAACAAAACAGAAGGGTGGGGGCGAAACGAACAGGGGGGGTGGGTTAAAATGGAGATATGGAGAAAAAGTCGGACGACTTCAGGACAGCGAAGAAGGGAGTTCCAGGCGAAAAAATAGAAGCGCCAGCCGGTGGACGGGGGGGGAAGCGGAAGTTTTCGAGGGGGGGGGTACATTACGGATAGTGGGAGGAAAATTAAGTGTCTATCATGGCATGAAACGGAAAGATGGGTTCACCTATAGAAAAGAAGGGTTGATGGAAAACGGACAACAAGGCGTAGGAAGGTTTCGGTGGCGTAGGAGGAGGAGGGAGATGAAAGGAATTTCGGGGCGGGACACTTTTGGTCCCAAGCCCTGAAAATCCCTAGTAGAGAATACGGGTATCGGAAGTCCTTGAGCGGGAGAAGAAGAGGGTCAAATAGACCGGAACAAAAAATAACTAGAAAGGAGACGTCCAGATTTCCTGAGCGAACAGAAACTGAATGGAGTTACAAGGAAATGAGGCAGATAAGAGGGGGAACTGCAAGCTAAGGGGGAATTTCGGGAACCATAGTCGGGCGAGTTGAAAGGGACAGGCGGCAAGTTTGAGACAGAGAAAAATGGAAAAAGAAACGGATAAAGACAACAAAAAAAAAAGGTAGGAAAAGAGAGAATAAAGGGGGGAGGTTGCAGGTAGCCGGGGGCACAAACGTTCCGCCGAAGAAAAGGGGGATCGCAAAAGGGGGGTTCCAGATATGAGAAATCCTATATGGAAAATGCATCTTCTTCAGGGCGGCCGGAAAGATTTCGATTTGGGAAAAGGAAGGGTCTCCTGCAGAGGAAGGTGCCTCGCGTATGCGTGCAAATGTGAGAGGGGGGAAGGATTTCCGGGAGGAGAAGGAAAAAAAGCACATATCTAGTCTTGTATACATGGGAGGGGGGGGAAGGAAGTCAAAGTGAAATCAGGAGGGAAAGAAGGATCGAAGAACCCCTCTTAGGGAAGAACTAAACGGCAAAAAAGAAGGGGGGAAAAAGGCGTTTATCCTCCACGGAGGACAAAACGGGAAAAAAAGTTCGGTTTTGTCTCAAAAAAAAATGGGCATTTCAAAAAGAAATCAACTCTATGGAAAAAAACACCGCGCGAAAACGCGGAGAAGGAACGAGTCAACCAGTGGGGAGCGTGCTATGTTAGAAAAAAACCAAGCCTGAGAAAAATTTTGGGTGATAGGGAAAAACGCCCATCCGCGAAGATGGTCAAGGACCGGCAAACGACGGCGACCAGGGGGAGCTTTCAAAGGAAAAGGTTTGACAAGGGGATAGATCTACGACCATCGCAAAACTTTCTCAAAATAAAGGGGTCAGCAAAAAAAGAAAGCTAATCTGGCATGTACGAAGGAAGGAAGAGCCCCCGAAAGCAGACTAATGCACTCTGCAGGAGGGGGACAGGATTAAGAGAAGAGTTTTTCACGCGGGAGAAAAGAAGTCTTTTCGGAGTCGCTTCTAAGAGGAAAATGGCGAAGGAGGTCACGAGTTTACATGGGAAACGACATGTGTATTCCATAGGCAAAAGAACGGTCCGAAAGGAGAAAGGGGGGGGAAAAAAAAGTACACAAGAAAAATTGGGAGGGCCTTTAAAAGGGAGGACAATGGCTCACTTGCTAAGATCTAACTCACTGAAAAGGTAGTTGAACTAAAACAAAAAGAATGAGTAAGATAGGTCGAGGTGGGGGATGACTGTGCTCGGGAAGGAGCACCCCGGTGAAGCTTTGGGGGGGGGGAATGTGGGGGAGGGGAGGGGGCGGGTGGATTCCATTTGCGCTGTTGCGCTTACTCGGCAGATGGAGTAACGCGGAGTCGGAGGAAAAGGAAAACTCCGGCTCCACTTCAGAAGGGGGGGGGCGATTGCCACTCGAGGAAATTGGGCGGGGGAGAGAATTCTTCGGGAAAAAAGCTTGAGGGAAGTCTTAAGGAAGAGGACATCGGTTGGCTCAGAACGGGCAGGTTCTTCACTTGTTAAAGGGGGGATTTTGGTCAACAGGGGGGGGAAAAAAGATTTGGGCTCACTGAGGATGGTAAATGAAAAACGATTATTACTACTACGCTAAGCGAAAAAAACTGAAGGGGGTATATTCAAAAAAAGAAGGCATACTACGGCTGCAAAAAGAACCTACAGGTCAGCCTATAAGCCACCCAAGATTTCCAGGGGCAAAGGGAAATCTTCGTGTCTCCACCAGACGAAGTGTGTGTTGTAACTGAGAGCGGTCAACCAAGGGGGAGTCGACGAGCTTAAAAACAACAGGCGGAGAGAAAACCTCGCAGGTGTGGGTGCGTGGTCAAAGAAAAGGGGTTCTAACGCATCTGGGCGGCTCTCCATGGTGTCAGGGGGTGGCCCTAAAATCCTTTGTGGGTACTCACATTCTTTCTCGCGAGTGAATGAGAAAAGGGGGGGTTCTTCTATATAACACGGTATAAGAGGGTTCAAACTCTGAAGTATGACTAAGCCAAGGTAAGGGGATGCAGAGATTATACCTTCAAGGCTTAATCTAGACCCAATTACAATCCCCTGTGACTGTTTGTGCTGAGAAGGTCTTAAGAAAGGGGCATAACATAAAAAAATTACACTTAGCAAACGGAGAAGGCCTAGTGGCCAACCAATTTCTTTAAAGGGACCCAACAACACAGGACAATAGAAAAGAAACTGGGTTGGGGAGGGGCGTAAGGAAGTTGCTACGTGTACAAGTAAGAAAGCGTGTTTAAGGAAGAAGAGAGCAAGAAAAATAGCAAAAAGGAAGTTGGGTTAGGTAAGATCCCCGC
>Ga0179593_1583992_pt1 | contig 16924 bp, 22 predicted proteins | sample CZODoug2_1_08_16_FD_185931 | JGI IMG/M metagenome (GOLD analysis project Ga0179593, IMG submission 185931) | Vadose zone soil fungal communities from Angelo Coast Range Reserve, California, USA - CZODoug2_1_08_16fungal (PacBio error correction) | ecosystem: Environmental > Terrestrial > Soil >...
GGCGATCAAAGGCGGAAACGTTCATCAGGGGGACGATTTTGGTCGGCGCGATCCTCCGGCCCGAAAAGAGACGAATCATAAAAAAGGAAAATGGACCTTCGGAAAGGTGCCGAAACGATCCGGGTTTGTCGAGATGGTAGGAAGTGTGAAATTTGTGAAAGGCGTTAGGTGGGAAATGGCCGGACACCATCCTTTGCTCGAAACGGGGGTACACTTCTCTCTAAGCCGGGCCCTTTGCAAGCGACTGTATGAAAGTGCCGGCAGGCTGATCAGGAAGGGGCTGAAATATTATCTCAGAAAAGGATCGCCTAATTCCGGTCGATGGATCAAAGTTCGTCCACTGCCGGACAAGGGCGCCGATTGAAGAGGTTCTCTAAGGTGGAGTAGACATTCAGGAGTAGCAATCGTCTCGGCTTCGGGAAATAGCTTCAACACAGCGGCGTGACATACGCATGCCGCCAGATAATCGGGGACCATTGGTATCGCTGCGACCATTGGCGAATGCAAATCAGTTCTTTGGCGATAGGGTGCCTCCCCTGAAACTAGAGTCACGTAGGTGGATCCGCCTGGGTTCGCGCGATTGAGGACGTAACGAGAAAAAAAGCTTGAAAGGAAGTTAAGTCTGGGAGTCGGCCATGGCTTCCTTCCTGGGGCTCCTGATAGAGGGGTGGTAAAAATAAAAGAACAACGGCGAATGGGGAAAGGGGCTCAACAATCTATAGTCTTCGGGCAAACGAAAATAGAAAAGACGTTTCCATCCATTGCACAAGAACGAAAACATGAATTATCGACTAGTACAACGCAGATCGAAGCAAAGGCATCAGGCGACCTCACTCAGGGAAAAAAGTCTATCCTCGCCCGAAGAAGTGGGGGAAGCGGCGAAGGGCGGCGGCGCGGGGGCAAGGCCTGCGAACTTGTCCGACCCGGCCCCGACAGGAGAGATCGCCGTTTTGCGCCCACACAGGCCGGGGAGGATGAGTCAGAACAGGAGGAATCAGGCAAAAGAGAGGGCGGAATGGAAATTCGTGCCCGCAGTATGACCGACGGTCTAAAGCTCCGCCTTCCGGAAAGGCCTGGGGTGGAGAGCTTCGGGGGATCGCGGAGGGAAGGGTCGGCATGGCAAGTACTAAAAAAGAAGGGGGAGCAGTCACCCACTTGTGTTTGAAGTAAGTACTCGCCTCTACAAAGGTCGGAATTCCGGCACTGGCGCACCCGACATCGGGCTGAAGCGCTAGAGAGAGACATCTTGCGGCGGCTGATTTAGTCATCTCGCGATCAAAGATCTGGAGGTTAAAAAAAAGCGGACACGACGGTTTCATAAGTAATCTAGCCAACTGTCCTTCTGAGGAAACCTGCAAACAAAAAGAAACAACGGGGCGAAGAAGAACTGGGAAGGGTGAGGCTCCTCTCAAGGGGCCATTAGGACCAAGTGTACATGGCCGCCACTGGGGATAAGCTCGGCCCTTTGGAAATCGCGGGGCAATCGCTCTTTATCGCGAATCCGCCTAAACACCTGCGAAATCATCCCAGGAGGGGGGGCCGGGGTGATTGGGGCGGAAAAAAAGGCCGGGAATCTGTCTAAAGACACGCGCGCAACAATGGGAAAAAGAAAAGCACGAGGAACGGACACGCGCGCCTTTGGGTGTGACCGGAGTATACCTCAAAAACAAAAAGGAGGAGAAAATATCAATCGAAAAGGCAGGAAAAAGGTCATGGGCGCGTGCGTTGCAAGAAACGGGGGAGGACTCTGTTCACCTTCGCGCGTGGGTTTAACCAGATTCAAGAAGGGCGGTAGCCTTTTAAAGGCCCCATCAAGCATTGAATAGGGGAAGGGCGATGGAGCCAGCCTGGATAACGGGGGGGATAAATTCTCTTCCCCGAACCGAGTACTCCAAGAAAAAGCAGAGTCAGAGCCTCACATCCGGGGGTACCCTTGTAACCCTAATCGCCAACGTCAGGAGGAAAACACCTTGCTACAAAAAAGGCAATCAGTGGGGAGTCTTAAGGATGGCGGGGCGAGCTCATCGGCGCAATCCGTGCAGGGGCGCAAGGAAAGGAGCTCGCCTCTCCACGAAGGAATCCAAATGTGTGGCAGGGTGATGCTCTCCAGACACGTGAAAAACGCTCATCTTGGGCGATCAAGAGCGGAAGCTTTACGCTGTAAAAAGGAGAGTGAGAAGTGGGGGGGAATCCACGCGGGTAATTCGAGAAACCGGGAAAAATTCAACAAAAACCCGTGGGGGGCTGAGCAAGTCCAGCCATGCCGAACGAAAGATAAAAAAGGGAGCAACAGACCCCGAAACAATCCTGGCAAACAAGAAGGCGGCGGTGTCGCCCAGGACCACCTATACATCACCAAAAAAACGCCATCCGAATGTTCAAACTCCATGGTCCTGAAATCCATCGAACGCCCCCGGAAAGAAAAAACGTGGATCAGACAGAAGGAAAAAACTCGAGGGACACCATTATTACTTGGCCGCAAACACTCTCAAGCGCCTCGGAGCAGGAATAGTCACCAGCACCAAGTGGCAATCAGCCGACGATCCAAGAAAAAAGACCTAAGGCGCGAGGAAGGCTGTGCTCAATAGATTAATCTAAAAAGAAGGGTTCCAAAGGGTCTAGTTATCGGTTCCAAATTGGAGGTTATAAAAACGGAAGTTTGAAGGGGGTGATGACCGACGGCCCAGAGGGTTCGCCGTACGAAGAAAAGGGGCCGGCCACAGACGGAGAAACAGGTCCAAAAGAGCAGAGTGGGCTCGTTGGAAGGGCGGGGAGAGAAATATACCAGGAGAAGAGCGTGAATTTACAGCAGGTTCTCAAGGGAAATAGTTCTCCACAGAATTGAGGTGCATGAGGGGTTCGAAGCAGTTGGTCCAAAAAAACGAAATTATCGGTGACATGCAAAAGGGCGGAGACGAAGAAAGTGTGAAGACCCGGAGAAGAAAGGGGATGCAAGAATTTCGAGTGGAGAACAAAAGAAATATATATCGGCGCCGTGGACGGCAGGAGCGGGCCAGAGACTTTGCCAGAGCCGAAAAAGCATTCGATGCACAGATCATCTTATTGGCTCAGAAAAAAGGGGAGCTAAATCAATAACCAGGAATCGGAGACTAGGCAAGTATGGGGAGCGCGATTGTCGCGCACAGCACCGAAAAACGGAATGGGTTAAGGCGCCGGAAAAACGCCTTTGGGGGGGGGGAAAAAAAATTGACCATCGGCCCATCCCTCAAAAAGAAAGGGGTTGTTTCGGCGAACAACGTAATCCAATCGGTCGTCAGGGACCATCGCATGATGAATCAGCGTGACGTGCAGGTGGGATCAGACCGGGGATAGCGCCGAGACAAAAATAGAAATTGAGCAAGGACCAAGTAACAAGCCGGCAAGGATCGCCATATCTCATAGGGAGAGAGAGAGATGGCGATCAAAACTTCCGGAGCAAAAACACATTGCATCTCACCCGGATTTTTAGGCAACGATGAACCGAAAACACTGAGTGCAAGAAAAGTATCATGCAGTAGCGAAGACGATCCGAGGTGAAGTGGCAGAAAATCATGTGATGGCGAGGAGGGCCGCGGTATTTTGAGGGATGGTGGGGAGGCAGAAGCGCTCAACGTGAAAAACATCCTTAGCGTGGCGGCGCGCGAAGAGCGCGCCTTTTGCCACCAATAAAGGAAGAAATGGGAAGATCCGGCGGATAAATTGACCGGTACGAGAAAAATCAGATTTACCTTCTACAAGGGAAGAAAAAAGGTCGGCGAGTGTAAAATTCGTTCGTCGCATAAGCTGGCGCCTGGGGATATTGAACGGATCGTCTCATCGTCCATCGTAAGAAAGCATCTTCGGCCTTACTCCGAGTCTTCACGTTGACCGACGAGCCCCCATATATCTATGGGTTGTCCACTGCAGTGAGCGACTTAAACAGTGTGATGCATGCACCGCAAACTTTGGGCAGAAGAGCTGGGCGCCCTGAACAACTGACGAGAGGGGAAAGGAGGCCTTTTATGCAGAGTACAAGAAAACGGAAAAGAAGTCGGGAAGACCAAGCGGCAAAGCAAGGGTGGGCCCAATTCTCCTGGATGGGGGGTGCGGCTCCGTTGAAGGAAAAAAGGGGAAATGACTGGCCTAAGAAACACTCTCTTCTCCAAAAAAGTAAAGCCGGGCCACCATGGGGAAAAAAGGAACCGAGTTTACTACTAATCGACTATGGCAGAAAAAAAATACAGAATGCGAGCAATAGCCATCGCGACATCACTTCCAGTGGAGGGGGAGATATCTTAAAGGCAGGAAAAGAGAAAAACGATTGCCGTGGGGCTGGAACTAGAAGGGACGGCGGCGGATGCCGCGGCAACTCCGTCAGAAAAAAAGCTTGAAACAGTCTCCCTTGGGCGCACCACCGCTGGCTGATAAACAGGAGGATCCGGAATCTTGCGTGAGCGGGAGAAGGGGAGAATGCCGGGCCGAAAACGAGGAAAAAAGGAAAAGGGAAACTTCTGCTGGGCATTAAAGGAGGGTTCACGATTTGCGAGAAGCGGTCAGACGTGAAAAGCGACTTGGGATCAGGGAAACCGTTGCATTTGGTCCTCGCCTCTACGCTAGGGGGAAAAAAAATGGAGGCAACATCATCGGCTGGAGGGAGAAAGCGCGAATGAAAAAAATCTTGACGGAGGTGGGTAGCGGCAGTGCTCGCATCAATATCGGGGCCAGCGTGACAGTATAAAAAAAAATCGGTGGTAGGCTCAAGGGAGTAGCACCGGGAAAAGGCGCGGGCCCTCCGCAAAGGAGACAAGAAAAGGAAAGAAAAAAAAGACTGGGGCTTCGTCGCAATAACCTCGCAAGAAAAAAATTAGAAGGTAAAAGAAAACAACGCGTGAGAGAAGCCGGAGCCAGGGAAGCGTAGAAGAGCGGTGCATCTTTTACTGTTTCCACCACCGCGAACTTCATCCAGTAGGGGGGAAAGGAAGGAAGGGAAAGGCTGAGCACTGCGATACACAAGTCAAGAGCGCACATCACAGGACAAAAGCGCAGCCATTTTTTGTGCAAGAGTCCTTCCCGTGGAGTTGAGAAGAAAAAAAAACAGGAGGAGGCCAAAGAGGAGATATCACCGCTAGGCTAACGTGCACAAAGGGGGGACGCGCCGGAGCGGACCCAGGTAGGGCGGAAACCTTGCGCGAACGGTCTTGAAAGATTAAGACTGCGAAAGGCCCGGGGCCCAATCAAAAATTAAAGAATAGTTTATGAGGAACGCAGGGGGGAAAGGTCAACCAGAGAGAAGAAAACTACTTCGACGAGTTCCAACCCCATCATCGCCGATAACCAAAAAAGGTGGGGGAAAACTTGGTTAAAAATGAGAACCTGCATTGGCGAAAAGGGAGAGGAATACCCCAGTTTTTCTTCGGCAGGCAGCGTGCCCTCAAGCAAAGGAAGGAAGGACAATGAAAGCCAGAAAAGCTTACGACCACGAATTCATATCCGCTGTGGAGGGTGTGCCACGCGAAGCCGTAAACCGCACCCGCAAGCTTGGCAAATCATCGAAAAAAATAAAGGAATGAAGCCCGCTTGCAGTGCGACAATGGGGCCGGAGTCCGCTGAAGTAGCGAGGCCCGGAACGCGTCCTTCAAAACCCTTGGTCATCAGCGGAGACGGTCCTGAACATAAGAAAAGACCTCCGGCAGATAACGAGAAGAGAAACCCGCCATCCAAACAGAACACGCGAAGTCGGAGATTTTCTCAGAAGGGACAAACCGGAGAAAAAAAGAATCTTTTTTCCTCATGTTCAGAATATCAAAAGCGTGTTGTTGGGAAACAAAAACTTAACAGGCACGCGTACCGGGCTCCGGAGAGCAGGATAGCAAGCCTCCGCCACCCTCGCCCCGCCTCCTAAAGCGCTCGGAAGCAGAAAAAGTCGGAAAAGAAATGTCGTCGACTATAACACCGTCGATCACGAAAGGATGCTTTCTCGAAATAGATCGTGCGTGAGGAGACGAAAAAAATTCAATGATGGGAAGGGTTCACAATGGGGACCGCGGCTGTAAAACGGTGAGAACGAGGTCCTCGTCCAAGTCATTTTCGGAAAGGCCGCCCACGAAGACCGGACAACCACAGCCAGACAGGAGAGGATAATGGCCAAATCACCCTAAGACAATCGAAGATAGGGACGGCTGAACTAAGATTTGGGAGGAGAAAGGAGGAAAAAAAGTGAAATTAACCGCAGTGCAGATCTCAGGGTCGCCAAAGAATTGATGAATGAAAGTCGCTGCGCAGAAAAGGGGAAAGAAATCTAAAGTAAGCTGGCGCCGTCGGTCAGACCAAAAGACCTAGGAGACGTAAGAATCTGAATCGATAGGGAAAACGCGAGACGCTCCGGCAATAAAAAAGACTCGTTCTCAAGTCGGCTCAAATTGAAGGCTCCGAAGCAAGTTGGAACATCTATCATCGAACCGGCAGCGGAAACGATCCCAAACGTAGCGGGAAAGTTTTCCAAAGCGAAAAAAAAAAAAACCGCCAAACCATCAAGGCACTTGGTTCACTCGGAGCTTGCCCACAACGACCAGGGGCCCTCTCCAATCAAAGAGGTAGCAAATTCACCTCCTGATAGAATTCATACGCCTATGATTTCTCCTTGTCTGGGGGGTGGGTGGGGGGTTGTGGGGGGAACCTAGGTAGGAGATGAGGGTGGCGAAGGGGGGTCCTTCCCTCTTGGAAACAAGTTTCGGGAAAGCGAAAATAGTCGCCGACCCAAACAAGTGTGAGAGGCAAGCAAGAAAAGCATTCAGTATACAGCTAAAAAACACCGGGCGGTCAGAAAAGGATATCGGGGGATCCTTAAGCTTTCATGCGTGTCCGAATGGATTTTTTCTTTCAAAAAATCATCAAATCCCCCGCACGGGGCGTCCGCACTGGAGTATTCTAAGCGCTGAAGGATGGGGTGCCGAAAACCGACCGTAAATCTGTTCCGCGTGAAAATTGTGGGGAGGGCCAAAGTCATCAGCCGGGGAAGAAACAAATCCTTTGTCTCTCCGCGGACGGGCGAAGGCGCGACTTTAAAAAAAAAAAACTTCCTCGAAAAAAACCGTTCCGGCGGTAACCAAGAAAGAGAAGGGAAAGGATCTCATCATATGACCTAGAGGCAAAAAATCTCGCGTAATGATGTCTCGAGATACATTCGTAAGCATGCAGTAAATGTAAAAAGATCTGAGAAGCGGGAGTGAAACAGAGCGAGGTCAGCATCTCGAGGAGGCTTCACCGCTTTCGCGGAAAAAAATGCCCCGCCGAGAAATAGATGTGTTGCTTTGATAGACAGTTTCGTCCGGACAGCAATTCGGGGAAGATTCTGTAATTTGGGAGCCTGAGTATTCCGTAGGTGATGAATCGCCTGGGGAAAACAAAGGTGCGTCATCCCGCAACGAGGCAAGGGACTGGGGCGGGAGATTGGTTGAAGAAGGGAGAATGGAAGGGCTTGTGCTAGGGTTGTGTGTGGCGTCCCGACGTAAGGGAAAAAAACCCAACATAAAACCTCTAATACGGCTCCATTAACCTGGCCACCGGTAAAGGAAAAAAGTCATTATGGTCGGACTATTAATAAGATTCAGAAAAAAGATATCGAGCAAAGCTGCATCGCGAATGCACTTGGAAGTCGCTGGGATATCGGTGAGATGAGAAAGGGCCCAGGGGAAATAGTCCTTCTGAGGATAAAAAAAGGCGACGGGTGCGGAAAAATGAGGCCAAGACTCCTCCTGGAGAGCCGAACGGAATGATCGCCCGTTTTGCGCCCAAAGATAAGGGGAAGGGGGAGGATCTCGACAGGAAACAATTTGGGAGAAAAAATCCGTCCCAACGTCCTGAGGTATTTCTTTGGCGAAACGGGGAGAAGAGCGACACATTGCGGGGATCCGGCTTGATCCGGGGGGGGCGTCCCTGGGTGCCTGGCGATGTAAAAATTAGGGTCGGCGGGCAGGGACGTGAAGAACTGCTGCACCAAGGTGGGTGAGGACGCATTGTTAGACGCCATAGAAAGCGAGGAGGACCGGCACGATCGGCTCAGAAAAAGAGAAAGAGGTATCGCCACGGGGCTTCGTCGGATTGGGAGAGGAATGAAAAGAGCACAAAATGCGGATGACATCGACGGCACGCGGTTCAGGAACCGGGAAAGGGACGTCTTAGGGGCGGTCCCTAACACAAGCCCGAGCCGAGAAGAAGGAGAGGCAAAAGGGCTCCTCGCAACGGGCCGAGGGTTAACAAAGAACCAAAAGGGTAGCGCGATGAACGAAGAGGCCCGTGAAAGGGGGACGTCTGGATCTGGTGAAGGATCCCTGTGGAGAAGCCCCGGGCCTCCAAACTGCGAATTCCATATGACGTTTGGTGTAGGTTTAAAGGCCCGGGACAAGCCACAAATAAAAGAAACAAGAGCGAGGTTTGAACAGGGGGGGGGGGGGGGAAAAAAAAAAGGAAAAGGAGGGGCAACGGCGCCCTTTTTTTGTGCCAACGTTCATGAAAGGTATCTAGGGAAAAAACTCAACAACACACAACTCTAGGGAAAGATGATGCTCAAAGGAAAGAGCGGTCCAAACAGAAAAACCTTGAGCTCGGGAGGGACGCGCGCGCCGTTTAGACAAAAAAGTCTACCGTTTAAATGCCCCAAAACAGGCATTTAGGTGTTCAAGGTTTGGATAGTAAAAAAGGATGAAACCGCTCGACTTTCCGGAAAAAAAAAACCTGCAGGAAATCGAAAACCGTCGTCCATGGAAGGGGAAGCGACCTCATTGCATGAAATCCCGATGATGTCTTCGCGGCTTCCTTCAAGGAATAGCAAACCTGTCAGGGGGCTCGCAATGCGTTGAGTAGACGAGGCCGCGCCAAAAAGAACAAGGGAAAGTGGGCAAGATAGGTTGATAAGCCGTAAACGCAACCGAAGGAAGGGAAAAAGTACTCGTCCGCGCTGGAGCGTCCTCTATGAGGATGAAGGTAGATGTCAAGGAAAAAGCGATGCCGAAATCGTCCTGGGAAACAAGTGCCGTCGTAATTTCAAAACGGACGAGCCAGACCGGCAGAAAAAAAAAGGCAAGATATAGGCGCAGACAAAGAGCCGAAAACGAGCGCCGCAAGAAAAAGCGGTTTCTGCACACTCGGAAGCTGCACAAACAGAAAGGAAAACTCAGATCGACGGGGTTATATCATCAGCGAACGAAAACCCTTATCCTGGTGTTGGCGAAAAAAAACGGCACGACGCCGGGCGCAAAGGCTCGGCCAATGATTAGAGAAAAATCCCCACCCCAAGAAAATAAAACAAACAGCGCTCTCCTCATAAAGAGACAGCACCATAGTAGAAGTCCTAGCTATAAAAAGAGTACCTAAAGGGGTAGCGAGCAGCTGCAGCATGGATATTCTATAAAGGGGCGGCCGGTGATTTTTTCCAAGAACCGCTTTGCGTGGGGAAAAATATCTAGGGTAGGAAAATGCCCAGTCTTAGGGAAAAAGGGAAAAAATACCGCAACCAAAGACTACAAAGCCCTGACAGAAGACGGCCAAGGTCCGACCAGTATCAAGAAAGCGTGGGACAAAAAGCTGAAAGAAGAATGCTACCAGCGATCACCTACGGTTACTAAGCGAGGTCCAAAAAAAGGGAAAAAATAAGCAAAAAAGTGAGGTTGCGAAAAGGAAGAACTGCGCATGCGACTCAAAGTGCCAACACATGGGGGGGGAGCACCGTCGGTCCGCAGCCGTAAAGAACGAAGAGATTCTGATAGATCTGGGATCACATAGAAAATAAAACGGACAATATAGAGGAAGCGGACAAGTAGGAGACTGACGAGGGGCAAAGAATCAGAGTTTTGCTCGAGATAAAAGACTGAGCGAAAGACACCTAAAAGAGCCTGAGCGAGACGTCTTACTGCCCCGCCGCATCGATGACTAAGGGGGTTAAGTGAATCTCTCGGATCTCCCCAACATACTACTGATACCATGGGGCAACTTACGAGAAGAGCGCAAGTAGGAAAAAAATAATACGCGCTCCACATTTAAAACTTTACCATCCTCCTTCCCCACCGGGGACGGAAAGTAAGCACCCAGAAGTAACAGGCCTTCGCATGATTGAAAGAAAAGGCTTTAAAACAGCGTGACTTTCATTTGCCCGGGGCGCAGAAAAAAGCAAAAAGCAATCTGGTGGGACAGGAGGCAAGGGGCCCGGCCGAAACGCCAACAACACGGAGGAGGAGGAAAGAATAGGAAGCGGCAGCAGGACTCAGTGAAACAAACGCCTGGATTTGGGCGTTGGAAAAATTCGCCTTCAAAAAGGGGAAAACCTACGACCGTAGAAATATGCTAAAAAGGGTCCTGAGGAAAAATAAGCCTTATGAGGAAGAGGGGGAAATGGAAAAGGGGGGGGCAAAAGCTCTCTTGGGCCTGCTCTCGGCGTGATGGTGGCAAGGAAAAAAAAAAAGCCTTTGCCACCCTAATGAGCAGGAAAGCGTCAAGCGCGGGGGAAAAAAGCAGTCCTGAAAACGCAGAAGATAAAGATCTTTCTGAAGGTGCCCGTCTCGTCCCGCCCTGAACAAACGAGGAGCCGATGGCCGGCGTCGCGTTTGATCTCCAGATCGAAGGGGGGAAGGGGAAGAAAGCTCCGAGAGGAAAGAAGAGCGTGTACCGACGTAAAAATCGATGTGGGACAACTGGGAGATGAGAAGTTAAAAGTGGCATGCAAAAAGAGTCTTGGGTAGCGCGCCCCTGAGACCGAGGGAAAAGTATTTGATGAGTCGCCGTATAGACCAATAGGAAAGGAACGGAAAAAGGATTGCTGGGAGAGGATGGGCAATTAAAAAGACCGTCACATGGTCTGGGAATTTTTGGGGGCTCCGTCCTCACGAGAGAAAAAAAAGAGGAAAAAGAACCCTATCGTCTCCAACTCCGTGAGAAATTAACAGATAACCGGACCCTTCATGACGAAGGGAAAGGACTCGCCGCATAGAAAGTCAGACGCGCAAGATGAACGACCTGCACTGAGAAGGGGATATAAAGGCTACAGTCATCGAGGGGGGGGGGCTGGATATTCCTGCGGGCCGCGATAAAGGAGAAAAAAGGAGGCTCTGCCAATCTCGAAGGGCCGACCAACTTCGGAAGGAAAGTCTGATCGACCGGGGAAGACCAAAACAGATACGGGTGACCTTCGCTGTGATCTAGGGGAAAAACTCGATCTGGCGGTGAGGAGGAAAAGAAGTATATTACGCAGCGAAACTCTGATGTTCCGAGGGGAAGGAGGGAAGGGTGCGCGTCGATATCCTGCGACGGGGGATCGGCATGGGCAGTGACAAAAGAAGTAGACGAAGCCTCAGAAACGGGGGGGGTTGAAGTAAAAGGCGACGAAGACCGAGACTGTCCCATTACAAGAAAAGCAAGGCTGCAGCGCTAACGAGGACGAGAAAAGAAAGGAAAGGTGCGGATTTACGGGAGTGAGGGCGGCAAAAAGACAAGCCTTGAAGAGGGAAGGCACTCGTTCTCTCAAACGGAGCAGTCTTCGAGGGCCCGATCCTCTAAAACAAAGAAAAGAATTGATTTCTAGGGGCAGAAAGTCGAGGCAATGACGGGCCAAGGAGGGGAACAGTAAACCCGCCACGCGGGATCTCACGACCGGAAACGTCGACGCGGGCGGGGAAGAAAGAACCTTGGAAATCCAACGGACCTCACACACCTAAAAACATCCCATAGTTAAAGAGGGGGGGGGGCCTTTAAAGTCAGGGAGAGCTGCGATCTAAACGCGCGCAAGGTGACTACAAAAAAAAATTCAGAACGAACTTTGGTGGGGGGGACTCCTTTCCGGGGTAGTTTATAGTCAACCCAACAAACGGTAGGAGGTTAAAGGGGAAGAAAGGGCACAAAAACAGGGAGATCTGGAAGCTGGCGCCTGGTCATGCGCGCGCGTGTCCTGAAAAGGTCAACTTCGAAGGGGTCCTGGAAATCCCCATCACGTGAAGACCCATCGAGAAATCGCAGTAGGCCAAAACAGGATAAAAGAGGATAAGTTTCAGACTCGAAGAACCCACCTCTCTGTTACGTACAAGTTTCCGTCGGGGGGTAGAAGATACACGAATTTTACCTCTTGTTAAATAATTAAAAAAGGAAAATAGGCCTTGCTACTAATCAATAGGGAGGTTTCTGGCTCTGCTTCTGGATCGCCATCGGGCCAAGAAAAGGGAAAGTTCGCAATGACGGGGGGAGACGTCGCCCACGAATGTCACCCCGGGTGGAATGTGTTTTTAGAGGCGAGCCGACGCAGAAGAAGAAATGGAGATCATCTCGCCTCGAGGGGGAAGAACCGATGAGTTGGCAATTTGCCTATCCAAAAGAAAAGAGAAAATTAGGTCCTAAAATTGAATGCGTCCTACCCGGGTTGCTGGAATTTTCAACGAAACGAACAGAAGTCCCCTAATATCGCCGAGCACCAGAAGCCCGAACAAAAAAAAAAACCGGCTGATCAAAAAGCGAACAGCGGGGAGGGGGGTGACGCCGGAGGAGGAAGGAAAAACGAAAGGGCAAAAAAGGAGACGTTTCCTCCATGTTTCCTTATCAATCCAAGAAACAAAAAAGGGTGGGAAAAAAAAGAAAGATCAGACACGCGAGCGCCGAGGACGCGAGGAAGAGAGAGTGGCAACTCGAAAGAAAAAAACCACCTAGAAGAGCGAGTGCCAGCACCATGCAGTCGGGGGGGGAGACTGTCCCCTTCTATAAAACTGAAAGTGGGGGCATCTCTATGGCATAGCTCATAAAGAAGGGAGGGAATAGGTCTATACAAAGTCGTCCAGGGAGGGAGATTGTAATGGTTAACTTATAACGGGCGTTTTGGAAAGAAGGGAGATTTGAGTTGCTCGGGAAAAGCGAAGAGACAGGGAAACCACAATCTAGCCAACACCGCAGGAGAATAATGGAAAAGACACAAAGTCTGCAATAGAGGTGGGAGTATTGGTCGCGCGGAATACCACGAATAAGAAAGATAAAATTTCTCATTGGCGAAAAATGCTCCAAAGGGAACGAGGGCAATGCCAGGAAAGAAACTGTCGCAAATGCTCAATCAAAGGGGAAAGACGATTCTGGCGCATGCCGGAACGTTCAAAAAAGAGAAAAAAAAAAGTAGACCGCAAAACCAATCTTGAATAAGAAGGATGGAAAGGATTGGAAACGAACCGAATCGAGGCAGGCTGCATGCGGAACGACAGACGACTTTTGAAGAAAGCAGACATTCGCGATATTTTGAGACGGCGAAGGATGTCGGCGAACCAAAATCGATAAGCCGGAGCAATGCCGGAAGGAAGTTTCAAAGCGCAAGTAAGACGAACAGGAAAACAGAAAGAGACGGAAAGACGTTATGGTTGTCGAAGGAAAAAAATGGGTGCCCACCTAACCTTCAACAAAGCGCCTCGTCAAAGCAATCAACTTATGGGTGTGAGCCAAAATCCGATCGGCTAAGCAGACAGCGCGCGTGGGACCGTCATTGGGGAGGAAATCGGCGCCGACCACGAATCAGGGGTGGTGCACTGCAGGTGCCCGCCGGGATTATCAACCAAAAAAAAAGGAGGGAGAAGGAGGAAAAAGCGGGCACCGGGCTCAGGGAAAAATGCGCGCCTATCCAACCGAAATGCAGAAAACTTGCAAAAAAAAGGGAATCTAAAAGAAAGCCTGAAAAACGAAAGGGAAGGTTAGAAAACCTATAGGCGAGGCGTCCGCTGGTGAATGGAATTCAAAGTTCCTCTCAAAGTCGCGGACTTGAAAAAATAAGTTCTCGTTGGTTGGGAAACGCGTCGCGAAGGGAAAAGAACCAGGCCCACCCTACTTTCTATCAGGATGCACAAAAGAGGAGGAGAGCGGCGGTGAGCGCAAACAACGTGAGACAATCTCGCGAATGCTGAAAATGGAAGCAGTTCTTCACGCATGGCCCGACGGAGCCGGATCGAGAAAAACAAGAAAAAACCCCAAACCACAAAAGAGAAAAAAACAAAAACACAAAAGAGGAAGGGTGGGATCTTACACACTATCTGATTGTAAAGAAGCTTCTCAGGGTCTCGTGACCGACTTCATGCCAGATGTCGGAGAGGAAGATCTAAGGGAAGAAGTCAGAAAATTCACCAGACATGGAGATTCCTTTGTGACCGAGAAAGGCAAAAAAGTACTTAAAGTAGGGAGAGAGAGAAGCAAATCTGTTCAGCCGTCACGGCATCTGGGCAAAAAGAGTGGAAAGGGGGGTCCCTTTTCTGAGCCAGTCATGGAGGGATGGTGTGCAGCTCAGTTTCGGGAACAAGGAATTACTGGTCCGAGCCCTCGGGATCCTATAACACGGAGAAACACCTGGTAAATCCGTTGCCAACCATTTGAACAGAGGCATTATACGAGAGAAGAAGTACGGTCAACTAATAAAGAGCGAGGAGCAAGGAAAAGGACTCAGGTGATCGTCCGGATGAGAGAGTAGGGACGTTCCGTTTTAGGACTAGTTCCAGCCCGCGCGGGGGGAGAAAAAGAAGAGCCTTGCCCGAGCCCAAAACGAGACCGCGTGATCGCCCGTGAAAAAATGGAAACGGGGTTAGTTCGCTGTATGAGAAGGGAACTTGAGTAAATCGACTGAGAGGAAAGGGACGGCAGTAGGACTAACGTCCTTCGCGGGTGATGCGCCAGTGCTGCAGGGTATCCAGGAGATACGCTACATAAACATGCAGGCAGTGTGAAGACGCTGCTGAAAGGCAGGAAGGGGGGTGGACGCATTTTACGGAAACTCGCCCAGAGCTGTCGATTACCATGGATAGGGGGGAAGGCACGCTACAATGGAAGGGCAAGATTGCACGGGGGAGGGCGCTCCACGCATCAAAATATCGGCCAAAAGAAAAGTCGGGACGCGGAAAGCTTTCATGCATCAAGGCATTGGAGCAAAAAAGGAGGTGAGAGGCCAGAGCGAAGCAATCAAGGACTGGATATTCGTCGCAAGGCTCCTCGCAGAATATAAAAAAAAGGTAACTTGCCAAACTGCGTGAGCGAGGAAAGGCCGGAAAGAGGACGGGGGAGGGGGGAACAAGATAGGAGAAGGTTCTCCGGCCGGACCAAAGCCTGCTAAATTCAGGCCCAAAAAGTTGATGGCCTTTAACTTTCGCAATATCGGGAAGCACACGACGCAAAAAAAGTGACCCGAGCGAACATGGACGCGCGCAAAGAGGAGACCGGGGGGCCAGGAGAGTTTGATGCCTTCAGGCAAAACAAAAAAATGAATGATGAAAAGAGATTGATGATCACGAACACGGTCCGAAAAACAAAAAAGGGGGGGCGCGAGTGCAAAAACGGGGAAACAGTAAACCTGGCGCAGGAGGGCGGGGGAGCTCCGCGCTGCGAAGTCCTTAAGAAAAAAAAAATTGACTTTCCTTTCGCACTCCAGGGATCAGGGGGTGGAGGAAAAAGGATTCGAAACAGAGAGCGATGCACAGCTTCCCGCAACAAAGGGGCCAAAACAACGAACCGCTCCTAAGAAAAGAAAAAGTGCGGCCATGGTTTACCCTGGAACCCGGCGATGGCCCTTGAGAAGGAATGGGGAGGGGAGAAAGACTTCTTGATGGGATTCAGTCCTGGCCATCGGGCACGCGGAGGGCCCTGGGAGAAGCTGGGGGAGCCTGAAAGCTTGTCCGAGACAGGAGCTCACGGATTGGGCCGATAGGGGGAAAACGCGACACGTAATCCGCGGAATTGGCGGTAAGAAGGGAAGGGAAGATCTCATCAGATAGGGGTAAAAAAAAAAAATCGTAAACGGGCCTTAAAATAAATGCGTAAGAAAACCCGGTGATGAGATTTACCTGAAAAAAAGTAAAGGAACATTCCCTAACGATCAACCAGACCCCGCCGCATCCAAGGGAAAAATCGCTCTCTAGTTCGACCAGATCATATATAACACAACTTCCCTCAAGAAGAACAAAAAAAAATCTGGGAAGGAAAAGATCCAGCGACCACCCAAAAAGGCGAATCAGACGGAGCGTACAGGAAGAAAAGCAAAACTTCAAGGATGCTCTTGCCGGGAGCAACCCTCACCCGCGAACAAGAGGGACGAAAGCAGCATGACTGCTCCAAACCACGGAAATGTAGCCGACGAGCCCCGCGGAAAAAGAGCGGTAAAGATGTCTCGAAGAGAAATAGCGTGGAAAGCTTAATAAAAGGGAAAAGAAGTAACAGGAAAGGGGGGCCTGTTAATATGGCAATGTGGCCGTCTTTTATAAAAACGGGAGCATGGAAGCCCAGGCATAGAGAGACGTACGCCGACGGAAAAAATAAAAGACCTGAAAAGATAATACATGGAAATCGAGAGATGCTCGTTGACGGGAGTGAACGAAGAGTTTCCAAAGCAAAAGTTCATCACCTACGTTTAAGAGCATCAACAGACAGGAAAAAAAGAAGGGAAGAACGGGCCTCATTCGCTCAGGCCAACCACATCGATTATCGGGTCGGCAAGGCCAAAATAAGCCGGTTGAATACATCGGGGTAACTGAACGATGGAGAAAACAAAAAAGGAAGCCGAGGTCAGCAACGGACGATTGGGCCAGCGGAAAATCGTCAGAGGAAAAAAAAAAGACCAAAACAACACAGGAACAGCGCACCGCGCTAGGGCGATCCCCTTACTCCGGAGGGACTTCAAAGTAGGGGGGCAGGAAGAAAGGAAAGCAGTTCCAACAAAAAAATCAAAAAGTATACAGTATTGAGAGCGAAGAGCGCTGGTTGAAAAACCTAAACCTTCCAACCCCCATCCTCTCCCAACAACCGTCATCTGTGAGGAACTTCAACCGTAAAAAATAGAAGGTCAAGCGTGTCAAAAAACCGCCTTAGAAAGACGCCTGGAGGCACGTTTGACGGTCATGGGAGAAAAGGCTGACCGTACCACTCAAAAATCCTTAGATGCAAGTTCCTGTAACCAAAA
>Ga0179593_1570271_pt1 | contig 16923 bp, 23 predicted proteins | sample CZODoug2_1_08_16_FD_185931 | JGI IMG/M metagenome (GOLD analysis project Ga0179593, IMG submission 185931) | Vadose zone soil fungal communities from Angelo Coast Range Reserve, California, USA - CZODoug2_1_08_16fungal (PacBio error correction) | ecosystem: Environmental > Terrestrial > Soil >...
ACGGGCAAAAAACGGGGGACGACAGCTCACAGCGAACGAAAACCGAATTCACTCAGGCTGGTGCGGCTAAGGTTGTATATAACTGTTTTTCCGCAGGACTACGTAACCACCACCGTCGTAAAAGGGGGCGGTGAGGCGGATCGGCCCCAGGGAAATCAAACCAAAAGAGTGATTTACGTCACTTCCGTAGATCCCATGGGTGGGGGGGGGAGCAATGACCAGGAACGAGCGCCAAGAGGTTCCAAGAGAGAGGGTGGGTAATACCTTCCGGCGCAGCGAAAAGCAGAGGGAAATGTCGCGTGGCCATAAGTTCAAGGGGGGGAAAAAAAGAGAAAGGCCGAACATCCAACATACCACACAACAAGAACGGGATCAAGGAAGTCATAACGACAGGAGGAAAATCAGACAACCGACAAACGGAAACGGCCAAAGGTGATGCAGCCCGCCGGCAACAAACCCAGTGGGTGGTACGGCGGCGCCTTGTTGATGGAGAAGTGTTAAACTCGTGTGTCACCTCACGGGGACTGCTGGCAGCATGTGTGTGCCGACGTGGAAAGGGGGAAGAGTACAAGCGTGGAAATAGGGAAAGCAAAACGGGGGCGAGGGTTCGCCTAAAACGGCAAAACCGAAGGGAGTGGTGGGTCCCGGGACTACTCCCGAGTCCTGACGAGAGACGCTGAAGCAAAAGACAAATCACGAGCATTTATAAAACGTGCATTCACATGGCTAAACCGGAAACGAATCCCCACACAGTCAGAGGTGATCTCGGTAACTGGGTACCGAAAAAAATGATAAGAATCACAAAGTTCGACTCGTCACGCGAGGAAAGAAAAAACCATCCACCATGGCTGAATCTAAGCGGGGGCGGTAGAATTCTCGTCCAATCATAAAGGACAGTCCGCAAGATTGTACCATGGGCGGGGCCCGGGGCACAAGCAAAGATTAAAACGAATCAGGGTTCCGGAAGAGTACAATAGGACGCAAACGAAAAACAGGGGGACAGGGAACTCAGGTGAAAAGGGGGATGACGTGATAACCACACCTGGTGCCGAGGGGGGGAGCCGCTGGACAAAAAACAACAACGCAAACTCACACACCTCAGAAAATCAGAAAATGTGTGATCGAAGCGTTGGGGGGAACAACAGGGGAAGGAAGCACGAAACTGTTGGGAATGGGAGCCAAAAAGACGGAGTTGGGGGGGCAAACAAGGGGGGCGGGGGGTTACCCTTGAAAAGGCGCCGGGGGGTTGTGTTAGAAAGGGAGTACCGCTTGCTGGAAGAACAGCTTGCAAGGTTGCAAAGTTCGGGGTGAAAAAAAAAAAAAGGGGGTGGTATAACCAAATAGTGGGTGAAATCATCCCCAGGTGATATAAACAAACAGGCGGCGTGACACGGAGCAAAAAGGGGGTACCAGGGGGGGAGCGACTAAAAAAGAAGCGTGTGGGACTCGAGGGGCGTTTCTCACAAAAACACACGATTACCAAAGGGGGGGTGCCCCTGGGGTAAAGCCAGCGCTCGAAAGAAGCCCTCGGGGCTGGTGGGGGAGGTCTAGAACGCTAGTCTGCCAAAACGAGGGGGTACAAATAGGAAGTGGTTTACGTGGGGTAAAGGAATTGACCCAAACCAGGATCTAGGAGTCCACCTCACGGCAAACAGGAATCAAGAATGGGAGAATCCACCACACAAAGGTAAGAGGCTTTGCATTTCAGGTAGGTCCAGGGGGGTTGGCGTGGTGGCAGGCTGCGAGTTAGGAAATTCCAAAGATATTTTTCTCGATGAACCCACCCAAACGGGAAGTCGGGAGGGACCCTGGTTCAAACGAGACAGGCCTGTCACCGTAGGGCGAATTGCCGTCAACCGTGGGAAAAAAAAAAAAATGGACATTAAACCTGGGGGGGGGGGGGAATTGGGTGGTACTCGGAATTGCCAATTGCAAATACCGATAAGCAGCGGCCACTAATACAACCATGGTGACTGAAACAACCAAAACAGTGGACACACGCTCAAAAACAAAGGACAGAGGGGGGGGGGCGCCCACACAACACTGGAGGGCACTGGAAAATCAACGGCCAGGTGGTGGCGTCTTGAAGAAACGCCAGCATAAAAGGGGGGGGGGAAGCGGCAGGCATACGACACCTGGGAAAGGGGGAAGAAAAAACGGAAAACACTGGGAGGCTCTGGCAGGAGACAGGGTGTTCTGAAAACGACAAGGGAGCTCCGTTTGGCGCTCAGACGGTAAGGAGACGAAGCGAAGTGCAAGTGGGGCAGGAAGAAAAAGTAAACAAAACCGTGGTGTGGAACGTTTGGGAAAGAACGTGAGGCTGAAGAACAGGTCTGGGGGGAGAGGGTAGTTCCAGTGAGATAACCCAACCCGACTTACGCTGGGCAAGGACGATCAGAGACATAGCAACCCTTCACGGTCAATGCAAAAGGGAAATAACCTGATCTAAAGTGAGACAGCCGATACAGGAGAGGGCCTGCGGCGAACTGCAGTCACATTGTCCAGCACATGTGCCACGAGTCAATGGTACGCAAACTGCAGCAAGATTATAGCATGAAGAAAAAAACGGACGCAAAGAGTAAACCAACCGGGTGGATTCATAAGAGAATTACAAATGGAAAAGGAATGGAAAAAGGAGGGGCAGAGGGGCCTGTACCCAACCGAAAACAGAGGTTGAAACCGAACTGTGAAATGTAAGTGACGGAAAGAAGTAAGGAAGGCCCAGAACTTAGCAAACCAGAGGAAAAGGCCGAAGAAGAGGGAGGCAGATCAAATTGTAAAAGATCCTGAGTCGCGCCCGGAAAGGAAAAAAGAAACAAAAACCCGGCTAATTCACATTGGAAAAGCGTACCGTCGATCAAGAGACTAGAGTCGATGCACACGGACAGCAAGCAAAGACAGGGGAATACCTAAATCCGCGACCAGATAAACAGGGGTGGGTGCTGCAGGAAAAGGGTTGCGGCACGTTGGGGACTAAAGTGGGGAAGAGCAATAGGATACACCAACAAGCAAGTTCTCGTATTCCTGAGTACCTGGGGCGAAATCAGGCACAAGAAAGAAGTATAATAAACGTTTCTTGTACACAAGCTCAGATAAACTCTAAGAACTAAGGATGAAAACCGGCACAAGAAAGGGAAAAAAATACTTGGGCAGGTAGGTGTTTGGAGCTGTTACACCGACACGCAAAATAAAAATACCGTGCCACCACTAGGGGACGGCAACGAGAGGGTGTGGATCAAAAGGTTGTGGACAATAGAGGGCCCAGACCACAGTCCCCCGAAGGGAAAACAAAAGACTGCTGCGTCAGCGAAAGGACAAAGGACGGGATCTCTCCGTCCGACCGCTGGGGGACAAGAAAGGGACCAAGCATTTCACGAACTTCGGGTCCAGCAGGAAGAAAAACGAAGGACAAAAATAAAACCACTTGCCGGGGAATGACAAAGGGGGTCACAGCGGGGTTCATTGCCTGCAATAAAAAGCGCGGGGCCCTGAGTGGCAGGGCGCAAAAACGAAGCTCCGTGCGGAGTGAGGGGACCAGAGTCAAAGTCCGAAACGCTGGAGAATGCCGGACGCGCAAAACTTGCGTACTGCGGAATCAAGAAATCAGTGTGGGTACACAGTACTCAGACTGCAAACACATGTAGGACAAGGGAGCACCGACGCGCAGACTCAGGGGAGGACACGAAGAGGGTCGACACCAGTGGTGCTTAAAAGAATTCTGATAGACTCACGGAACACCAGCGAGATCTCTAGGGGGAACTCGCCCGGTACCGAACCCATAGCGGAACATCGACAGATGGCATAAAGTCAAGCAAGACCAAAGACCGTGATCGACACGTAAGAAGTAAGCTGGTAGTCGAACCCGAAGCTACGGGTGTCGAGTGACGATCGGGAGGGCGGAAGACGGGCAGGACCTGGGCCTATTAAGCCTCAAATCGCTGAGAAACCATTTTGGCTAGGTGTGGTGGAGTCACTCGCAATGGGAGCGTACAGCACGGTGCCAACAGCACGTAAGGAGGGATGTAACAGGGAGGCCAAAGAGGTGATCTGTAAAAAGTCGTCTCCCCGCCCATGAACAGGAGGGTGTGTGCGACCAAGGGGAAGGGTAATGGGTCGAAAACTAAAACAACAACAAAACGCGTGTGGATGCGACAGTGGATTGCCCCCTGTCCTGACAAAAGGAAACTAAGGTCTGGCGGTGGGTGCGTGAAGGACGTGATGCACACAAAAAAAGCGCGGGGGGGAAATTAACAACCGATATAAAGTCAATGGCACATACCGGCACGGCTGTATGTGGATGGAAAGGTCAGAATTCTCGGGGGAAAAGAGGGGGGAACTAGGGAGGGGCTGAAAAAAATGGGGGAAGGGGGGAACCAGACACCATGGGACGTGAGGGGGCCAGTGGCGACAGGCCTCACTATTATAACCGGAGAGGGGGACCATAACCCTGGATACCGGGGGGACTCAAACAGCTTCCCGGAAAAAACGGTGGTGTCATATAGCCTGCGTGAAAACAGGAAACTTTCGAGGGAAGTGCTTAAGACGAAGAATGCAGTCACCGCGTTGCAAAGCCGGGGGGACAGAGGGCACAGACTGGGAGACACTAATGCCGGGTCATCTGGTGCGGGGGTTGTGCTGCGGAGAGGAAGCGCATGAAAAAAGGGAGGGAGCTCACGGACGGAAAAGAGCTCGCTCCAGGCAAAGGAAAGCGGGTGGCGTTCGTGTTCAAAACGATGAGGTGTTGCTGTCGCTGGGGGGGGGGCCTTAGGGGGGCGGGGGTGGGGGGGGGGGGTTTTGGGTGGGGGGGGGGTGGGGGTGTTGTCAGGAGCCCAAGTATCTTGAAGGTTATGTCAGGAGCGGGAAAACCGTAAACCGAGCAAGAACTGTCCGGAGGACCGTGAAATGCGAGACAAGTCAGATGAAAGCGTGTTTGGGCAAGACGGTCGGAAGGAAGGAAGGGGACTCCAAAAAAAACACTTCTTCCAAAAGCTGGTTGGGGGGGGAAGCAAGCAAGGGGGGGCTGCCCTGGGCGGGGGAAAAAATGTTTGTAAACCCAGGGGGGAGAGCCAAAAGGGGGAAAATACGGGCAGACGGGACAACACGGGTAAGGTTGGGAACGGGAGCGGAGGGGCGTTTGGCGTCTAGGGTTAGGAACGGTTGCCAGGGTGGCCCCCCGGTGGTAAAGGTTGGACAACCCCTCGTATGATTCGTGGAGTACCCCCCAGACCAGGGGAGTAAACGCTTGAACAGGACCTTCATAAAACCGGGCGATCAGGGTTGGATGGGGTCGTCTGGGTGGGAAAGTAAAAAAAACCGGAGGATGAAAACGGGAGGAAAAAAAAAACTAAAGTGCGTTACCAGGTAGAGCCCAAGGGGAAGGAAACATCTAGGATCTGTGGAGGAGGGGGTGGTGGTTTGGAACTACCAGGTCAAAGTTTTGAAACGGGTCGATCACAGAGGGGGGGAGGTCGCCCGAAGAGCCCAAACTCTTGAAAGGGGGACGTCAACCCATGTAAAGGGGAGTCGCCAGAAAAGCCCCAAGGGCTTGCAGGGGAAGAAAGTCGGGTGCATGCAAAAACCAGGGGGAAGCCCCCGCGACGAAAAAGTGTGGGCGCAAAACCAGGGCCAGTGTACACCCTCAAAGGAAAGAAAAAAAGTAATCGAGGAGAAGACGGTACATCGGAACCATCGAAAATCTACAAACAAGAAGGAAAAGAATGGTTGGCCGGAGATTCAAAAAGATGCAAGCGGGGGCCGTGGTCCGCTGTGTTGCATGCGGAAAGACCGGGAGAAAATAACGTCTATGGGTGGTGGAAAAAGCCCAGGGGGGGTTGCGGGAACACGCAGCACATGCCTTAAAAAAACCGGGGGAAGGAGAAAAAAGAGGGCTTCCAAGAAGGGTGTGGTTCCGTGTGTCGAAGAAAAAACGGATGGAAGAAGCAAACAGAGGTGGGTCACCCCACGGTCTAAAAAGAACAACAAGTGAAAATACCCTACCGGAGGATTTTGTCCCCGCCTGGTAGGGAAAAAAACGAAAACATTAGGGGGGGCGCGGGGGGGTACCGAACCGACTCCCCTATCAAGACAAATAAAGAAAAAAAACCGGATCAGAGAAGCCGCTAGAGAAAAAAGAGGGAGTAGGGTGTGGGGCCCCCGGACGTGTATGGGAGTGAGAAATTAAAAAAATTGACTGGGCCGAAAAAGTTTTACAACATTAGGTAAACCACAGAGCCACTGGAAGCCAGAAACTGGGGGGCTCGACACAACATGTCCGGAGCATCACAAAATGAAAAGGGGGGGGGTAACGAAGATGAAAATCACGTGGGAAAAACAAAGAAAAGCGCAAAAAACGGTTGGGCTCACAAAATTTCCCTGGGCTCAGACGTCTATGAACGGGGGCGGGTTGCGTCAAAAAGAATACGGGGCACCAGGCGGGGAAGAAATACTATCCGAAGGGTGGAACGGGGGGAAAAAACACAAACTTCGAATTGGGGGGAGGAAACAAAAGCGTATTGCCTCGATGGGGCGACGCAAGGAAACGGCGGGAAAGCCCTCAGAAAGAAGGGAGAACCAGTTGAAGTACCAAAACCAGTAACCGGATGAAGGGGCGGCGGGGAGCCGTCGATAAATGAACAAAAGCTTACAAGAGGGGGCACAATGCCCGCCCAAAGGACGGGGAAAAGAAAATAACTATTGAGGCACCAGAGACCTGGGTGGGTTGGAAGACGTGGGACTCTGTGGGAAGTGCGAAAGGGGGGGAGACGCCTCTAGACAAGGTTGAACTGACAGCAAGAGGCCTTGAAACAGAGCTACTTTAGGATGTCGACCATGGCTACGGTGACCAGAGGGGGTGTTAAGGGGGGCGGGTCACTAAAAACTCCTGGAGGCTGAAAGTAGCCGGGGGGGGGGAAGAAGGAAACACGTGCGGTAGGGTCACAGAGATGGCCGGTGAGCGGGGGGGGGAGGTCTCGAAAGGGGGGGGAACCGAAGGGGGATAACTGGGACCCGGTTTGCGGGGAGAAAAGGGAGGCCGAGGGCCCAAAACCAGCTAGGAAGGGGGTGGGGGGGATAACGAGCTTGTCTCATGGGACAGTCGGCGTACCAAAAAAGTGGACTCGTTAAACAGCACGGGGCGCCGGAAAACGAAGCTAGGGGGGAGAAAGAAGGAGTGTGCGGGGGGGGGTGAGAAACATGCCATGACTGGTCGGGAGAGCAAAGGTTTGCGCAAGTATGGACTGAGACGAAATGGAAAGACCGGGAGGGGGGTGGTAAAGAGGACACTAGCCGTTCCAAACAATGGAGGGGGACTGTGAGAAGGGGAAAGAAAAAAAGAAAGACCCACAAGAAGTGGGATCGGAAAGATGAAGGGGGGTCGAAGTGTTCTGGGAACTGGACCAAGGGAAGGGGGGCCGGCCGTTGAGAACGCAGGTTTATCCTTTGGGAGCACGAACCCAGGGGGGGATGACCATGGGGGGATCCAAACGCTTCGGGTCAAGGACGAACGGGTCCAGCCTTGCAAAGTTCACGGCAAAAGGGGGCACTTGGGATATAGACGTGGGGGGGCGAAAAAAGAGACACTCGAGTCCATACAGACGCTGGGGGAGATGTAAAGTGCGCCAGGAAAAAAGGGGAGAGGTCCTACCGTGAAAGGGTTTGACCTCTATTTTGAGGAAAAAAACGGAAGGGAAATCACGGTCGAGAACAGCATCCAAGCACGGCAACGAACGGGCTCCTTAGCCGGGAGGCAGGGAAAGGAGCATCGTGAGCCGGGGGAGGGGGGCAAGAAAACTAGGGTGCCGAAAAAACGAGGGGAAATGGGAAGGAGTTGGCGAGAAAAAAAAAAGAAATAGAGTACGCACACCAAGAAACGGTTCCTGCTCGCTGCCGACGATGTCAACGGGAGAAAAAAGCAGGGCAATCAGAAAAAGTAGACGCATGAACAGACGGGGGGAAGGGACAGGAAAGGAAAAAATGTTTGGGGGGGGGAGAAGGGCTGGGGTAGTCCCGGACAAAAGGGCACCAAAAGGGCGGACGAACAGTGGGAAAGATGTGTCATAGAATTAGAAAAAAATAGGATGGAGGTATCGTCCCGCAACCCCACGAAGCGGGTGCAACAAAAAAAAGTGCCCGGCCAGATTGGGGCACGGCCCAGGTCACGAAAGAGTTTTTTGGCCGAACCGGGGAGAGACACCCGGTTGGGGGGAAAACCGGGGGGGGGGTCCGACGTAAGGTTAGAACGTGATCTTGTAGGAAGCGTACCCGCCAAACCAATTCACCCGAAATGCTTTCCAAAAGTCGAAAACTCAAGTTCCAAGAAACTGGGAAAAAAGGAGGATGTGAAAACGAAGGGGTGGAGAGGGGGGGGGCAAGTGGTTGAAAAAACGGGGAGAACTCATGCCGTAAGTCGTCCCCGGGACCAAGCCATTTGGGAGGAGTGGAATGCGTGGCTAGGATAGGGGGACACGGCAGATGGGAGTTGTCGGTGCCGGTGAGGGTCGCACGTGGGGGCCTTGGCCAAAAAGGCACTGGGGTATTTCACAAATTTTTTTAACAAAGAGCGGGCCCGGAACGCCGCCCGTTGGACATCGAATCAACAGGGGGAAGCTTGTTGGGGCAGTGGGAGGAAGAATTCGCCAAACGCATCGAAACTGGACCACTCAGACTGCGAAAAACGGAACGCACGGGGGAAGAAGGCGAGAAAAAAAAAAAGGCGGGCCCGCAGCCCGTGCAGCAAGGGGGCGAGTTTAATCCGCGATGCAAGTTGTGTTGGTGAGGCGCAAGACATAAACGCGCATTAGGGAATGCGGAAAAAAAAAAAATGCGGAGGGTTTGCAAAGTATTCAAACAAGGGATTTGTTAGTGCTCTAAAAAAAAACAACGGAGCCATAAACGTCAAGTAAGGCACCCCTAAGGGGTTTTGCATTGCAGGTCAATAAAGCAAGAAGGACACTATCTCAAAACAACAGATCTCGGGGAAGGGGGGGGGGGGGGAAAGACGAGAGCTAAGATACAGCCGAAGGCAAGAAACAGCCTGGGGGATGGAGCCAAGTTCAACCAGGGGTTGCATGTCCTTGTCCACGTGTTCTTTTAAAGTGAAGACAAGGGGAAACCGCTGAAACGGTGGGGGGGCAGGGCTTCCAGAACCATGTGATGTTCAAAAAAAGGGGTACTAAACTGGCGGCGGGGTGTTCTTGTTTAACTGACGAGGGATCTGGTTGTACACGATGAGGCTTGCAGCTAGAGGGCGAAGGGCAAAATGGGAGTCTACTCCAAAACGGGGGAAAAAAAAAGGGACGGGAAGGAGTCCCAAACCTGAAAAGTACACGTGAGGCAGGTCAACGGATTGATCAATCGTCAGGATGGGAAAGGTTCCGGGAAAAGAGCACCATCAATAGGGGAAGACTGGGAAACACCGGAAAACTGGGGGCGGGGAGCGGATGGGGGAAGCTTTCGGGGCTGGGGGTGGGAGGGGGCTGCCAAGAGCAAACAACACTCCCGTGGGCGACCATCGGAGGGATGAGGTTTCACTTACTGTTAAGATAAAGGCACTGATGACAAAAAATACAGAAAACGAGCGCACCTCCTTCGGTCAGTTTTGGGGGGGGGCTGGAGGGGAAACTGCCCGAACCAGACAGGATGTTACCCGGGGACTTGATCCTTTCAGGAATGGAAACGAGAAAAAATGATCGCGTCACGCAGGGAAAAAAACAGCCCGGGACAATAGACAAGAAAAGGGGAACCAAGGAGGGAACAAGGATACTAGAATGCACGGTAAGGGGCGGACCTCACTCATGCGAAAATCGGGAAGGGGGAGCGTAGAACTGGGAAAGAGAAAGGGGGGGAGTGGAGCAAACAAACCAAGCCGAGCTGGAACTAGGCTGCCCATTGAAAAACCCCGCGTTACCGAAGCATTGTGTTTTTACCCAGTCAACGGGTAGGCCAACCCTCCATAGGGGGGGTTTTTGAAAAGCGGGGAAACACTCCTGCGTCCAAGACCCAGGGGGTTTACAAAAAAACTGGGGAAAAAAAAAAAAGCCCTACGGGGGTTTGGTCGTCGACGTGGATAGGCACGTGGAAAAGGGGTAATAAAGGGAAAGCCCGCCTCCAAAAACCGAAGAAGGGGGAGGTCGGGGTTGGGTTACGGAAAAAGTGGGGGAGAGGGGCCAGGATGGTGTCGTCGGGTTGGGCAGGGGAGGGAAGAAAAGCTGATGAGGTCTCAGTGGGCGTCCTATCACCGGGAGGAAACGGGGTCTTCAGAATTAAACAAGAAAAAGATCATCAAAGGAAGCCATTGGTTTTTCGGAGATTGAAAAAAAAAAAAGGACCCACTAAGCAGGGCAGGGGGAAAACAAGAAACCAAATGGACGTTGAATTCCATATATACGAGGAAAAAAAAACGGAATGAGGGGGACAAGAAAAAAAAATGGAGCAACGAAACAAAAAAAGAAACCTGGGCTTGTCCCTCGCCCAGGCAGAGCAACGAACTCTACGCAACAACGAAGGCAAAAAATTAGTTGAACTGGATGAAAATTCTCAGGAAAAGGACGAACCGTACGGGGCTTCAGGGAAAGCAAAAGAGGCGAACAGAAGAGCCTATCACCCAGAAGAAACGGCACTCCTTGAAACCGCTAAAAAACGGCTAACAAGAAAACAGAAATCAAAAACTTAATGAACCCAAAAAACCGACCTCACAACGACCCCCCTCTTCTTCGGGCTTAAAAAACACTTCAAGGGTACTTCGGAGACTGGAGTTAAAAAAGGAAGAGGGTCCTTTGGACAAAAACGCAGGGGTGCCGTGGTGGGCAAAAAAAAAGAAAAAAAAATCTACCGTTGAAAAAGAACGGTTGGCCCTCCGGGGGACCAATGCGGAAAAAAATGACTAAGGGACAAGTGGGTCTCAGGGGGAAAAGAAAAAAATTTAATGCAGCTAGGGAAAGTGAATCAAGACAACGTTGGGAAAAGCTGCTTCCCCCCAAAAGCATGCGCACTGCCCTAGACGGAAAAAAGCCCACAAAAGCAATTCGGAGCAACGGAGGTCAAAACCCCCCGGCGGGCCGCATTAAAAGGAAGCGAAAAAAACGTTCGTGGGCAGGGGGGGGGTGAAATGTTCAGGGATTTCCATAAAAAAAGGGGGAAGCCCGAAAAAATCAGGGAACGTTTCTCTCAAAAGAAAAGCACGAGGGCAAACGAGGTCCACCTCGTGCGGGGCGGCAATGCCCTACGGGACAACAAAAGGTGAAAACCAACTGACCTATGGGGCTCGCGTGTTTCTTATGCTGTAAGAATGGGGGAAGTTCAAAGGGTCACGGGGGAGAAAAAAAAAAAAAAAGGGTGGGCCCATGCCATCAAAGGAAAAAAATTTCCATCACTGAAGAAGAGTGAACCCTCAACAAACAAATAAAACCGATCACGACAAAGCTTCCCTCCGCGTAGAGGGGGTTTAAGAAAGTAAAGGGGACGGTAAACGGTAAAGGACTCCTAATTATGGGAAAGAGGGCAACACCCAAAAAAGAAGAAGGAGCCACAGGCTGGCCGGTTGGAAAAAAGATAAAGGCCCCAGGGGGGACGTGGGGGAGGTCCAATGGTTGGACAACGTCCAGTCAATTCGGACCAATTGATAATCGAACAGGGGGGAAAACAAAGCTGGAAGGCGGGAAAAAAGAAAATCCAAAGACTCGATCCCAAACCAACAAAAAAAAAAAAAATCACTTCGGAAGGCAAAGAACATCGACAAACAATCGCCGCACAAAGTGGGGGAAAGGGACCAAAAGGTGGGACAACAAAGGCTCCCGCCCGAGGGCAAACGAAAAACGTCAGGAAAGCGAAACAGTTGTGACGGAAATCAAACGACAAAACCGTTGGGGGTCCACAAGCACTAAAACCGGGCAAAATGGCTTGTACGTAAAGGCCGGCGGGAAAACAACAAAGATAAGGAGAGGCCTCTCAAACCTCGGTCGAAGGGCAACAAACCAAAGCGATCCTGAATAGGGGGTGGGGCGATAATTGTAGGAAGCTGGTCGGGGGGGGGACAAGCGGACACACCGCGAAATAGTACTGCAAACTGCCAAAAACCCTCAGGGTAGATGAAGGGGTGGGGGGGGCAGCCCGGGAAACGGCCAAGAAAAAGGAAAATGTCATTTGAGAAAAGTCGGCGAAACTGCGAAGGGGAAAATCTTGAACCAAGCACCCGGGGGGGGCTTGCATGGGCGCCTCAGAAACAAAAAAAGGGGGAAGCGATTAAAATACCTCGGAAAACAAGTGGCCCTGACCAACAGAGTTCCTGGCGGCGAAAATTCAAGAAAAAAAAAGGGGAACGCTGAAGGGGGGGAAGAGTGGGAAAAAAAACGTGAGTGTACCATCAGGGTTGGAGTACCATTGTGAACGCTAACCGCAAGGAAAAAAAAGGACATTCCATGCCGCATGTAGAAAGAGTCCAACGGGCCAAGGTCCAAGGGGGAAAAAAAAGGAACCGCGGCGATGCGAAAAAGAACCCGGCCTGCCAAGAGCACTTTGAGAAAAAAAAACCAAATCGTGTGCCAGGGAGAGGAACGAACACCAGACCAGGGGCCGTGTCACCGATCCAAACGCCAAAAACATACAACGAAAAAAACGGGGAAGGGGGGCCCTGGGGGGAAGGAATGAAAGAAAAATCTGGAACGGATCGTGGACGGGGTCAAAAAACTTTGAAGAGGGTAGATTAACATCGGAAGAGGTGAAGAAGACGTCCCTGTTGGACAGTTGGGGGGGCAGAAAGGGAGGGGGGCCCCAAGTCCAGGGTTGAAAGGGGGGGGGGAGGGGGGGGGAAGGTGGTGAGCCAGCCAAGGGTGGGTCTGCGCACCCGTCGTCCCGACACTTTCAACCATGTGAGGAGACAAAGGGAAAAAAAAAGTTCAACGAATTGGTCAGGTGGGAACGGGGGGGGACCCCGAAGACCCTGACCCTCGGAAGAAACCAAGACTGTAAGTTCCCGCGGGCAAAAGAAAAGGTGAGGGGGGCGCTGCAGGAAGATACAAAGACCATCGGAAGGTCTCCAAGGAACCGCGGGGGTGCAACTTTGGTTCCGTAAGGGGGGTTGCAGGGCACGCAAATTAAAAAGAGAGGTTGGGAAGACAGCACAAAGGGGGGACGGCCCTGACGGTAACAACGATCTCGGGGGTGAACACTGGTCTACGGACTGGAAAAGTAAAGCGAGACGGAAAAGGAAAGGAAAATGTGGGCGTACGGAGGGGAAAAGTCAGGCGAGAAAGGCAACTGCAACTAAGAGGGGATTATGAGGGGGGGAAAGTGGGTTCGGCAAACGCACCAGAGCATTAAATCAACGCTGCTTGGTGGACAAAAGGGCACGAATGAAAACGGGGGAGGGACTGTTTAAAGAAAAAAACGGGGGGGGTGAGGGCAGGGGGGGATCGACCTCGTCGTCGACTAAATTCCAAAAAAAAGTTTCCAGGGCCGTCTCAGTGAAGCAAATCGAAAGACACCGAAGTGAAAATTGAAAAGAAACTAGCGGCGTGGCTCATGAGGAAGGGTATAGCTGGTACTTGGCCGCTTTTAGCAAGGGAAAAAGAAAAAATCGCCTTGACACCGAAAAATCAGAAAATAGGGGAACAATGGGGAAGAAAGTTGGGAGCTGGCAAAGCAAATTCAGGCCGTGCCCGGAAAACTTTAAAAGGGCAAAAAACCGGGCAATTCACAGTGTTCAAGACTTTGGGTTTCCTGCTGCACCAGGCTCAGGGGACCGGCCCCAAAAAATATGGGTACCCGTACTTAAACCGCAGGTCCCTCAAAAAAAAACACGAAGACCAAATTCCCTGGGGCGAAGGACCACCGACCGGGGACCATTGGAAAAGGGGGGGGTTCCCACCAATCAGTTAGTCAATGGCACCAGGGAAAAGGGGGCCGTTGGGGGGGGGACGTCCGACCAGTGCCTGACACATTGAAAGACGACTGAAAAGGCGGGAAAGCACCCGAGTTGTAAGCTGCAAAACAGAGGCACCACCAGAGAAGAAGAGAGAATGTGTGGGGCGGAAAACTCATGGGAAGGAAACCACTCCCTTTCGTGCCAGGAATTACGCAGAAGATAAAGAAGGCTTCAAGAAAGAGAGAGGCAACTCCATTGCATCCCAAGGAAGATGTATGTCTAGTTCTAGGGAAAACCGGCCGACCGGATTCCTGGGGAGAAAAGCTGTTACCGCGCACTAAGCCAGCAGCCCCGTAATGAAAACGGGAAAACAAGCTTGTCAAGCAAAAGAAGGAGCAGGGTCCAGGGGGAACGTCACTGGACTTCGGAATAAGGCATAAAACCGGGCCTAATGAGAAGTAAAAAGGGGAACAAAGGGGGAAGAACCCACACCGACAGCATGGAAGCCCACCGCGCAGGCCCGAAAACTCCAAAAAAGGATTGAGGGGCCTACCTGGTCGCAAAGAAATACAAAAATGGAGGGTGGGGGAGGAGTGAAAAAAAAACGAGCACTTTGGAAGACACGCTGATCACCAGGGGGTTCTTGTCAAGCGGACTTTACATAAGAATTAGACGATAAACAATTCATCCCAAGTCTGCATGTCGTCAAAAAGAACGGAGCAAAAGAGAGGCCGGCGGGTACGATTCGCAAACCGGGGGGCGCGGGCAAAATAACGCCTGGTTGAAACATAAAAGGAAGTTGAAAAAAAAAAAGTTCCCCAGGGTACTAGGAGTTCGTTGCTCGAGAAGCCCGGTCATAAGGAAACCTAGGAAGGAGGGCTCGCAAAAACGCACAGGTACTGGGGGGGGGACGGGCGAGAAGGGACGGGGCATCCGGGGGGTGGCAATGAGTTTCAGGGGAGTTTGGGGGGTTGCAAACGTCCAACCCATATTGTGGATTGGGAGGTCCTTGGGAAAACGTTTACAGGGGGTGAAGAAATTACAGGCCACTTTTTTATCTCGTACAGGTGTTGTGTCACCGTTTAATTAAGTCGTCCCAGGGGGGGTCAATGGGAAAAAGAAGGCCCGCACAAAAAAACACGCGCACGACCTCCTTAGGGAGAAGCAGAAAGGGGGTCAAGGTTGTTTGTCGACGGTGAGGTGGAGAACCGTCGAGTTACACCAACGAAAGCAGGAGTCCATCTATCCTGGGATCAAAGAGGGATAGGGGGCGGAGGTGGGTGTTGGAATTTTTAGAATAAACATTGGGGCAAAAAAACGGGTTTCTACAAAAGGGAAAGGAACGACCGGAGAAGAAAAATTGGCCGTCCCCTACCTGGAGTGCCTGGCCCCCAAGTCTTAGAAGAAGAAGGGTGGGCTGCAAACAGGAAGAGAAAAGACAAAACAGACGAAAGGGCATGGGTGGAGGAAAGCGCTTTCCACCAGAAAAACGGAATCGCGGCGGCAAAAAATCAAACGGCAACATCGCGAGAAAAAACAACAACGGGGAGGGAAAGGGGGTGTCCGCGATGGAAACCGATGACTCCAAGGTCTGCTGGGGGACAGCTATAAAGGGGAGGGGCTGCGTGCAAAAACAGTGATCGAGACCGGCAAAGCAGGGGGCCGAAACAAAAAGGTAAAAAAGGGGTTGGAATCCACCGGATCAGCCACCCGGGCCCATTGTCGTAAACAACACAACGAAAAGGGGGAAGTTGGGGTGATGTTTTCTCACAGCAGTCGGAAAGCTCCAGTGCGTGAGAGGGGGGGATCAAGGGTACCGCTTATCAATCCCAGGGAACCGGAACGGAGAGGCGACCGCACAAGAAAGGGGGCGGTCCCCTAAGGGGAGGGTGGGGTTCGTCCTCCCATTGAAAGGGCGAGACCAAAAATTGAAACGTGACCACCCCCTCCAAAAATGAAAAGCACATACCTGGACGCAACACACATGGTGCGCAATTGGAACGCTATAACGGGGGAACGGGGGAGGAACTAGACCTAGAGGGGGGGGAAAACCACCCGATGAAGTAACGCGAAGCTGCCAGAGCGATAAAAAAACGAAGAACGATCGGTTGTGTCGGGGGCAGGGAAACGAAACGACTGACGGGGGGAAAAATAGCGCACGAAGGTCCCGCCGTTAGGAAACCACCGACCAAAGAGGGGAAAAAAGCGTCAGAACCGTGAAAACAAGGCACAGGCGAGCGACCCGCTCGGGGCCGAGCACCCGGGGGAATACATGCAAAAGGAAAAAGAGGGCAACACCTGCAGGGGTTGAACTTAAGATTATGAACCCCGAAAAAAAGGGAATTCATCGGGGTCAACCCGTTGGAGAGACGAGGCAAGAACGATTGAGGCAAAAGAACCCAGCGGGGGGGGGGGTCGCCGGGGCGAGCGGTGGCCGTGGCAAACAGAGCTATAGCAAGGGGGAAGAAAGATCGCCTTGGAGAAAAAAGGAGCCGTGTGGTCGGGGAAAAAAGATCCCTGACTAAAAGGTGGGCCAACGTGCAGAAGCTCTAGGGGGGCACGGCGCGGGGTACGCGTGTGTGATACGGAGAAAAAGAGGGGAAGTCGACATACAACTGGAGGGCCTGGATTGGACGGGATGAAGGAGTGGAATCGGAAAAACGCGTTTGCGAATGGAGGTTTAACCAAGGACAACAAGCAAAGACGATGTGTGTTGAAATGAGTGGGGAAAGCTTGAAACTCTAAAAAACATGGGGAAAAAAGTACCATCAGTAATGCTTCAAGGTGGGAACTCTTTCAAAGATGCGCCGTGGACCTAACTCTCCGTAGTGCAAAAACCTCAAAGACGTCGGGAAAAAACGGGGTTGAAACCAACGGGAAAAACTGGTCCACGGCACCTGGGTCGGGGGCATTTGCGCAACGGATAGGTCTTGGGGAAAGAAGGACCTGCGGAAAGTAAAGCATGCCCCTGTGGGGAAAAAAAACAAGGCGGGATGCCTTGGAAAGGACAGGGAGACGAGTGAGCGCAAATGGGGAATTTCTGGGGAGGGGAAAAAAATTAAAAA
>Ga0179593_1330828_pt1 | contig 16922 bp, 28 predicted proteins | sample CZODoug2_1_08_16_FD_185931 | JGI IMG/M metagenome (GOLD analysis project Ga0179593, IMG submission 185931) | Vadose zone soil fungal communities from Angelo Coast Range Reserve, California, USA - CZODoug2_1_08_16fungal (PacBio error correction) | ecosystem: Environmental > Terrestrial > Soil >...
AGAAAGGGGGAGGGGGGAGGGGCGTGGAAAAGAAAAAAAGGGGCGGGAGGAAGAAGGGCCACGTTGCGACTGGCAAAGGCCTTCCTGGGCCAGAACAAAACAAGGGAAAAGGAGACAGAGGGGGAGAGAAAAACTACAAGAGGAAAAAGGGGGGGGGCAAACAAAGGAAATCGAACGCCGAAGGCGAACGAGACGGGGGACCGCAGAATGGGCGGAAAAAAGGGAAAAAAAAAGGGGGGGAGGAGGCCGGAGGAGGGGAGACCAGGGACCTTGGGGGGCAGGGGGAGAAGAAAGAAACAACTCGGTAAACCTCAGAAAAAGGGAAATAAAGAATAAGCAAGGGGAAAGGAAGGGAGGGTGAAGAGGGTCTTTACGATGAAGACAGGGGGGGGGGGTCAACCACGAAAAGGAGGTCAACGGGGCCAGCAGTGGACCGCGGAAGGGGAGAGGCACGGTGAAAATTGTCAGGCGCAAAAAAGGACCAAAAAAACGGGCACGCCCCGCAGAAAAAGGAGAGGGCCAGACCAAGGAAGAAGAAATGGGGACAGTCCAGAAACTGTACGAGACTTAAGACACAAAAACCTCGCCAGGTGGAGACACGGTAATTCAGTTACAACCGGAACGGACAGCGGCACGGGCTGAAAAAAAGAACGTTGCCTGGAAGAAAAGGAAAAAACCACAAGGGGGGGGGTGGGGAAACGCTCCCTCAGTCGTTCTCGGCTGCCGAGAACCACGACGGGGCTGGGAAAAGATGCTAACGGTGATGAAACAGTTAGAAAACCAGGGGGGGGGAAAGTAAAGGGGAAGAAAAAGAAAAGATGGTTTCAACCAGGGGCAGGAAGAATGGTAGTAGACAAAGTCAGGTGGTGCCAATGTGGATTGTTGGGAGGTACAGACAGAAAATGGGAGGGGGGGGAAAAAAATAGGAATGGCAAAGAACAAGTGACTGCCTCTGATGTGCGACGGCGACTGTGGTTATTGGGGGTGACCGAGGGAGGATGACGGAACAGGGGGAAGATGAGCTCTCAGGACCCCACGGAAGAAAAAGTGGAAAAGCAGACCGGAACGGCCCCGCGATGATGTGAACCACGAAAGGGGCGAAAGCAGAAGAAGTCAATAAAACGGGGCCCTGAGAGATAGTAGGAAAGGAAAACGAGACTGGAGAAAAAGTACCGAGGTTGACTGGAACACGTGGCGAGGCCACAGAAAGGAGTACCCGATTCAAAGGCGAGAGCGCTTTTAGCGGATTGAAACATTGAAGGGAGGAAAAACAGGAAACCTATTGAAAATAGGGCGGGGGGAACATAAGGGGGGTGTCGTATTAGGAAAATGGACGGGCGCCTTGGAGTTGGAGACTCACGAAAAAAAAAAAAAAATGAAGCCACGGCGCAAAAGACTGTCATGCCAAACGGGGAAACTGGGAAAGGTCAAGAGCGAAAGGATCAGCAAGTTCTGTTCCCAAAAGTGAACAAGCCGACCCTACACCGGGATGAGCTGTTTCTGAAAACGCCAGAGTGGGGGGCCCGAGCAACTGAGAACGGGAGGCCTGAAGATGACGGATTGAACATGAACTCCGATCTGTGGACTAAAAAAAATGTGGGAATTTTCCGGGGTGGCCGACGAAGAAAGGAAAAGGAGCGACGCGGGTGGGACGGGAGGGAACGGGGGGGACAGGGGGCCTTATGGCAGCAAAGGGTTTCCCAGGTTGCAAACAGGAACGGCAAGGTGGGGAATGGGGACCAAGAAACGTGAATCCCACAGAAAAGGCAACAGAGGGGCACGGCCGGTTAGGTACGCAGGAAAAAGGGAAGTGAACTGTGTGCTCAAAAAAAAACGTGTGGTTCAACGCGACTAAAAAAACTGCCTGGAAGCTGAACCGGCAGAATGGGCGGTATGATCAAGGGTGTTCGGCGAGGGAAGGGGGAAAAGAATCCCGTGCCTGCAAAAGAAAACAGCGTGCCAAGAAAAAAAGAACGGAAAAGAATGGAACGGTGTGGTTGAAAAAACTGGCCCACGGCCCAAAAAACACAGAATTGGCGACCACCCGCGGAGTCGCGAAGACCGAATTGCCGCGGGGGTTTACCAGGAGGGGGAAAGGGGGTCAACCTGGTATCGGAAGGAACGGAGTACGCACGGACCAACGACGCCATCAACAACTGGGACTTGAATTCGGCGACGATGTCAAGTCGAAAAAAGAGCGCCCCAGGATTCGGATAACGTAAAAAGGTATCGGCTTGGCGGGAGGGTCGAAATCTAGAATCCTGATTGCCAGTGGCATAACCATAAAAAAACGATTTCGCGAAGTCCAGTCGAAGGGCCGAGCAGACTAAGAAAGGGCTGCCACTGTAGAAGCAAAGTTGCAACTTGTCCCGTCTTCCAAATCTTACACAAGGCCGTTACCCAACTCAGCACGCACTGGGAACGATTAAAAATAAGGGTAGCCAGCCCACACAACCAACATAGGGAAAGACCATACCATCTGCATGGGTCGCCAAAAGGGTCACGGAAGCCTGCCATTCGGGCAACACGCCACTGGTGGGGGGCAGGGAAAGGGAGATGTAGTCCGGTAATTAATGACGGCGTGTGCTTAACCAATTGGGGGGAGGGGGAGGGTGGATCGGAATTTCAAAAAAAGGGATAAAGGAAAAATAGGTTGGGGGGGGGAACCGCTCTGGTGCATGCCGGGACTTGGGGGCCAGGAAACGCGCACTAAGCAAAGGTCAGCCAGGAACGGGCGCAAAAGGGGGGGACAGGGGACAGAAAACAATAAGAGAGCGCCTTTCGAAGGGCACAATGCATAGCGTTAAAAATAGCCGATCAACCGGCAAGTTTCACACTGTATCCAACGCAGGCGCAGGACCGGAGGAACGTGAAGAGGTTCTCAATCCCCGGGGGAACCAACGCGAATCGGGACAGTTACTGCAAAAAGCGAAAAAGGAGTTCGAGCGTTGGTTACCGGGGGTAGGAGTAGGGAAGGTAGACGACGGAGGGGAAGTTTTGAACCGGAAAGGGGGGGAAAAGAAAGGGGGAGCCTATTGTTTTGTGTTTTCTCCTTCGCCACGACTTGAATACCAACATCAAATGGGTGGAAAAAAAGAAGCTAAGTCGTCGTGAGGGTGGAAAGGAAGCGGTTGTGCGAAAAGAGGGGGAAGGGAAGCCAGTAGGCCATTATGTAGTGATTCCAGAAAGGGAAACACGGGCCGCGGGGGTTGGCCCTAATGGGGAGCAGGCCTCACAGCCAACAAAAAAAAGACGGGGAGGAGTTGAAGCGAAAGCTCCAGGGAACCCTTACCGAGCCGGGGGGGTGGGGGTCAGTGGTCCCCACCCCCGCCAAAACCCCCCACGAAGGTAGACCAGCAAGGAATCCGTCCCTTGGGGGGGGGGAAAACAAAAAACAGTGACCCAAGGAACAGGGCAACTTCGCGAAAAAAAAAAAAGGGGACTGAAAACCCATTTGGCCGGCCAAAACTCGACCAGAAAGACGAACTCCAAAAGACCGCCCCCATCCAAAAAACTTCAAAAAGGGAAAGGTTAGCGAAAACCAGCAGGGAGAGGGAACTGGTGCCGGGGGGGAAGCAACAGCCTGCACGCAAAGGCAAAATGATATATGTCGTCAAAAACCCCCCCAAGAAATTGTGGGACAAGACAGTTGCCGGCCTACTTGTAACGCAACGCCGGAGGGTCCCCGGCACTTAAAAAGGTTTGCATTCAGCCGGTGGGATGAAAAAAGTGCAGAGGAAGAGTCCGGAAGAGGGGGGGGGGTCCAAGGGCTCTCTCAACTAAGGCAGACCAAGAGAAAGGAACCTATTTTGTGCCGGGAAGGATTTGGGAGGCGACGGGAATTGCGAGGCGTCCCCTGACAGGCTAGAAAGAAAGGCAATAAGAAGGAACGCGTCAAGAAAGGGGGTCGCAACTATCTGGCGAGAGGGACGGCTTAGCGTCTCAACAAAAAAAAAGAGAGGATTAAAGATATATATCCAATCATGCAGGAAAAGGACTAAAAAACCCTTTCCTTTACGTAGAGACAAGAAAAATTTTTGGAAACGGGCGGCCTCTCAAAGACAGGTCCAGGTAAATCATCGTATCAAAATCTTAATCATCGGGCCAACAATCAGTGAACGGGGGAAACTGGGGCCCTCTTGGGTCATGGGTTGTTGTGCCCCCTAGGAGATAACCCAGACCAAGCGACTCAAGGGGAATGGAAGAAACAAATCCTGCAAGGGATAATCTAAAAGGAAAGCACCTTTTAGTTGCCGTAAAAACGTGCCCGCGTAAATGGAAAAACGGTAAGGAAAGAGAACGGGGCCCAAGGAGAGGGGGGGGGTGGTGAGGGGGGGGGAAGGAATCAAGGCTGGGGGCTGCATGCTTGTCGGAAAGCGCAACCAACACACGTTCAGGAGCACCGACAGGGGGTTTAAACTGAGAAGGAACGTTTTGAGAGTGAGGCACGGTCTGGTGCAGGCCGTTGCCGATTTTCAAGGTTCCGATGGTCTAAGGGGAAAAACTGGGAAAAAGGAGGTTCCGGGTGGGTAAACGACGGGGCAACGGGAACGATGGGGCACGGAGGGTTGGCGCCGGCTGAGCCGGAACGGGAAACCCGATGGGACCACCACCAAAAAGGACCAAGTCAGAGACGACCGTAATTCGCGTAACCAACTCAAGAGATGTTGCTTGGGGGCAGCCCCTCCACGGGGGAAACGGACAACCCAGCCGCCTTGGGCAGTTCTGGGAATCAGAATGACATGGCCTACCATGGGGAAAAACATTCGAGAATTAAGTCGAAACCGCGGCCCGAAAACCTAGAAAGGGAATCCCGGGGTTTGCAACACGCCGCCCGAGAAAGGAAAGCAGGTCACATCTTGAGAGTCGACGAGATCAACGCTCACAGAAGTTGCCAGCAAACGGAAAGGTAGCCCAAGCGCGGTATTTTCACTCCGAATAAATCATCCCAAAAAAAAAAAAAAAAAAAAAGAGAGAGAAAAAATTCCAAGGTCTGGCTGTTTTGTGGGGGGCGGGTAACTGGATCGAAAGATGAAAGTTGGGCCCGGGGAGATTCATCCGCTGTCAATCGCAAAAAGGGGGAGGCACCACCAGGCGGGCTAAAAAAAAAAGGAAACGTCAACGGCGGTTTGAAACCATAATTTCCAGCATCGGATGTACCGTGGCAAAGCGCTCCAAAATCTAACTGTTCTTAACGGGAGGGAACCAGGGGGGGTAGGATCACCGTTCAGACGGCTAACGTTGGAAATCAAGACTAGGGGGAAAAAATTTTGACCCCAACAACTTAAGACGTCAGGGCACAGTTGACCCACAGTCTGAATGATCCAGGAAAAAAAGAAACGCGAGCAGCCCACTAAACAAAAGGTTTAATACCATATCGGTCAACTGGACGAAAAAGCAAGACATCATAATCCTCAAAATCTCCGCCCAACAGGCGTGGGCTGGACAGGCGGCAAAGGGGGGACCTTAAGAAAGAAAGCGTGATGGTGAGTCAAAAAAAACGGGTCGCGTCCGGGCACCCGGCCTCCGATCAGTCACGGCCGCTCGAGGGGGGGGGGTACTCCCTGCTTGTCTATAACATGAAGAAAGAAGGACATTCACCGTTTTAAAAAACACGAACGCGGGCCCCAGAAAGCCCACTAGTTAACGCACGCGGAAGCGAATACTTCAGGCCATGGATTTCGACAAAAACGCCAAGCAAGGGCAGAAAAAGGTCGAACCATAAGAAAAGACCGATCCTGGGGTACGTGTCGACGCAAAAAAAAAGGACTCCGACAGGGTTTGTCACATGCCGAGAGGAGAAGTTTGCAGCCAGTCCCGGCGAGCGGCAACGCGCCAGGATGGAGTTGACAGTGAAAACCGATAAGGAAAAGAACTCCTTAGAAAAAAACACGCGGGGGTAGTAGGGGGAACTGAAAGCGGATCCGGGGCGCAATTCGGCTTGGGAGTGGACAAACGTTTCAAAATTCTTTAGGTGGAGGGAAAATTGTGGAGAAACACAAAAAGAATGGCGGAAAAAGAGGGCCACTCAAAGGGCCGAGCCAAGAAACAAGGATACAGAAACGCAATCAAGTGGGGCTCAAACTCAAGGAAAGGAAAACTAGTGTAAACCACGTTGCAACACACAAGGACCAAACCCGAAGTCGCAGACATCCGAACCAGCGTTGAACAGAACGTCTTTTGCAATCAGGTCCAGGAAGGACGGAAAAAACAGGAAGGGGAACCGCGCGGGGGGACTCGAAAAAAAAATCCCGGAGCAAATAACGGAACAGGGTTCCAAAGGGAAGCGAAAAAACACCAGCGGGGATAACCTCGTTCGAAAAGTAGGGGTGCAGTATCAAAAAGAACAAAACGGAACCGATTCCGGAGGGAATTTGGAAATATCACGTGAAAATAAGTAAAAAAAAAAGATCATTTGAAAAAGCCAAACTCCAAACGACCAACAAACGCATAATAAACACGGAAAAAAAAACCCTAAACAGCCACCGAATTACTAGAATTAGTGGTCATAGGAAAAAAATCACGGAGGCGGACCAAAAAAAGAAGTTTTAACATTCCTCTTGGGAAAGTTCGAGGGGGGCAACAGGCTCGGGCAAAAGGACCAAGTCGTTGGGGGGGGTTTTTGTAAAAAAGTTGGGCGGTCCTGAACGGGGAGAAAAGACAGACTCCAGAGAGAGCCCGGACGTTTGGGACACTGCAATCAATCAAACAGAAGAGGTGCATAAAAAAAACTCCTCCAAACGGGAGGTAAAAATAACGCTGAATCCTGGGACTGTGGGCGACAGGCCAGGTGAAACGAAGTGAGACGGCAAAAAAACCAAAAAAAAATCCTCTTCAACCGGAAGAGGGGAAACCTCCACTATGATCACGGGGAAAGGGTGATCTTAGCTTAGCAATCGGGAAAAAAACAAGTCGCCACTGAAAAAACAGGGGTTTCGCGGAATGAAGAGGAAAAGGTGAAAAAAAGTTTGCGAAGGGCAAAATCGGCCAAATAAAGAAAACACTTTCAAAAAGAACTGAACTTTGCACAGGGCAACAAGACCATCCAGGGGGGCCGAAGCCCTTGAAGAAAGAAAAATAACGTGGAAGACAGCAGATTGTCAGAATGAAAGGGCGCCTATGGGGGCACCAACCGCAAAAGAGGCCGCAAAAGACAAATTGCCAAAAGGACCAGAAAACCAAAGTGGTCGCAGGAAACAATTCCTACAGACCGTGGGGGAAAAAATCAGAAACAAGACAACAAACAACCGGAGAGTGAAAGAAACGAGAGAAGATGGTTAAAGGGGGCCAACAAAGGAGGTTTTGTTCAACAATAGGGACAAAGAACGTTTTGCAGAGTTTTGGAGTGTCACGGCTGGAAAACGCCTGGGCATTGGGTAAGCGGACTGGAAAGGCGAAAGTATGGGGCCAACTCCGTGAGCGACCAAGGAGGCCCCCAAAATAGTGTCCCGGGGTTGAAAGGAGAAGGGTGAAAAAAAGCGCGGAAAACCGGGGAAGAGAGCAAAGACGGAGCACGTCGGAAAACTTTTGGAACTCTCCATACACTCTCAAATGGGGAAGGCTATCATGTGGGGAGCACCGGGTAAAAGCGAAGATTAAATACAGTCTCGACGTCAATGCCCAAGTATTCTCCTAAGTCCAATAATGATGCGTATGAGGGGAGGGGAAAATGCCAAAACCGTTCAAGGCGAAACAACTTTTACGACACAGGGGCCGGCAAACAGGAAAAAAAGAGGCCAAGCTGTCCCAATAACTGGAAAATATCTAAGGCCGTGGTGACAGGACCGCCTCGCCGAACTGGAAGTGTGGGGGAGAGACCATGAAAGAACGGGCAAAAAAAAAAATAATTTGCATGGGGGACATACGGCCGTTTTTGGGAAACGGAGAACAGCGGACCCGGGGTCTAAAAACTAATAATCCCAGCAGGGGGATGTTTTCAAGAAGAAAGGAGGGGGAACGCTGAAATCCTGCAAGGGTGTAGACCTTTGGTTCAGGGGAACACCCCAGCGTGGTGGAAGGAAAAAAAAGCAACGGAGCGTTGAGGGAGATCGATGAAAGGGGAAAAAGGAGTCACAATACACCAGTGGTTTGACAAAGGTAATGTCCCTGCCCAAAGACGAGACGACGAGAAACAGACAGGGAAAATTGGGATTCAAATGTGGTAAGTTGAGTGGAAAGGAGGTTCGGGGTTCCCTAGAATCCGCAGGTTGAACTGTGATGTGAAAAAAAACGAAGAAAACGTGGAGAAGCCAAAGAGGGAAAGAATGAACTCCGGAGTGCAAAAGGGCAGGCTGGTTTGCCTCACCACTGGGGTTGGAAAAAATATGCGGGCCTGCTAAGGGGGGAAAAAGATTGCAGAAAAGGAAGAATGCGGATGGAGAGAAGGGTGGGAAGATAGGGAACCGGATTGCAAATCCCGTCCACACAGAAAAAAGCGGGCCCGCAACAAATACCACGACGAAACGGGGTTCTGGGGAAACGCAACAAGAGATTGGGACGACCAGGAGAGAGAAAGAAAAAATACCTCGGGTTAACGAGGCGGGTTCTGGGGAACGTTGTGGGGGATCGAAAAAAATACACTCATAGTGGACTGTAAGAACCCGCCGAGGGTGAAGGGGCGAAATAGGCGTCCGTATCCATTCTACAAGGTCCACCTCGATAGGGGAAGCTTAACCAAAAAACAAAGATCTGCTTGCAGAGTTGGATGAAAGAGAGAAGCCTTGGAAGGAGGCTGGGAAAAGAAAAAATCTTGGGCAGAACTGGGAAAAAAAACGGGCATTCTGCGTCGGAAACGACCCCGGCGGCTTCCCTCTAGTACACTCCAAGGCGTACAAAATCCTCAACAGGGGAAGAGGAAAAGGATAAGAAAAGAGAAAAAAAAAAGCAGGACAACTCTAAAGAAAAAAAGACACTTAACTTGGGAGTAAAAATTGAACAAGCCAGCAAATGGACAGCAATAGAAAAACCTGGTGGACAAGAGTATGAGAGTCAAGCTGGAGGGAATCCTCTTCAAGGAAGGGCATGAAAAAGCTGGGTACGTTTTGGTAATCGCGGGTCCCTGGGGCGCAATTACCAGAAGTGTTGGGGGAAAAAAAACGATTAAAAAAAGAGGGTGACAAGGACGTGGTTGGGTCACAAAAAAAAAGACGGCAAAATGTTGCAAACAGTGGGCCTCTAAAAAAAATTCCCTGGCCGCGTCCAAAAAGAGAAGACACTCACGGAACAGCAGAAGTATGAAAAAAAAGGGAGGGGGGAAACGCAAGAATAAAATTTAGTCAGACGCGGCATCGTTCTTTTTATCCCTGCCGAATTTCTAATCCCGGTAAAAAAAAAATCACGATAGGCAAAAGGACGAGGAAAAGCGGAAGTCAGAGGGGGGAGGACCGGTGGGAAATTCGGCAGAAATGAAGAAACAGAGGAAGTGCATTTACCGTCTTCAACTCTGGGTCTTAAAAAAAATCTCGTCCCGGAGAAAAAAAGGGCTGGTTTCGCCCCGGACGGGTGAAAAAAAAAAAAAGAGATGATTACGAAGAGAGGTTGGGGGTGGCCGAAAGTTGGGGACGAAAGGAAAGGGTTAGGTGGGGTGAAAAAAAAAATCGGGGTCAAAGGGAAAATTCTTAAAAAAAAAAAAAAAAATGGCCACAGGCGGTCACTGGTTTGAAGGGGTCCAAAGGAAGGGTGGGACATCAAAAAGAGGGAGTCCAGACCCTAAGCAGACTTGCCTTACACAAAAGGCCAACCGGGTTTGTTGCGGGGTCAAGAGGAAGGGGAAAGACCGGCATTGGACAAAGGGAGCACACCAAAAAAAAAGGACAAACACGAAACAGGGCCCCTTACTCGAAAGAAACTCAAAAAAAAATCCCTAATAAAAAAAAGAACGGGAAAATCGAAGACATACCGGGAATACACAAATCGAAAAAATCGTCCGTGGAAGGGAGCGGAAAAACAAAGGGCGATGAAAATGGGGGTTTCAAGTTGAGCAAGGGGAACTGCACGCAAAAAAAAACCGGGAAGAGAGGTGAAAACCCCAAAAAGAAAAGGGGGGGCAAAAGAGGGCGGGCTAAAGGGACGGCGAGAGTGTCACCAAAAACCTCTGGCACCCCGACGGACACGGCACTAAGGAAAAGGTCGACGGTGAATAAAGGCAAGGACAGGAAGAACTTCAGTGGTAAAGGGGAAAAAGGCATCTCCACACGAAAAAAAAAACCATGAACCGAGAAGGCTGGACCCCCGTGTGGGTACAAACGTTGTTGCCTATGATTCTGCCAAATTTGACCAGATGCGTCACCCCTAGCGGGGGGAGAAGCCGAACCGCAATAAAGAGAAGAAAAAAGTGCAGGGGGGGTAGGAAGAAAAGAGGGGAGAAAAAGGAAAAGGGGGAAAATCAGTCTCAAACAAAAAACTAGTAAAAAAAATAGAGGCCCGGGCTCTTCTCCAATTTCATACAAAATGAATGACCTTCTGGAGGGGCAGGGAAAGAGGGGGGGGAACGGAAGAAAAAAAAAGAAAGCAACGGAGACAGGACGCAGTACGAACAGAGGGGGACGAATCTAAAACCATTCGGTGAGTTTCTTGTCTGAAAAGGGGGGGTAACAGTGGGTGTACTAGCGGGGAAAAGAAGAAAATCCCATTGAAAAAGAAAGGAAGGGACTTCACAAGAAAAGAGGGAAAAATTGAAGAGAAAAAAGAAGGCAATTATGGTCAAAAACCATTCAAGACGAATAGACGCCAGTTGGGGAAAAAACGAGAACAGACAAAGCTTGTTGGAGTGGAAAGAAAAATCTTATAGAATGCAGGAAAGAACTGGGTCAAGGTCGAAAACGGGGAGATGCTTCACCTCTAAAAAGAAAGGTATCCAAGTGAAAAAAGGGTTTTCAGAGAAAAACTTACTGACTTTTTTAAATAGGTTCCCCTTAAAAGGGAAGGTGGAAATGGGTGATTGGGTCTTTCTCTTAAAGGGGAAAAAAGGGGAAAGAGGTCCGGGTGGGGGGTGGAAAAAAACGTAAGGGAAAGGTTAAAATGGACAAAAAAAAGTCGACGGAAAGAAAACCTTGTCCGGATGAAATATTCCAAACGACAAAACAAGGGCCAGAATTCGGGAGGGTGTTTGGAAAACTTATCACTTAAAAACTGAACAAAATCGAGGGGGCCAAAGGCGGAAAAGACCTACTGAGGCAAAAACCGAAAACACCCAGGTAGGGAAGGGACCTGGGAAAAGCAAATAAGGGCTGGGAAAAACCTACCTAAATTAACACTTCTAACATGATGGGACACAACAACAAAAAGGGTCATTAAACATTAGACAGAATAAGAGCGGGGGGGGGCAAAAAAGAATCCAAGAGAAACCGCCCAAAACTGCTTATCCTTCTATCAGGAAAAATCCGCAAGAACTAGGTGAACGCAAGTAAAGAAAAAGAGGGTATTGAAAAAGGGGCCAGAAAGAAAAAGGTAATCCCAACAAGGACGAATCGAAACTCCACCCTTTAAAAAAGTTGTTGGGGCCAAAAGAGTTCCCGATCAAATCCTGTTGGTACATGAGAGTGAGAATCGCAGTCCAAAACGAAATAGAACCCCAGTCTAATAAAAAAATTGCAGGCCAAAAAGAACCAGGACGGAAGGCGTTGGAAAGCAGAGGAAAAAGAATGATCTGAGGGGGACCGGGGACGAGCGCTACTCTAAAAAAATGGTGAGAAAAGAGAAAATGGGACTCCGGGAGAGGCGAAAGGGTCCAAAATAACAGGGAGGGGGGCGTCATAAAACCCCACCACTTCAGCAAATTCCAGCTAGAATACAGGGGGAAAAACGAGGTAATGAAACCAAGGGAGAAGAGGGACAAAAACAAAAGACTACCCAAGAAGGGGGAGGAAAAGGCTTGAAAGGACGCGTGAACTTAAAAGGCGGGAATCTGCACTCTCGACAAACACACGAAAAAAAGGAAACTGTGGAAAAAAGGGCAACTGCATGCAATGCAGGGGTGGACTGTGTGGGTGGGGCTAACCAAAGGCTGAGTAGGGTACGGCCACCAAGGTCTGGCCGGGAAAGACCCTAAACCAGGATAACGAGTCATCCGGGACTCGCGATTTTGGGGGAAAAACGGCCGTGACGAAAAAAGCGGTACGAAAACTGGGAAGGGAAAGGGGGAAAGGGGGACCAAAACCGCTGCGACAGAGCACAGAAAAGAGGGAGAAGCGTCTGGAATAACAGGAAAAGCGAAAGAAAACGCTGTTGTGGCGACCAGCGCCAGCAGGAATAGGAGATTCGGGGAAAAAAGAACCAGGAAAGCCCGAGCAGGGGGGGGTGGGGGGGACGTAAGAATCAAAGCTAAAAAAAGACCTTTTGGCCAAATCAATCGACAAAGACCGAACGGGTCAAAAAAGTAAAGTGGGAACCAGGAGAGACGTCGCCGAATTGAGTGAAGAAGGGAAAAAACATAACCGATACGATGGAACGCCCTCATCAAACACGCGTATTCGCATGATCCGAGACGGGGGGGTGAGAAAAATACAATGAGGGGGGGAGGTGAAAAAACAGGGACCATAAGGTCAGGTTTGTGGGGGAGGCCCTCAATGGCGTAGCGGATGCCCAAGAACGACCACATGCAGGGTCAAAAAAGAAGACAAAAAAGAAAGGAGTAAGGTTTTACGACAAGAGGCAAGGAAGGGAAGGGGGTCCAATAGCACTAAGGTAAAAAAAAAGCTCCTTTTCCAAAAAAATGAAAAAGGCAAAAAAGAAGAATTCCAGACAAAAAGCGAAACTTCTGGGAAAAAAGGCCTTAAGGGGAAACATCAAACGGACACGCATCAAGGGTAAAATCGAGAAGAAAGGGAAAACAAAGCCCGCAGGGAAATAGGAAACCTGGGATCCAGTCAGCGAACGAAGGGAAGGAAGTCATAGGGGGTGGAGTCGTTCAGGGTCGGCACGAAAAAAAAAAAACAAAAAAAAATCCACAAAACAGGGGAAACATGGAGAAAAGCGGGCTCTTAGGGTACCCGTCAAAAGAGGCACCCAAAGACGTGGGGAAAAGTTGCATCGTAAAAAAAGGATGGGGCACACAAAAAAAAAGGGCAAATAAAAAAACATGAACGGAGTCCGGCGGGGTGAAAAGAACGGCAGGGAGAATGAAGAGCGCCGTGAACCACCCTGTTTCGTACAGATTGGACCAACAATCGTTTCCAAGAAAGGTTGAGTACCTTTTATCAATTCAGGGAAAGAGAACAAGAAAGAGAGAAGCCAGGGACATTGCAGTTTCAAAAAAAAAAAATGAATCAAATAAGCTAAGGTCACGAACGAATGGGTCAGAAGGGGGCCTGGGGGGGGGGGGGCTGGAAAATTGTTCCTCGCCTGAAATAGCCGCCTGTTGGGGTGGAGTAAGTTAGGACGCCAAAGACCACCCACTGAAAGGGGGTACAATCGGAACCCGACATCTTAATCGGAAAAACGGAAGTAAAAAAATCGTCTAGAAGTGTAGTTATCTCAGTCAGAAAACTAGTTGACGCAAGAAGGAGCCACAAAAAAGTTTGGGTTCAGGGGGGTCAAATTTAGGAAGGGGGGGGACGGGCGAGCAGGAAAATCTGGCCAAACATCACGCAGAAAAGAAATCAAACTAAGTGAAAAAAAAGACATCAAAGAAGGTGGGAAGAAGGGAAGGGAGCTAAGGGGAAAGCAAGAAACGGTCGGAATGGAAAAGGGGCGAAGGTCCTCCAAAAAATCAGAGGCGGGCACTGCGACCCCAGGAACAGGGGGGACAAAAAACTGAAAAAACTTTGAAAAAAAAAAAGCAAAAACACTCGGAGTCAAGTCAACCAAAACAGGGCCAACCCAACAAAGGGAAAAACAAAGATCAGAGTCAAAAAAACCTCAATGTGTTATTTAGAGGGATGAAACGTGGGGGGCCGGGGAGAGGGTACGGAAGAAGAAAGGGGGAGGTTGACTTAAAGTTTTGGTCATGGCCCTCGTCACGGCATTATAGGGCAAGGGACCAAACAGGTACAGGAAAAAAGGAGGTGAGTGAAGGGCGAAAAAAAGAAGGGAGGGAAATGGATGGTAGGTGGGACCGGAAATCTCGGACACGTGGGGAACTCAGTCCAAAAGGAAAAAGGTTTTTGGAAACGAACCAAATCCGCTAACGGTTAACGGCGATCTGTTGAACAGAGGGGGACGAAGCCGAAGATGACAGAAACATCCAAGGAAAAAAAAAAAAAAAAAAGATTTAGGAAAAAGGAAGGCTAACTCGGTTTACGAGGGTTAAACAAATGGATCAAAAAAAAGGAGGACAAACAAGGACCAGGAGGAAACACGATGAAGGGACCGAGCAAGGGTGTTTACGAACAGGCCGCACGTCACGGCGGGAAACGCAAGGTGACGAGCCAAGGGGCGCGGGGAAAAGGAAGGGCGCGGGGACGCTGGAGTGGGGGAGCAAATCAAAAAGAAAGAATGGGGACAGGCAGCAGGTTTCACACTGTCCGAAGACCAGCCAAAGGAAAAAAGGGAAATCACAACCGTGATTTTTCAGACGCAGAAAAAATCAGGTCCAGGGCCAAAGTGGTTTGCTGCCGCCCAGCAAGTTTGGGGGGGAAAAGAAAGGAGTAAGGGGAAGGGGAGAAGGAAGGGATTGGCAAACAAGTAACCTAAGAGCGGTCTCATTTGGGGGGGGGTAAAATGGCCAAAGCCGAAACGGAGATAGGAAAGGGAGTTTGAGGATGAAGTGTTGGAGTTCCGGGTTAGGGGAACTCAGGCGGTCCGTGGGTGACCGACGGCCAGGGGGTTCCATGGGGGGGGAAGGAAAAAGTTCAAGGACCACAGAGGGGAACGGGAGGCCAGTCCAGGAGTGATGCAGATCTTACTTGGGCGACGAAATTTGGGTCAAACAAAAAAAGAACGAATCGGCCTGAAGCAAGGAGCAAGGGGCGAACCGGGAAGGAAGTATGGAATCGTTGTTGAAAAAAAAAAAAAGGCACAGGGAAATACCTTTGCAACAATCAAAAAAAAAAAAGACGGACCGCCAAAAAGAAAGAAGAAAGGGGGGGGGAACCGGGGGGGGTCTTGGCCAACCACGGACAATCGGACTCGGAACGGACAAAACAATACTCTAAAAAGGGGGTGAAGAGGCCGTAAGGAAGGGGTTAGAAATGGGAAAAAAGAGGAGTACCAATCCAAAGGCGACTCGCCTACTGGAGAAAAAACGCAGAGATTCGACAAGCCCCACCAACCCCAAAAGGGGCCCAAGGGAAGGTCAGGGCACGGAAAAAGGAAACACAAAACGGATCGCTTGGGGCGGGGGGAAAGGGGCGAGCAGTAGGTGGCTTTAGCGGAAACTGAAGAGGGAGTTTCGAGATTGAGTCAAAGGAGAACGAGGGGACAGGAAGGGAGAGAGGGGGGAACAAACGTGCACACCTCCTCCAAATTCGGAAGAAAGAACTCACCCCAAAAACCAACGCCAGAATTAAAAACTCAGAAGGGTAAAGGAAAAGAACCGGGGGGGGGGGGGGGAAAGGGGCCGCTGACCAAGCGAAAAAGGCCGCAACTCTTTGGGGACACAGCAATCACATCATAAACACCTGGGGGGGGGGCGTATAGGGTAAAACAAAAAAGGGCCTTCGGTATGTACGCGGTCAAAGGAAGAGGGACGAACACAATTTTCTTCTGGGGTTTGTAAAAACTTTGCCTGAAAACCTAGGTACACGGGAGAGAACGAGTTCAAGAGGAAAACGTGGGGGGAAAGGAAATGGAGGCTGCGATTGCAGGCGCCGCACGACATGCCATTGACTATACATATATAAAAAAGGACCGACAAAAAAAAAAAGCAAAAAAAAGCAGATATTGACTACTATTCGAACGGGATGACAGGGGGCCCCGTTGCCAGGGAAGGAGAAGCCGGAAAGGTGGGGGGGCAGTGGGCGTCAAAAATGCCAGCGTGATCCGGAGGAGGAATCGGGGAGCAAAGTTGCAAAGACCGAAAAGTTTATTGTGTCGATAGGAGGGGGGGGGAAATGACATTGGGAAGGGCGGCGGCAAACAATAAAAAGAAAAGGAGGAAGGGCACAGGGGACAGGGCTCAACTAGAGCATTTTTTTCTTCTCCGAAGCGAAAATTGGCGAATCGAGGGGTTAAAAAACGGGGAGGCAGGGGGAAGGTAGGCAATGGGGATAACGCTGTTTGGCTAAACGGGGGGGAGAGGTGAAAAGGGATGAAAAAGCCTTTCTGAGGAAAAAAAAAAAATAACCAAACGGCTTCTTCTTGTGAAAAAAATAATGACTGGGGAGGACAGCAAAAAAGAATCGTCAATAGAAAGGCGAAAGACGAAGGGGGAAGTACGGAAGAAAAGGGGGGACGTGGTTGTTGTTCACTTGGCCATCGGTAAAGGGCAAGTCGTGAACGCGAAAACCAAACTGCAACCCACGTAACCATTCAAAAGAAACAAACGACCGGGGAGAAAGGGGAAAGGGAGAAAAAGAACCAAAAAATCGGGGACACGCGCCCCATATGGCCACATCCCCAAAGGAAAAAAAAAATGATCAGTTTGAGAGTAAACAAAACTTGGCAAGGGGCAAGGAAAAACCAGGGGGGGGGAAAGGTGAGAACAGGGAGAAAAAGAAGCCAAAAGCAGCCGGAAGAGATGGTACTTCCACCAACACCAAACACAGAGAATTCTCTCAGGGAACGCCTATCTTGGGTCGCGGGACCCAGGCGTCCACTAAAAGAAAGTACTACTACAAGGGGGAATGCAAGGGGGGACAAGGAAAAGTCAAAGAGGGGGGGGGGGGGAACAAAATGGGGAGTCTATCCCCCAGCTAGAAAAAACAATAAATGCGAACCCCTGGGTTACACAGGACCCGATGAGAGAAGGGGGAGATGAAATTGAACAGGGCGCCGGAAAGATGGCCAAGAAAAAGATGGAAAGAAAGGAAAGAGGGGGTCCAGCT
>Ga0179593_1499717_pt1 | contig 16922 bp, 16 predicted proteins | sample CZODoug2_1_08_16_FD_185931 | JGI IMG/M metagenome (GOLD analysis project Ga0179593, IMG submission 185931) | Vadose zone soil fungal communities from Angelo Coast Range Reserve, California, USA - CZODoug2_1_08_16fungal (PacBio error correction) | ecosystem: Environmental > Terrestrial > Soil >...
CACAGGGGAGGAAGGGTAAAAAGGGAAGGATTCGATCAGAACAAGGTGCGGAACGATTCAGGTACGGGAGCAAGACATCGTTCCGGCGAGGCAGGTCCTACGGGGTCAAGGAAATTGGGGGCCAAGAAGGGTCCGCAGAAAAGGGGGGTCAGATTTTTGGCCAGATAGAGAAATGCCGTCAAGTCAGAATACTTGGGGGGCGACGGACGAAAGCGGGGGAGCTACCGGACTTATGAAAAAGAGGAAGGTGACATGGTTAGAAAGTGACAAGATGCAGTCAAAATCACACATTCCCGACATACCAGGTTGAAGCCCATGAGGGGGGGTCTCAAACGGGGGAGAATGGGCTTCCGGGGTATCTGCATCGCAGGGGGGGGCAAAGCTGGGGGTGACACGAAAGACGGAGGAATTAAAACCGCTGAGGGCCCGTTGATCATTCCTTCTACGTGCCGGGGTGGATGTGTCGAGGAGGGGGGAAGGACAAAAGGGCGCCCCGCCCCTCTCAACTGAAAGAATGTAGAAAGGGATAGGCTAAAGAGCATGCTCTCTACGCACTTGAAAGAGAGTGGAGGTCTGCTTGATTGACCTGTCTACAAAGGAAAGCAACAATATGAGTCTCATACTACTGCGAGAAGAATCCTTGAAACAAACTCTCTTGACTCACAAAACGAATGGCTAAGACATCGGAGGAGTCCGGGCTATAAGGGTAGTGCGGATCAAACAGGAGGGGGTGATTGCGGAGACGACCTGGGCGCGCTTTCCCAATTGTGGTCTATTCGGTCAAGGAAGGACGAGCCGGATTGCCCAAAAATCCAAATACCGGGAGGGGGGGGGGGGAGCTGTTGTAAGAGTCTATCTAAAAAGGTTTACGAAGAGCCACAAGGTCCATCAAAAAAAAGCGGGTGATTGTCAATAGAAAAATTTAGGCGGAAAGATTTCCGGCAGCTACTTGGGCAGGCTAGGCTTAAAAACCAACAAAAAAAAACAAAAAAACAAGATCCCGACCAGTGCAAGAGGGTTACCGGGGCCGAAGGGACCCGAAGTGAAGGGCATAAACCCTCGGTTTTCAGACCGACGACATTCTCAAAGAAGAACATGGGCTGTGGCAAATTTGCCCCATATAAAAATTAGAGAAAACAAAAAAGATACCTGAAGAGCGCAGTTCAAGAGATTCCGAAAATCGGAAGCCTTGGGCGGAAAGAAAGAAACAAGGCGGCCTACCTGCGCGGGGGGGATGGTCCAAAATGGCGCCGTTCACTAAAATGATGGTGGCAAGATCGCTGGGGGTACGCCTACTTTACCGACCGGCAAGAAAAAAGTTCGAAGGGAAAGCGCGAACGGGGGAAGGAGTTGAGGGACTGTTGTGGATCGCATCTCGGTGGTAATCGGAGCGCGGTTGTCAGACACCCAAGCACTTCCACTATTAGGGCGAACCACCTTCGTCCAGAGTGTCTATTCGCAATGTCTTCGATTTACCGGAAAAGAGAACTATAAAGGGGGGCCCTTTCTCGATCCGGTGAAGACACTAAAGCGAAGCTTCCGTGGAGTCGAAATACACGCCGGCGTCGTACTGTCGAAACGAAGGTTTAAAGCCTGTCGCCCTTGGGGAACGGAGCATAAACTGGGGGAAACCATTAAAGGCAACACCATCCTGAGGGGAAAAAGGGGAAGGAGGTTCTCCGGGAAAAAAAGGGAAAAACTAGCGCCACCAAGGACCCGCCCCGAAATATTGACAAGCGAGGTAAGCAAGGGGAGCTCTTCGGGGGGCGCAGAGGTAAATCAGCTGTCGGACTCCTTAAGGGGGGGGGAAAACTGAGACGACAGTCACGATCTCTAAGCTCAGAAATATTGAAAGGAAATCCTGGGAGAGGAAATCGCATCATCTCAGGGCGACGAGATGCCACAACAAGGTGGGTCGAACCAGACGCGGCATCTTCAGGAGTAGGCTGGCTCAAAACAAAGGGGTAGAAAAAACGGGACCGCCATGAAAGTCTCAAGTCGGGACAAGCAATGATTTCACACCAACGCGAACGGAAAAAACGCGGGGACTAGGTGAACAACTAACCCGGTGTCGAAAGAAGCCAAGGAAAGTCAGTTAGCTTCTACGGTCACCCTGGGTCAAAGAAGAATGTTGAAACGTGTGGCTCGCCCCTTGCGCATCCGGGAGATTGTGCGGATGGGAGAACGGGCCTCGAATCCTCCGAGAACTGGGAGATCGCGGAAATCTACAGAAAAAACTGCCGGGGGAGGGGATCCGCGGGTATTCCTACAGGGAAGGGAGGGGCTGGGGGACCAAGATTATGGTCATCGAAGAGGACCGCCGGCAAATGCCAGATCTCATCGAAAAAAAAAAAAAAGAAAGGCAAAGAGGGGGAGGATCCTGCATTTGGTTCCTCTTTCTCAGCTGCAGATGTAAACCAGAAAAGACAGAAAAAAGATTCACAAAAGAACCACAGGGGGGACGACATCACATCACGAAACGGATAACTCTACACCCGGAGCGGAGTACTTGGTGATTTCAGGGGGCAAAGGAAAAAGCGGAAGGACGGGCGCCCGGCCCATACACAAAAAACCCGGATGCGCCTCAGGGAGCCCCACAACGACAAGGGGACCGAAAAAAAAGGCTATGTAAGGAGGAAACGGAATACGGGTATCCGGGCGAGCGGAACGCCGGGTTCGTTCGCCCGATCGCGGGTGCCGGTGAACGCGTGGGGGGGGAGAAAATCAGGATTACCTGAGTGGCGAACTTCATTGCGTAACCGGTCTCAAAATACTTTTGTTTGAGCAGCCGACGACGGGGGGGGGGGGCAAAAATTTGAAAGAAGGGGGGGGGGGGTATGGGAGTCCAAAGCTTCATGGTGGTTTGGCCATCCATCCCTCGGCGAAGTAGGAGGAGTACCGAAGCAGGGCGACTGGGGTTACTTCGGATCGAGAGCGGGCTCACTCGCGTTAGGGCAACAAAAGAAAGCGTGCCGGGGGATGTATACAGCTGGCGCGAGCGGACGTAGACGCGCTGGAAGGTTTCGGGTCCTTGGACGAGAGCGTCTGGTTCGGTGAAGGGTAGAAAGACCCCGATGGTCAGTCATAAATTTGTTGGGAGGTGGGACCTGGGTTTTTACACAGATTGGGAGTCAGTTCCCCAATAGGGGCGAAGCGAACGAGAACGGTTGGCGAGCGGATAAAACGGAGGGCAAAAAAATCACAAAAGGCACGGCTTTACTCGCTTCGGGGTTGTTGAAAAGGGGGATCGGAAAAAGGGTAGTGGAGAGTCTCAGCGTCGGCAGCGTCGTATTGACGCAAAAGAAAACATTTGACCGTGAGGGGAGCCGGGGAGGCAAGAAGAAGCGTGGCAGGTATTTTATAACTGGGGTCCCAAGACCAGGAGAGTCACCTGAAAAGAGATTGCAGCTAAACACCCGCGACTGGAGCCGTAGGTCTCTTGGCAATTCACCGGGACCGTGAGGCGTCGGCCAGTCCCGGAGAGACCGCAGAAAGGGATGTCCAAAGAAGGATGATCAGAGAAATTGGTTGACCATCCACGAGGGGCAAAAGCCCTATGGATGCGCGACGTCCAAGGCGGGGGCGAGACTAATCTAAAGTGACGGCGAGGCAAGGGTAAAACGGGGCCAGAGTAATTGACGGGCTTGGTTGGCAAGGGGAAGGCCTTGGGGCTCAACGTGTGTTGAGATTTGGTATAAGGCTTTAAAATATGGGGGAGCTGAAGTTGCTTCCCTGTGCCCTGTAAATGCTCTTACCGGGAGCTGTCATCGGGGCCGACCAATAATCTCCGTCTAAGTAATGCTCAGCTCAACTGAGCGGGGAAAACAAACACGCTTTCTTTGGAGGGAAAACCTTGCCTTTCTATGCGTCAACCGTGGGAAGAAAGTCTACATGGACCGTAACCGAGAAAACCCCCACACGAAGGAGTGTGGCTGGTGGGGGGGGGGCAGAAAATCCGAATTGAACGTAACGTGCCGACCTCATGGGAAAAAATCTTGGCAATAAAGCAAAGTTTCCTTCTCAAGCAATAAAAAAGACTCCTGAGTCCGCACTGAGTGGCGCGAACGGAAAAACTCCGTCCGATGTCGGAAAAGTCGATACTCAAAGCGCGCGACTGGGCTTTCCGGACGGGGTCTTTAGCCGAAGCGGATGCGGAAAGGGGTTTCAGGGGCAAGGGGGTGCGCAAGAAAAGGAATCCAGCCGAAATAAAAAAGCAAAAAGTGAGTATATAACAATTAGTGCGCTTCATCATGCGGAAATGGGGGTTTTCGGTGAGTTTCGTTGTAAGAAAATTACATTTTTCACTAGATAGAACAAAGAAAACCCTTAAACAAGGGTATGGAGAAACGTTCCATAAGCGTCAGGAGTCGCTTCTGGGAGGGGCGAACCCAAAGTCTAAATCGGAGGCCTCTTCACGGACCACCCCGAACCCGAGAACTGAGACAACCATCATGGGCTGTCACGGCAGGGACAGGCCGCCGGAGGTCAAAGTGCAATTTTGACCCTATTAACCGGTTATCGGGGGGGTCTGTTTAAGGAAGAGCTCACGAAAAGTCCCGTCGAAAAGTTCGAATCATTCGGGCGGCAAGCGTCGAATAAGACAACACATCGAACAAATGAGGAGAAGTAGAAGGATTGCCCCAAGCACTTTTTCGTCCATCTTCTATGCCGCAAGAGGGGCGGGTCCGCTACAAAGAATATTCCGAGGGGCGGACAACTTCTAAGAGGAATCCTGCTGTCAGGAGCGAGACAGAAACAACAACACGGAGGAGGTTAAAGAGATTAGAAGGACGAGCATCCTTCCGGAAGGCGAAGGTCGCAAGGTTCTACGTCGTTTAGCAAGGAAGGAAAAATTCATCGTTCCGGAGACCGGCCGACTATGCCGAAAGTTGGAATAAGAGCCGCATTTTCTGGTTTGGGGCCCGATCGCGATTGCCTCCGAATAGGAAGGGGCCGTGGCGAGTAGGGAGGGGCGGGAGAAGTAGACGTCCAAAGGGACCACATAACGGGCTATGTTCAAAAGTGCAGGGGAAGCGACGGAATGGCAATGACCGTTGGTGCAATCCAAAGATTGGGGGGGGTGGGAACAAAGTGGAGTATCTCTACGGTCCTCTGAGAGTCCTTATGGGGGGGGGTCATGGTCTCGCAGAAGCACGCGACGATGCAGCTTATGGAAAAGTTTCTCAATTCACGATATAGGTTCCGGGGGGGGAAGGGGGGGCGTTCAAAATTCCATGGGGGAACCCTCCGCTGTGGTTAAGGAAAAACATACCTAATATTAATATAAGTCTAAGAAACTTGCTCGGAAGCAGCTGTTCGGGAGGATGCTTTCGGATTTCGTCCTCAGAAAAAAATACTCATAAAGAAAAATCCAGAATCCTGCCTAGGCATCCAAGTGACGGTACCCAGCTAGCGTGAACGAAAAGAGACGGAGAAGACATCGGCGTAGGAGGGCCAGACAAACTAGGGCAGGAAATCATGGTCATTTGTGAATAGGAAGACGAATAAACTTTTGGGGACTCTCTTTGGGACAAGATTGTGGTGTATGGCATTTACGAATTCAAAGGGGATCGGCCCACAAAAATCCCTGGTGGGTCGGGTACGACTCGAGTCATAACAAATTTGAATCGAGTCCAGGGGGCAAGGACTCAACCTTAGCGGTGGGGATTGCAACCGAGCCCAGGAGGAGGGCTCAATTGTATTGAAGAAGACATATATAGATGATCAAGATCCCCGTCAGAAACATTTTCATGGGAAACCGTGAAGGAAGGCAATGGGAAAAAGCACAACCCGGGGGGGACCAGACTTACGACCAAGCTCAAAGGTGAAGAAAAAAAAAATCTTGTGCAATTCCATGGAGATAACGAGAAACAAACCTAACTAAGCGCCGGACAGTTCTAGTCGGAAGAGGAACTGGGAGAGGCTCATAAAAGAGGGGAAAGGCCGCAGTGTGAGGGGTCACAACATGTCGACGGGGATTGGGCTCACTCCTGGAGGTGGCCATCGCGCGGCGCTGAAGGACTGTAAAGAACGGATCAAGGGGGAAAATTGCCACTCGAACGCCCGTCACTGGCCGACTGTTGAAGGTCGGGGGGACACTTGCTCTCATTTTCGGGGGGGGACCAAGAAAACGGACTACTGGGCGACCGACAGCGCTGATCCTACTTCAATGCTAGGGGGGCGCAATGGCGTAGGAACGGGCCGATCTATCAGAAAAGCCAAGTCATGACCGTGCTCGAAGCTTTAAAAAAGAAGAGCGAAGCCTACGTGACCAGGGGGAGGGGATCGAAATACTGCCCCGTTCGGAGCTCGCAATCCGGTGATACCAGTACCTATTTGGGGAACGTAGCAAGGCGGACCGAAGGGGAAAAATGCACAAAAGACCTCAGAGTATGAAAAAACGGTCTATTCACCGAACATATACTACCTAAGCCAAAAGACACCTCCGAATATCCAAGCGGAGACGGAAGATACCGACTGTCGCAGCTTTATACCGAGAAGGACGACGTCACTTTTTGTGGAAAAAAAACGGACGGACGGAAATAAGCTATGATAAAGGTCTCAATATATTGAACGTAGATGGATTCGTCGGTATACCGAATCAGCATCAACTGCCGAAAAGATGAAAAAACAAACGAGTGGCTACCGAAACCACCGCGGGGGAAGTCTGCAGTAGTCGGACGGGGGGGATACAAAAATGGGAAGGGGGAGAAACCGGTGACGCCAAAAGGCACAAGAAACCGCAACGGATTTGTCGACACCAACGAACTCACAAAACCCTACGAAAAGGGTAACGAACCCGTCGGACTCAATACTATTCCCATAGAAACGTATTGCCGGGAAAGGTCAAGGCGAGAGATGGCGGAAGATGGTCGTTGTTGAGACTAAAGAAAGAACCATGGAGACGGTTGGTGCTATTGAAAGGGAGGCGAATCACGGAAAGATTGGAGCCGCGGGATATAAAGAGCACCCGCTCTTCCTTTAGGGTATCCGAGGGCTACGCAAAGAAGGGGGGGCGCGGTCTAGGAGGCGTCCATCGGGGGAGAGTCGCTCCGAGGGAGGAAATCTCGAAAAAAAAAAAAACGTATGAGGGGATTAAAAAAAAGAGAAAGATCCTTGCAGTGGGGTACGAAAGCTGCGATGTGAACCCAAGAGAGGAACACCAGAAGCCTTGTAGAACACCCATCCCTCGGATACCTACCGCAAAAAAAAAATGTGTGGGGTGGGGATTTCCGCGAGCGCGCCGTCCTAAAGTAGATGCCGCGGAAATACCGCAACAAGTAGAAGGATGCGCCAAGTCGAGGACTAATCGGGGGGTAATCGGGGCCTCTAAAAAGCATAGGGTAAGACGGACGTGAAATGGGTAAGAACTTGAAAGAGTTATTGGGGGGGGGGCGCAAGGCGGTGGTTTTAAAAAAAAATTACGAGGTTGGGCCGTTCGCGTTGTCGAAAAATCAAAAGGGTCGGACCTAAGGGCGACTTAAAATGGACGTAACCGCGTCCCCAGCAGTTTGGGGGTGGGAGAAGAAAAGCTGCAGGCCGTTGGCGGAGACAAAGCCAGGGGGGGTTGGCCTCCGAGGGTGACAAGGGGAGATGAGGCACGTCCCCAGAAAGGTTATCGAATTAATACAGGTGTCGGGGGAGAGGAGTGGAGAAGAGAGCGTGGCAGGGATCGCGTTCTGCTGCAAGCGGCCGGCCGCGTCTCGGGCTGCGAAGCTCTTAGCTGAAGACCGGCGTTCCCTCTTCGGGGGCCTTGGGGCGAGCGCGGATGTGACTTGCATTATACGAAGTGAAGGGGGAAAACTCAGAGGGGAATTGACCCACTGGGTGTAAATTTGCACCTCCGTTAAAACGCTACACCAACGTTCTCTGAGCGAAAACCAGGGGGGGGGCGAGCGCCGGAAGACGACGGCGGAGGCGATGCCACCGGCCGGAAAAGAGTACTCTCTTCGGGTTTTTCACGTGAAAAAAGGGGGAGCGAGCACGTGTCAGCTTGAAACTAACTGCTCAGACTGCGGGAAAGACAGTCCTTGCGCCTTAAGGGAAAAAGGCGGATCTGAGTCCGTGAAATCAAAAAGGCGGTGGGTAGGGTTGGGGGGGGGGGGGTTCCAGAAAAGGCCCGGTAAAAAAGAGATTGCGCGGAACCCCAAAGGACGGCGGAGAGAGGGGAAATCCGCAGTGAGGCGTTCTTGCCTCAGCGAAGCGCCGCGTGGCAAAAAGCATTAGTGGGAAGCATGGGCGGGTAAAACGCCAAGGGGAAAAATACAAGATGCCGGCGCCACTTTGATGCAAAAGCCAAAGCTGCGATCTGAAAAGCAAAAAGGGACGCAGCAGGGATAGGGAGTTGGAGCGGAAATCAGAAGCTGTGGCAATTGGAACAATGGTCTCAAACTGGTGGAGAATATGGAGTAAGTAAGGGAAAAGCGGTGGGAATTCCATTGTCCGGAGGCAAAGGGGAAAAACGGCTGCTGGTTCCGTGATATTGAGACATCGAAACCCCTAAACGAAATAATGGCGAAAGATCCTTGATGCTAGTGAAAAGAAAAGGCGGGTAGGTTGGAGAACGGGAGGGCTACTGCGGGCAAAATTGGGAGATCACTCCGTAAAATCACCCACACACGCGATTGGCTTGGGGGGTTCCTATCCTGAATGACATTAACGGCCTAAACAATCGGGCATAGGGGCAAAGAGCGTAAAAATTCCAGCAAAAAAAAATAAGCAATCAAAAGACCCTTCAAGGCCCAAACAAACCAGAATCGAGAAGGAATCCGGGGACGAGGTCGTCTCCGTCGGAACAAGGTACGCGCCTGGGGCTGTCGTAGTCTGGGAGGGGCGTCCGAGTCCCTTCTCCGAATTTGCGTTAAAATTGGACGCGGGAAGGACCGGAGGACAGCAAGAGAAAAAAAAAAAAATCAAGTAGTAAAGAGCAAGTTTATTGTCCAAAAAAGGGGGAAATGCATCATGAACTCATTTCGGGGGGTTATAGCTTAACGCGGGCAGGGGAGAAACGGGGACCGTTTGCCAGCAAATGAAGAAAGACACAAAACAGAGAAGAAGGAATTTACTTTAAAAAAGACGGGGCGGGAAGGAGCGGGCGTTTCGTGGGAACAAAAAGAAATCACGTCCGGCAGAACGACGACACGAGCTGGATATACACGGAAAACACCAAGAAGGTTAAGGGAAACACCGGGTCCTTGGACAAGGGCGGCCAATTCATACTTGTCACTGTGGTGGACCATATAAAAAACCGGTTGCGTGGCCTTAAGAGACAGGAGACAACTCCAACAGGACTTCGCCAAGGGAAAAAATCTCATCCTTATGCCAATGCTCGAGGGTCCACACCATCACAAAGGCGGCGGAGAAAAAAACCTTATTGGGGGGGGAAAAGAACCGGGTTTAGGCAGGGGCGGGTCGGTCAAAGCGGCCGTAAAGGAGGCGAGTTTTCAGGCTAAAACGAAGGAGGGGGGTTTCGCCGTTGGCGTGCAAAGGGAAGGGAGGTCTACAGGGGGATCGCTCGTCGCTATCAAACAAACAACAGGTAGAAGCGCAGAGAATAAAAAGCCAGGGATGAGCAGGCCGTCAGTCCATGAAAAGGGCGACAGTGCTTAAGCATTCGGGGTACGGGAAGCAAGGCAATCGGTTCCGGACGAAGATCCGAAAGGGGTTTGGACAAAAAGGCTCAGAGTCAGATGGTGTTGTTAATATCGAAAATGAAGTCGAAGTCCGGCTACCCTTGGCGAGGGCGGCGGCTGAAACTAGGTACCAGTACTATAAAACGTGGAAAGTCAAGTGAAATCTGCCTAAAGAAATGAAAAAGGGGTTGGGGACAATACAGGGAAGGTGTGTCTCAGTTTCTGATCGAGAAGGGGACCTTATCGGCTATGTGAGCTGTTAGGGGAAGCACTACCAAAAATCAAGAAGGAGGATGGCCTTGAGAGTCATCTTGGTTCAGGGGGGAGTTTGTCTTATTAGTGGGGCGGAAAAAAGTAAAAGGCCCTCGCGGGCACCGAAAAACCTCAAGAAGGGAGAGAGCGACAAAAAACTTGCTCTGAGAAGGAAAGCGTTGAAGGTCGTATGGGGGCTGTCTGGAGTTTCAACAAAGGGGGCATCTGACAAAGTCCGCAACAGCTGAGGCGCAGCCAGGAACTGAGGAGCATTAAAGTCCTGACACGCAAAAGGATAATAGGAAACGTCGCCTACGGATTAATAGCGATCTATTCGGGGAGGGAAAAAAAGAAGCTCTGTGATTGTAGGAGAAGAGTTAACGTGGGACTCTTGCACAGGAATAAAACGATGATGGTCTAATTAAAGACCGGTATGCCAGCCAATAAGGCGTTGGGGGGTGCTAGTTTAGGTCCGACTGTCAGAAGGATAACAATGGTTTACGGCCCGGAAAGTATCAAAAATTACCGGGGGGAGGGGTGCCACCGAGACTAAGGATGCAGGAGGTAGAAAATCCGGAGGAATCAGGGGGGGGAGAAGGATCAGATAAGGGAACGCAGGCATGAAAAACAGGGCAACGACCGAATCCGTTGGGAAAAAACAAAGACTTGTCAAGAAAGTCTACACAAATATCACAAAATTGAAGAAAAATTTGGGGCGTTTGGGAAGGGGAAAACCAACAATAGAAGAACGATAACTTCAGGAGTCTGCCAGGAATCTCCTCGGAAAAGGGCGCAGACAAGAGGGCCACCGAAGTCCGTGTTGTGAAAAAAAAAAGGGGCTCCCATCCTGAGGGGGGGGGGGCCATCTCGCTGCTCTAGAACACTGGAAAGACCGCATCAAATTCCGGCGAAGTGGCAAAGCTCGAAAAAAGCCGTCGCCGGACGAAACCTGGTGTTATCGAAATCTAGTTGGACAAGGTGCGAAGGGATAACCCCAAGGCCCGACCCTGTGCGAAAAAGAAAGGAAGAGGGGAAAGACCTACTGCAATGGAAAAACAAAAGAACTGACTGCCGGAGCTTAGACAAGAGGAAAAGCTGGCCTTGGAGAAGGCCGGTGAAAAAGAAGAAGAGAACTTGGACGGGCTTATCCAGAAATACTCGCAAAAAGGCGTCGGGGGAGCAATCCGGTGCTCGCAAGGAGCACTAGGGTTGCAAGGGTAGAAGGACACAAAAATGTCTGCAAACAATCCGATGTATGGAAAGAAAAGGATTCATCAGTACAGGTCAACATACTCTGAGAATACAACAATGCCCGCCCGATTGGAACGCACTGATCGTCGTCAGCTGTATCTTCCGCACGCCTGAAGGGGGGGGAAAGAAAGAGCGGCAGATCATATCTTAAAGAAGAAGACAGAATTTAGAAAAAAGTAGATACCGGATTTCGTAACGAATCATCGTCATTGAATAGACTGGGGGATGGCCAACACATGATACAACACGAAGGGAAAGAGGGAAAGGCTCAAATCAACACCAAAAAGGTAGGTGGGAGACCTGTGAACGCCAGGAAGCGAATTATGGACCGCCACTGGTGGATACCCAAGCTACGCAAAAAAAGAGGGAAAAGATTCGCAGGCCGTGCGCCCGACGATTAAAGGATAACCGGGAACTGATATTCTCTGCCTGGCACCGCCGATGTTTGGTGGGGGATCCGAAAATGTTTCTCCTCCGTGCTACGGTGTGCGGATTTCGCAACGGGCGAAATCCCCGAAAGGGAAGGAGGGATCGCGGAACTCTGACACAAAAAACTGAGGTGAGGTAGACGACGGGAGTTGGGGAGGGGAGGGAAAAAGGCAAGGATTAGGTGCCTATCGATTCTTTAACATCGGGAGATTCGACGCCCAAACAAGGGATCAGCTCTCAACACAAAAAGGAGGAGGGAGCCGTGGGGGGACAGGTGCGTCGGGGTGGGAAACCAAAAAAAACCGAAAAAAAACTTCCGATGAAACAGAAGCGATCGAAACAACCCAGAAAAAACGCAGGTTGGCGGGAGAAGCCATGTACCCGCGATACCACCCGGCAAGAAGTGATTGAAGAGAGCTCAAGAGAGGGGATTATAAATCAAACGGAGAATCCTCACAAATACAAGGAAGGACACCTCATTCTAGAAACCCCACAAAGGGGAAAATCGAAGATCTTCGAAGGAAGAAGGCTTAGGGGGGATCCTTGAAGTGCATGGGCCAGGAGAAAAGAAGGTCGTGTAACAAAAAAATACTGGAGTTGAAGGGACGGTTTGTCTACAATCAGCGACAGCCGGGCAAGGAGGGGAAAAGGTCCCTCAATACGGTTGGGTTGGGCCATCACGAAGAAGGAAAAGAAGGGAACAATCGTTTTGGGGGGGTTGGAGGGAAAATGGGTGTGCATCCGAGACGAAAGGGGGAAGGAGTTATTAATGGTACCGAAGAGTAGAGCGAATAAGGAAATCATAGAGACGGGAGCCGGATTCGGGCAAAACCAGTAAAAGGCGGGCCGGCCAGCGGGGAGAAAGCTGGAGGGCCTACTTAGAGCGAAAAACGACTTTGCAATATTAGTCGTAACTCGGAGCCGGGCGGATGTGCTTTGGTATCACAAAGGAACGGAAGGGGAACCAAACATATTGTGGTGAGTTCCCTTGGGGTGGGGACGCCAGATTGAGAAGGACACCAATAGGTTCGATGACACCTTCCTGGGCAGGAAGAGCGCCGAAGCGGAAAGTTCGATCCGCACACTACACGGAAGGAAACGAGTAAAAAACGTTTGGTTTCACTTAAGAAAGAAAGGGAAAAGCTGCTCGTAGAAACTCGGCAGCTCAGAATTGCGCACATAACAAGGGTAACACGCGTATACGGGAGTCGACAAGAAGGGTCGTGCAAGTGATTGCTGAAGAAAGGGACACGGAGAAGGGGAACTAGATTTGGCGAAGAAAGCGCGGCCGCTACTGAGCAAATGTCAATGTTCGCCGGAAGTTGAATGCGGGGGGTCACGTGGAGAGGAGGGAAGGGGCGATGCCCAATAAGGAGTGGAGGAAGTTAGGAATGTGGCCGCAACACACTCACTGCAGGTCACGAGGGGGGCGTCCCTGAAGGGAAAAAGGGTCCGAGCGAGGCATGGATCGGGCGGGGGGAGGGGCGGCAGGTTACGATCTTTGGGCTTGGCCCCACGCCTTTTGCTTCACACGCTATTGGTCGGCTGGGAACTGAAAAGCGGGGTCTGGGACCATTGACTAGACGGGCCCGGGAAAAGATTCTTGCTTGATCTTGAGCAAGCGCGTCTCGGGAACGGAATAATACTGGCTGAAGGCTCCTTGGCGCCGGTGTACAACAAATCTGGAATGTGGAGACCTGTGAAGGGCTCTGCGCACCCGGGAGAATTCGACTCGGTCCTTGACACGTGCAAACAGTATTGGGCTTTGTAAATAATCATTACGGAAAGGAGGGAGCCAGAAGACGGAAAAAACACAATCTTGCAAGGGCACAAGTATCATTCGGAGAACGGAAAACCACGAGCAGTTAGCCCCAAGAGGCTACGCTACGAGCCGACTAGCTGAGCCGTCGAGCTACTAATCATCAGTCCTGTGAGGAAAGTCTCTAACGGCTGAAGGGACCTCGGGAATGTACCGCAGAAATCCAAGCAAAAATACTCCACGGAGGAGTAGACGAAGGTGGGTGAGCATTATAAAATCATCCTCAGGAGTGTTTTCGGGGGAAAGCAGGGGCGGTTAAAAAAAAGGGTTAAAAAAAGTTGACCCAGGCCTACTAAAGACACCCGGAACAGTAGAAGGGAAAAGCAGGAGGAAAGAGGACTGCTGGGGCTTTAGCTGGGGTTGTTTGGTTTTTTTTTTGACCCCCACAAAACACCAACCCCAAAACCAAAAAAAAAAAAAAAAAAAAAAAAAAAAAAGAAAAATGGTTTTTTGGGGTGGTTGTTCCCCCCCCCACCCCACCCCCCCCAACCCCAACCCCCCCCACCCCCCACACCAAAAAAAAAGACCCCCCCCCCGTCACCCCCCACCCACCACCCAAACCCCAGGCACCCCCCCCCCCCCCACCCCCCCCCCCCCCCCCCCACCCACCCCCCCCCACCCCAAACGGCCGCGCGGCCCCCCAGGCACCTGTAAACCACCCGCCAGGGGACCCCAGAGAGGGAGGCCACCCCCCCCCAACCCCCCTCCTGCCCGTCCTTCAAAGACTGTCAGCAGGACCCCGGAACGATACCAGACACTTGAAAAAAAACAATCAGGGCTTGGCAACAACGGGGCGGGGGACAGGTTCCGGGAACCTACTGCAAGGCATGCAAAAAGCCGGGGGGGGTATAGTTGTGGGGAAAGAGAGGGAGGAAAGCCGTACAGGTCAACAGGAAAGTCTTCCTTCAATGGCAGCTGAGAAAAAAAAGTCAAACACAGGATTGGGGGGGGGCCAAAAAATCGGAGTCAGAGGCCGCTCCGGAACGATGCAGGGGGGCCTGCAACAATTCTTGACGCATTCGAAATGAAGAGGCCTGAAAAAAGAAGAAATAACAGCATGAAACCAACCACACGGAGGATAGGGGGGGAGATCATATGAAAAATACAGGGACCGTAAAGCAGGAGGCACCAGTGAAAGATAATTTGACAACTGAATAAATACGAAATTTTTTAAGGGAAAAGAAATGCATCGGTCCGGCGCTCCTTCCTCGAGAAGAAAAGGTTGGTGTGGGCAGAGGTACTTTGACTCTCCTAGTTGGCTAGTGGTTGTGGCGCATGGGCAGTACGAAGGCTAAGCCCTTGTCCACGCGGAGTGTCCCAGGGACTCCCAGGACCACGAAAAAATTGACGAGGGTCCAAAGGAAATGACTTCAAACAGGACTTCACAACGCAGGTTGGTCAATAAACTGCTTTTGCATAAGGGGAGGGCGAGAAGGGGGGGTCAGTGCATCTGCCGAGTGGTATGTGTGGCTAACGCGATGAAAACAGAATGAAGGGGCACTTTCTCAAAATTGCATGAATCGGGTGGTCAACGGGGTGGACGGGTAAGAGGATTGCAGGGGGAAAAAAAAAAAGGTTAAAATGTAAACTCCCTCAAGATTCAAAAACGATGGGGATGTAATCCTCACTAAATAATTCTCGAGAAACGCAAGGTGTACGTCGTCTTGCCGGAGGACGGTAAAGGTCCAGGGGACGCGACCAAGCCACACAACCTTCGAAGGGAAGCCGAATTTGGGGGGGGGGGGGTTGTGGGGGGGTTGGGGGGGGGGGGTTGGTGGTTGGGGGGTGGGGTTGGGTAGTGGGGGGGGGGGGGGGGGGGGGTTTGGGTCTTGGGTTGTTCGGGGGGGGGGGAGGGTGTGGGGGGCGGTGGGTTTGTTGGGGGGGTGGGGTTGGGGTTGTTGGGGGGGGTTGGAGGGTTAAGGGTTTTTGTTGCCGCAGCCGTCCTTCCCGCCACCTCTCGACACTCGTAACACGACTCCATGCGCCTTAAACCTATCTTGCGTTGACAGCGGTCTGTCGTGACTTGGAACCTACGGTACTGCGACTTGGCACACTAGGGTTTTTCACAGGGGTGAGGTCTTACCGGACATAACGGATCAGGCCCAAAGGCAAAATCCCTCTTTGGTGGGGTCGGACTTTGAAAGGCAACTACTCGAAAAAGGTTGAACGCCCAGGGCAAGGGAAGAAACGGAAAAACGTGATGAAAAAAACAGAAGCTGCGCCGGGAGATCAGCGATCTATTTCGAAGATGATAAAAGGGAGAAAGGAAAGGGGAGCATGTTGGGCCCGGAGGAAGGGCAGAAAACCCGCTTTTCAGACGTACGACCTAACCACGGGGAAAACAAAGGGGATTGCAGGGGGGGGGCAAAAGAGTCAAATTCGCGACAACCGAGACCGAAGCTGCGATGTCAGATAGAAGACAATGGGGGGGGGAAGAGGGGAACCATCAGGAAAAAACAAAGCTTGATTGTTCGCACGGGCCCGAAGAAAAACCTGATGTTGGCCAATCGAGCTCTCTCCATAAGGGGGCGACCGCAAAGACGCGAACCAGACGACGCCGTCTAGCGCTTGTAGCGCAAAATCGGGGGGGGGGGGGGGAAATGTTTCAAGATTGAAAAAAAGCACACCTCACTACCTATTGAGACCATACCTTCGCGATTACGACGCTGGGGGGAGGGGATGTAGGGAATCCGAGGAGAGAAAGAGGAATCTAAAGTGACTAGTCGCTGTTAACACGAAGGTCTGACGATGGCCCGGGTTGAGGAATCCAGGAAAAAGGAAAGTTCGTCGGCTTATCGCCTCAGTCGATCCGTCTCCCGAGGGGGGGGTGAACGGAAACCACCACAGGGGCAAGGACAAAAATCCTAAGCGGGAGGGCAGCGGAAAAGGAAATACAATCATCGTCCAATTAAACGGGAGGGTTAAGCGCGGAGAGAAGCGAAAGAGACTGCGTCAGAGGATCCCTTGCCTTAACAGCCTGACGGGGGGTGCAAACGTCAAGACACGATCTATTATCCGCTGGAATAACTATTATCATAAATGATGCTGTAAGAGAAAGACAACTGAAGGGAAAAAGGAGACAAAAACGCGTTGGGCAGAATCAACACCGCAGTCAATAGGGGGGAGTGAAGGTCAGGAAATTAGGGGGGAAAGGGGGGGGTACGACCATGCAGTCCAATTCGGGGACAGAAGGTTTCGGCCCCACGCACTACAGAGAAGAATGGACAACGAAACGGAAGGGGGACAATACGGGCCAATGGTACCCTTAGGAAAGTTAAGATACGGCATCTATGGTCGAAGGGGGCAAGGAGGGGGGGGAAAATTTGTGGGAAGAAAAGGGGCGAAACCTGTTCTAAGGGTGTGGGTGGAAGGAAGGTCGAAAAGATACAGCCCGAAGGGAGAAAACTTAAAAATCCTACACTAGCCCTAAAGTGTTGGTCGGTATCCTTGAGGGATGTACAAAGGCGTGGTGGTGTGCCGGGGGGGGGGGCTGAGCTATGAGGGTCACATCGCAGCAAAGAAGGAACCCAAGGAAAGAG
>Ga0179593_1594757_pt1 | contig 16922 bp, 19 predicted proteins | sample CZODoug2_1_08_16_FD_185931 | JGI IMG/M metagenome (GOLD analysis project Ga0179593, IMG submission 185931) | Vadose zone soil fungal communities from Angelo Coast Range Reserve, California, USA - CZODoug2_1_08_16fungal (PacBio error correction) | ecosystem: Environmental > Terrestrial > Soil >...
GGTCCAGGGAGGGGGGGATCGGCAAATGCTTTCCTTGAAGTCAGGGGGCGAGGGGGGAGGCCCAATTGGTGATACCTAGATGCTGGAAAAACTCACAGGGATCAAAAAAAAAAAATTCCAGAAGAGTTCGTCAGGGTCGAAGTGGTAAACCAGACCACGCGGGGAAAAAAATAGAGACTAAGGGGGGAATGGGAAACTTCGTCGGGGTCAAAAAATAGAAGGTTGGAAAAAGAGATCGCCTTGGGCGGTCAGGGGGGGGGGGGGACCCTGAAGAGCGGATTAGGACGTTGGCGGTCAGTTCAAATGGGGGAGGAAAGCAGTATGGTCATGACGGGATCAGGGGCAAAAGGGGTGAAAGGGCCAGGATACAAACGAAGGCCTTTGGGGCACTGACGAAATGCTCGGAAGTGTACCATTGGAAAAAAAATCGAGAAAAACCACCCTTGCTGGACCTGCAAAAGGAAGCAGGTCCGGGCAGAATCGTAAGCCACCACCTTAAGAATATCCATTGGGAACGGGGGGGTCAAAAGAAACGGGAGGATCATCTGAAGCCTTCAAGTCTGAGCCAGAAGCCTTAAGAACGTAGGAAAAGACTCTTGAAAGAAAAGGGTGACAGGGGGGGGTTGGGGGAATACGGGTGGGGTGACTAAAAGGGGGGCCCCTACGGGGAAAAAAGTAAAAAAAATTGGTTGGGAGGTAGTGTGTGAAGAGGAAGAGCCTTGGAGGGGGGAAATGGGTCACTCGGTTGGGGGGGGAATTTTGAAACAAAGACACCTCTCCTTCCGACCTTGGAGGTCTGGGTTGGGGGGGGGTGCTAAGGGAGAATATGAGATAAGAGGGTGAGACAAGCTTAGCCTTGTGGAGGGAGCTAAGGAAAAACATGGAGATAGATTTGACACGGGGGGAGTGGGGAACGTCATGGGGTTCTGGGGGGACCTGGGGACCAAAAGTTGCTTTTGAACGTGAGGAAAAAAAAGTTTGATCGAAAGGTAAGGGGGATACTCCTGGGGGAACCATTTTTGGGGGGGGGGGACTAATGAGGGAAGCGAGGGGAAAACCCGCGGGACCACGAATAAAAAAAAATGCGAAAAAAACTCCAAAAAAGTGGTTGGGTGGGGGAAAACGATCGTGGGGACCATGCGGGGTTCGTATTTAAAGGGAACTAAAGAGAAAAAAGTTCAGGGCAGGGTGGGCCAATGGGGGAAGACTGGGGAAAGAAGTGTGCAAGGAAAGGGAAAAAAAAGGTGGGAACTGCGAAGAAAAAAAAAAAGGGCCACCGGGGGGCCTGTTGCAAAAAACGCGCGGGGTGGGGAGGGGTCTCAAGGTGTTGAAGGGGAAACGGCAAAAAGGATTCTCGGCGAATTCCCGTAGGGAAAATTTCAGAAACCCGGCCTGAGAACAGTATACCGAGAGAAGTGAGGAAAAAACAAGCCCTGAGGGGGGTGGTAAAATTTAGGAATCCGCAAAAGTGGGTAACCGAGTCCCTTGTCTATTTTCAAAAAGTGTTAAAATCTTGGTTAAAAAAGGTTCACAGGTCCGGCTTATCCTGAAAAAAAAAACCAACGAAGGAAGGAAGAAAAAAGAACCCAAAAAACTGAGGAAGAGCTACTTCCGACTTAGGAAGGAAATTGGTAAAACAGTATGGGAGAAAAAGCCAAATTAAAAGGGGGTTGGGGAAAGAACCAATGGTGTTGATGGGGGGGGAAGGGGTCTTTGAGGCAGGGGGGTCTAGGTTTTCTAAGTGGGGAGCATTGAAGTTTGAACAAGAGAAAAAAAGGGGGGCTCAAAGGCGGGGATGTTGTCTAAAATAAACAAACAGGGTCCGTTGAGTATTAGGAGGAAAGGCAGGTCTTTAAAGGAAAGGCGCCTTTCCTCCTGTGATAAATGTGACTGCTGGGGTTTTCGTCGGAAAAAGGAAGGGACACGACTGTTGCTGGGGGGACCTTCTGGAATGGAACAAAGTCGAAAGGGGCATGTGGGGGAACGTAGAAAGGAAGGCAAGGGGGGTAAGTGTGTTCACGGGCATTTTTAGGGGAAAAGGAAATTAAAAGACTGAATGGGGGAGGGGGGGGGGGGGCGGGGGGGCCGCGTTTAAACTAGGGGGGGAAAACGGCGGGAGGGCAGTCTTGACGCAAAAGCAATGCCACCAAATGCCAAAAAACGCAGGGCCCGACGGATGAAAAATGAGGAAAGACTTAAGTGTGGTCGTAACATGGATTGAGGCGTGTTGGGTCCCGAAATTAAGTAGAAACCACGGAGAAAGAAACGACGGGAGGGGGGGGGGGGGGGGGGGGTCAAAAATGGCAGCGCCGGGGGCTTACGGTGAAACGTGAAAAGGTTCACGTAAAATGACGGCGGAAAGACGTTGTTGAAGGGACAAGTTTGCCCCAGCCAAAGGAGCAAACCGGAAGAAAAGAAGAGATTTGCAAGAAGATAGCAGAGGGAAGCAAAGGCCTAAGGGGAGCCGGGGGGAAGGGAAAAAAAAAGTAAGACACCAAAGGGTGGAATTTTCGAAAAAATTTCCGGCGAGATAACCATCGCAAAGGGGGGGTAGCAAAACGGGAGATCAGGATCACGCCTGGGAGGGGAAAACAAACAACTTAATTATGTAAAATATATAGGACTTACACTTAACCAAAAAAAAAAAAAAAAAAAAAGGTTAGTCAGAAACTTGGAGACTCCTTGGGAAGGGGCGGGGGAGGGAATCATGCCCGTTGAAATGTCTTACAGAAAAAAAAAAAGGTTGGAGCTGGGGCCAAAAGAACGGACACGGAACATTTATCGTTCGGGGACAAGAAAAAAAAAGGGGGGCCGAGTCTGCCAATCTGTGAACGGGACTTGGGAATGGAAAACTTTGCTCATGCCTGTGGGACAAAAAAGAAGCAGAAAGGGGGAGCCGGAAAAAAGTCGCGGGGCGGACAAGGTAGGGGGGATCCAAAGCCCCGGCAAATTGCAGCGCCCGCAAGGCGTAAAGAATCCAGTGAAAAAAAACAAAAAGGTCAAAGGTTACGAAGCTGTCGAACAGGAACGCATCACCTGCTGGGGGGGAGGGGACAATGTTGGGACAGGTGGGGCCATGATAATCCACAGGAAAAAGGACCAGGAGAGGAAGCGAAAGCGGCAAAAAATCATCTAACCCCTAAAAGATCAAGAAACGGAAAAGAAAGCGTGAAACGCAAAAAAATCGAAAAGGAGACTACGGGTTTCCACGAAGAAAAACCGACTTTGTCCTGGTTCTCCAATGGCCTCCACGAAAGACCAGCAACCTCGAAGAAGCACAGGGGTCGCCGCCCGAAAGAAAAGGGGAAAAAATCCAAGAGGGTAAAACGGGCAGCAGGTCGGGCCTAAAAGGGAAAAACGTTGGGTTCCGAAAAAAAGACATGTTAGGTTCTGGGGGGAGGAAAAACCGATGTCTCGCCCAAAATGGGTTTCATGGAAGAGGGTGGGGGGGAAAACCAAATTGCTCCTTAAAAAACGGAAGGGGAGGTGCGGGGTGGCATGCGCTTTAACTTCAAAAAGAATTGTGAAAAGAAAAATTGGATCTGGGGTAGGGAACAAAAAAAAGACTTTGAAACGGAAAAAAAAGGGAGGAAATCCGCCTCAACTCAGTTTTTTGGGGGTGGCAGGATTGCCAAAAGGGGGGGGGGGTGAAAACCGCCAGGCCTCAACTGCAAGGGAAACTGAGGGTTGTACAAACCGCTTTTGACCGGGTTTCGGGGAAAAACGGGGGAAAAAACTCGGGTGTACCATGCGCGAAAGGGGCCAAAAAAAAGGGGGAGGGGGGGCAATTAGTGACTCCAGACTTGGGACTCAGGGAGGCACCTAGGAAAAAAGGTTCAGAAAAAGAAAGGGGGTTCCAAAACGCAAGGAACGAAATAACGATCGACAAAGGAAACCCAACGGAGGGAGCCAGGCGCTTTCGGCCACAACTGCCGGTTTGGCCCAAATAAGCTAAAGGACAAAGGGAAAAGGGGGAAAAAAGAAAGCGAAAACATCTGAGTGAAAACCAGAATCCAAAAAAAAAAACCCGGAAAAATGCAGAGGTTTGCTTGGAATCTATCCCTCCAGCTACCTCCAATGAAAGGGCAGTCACAACAAGTAGCTCGCAACGATCCCAGAAAGAGGGAGCCACACTTCTAGAAAAATCAAAGGACCGTAAAGACCACCCGGGGTCAGTTCCCGGAAAACCTCATCAGGAGGAAGAATTAAAAAAAAAACACAAAAAATCTCCCAAAAGGATTTGACATTTCAGGGGGGGATCAGAAAAAAAAATGGAAAAAAAAGGGTACGAACAGAAAAGGGCTGAGCATTCCACGAGGGCTATCACGAAAAGGAAAAAAAATCGGTAAAAACCCAGGCTCCGCAAAGAAATCAAACAAATGAATATGGACCATCACCCCAAAAGACGGGACTGGGGGAGGGGAAAAGGAGGGAGGCTGCAAAGGGAGGGCCAAAATTCAAAAGACAATGCGGCAAAGATCGGAAAAACCTCGAAAAGGGCATTAAAAACCAAGGACAGGCAAGGAGCAAATTTTGAGAAAAACAAATTGAGCACCGTGAAGCGCTTAAACGCCACGAAGGGGCGCACGGGGACTCCGAGGGAAGGGGAGCAAGCAAGAAAAAATCCTCGCTCGCGAAAAAAAAAAGCATTTGGGGGGGGGGACTTGGCAAATGAAATAACAGCTCCTTTTATGAGGAACCTCGGAAGGGGGGTCCATCGAGAAAAAAAAGGACCTCCGAGAAACGGTGGGTTTTTCTAAGAAAGATACAGGAGGAAAATGCGTAAGAACCACTCGTGGGCTTCAGACCTGGACTGAAAAAAAAAAAATTAGTCAGCCATACCGCCGCCGGGGGCCAGAAGATGGGGAGGATCGACCAAACGGCCCCATGAGACCCGCACTCGGGAAAAGGAAAGCAATTGAGAAAGGTCCAAGGGGCCAAGGGCCGGACCCAGATCGCCAGGAAAAAAAACAGACTAAGATTTTTTGAAGTCCTACCGAAGGCAGAAAAAGTAAGGGCCCACCGGCGTATGGGAAAACCAAGGGGGGGAAAAAAACCAGAGAAGGCAGACGTGCTACTCTGCAAGCTGTCAGGATTCCCGTAGAGGACTCTTCATCCGGACACCCGCTTCCAAAAAGAAGGCAGTCCGGGGAAAGAGGTCGAAAAGAAAAATCCACGGCCTATCTATCTCAAAACAACAAAAAAGGGAAGTAAAAGTGGCCGGAGGGGGAAGAAAAATTCGGGAGGGGGGAGGTAGAGAATCAGGGTTAAGTTGGTAAGGCCTTGGGAAAAAAGAGAAGAACGGAAAAAGAACACAAAGAAACTTACCTCTGCTAGACAAAAAAAAAGCGAGCGGGAAACTGCGGTGGAAGGTCGTGGGGGGCCCAAAAAGGAAAAAAAAAAAGAAGCCTACGGCGGGAACTGGGGAGGGCACCCAAATCGACGCTGGGGGGAAAGGAAAATAAGCAAAGAATGGGGGGGGGGGAAAAAAAGGACAGGAAAAACCAGGGGGGACGGTCTCAAAAAAGAGGCGGGGGCGAGTTGTGGTAACAAGAAAGGGGGGAATGAAAAAAAGGGGGCGGGCGGTACGCGACGGAAAAGAGACAGGAAAAAGTGAGACACCCGCAAATCAAAGGGAGAGGGAGGACCCGGTCCCCCAAGCTAGGAAAACAATCAAAGGAAAACAACAGGCACGGCAGCGGTAGCCCACGGAGGGTGAAAGGGCGCCTTCCATCAAAGGAGACAAGGGAATGAAAAACCAAGCCCGAAACAAATGGGGGGAGGTATTGACGAAGCCAGTGCTGAGCTTAAAGCCAGGTGGAATGCGGCGTGCAGTGTTAGCTCATTCACGTGACGGAGGGGTGGGGGGGGGGTGGGAAAAGGAAAACCGAAAAAGTTGGGAAGGCAGTGGAAAAGAGAAATCCCTTGCAAAAAAAAAAAAATGCAGGGAAAGGGGGGGAGAGGAAAAAGTGCGCCAGCAAACTTGTACGGAGGGAAAAAACCGGCAAAGGGTTTTTGGGGGCGGGCGGAAGAAGGGGGGAGGGGAGAAATTGGGGTCCGAATTGCTCTCCTTCGAGATAGAAAGAAGGGAGAAACAGGGTCAGGGGAAAAAGGAATCCCATGTCTAAAAAAAAATGGGGAAAAAAAGGAAGAATGACCCCACATCGTTGTGGGGCAAGGGGGTGGGGTGAAATGTGGTGCAGAATGAATTGGGGGGGCAAAAATAGGACGACAAAAATTAAAAAAGGGGGTATAACGTAACATGTAGATACGGAGGAAAGGGACCTGCATTTGGGTCTCGAAAAATGAGACTCGTTGGGGAGGGTGAAACAGCGGGGTCTGGGTAGGGAGGAGAGAAATTACGCCCCTTTTTGGAACAGGAAATGAGTTATATCAAAAGAACGGAAAGGGGCCGGTAAAAGAGCAACTTGCCGAAAAGCGAAGGGGGGCAAAGGAGAAAGTTTGAAAGATGAGACTTCGGGGAAAGGGTCCAAAGGACGGCAAGAGCGTTTCGAAAAGAAAAAAAGAGGTGGGGGGATGGGGGGGAGAGGTTCGTTGTGAATTTAACCTGAAACCGCAGAGGGATGGACGGGGGGCTCATATCGAGAAGTCCTTAAGAAATAAGGAACTTAAAAAAGGGGGGGGGGGGGGTACAGGGGGGAGATGCTCATTTGTAAAAGGGGTATGGGGAAGGAGAAATAGAATGTATTAAATTAATGAGGGAAATAGAGGGTCCTTGAAAAGGGGATAGAAGACCGAAAAAAAAAACGATATAACCGCAAAAAAACGCAACAAAACGAAAATTGTATATTACGAACTCACAGATGAAGTCATTCAAGGGGGGGGGGCCAAGGGGGAAAAAAAAAAAAATAAAATTTTTGTGGGACAAGACAATATCGTGGGAAAGCGTACAGCTTGGTCAATTGTCTATGTTTTAGGGTGAGGAAGGGTTACGGAACAAAGGAGAAATGACCATGGGGGATCCAAAAAAGCAAAATATTTCTTTTTTTGCGAAAAAAACTTGCTTTTGGAGGGAGGGGGGGGGTGGAAAAACGTCCTACCACGTCGAAAAACCTTTGAAGGGGGATCAAATCGCAGGGGCGTGTATCAGGCAACAGTGCCTATTGAAATAAACTTTGTTGAAGGAGACAGGGAGGGGGACGAACTGCGGGTGGGGTGGTCTGTGGGGACCCCTTAAGGGTGGAAAAAAAGGAAGCAGTTTAGGGAAAGCTCGGGGGAAGCGGGGGGTTTTCAACGGGCTTTGGGGGAGGGAAGGCTGAAGTTAGGGGCGTGGCCCCAGGGAGGATGGGCTGTCCGGGGGAAAGATTCCAGAAACGCGAAGGAATTGAGTTTCCTGGAGAAAAAACTCACTTAATCCCAAAACCCGGGAAAAACAAAAGATTGCCAACTCCGCATTTTGAAAAAAAGATCCAAACCAGGGGGAGAAATATCTGTTGGGGGGCGGGAACGTAGTGAGTGGTTTCTTAAAAAGTAGGGGACCAGAGCAAAGCCTGAACCAGTGAGGAAGGCCTGCATAGGCCCGGGCTCCGGAAAATAAAGGACACAAAAATGGAAGTCAGCACGAAAGGAAAAAAAGAGAAGCGCTCTTGCAACCGAAAAATCGCCAACAAAAAAGGAGGGATCAAGTAGGGCAAAAAAGAAAACATGAGAAAAATTCCGAAAAATCTTCCTTGGAAATCGAAAAGGGGAAACAAAGGTGGGATTTTGGGCGGTGAAAGAAAGTTTAAGGGCATGGGGCGCCGGGCATAACCGGACGGGGGGGGGGGGGGGGGGGGGGGGGGGGGGGTTTGGGGGGGGGGGTTGTTGGGGGGGGGGGGGGTAGGAAAGGGGGGCTCAAAGGCAAAAAAAACAACGGAGGAGAGAAAAGGCATAGGGAGCCAACGGAGGGGGGGATTAGCAAAGAAAAAGGGGGGAACATAAGTCCTGGGGAAATAGGGCCAGAAACGTGGGAATTCGGGGGCACTAAACGCCAAAACCGGGGGGGTGACGGAAAAGGGGGTTGACTATTCACGTGACAGTAAGGGCACCTATTCTGTATCATGGGGGGAAAAGGTGCAAAAGTGGAAAGGTCGTTGAAAGGGGATTGGGCTTTGCTCAGCTTGTCAAAACGGATAAATGAAAAAAAACAGGCGGCCGATTGAGTAAGATACCGACACAGCAGACCATGCGCCAACAACTTCTTTCTAAAAGGGGACACGGAAAAAAAAAAGAAAGACAACACAAATGACCAAAAAAGTAAAAAAAGGGGAGGCGGGACCCCTTAAAAAACGAGGTAGCTTGCAAATTGGGGGGGCACAAGGAGGTCGCACTAAGGCACACCACTCCCAAAAATCAAGAAAGGAAACGAATCGACCCCCGCAAGAAAAGGTTGCATCAAATTTTATCCCTCCGCGTGAAGTGAAAAAAAAAGAAGAAAGAGAGAAGAGCTAACTGTTTTTCCCCAGGAAAACCTAGAGTTTAAAAAAAAAAAGGAATCCTAGGAAAGCAACCGCGCGGTCTGAAGAAGAATTCGCCGTCGGGGAGGGGCTGAGAAGAGAAAGGACTGCTGCAAGCGGAATAGGGTAAGATCAGCGAAAAAGATTGGTAGCGGACCTAACGCAGGGAAAGTCGTGGACCGCAAACAATCAAAAGATGGGGAAACTTGCGGAAAATGATATTTCCAGTCTTTCAACGCATTGAGCAACAAGTCGAAAAAAAGGACAGGGGGAAGGCCAAACCTGGCTCAGGAAATAAAAGGGGTGGTGAATTTCGCACCGGGGAGGGTGACCGAAGGGGGTTGAAAAAAGGAATTGAAGGGGGGGGTTGTGGCGGTGGATCCTATGGGGGGGTGCCCAAAATCCAAGGGGAAGGGGGAGTATTTTGATGGGGGGGGAAAAACCAAAAACGAGTCAATTCCAAAGGTTCCAGTGAGGTCAGGACGAGAAAAAGGGCAAGTTTTTTGGGCGGAAGGCTGTTATCCCTAAAAAAACAAACCGAAAGGCAAGGTCTGGACTAAAAGAAAACCCATGGCGCTCAAGTGGGGACGAAAAAAGGATCCGTTCGGGATAAAAGGGTAAGGTAAAAAAACGAACTCCAACAAAGAATAGAAAACTCCCCTAAAAAGAAAGTGACACTCCCCTTCCAGGAAACCGAGGAGGGGGCCCGAAATTCTCTTACAGAGGCAACGGTCGAATAAAGAAACATCTTTCCCCACCGGGAAAAGTTAAAAAAAGGAAAGAGCAAGCCCCCTCAGGGAGGTTTAAACTTTGAGGGGTGAGGCAGAACCTAAAAAAAGCGGTGGGGAAGAACACGATCGCAAATGACCCCTAAAACGACCACAACTTCTAGGAGATTCAGCAAAGTCACAAAATTTCCCGCGGTGTCATCAGAGGGGGGTCATTCAGAAAAAAAGGGGGAGCAACCCTCCAAAGGGGCCTGAAAGGTTGCCTGGGGGGGACTCACAAGGCAATTTCCCGCTTGAGAAATCAAAAACAAGGACTAAAAAAGCAAAAAGAGGACCCGCCCTCATCCAATTAGGACCCCAAGGAAATCACCGAAAGGGTCAATCACCCTCCAGAAAAAAAGGAAATCGCCCTCGCAAGCCCAAAAAAAGAAGACTAAGTCGAGGCCTGGAACATGAAACGCCCCTCAAGTAAATCGGGAAAAAGGAATGTCTCGGCACCGGCCAAACTGAAAAAAAAGGCTTGGTCAAAAAACCGATTGGAACAATTAAAAGTCGGGAGGAGGAAAAACTAAGCCGGGCGTAAAGCTCCATGGGACCTCAGAAGAAGGCTCGAAAAAGAGGAATTAAACGATTTTGAGAAAAAAGATGAAAAAAGGGCTCCAAAAGGAGAGTCGTTCCAGCGCCCAGGTCCGGAGCTAACCGACCGGAAAGGAAGTGGGTGGTTTGTTTGAGAGATTGGGGAAAGGTCCAGGGAGAAGCAATCCGTCAAAAAGCAGGAGTGGCGCAGTATCACCAGGAAGCAACCCTTTGTTCGAGGAAGAGAGAAATTAACACCTCTGCGGTCCTAACTAAAAAAAAAGCGCCCAAAGGAAAAAAAGAAGTCAAAGCGGAAGAAAAACAATTTCTGAAAACGGGGGGAACGAAGGGATCAAAAAGGGTTCGATCCTTTCAGTGGCCCATCAAGGGAATTCGAAAAAAGCAGAATGACGCGGAGGCATTTTTTCCAGACGTGGGATGTTGGAAGGAAATAACGAAAAAGTAAGACCGGCGCCCGCGGGGGGGGGATAGTCTTAAGAAAACTTAAAAAGGGGGAAAGGAGGATGGTCCTCATTTCGGGTTGTTCACTTAAAAATCGCCAACGAAAAAAAATGAATTAGATAGTGCGAAAATGCGCCCGCCGCTTTAGGGGAGGGAAAAAGTCAACAAAAAAGGGTCATATCGGAGAAAAAAAAACCAACAACAAACGATTGATGTATTAAGAGTATTATGCCGGGGGAGGAAGTGTGGGGGAAAATAAAGTAAAACTCGTTCCGGGGAAAGGAGGGGTGGGGGGGGGGGGGGGGGGGGGGGGGCTCCAGAATGGTTGGGAAGGGGGGGAAAAGGTCCATTGGGTAATAGGACCCTCTACTGTAAAAAAGAGGAAGGCAGATTGAGGCGCTAGGCAGTTCTAGGAAGGGGGGGTTTAAAGGGGGGGGGGAAAACCTCCAATTTGATAATCCTACTCCTAGTCAACCCAATTCTTTCTTGACCAATAAAAGAGATAGGGATGGGTACACTGGGAAAAAGACCGGAGGTTTACAAATTAAATGCCTTAAGGGAAGATCACAGAGAAGCCCTTCGGGGGCCTACTGGGCGCTTCAAAAGGGGGTTTTCTATACCAGCAGGTGCCTTCCTCACTACAGGTAATGACCGGAAAGGGGGGGGTTGGGGGGGGTAGAATCCGTGTGAAGCAGATAGGGGGGGGGGGGGGGGCTGACGATATTCCAGGCCCGTGAAAACGAAAATAGCTGCCAATAAGGGGGGAAACCAAAATGCCCGGCAAAAAACGGGATCGCCCTGGCAGGGGGGGGGTCAAGGAGCGGAACATCGGACCTACAGGAATAGCGGAAAAAAAAAAAGGGGAAGCCCCTAACAAATGTCCCGGGTTAGCCGGAACTCTGTATGATTAAGAAGTCGCCGGCGGGCGTGTACAAGAAGGCAAAACAAGTCGGCAGGGACGGTGGAATACGTTGAACTACCAAAGGGCGCTTGCAAGGAAAAAAATTTTGGAGCCGGGGGTTAACAGACCGGGAAGGGACACATGGTTAGCCTCAGTGACGGGGGGCGGTTCGGAAAACGCGGTCTGCACAACTAAGGGGGGGGTGGTGGGGTGCAAGCGAGAATCGCTCTATTGTGGAAAACTCCAGCTGGACCTGGGGTGGTTGAATTTGCGTAGGGGGGGGACCAAAAGATAGATTGGTTATGTCCTCCCAGAAAGTTTTTTTGACCGCCTTTCGAGACGAAGGGGGGAGGAAACATCAAATTCATCACAGGGGAAATAATGTAAAGGGGAAGTCGTTGTCAGGGGGGGTGGGAGAAAAGGAATTGATCTCCAGGGGATGACCTCTGTTGGGAACGTTGCGTAGACGAATTATAAGATAAAAGGATAAGGGGGGGGGTCGAAAGAGGTGCGAAATCTCTAAGTTGGGGGCAAAGGTTAGTCCGATTCGTCATTGAAAAAAGAGGACCCCCCTCCAAAAAGTTCCTCTTAAGCTTGGTTGCATATTTTGGGTGTGCAAAAAAAAAAGACTGGAAAGCTTGTCACTCTGTGGCAGGGAAGTTGCCGGGAGGGGGCGTGTAGGGTGGTGGGGGCCACGAAGGTCCAGGTGATCGGGGAAGGCCGCACGCAGATGGGGGGGGGGGGTGCCAGGGGAGATGGCAGGGTTAAATAGGAAAAAAGGAAGTATTTTTCTGAGGAAGGGCTTCGCAAGGCTAAAAAAGACCTGAGTCAAACCAAGACAATTCCGGGAAATTGTGGGATGGGGCAACCATGTCAGAAAAAGAAAGGCGGTTCCAAAAGGGGAATTACAAGTGCAGGGGTCAAGACATTGACGCTAGGAGGGGACAAAAATAAGCACGAAACGGGAACTGCCAGGTAGCAACTTGCGGCCAACACAACTAGGATAAAGCAACGAAAGGAGGACGACGGTCCTCACTCCGAAGTCAATTGAGTGGTAACGACGATTCTTGGTCCACGTAACAAAAAAATTAACACCCCTTGGGTGGTTTGGGATTTTAAAACACAACAAAAGAAAGACACCACTCGGGGGGTGGAGGGGAGGGGAGCAATAGTGTGGGAAAAAACCATCAAAATCAAAAAGGTCACTCGCAAACCTTGTTTTAAGGCAAAAGACGGGATTTGCTAAAATAAGACAAAAGTTTTGTTAAACTTTATGAACCGAAAGAAAAGGCGTGCTGGGGGGCTCGATCTAAAGCTCCGCTAGGAGTCGAAAAAGGTCAGGGTTTTTTCGCTGTCTAAAAATCGGTATTACAGGAGGATTTTGCATGGGACCGGTAGGGGAAGGGGGGCCGAAAGACCAAATTCGGATCCCTGAGGGGGGGCGTATAAAAAAAGAAAAAAACTTTTTTCAGTTACGGGGGGTCAGTAACGGGGGGACAGTTCTCCCGGTAGGCTTACGGAAAGTGAGTGACCAACTGAATTATTTCAAGGGGGGTGGACGCGGAGGTCCTCTGGGAACGCAACAAACGGCGGTTGAAATTACTGTTGAAACGGGGCGTCAACCAACGGACCAGAAAAAAGTTGACCCCCGTGCTGGGTCTTGGTCACGAAAAGAGAAAAAACTTCCGTTTGGGGGGGGGGGGGGCGCACTAAGGGCTGGTGCATTTGGGTCGAAAAAAAGTTGGGGGGGGGGGGAGCACGACGCTTACGTGGGCGAAAAAACCACCCATGAGAGGGAACTCGTTCAACCATTGGGTCCGGGGGAGGCCAACTGCGAAAACTTGGTTAGACAAAAGAAGTTTGCACTAAAGCCCAATGAGCATCAAAAATCCATAAAAAATCCGAACGGAAACCCGAGAAGGGGATTTGGAAATACCCGGATATCCTATAATCCTGAAATTGTAGTTATGTAAAGAAACAGGCCACAAATTTTTGGCCGTTTGTAGGGGGGAAGAAAGGGGCGGGCGGAGAAGAAAGCACAGGAAAATCAGAGTATCACGGAGAGCATCCCTTCTCATATCAAAACAACAAAAAAGAAGGGGAGTGAAAGTATATATGGGAATTATCGCCCGGTTATGCGGGGTCTAAGCTTGCAGTTGAATAGAATCTCACCAACTTTTAATTCTTCGACTCCAAACACTTTTTTGGGGGGGATACATGGTCGGTAAAAGGAACGCCGGCCTGGCTTCGGGTGGGGGAAAACACTAGGGTTCTCTTGTCCGTTGGCTTAGTCTGGGGGGGGGCGGCAACGAGAGATTCTGAAAAGGTTTCCGTGCTAAGGGACGTTTGGGGTGTTAAGACCCCCGGCTGAAAAGGGATGTCACCCTATCACAAGTTGACAAAATGCGTTGGTAGAAAGAAGAAAAAAGCCCAGCACTTAATTTCAGATAGATAGTACTATTAGGATTACCCGGGAAAAGGGGGCAGGGGGGGGGGCAAGGAAAAGAAGTTGGTGTTCCAAAAAGGTCGGGGGGGCCGTACAAAAAGGGGAAAAGGTACTCAACCGCGGGTGCACCAGCTGACGAGTGAAAGAAAGAAACCGATGAAGCCAGCTACGATCCTAAAAAAGTAAACTCCCGTGACGCACCATCACGGAGACAGCCTACGTTCCGAGACCTTCCAACAGGGGGGGCATTTGGGCAAACCAAAGGTTGAAAAAAGAAACCAACCGCGCCTCTGAACACACCAGAGGGAGGCCGCAAACGAGAACTGGGCTCTCAAGCGTAGAGAACACACCTAAAAGCGCCGCAAAGCCGTTTGTAGACGGTCCGAAAAAGAAAAGGCCAGGACCTGTGGACTTTGACCGCCACAATGGGACTTGGTGGGAAAAAAAAAATGCAGTTATGGGGAAAAACCCTGGTTTCAACACTACTTACTCAACAAACGGAGGTAAACCATACGCTGTCAGGGGAACTCGAAAAAAAGAAAAATTGGGGGTCGGTTCAAAAATTCCTCGGTAGGGAAAGAAATACAAACCGAATCAGGCCAAGGAGGAAGAGTGGGGGTGTTGGCACTGTTTGAAATGTCCTCGTTTTTTCACGCAAGGGAAGAAGGCGACAAAGTCAAAAAAGGTTTAGGTTTTTCCACATACCAGCTGGGCACGGAGGGGAGGGGCCGGATGTAAAGAAAACCCAGGTGACAATGCAGGCAGCGAGTATCATGGAAAAAGAAACGCAGCACAAGGAAAGTCAAACTTCCTCTGTGGATACCGGCAAGGGAACGAGAAAGAGGGCATTTCCCACAGACTAACTAATGAAGATCCAGGAAAAAAAAAAAAAAAAAACCCTCACAAAAGGAGAGACGAATTTTGGGTCTTCCCAACCGGCTTCCAGGGTGGAACGTCCTGATCCAAAAAAGGGAAAAAAGCTTCGTCATCTGCATGGAACAAAAGCTAGTCACTCAAAACGGGAAAAGTATTTTAACGGCAGGGGGGACAGAAAAGAAGACTCCCGTCGAGTTTCAATCCACTATCCGCCAGGATAAAACAACTCAAAAGAAATCAATTGGCGTTTCTAACGGTCCCAACAGTCCAGACGGAAATCAGCCGATACAATTTCAAAAGGACAAAAAAAAGGGGGGGGCAGGAAGCCCTTACCCAACTATGACGACATTTGAATGGTGGTAACAAGGTTCGACCCTGGGGCTAACGACGGGAAGGACACCAGAGGGGGGCGCCTCACGCATACTAAATCCCCTAACGACCCCTCATCTACTCCAAATCGACCCCAGGAACAGCTGCCGTAATACCACGACACGGCGTAAAGGCTCTAAAAAAAAAAAGGTGACGAGAATTCCATCTTCACATGGCAAACGAGAACCACTTTCATCCACAATGGGGTGCAAAAGAGGACTCAAAAGTAAAAAAAAATTTACCGGCTTCCAACTTTTCTGACGTAATGAAAAAAAAGAGACATGCCGTCTGAAAAGCGCGACACTCCGAAGGGACCAGGAAAGAAATGGCAAAGGCATCATCCTCAGGGGCTTCACCCTGGCTGAAACGACGGTGTTCGGGGGTGGGAAACACCGTTGATAAAATTGGGAAAGGGGGGGAAGGACAGGTTCCGTGAAGCTCCGGCCTCAGGCCCGAGAAAAAAACCTCTGAAACAGGACCTGTTGGTTCTGATTTGAAGAGAAAACTTCAACCCAAGACATTAGTTACCACCCAAGAGAGGGGGTTTTTTCTGCCTCACGAACTGCGCAAAAAATGAAAAGGTCAGCCAAAGAAAAACGGTGGGGAAAGGGGTTACAAATGGCTTTTCTAATCGAACAAAAAAATGGCAACCCCGGAAACTTACAAAAAATACCACAGAAAAGACTTCGCTCGGGACATTGAAAGAACGAAAGGAAGACAAGTCTATGGGATTTTCCAGTTGGGAACCCCAGAGGAGGACCTGTAAAGGTTGTGACAAACGACAGGCAAATCATGGGTCAGGAGAAGGTGACAAATAGGGGCTCGGGGTGGGGGGGGATCACCTTCCACCGTATACTGGAGACACTAGGAGGGGAAAAGGAACAAATAATAGAAGACATAGACGAAGTCCCTTGAGAGGTTCAAGCGAAGGGAGGTCACGTAGCTCACAAAGGGGGGTGAAAAAGCTCACAGCGAAGTCGCCGCCCCGTTCCTAGTTAACTCCACCCTCAGCCACGGGAAAGAGTCTCAGAAAACAACACTAATGAGGAGGAGGAGAGAAAATTAAGGGGGTTGTTGGGGGGTGAGGTTTCTCGAACGTGAGGGACCCACTTCGGCTAAAAAAGAATAAAGGAAAGGTGGTAAGGCCAATTTGAAGGGGAGAGAGAGTGGGGGGAATCGGCATAAGAGTAGGACAAGCTCACGCGGGGTCTACTAAAAAAGGTGAGGGAGGGGGGGAAAACCAACCCGGGGGGAAAAATACAATGAAAAAGGAAAAAAGGGTCGAATCAAATCGAAGACTTGTGGGTAAACTGTAAAGATGCCCGGGGGGATAGGGTTAAGGGGGTAAAGGGACTGCAAAACGAGCAAATGCTTCAGGAACTTTTGAGACCCCGTCCAATTTTTGGAACGGAGTTGTAGAGGGACAGAGGGGTCAAACAAATGTTGGGGGCACCACGGCTCCGCTTAAAAGGACCAGGGTTTGAAAACGGGTTGGGGGGGAAAGGCAAGGCAATTCCTGTTCTTATTTGCGGAAAAATCCAGTCTATCGGAAGGCGAGAAAGTTGAAAGGGAATCCAGGTAGCCCTTAACTTGGCCTTCCGGGAACCGTTAAAAAAGTCCCCAGACAGGAGCACAGCAAGTTTTGCCCATAGAAAAACCACAGTGGGCGAGGGCGAGGGATGAATCTAGCCATGTAAGCACTTACTCAGTCGGCGTGTTAACTCTACAAGGCGGAACTCCTTTTTTGGGGGAATGTGTGGAGGGGGGGAAAAATGCACTTCTCCTTTATGGTTTGGTTGATCCTTCCAGGTTTAGAGAAGCAAACCCCCAGGGGAAAGGGTTAAGGGAAAAAGGGGTATGAAAGGGCCGTGACGTTCGTGTTCTGGCTTGGGGGGGGTTGGTTTCTAGGGGAATCAAATAGGGGGGGGGGGGGGTGAAAACCGCAGCAAAAAAACTTGGTCGATTGGGAACCGGGTGAGGAGATATAAATTTGGCGGGGGAAGCGAGCATGGGGGGGTGAGGTGCGCGTCCGATCGCTCGAATGGGGGAAAAGTAACCGGGGAAAAACAATTCAAATGGAATCAAATAGGGGGGGGGGGAAGGGGGGG
>Ga0179593_1663655_pt1 | contig 16922 bp, 23 predicted proteins | sample CZODoug2_1_08_16_FD_185931 | JGI IMG/M metagenome (GOLD analysis project Ga0179593, IMG submission 185931) | Vadose zone soil fungal communities from Angelo Coast Range Reserve, California, USA - CZODoug2_1_08_16fungal (PacBio error correction) | ecosystem: Environmental > Terrestrial > Soil >...
TAATAGTCCCGAGAAGAAAACTACGAGGGTTTTGGTTCTCTGGAGGGACTTGACGGGGGGAGCGGGACTCCTCCTCTCTTGTGGGGGGAGGGGATTAGGGAGAAAGGGGGAAAAAGGGAAAAGAATAAATTCCCTGGGTACCATCAAGGGAAGGGGGAGATAACTTGGGCTGGAAATGGACCGTTACTACAAAACAGGGGGAAAATTTCCGAAGTGAAAGATCAGTGGAAGGAGAGACTTTCGACAGGTGCCTGGGGGATCCAGGGGGGGGAAGTCTTCTGCGGCGCAAGCAACGTTCTGTTGGGGGACATCAATAGGGGGAAAATATTGCTGGGGAAAAAGAATTCATTTCTCCGGATAGGGGACAACCGCGAAGGCAGCGACAGGAGCCGGTCTGGGAGAGACATTATGAAAGGGAGTGGAGAGAGTACGTATCTGGCAGAACCGGCTAGAGGAGGAATACCCCACGTGCGTGAGTCCTGGGGGATTTACGTCTTTCGGGAATTACAGGCTTAGCTAGGGAAGAGAATGGAAGAACCCCATTCCCAGGGCACTCGTTGCCGGGGGGATCCCGTCACTGAGGAAGGGGGTTCGAGTCATGGAACGGTCTCAGGGTGACTGGAAAATTGTGAAATGAAAGGGGGGGAAGCGGTTGCCGTGCTTCTTTCACGGGCGAGGGGGACGACAAGGGGGAGGGGGGGGGAACGGAAAAAAGACGGATAAGGGGTTTGGGGGGTTCGGGAAACGCTGTGAAGGGAAAGGGGGGGACGAAGGGGACCCGAGTTCACAGGGGAAGGGGGCGGTGCGGGGAGGGGGAAAGGAGGGGGATCACCAGGAAGGCTTGTTGAGGGGCGCCGGACTCGGTAAGACCCTGTCCGGGAGCTTGGGCAACCTGGCGTGTAGTTTCACTAAAAAGGAAAGGGGGTTCCCTAAAGAGGGGGTCAGAGGCATGTACAGGGGGGAGACTGTCCCTCAAAAAGGAAAAAACATTATTTTACGAGGTTTTCTTCTCTCAATTCAAGGGGTACTCCTCTTACCTTTGGGGAAAGGGGGGGTCATCGAGAAAATGGGTTTAGGTGCTGTGAGGAGACACCGAGGGGAAAAGTCACGCGGTGCCGGGATTTATCCTTCCTATTCCGGGGGGGATGGCTGTTAAGAAAAAAGGGGGGGGAGAAAATCAGGTTAAGGAGAGGGGGGCTCTGGGGAGAGAGGACCTGAGGGAGCGGCGGGTGGTCTTTTTTTCCTTGCTTCAGGGAGGGGAGAGGTTTCAGGGGGTCCGAAAAGAAACCTTGGTCATCAAAAAAGCGGCCCTAGTTGTAGGGAGGAGAGAGGGAGGATTGAAAAGAGGGGGGAAAGACTCCGGTCCCGCGAAAGGAAAAACGGAACGAGCCATCCGCCCTGTCCCGCGAAAAAGATAAAAGGGAAACCTGAGCACGGCCAAAGAAAAAAAGAAAAAAAGGAGGCCGACAGGCCCGACGCGCATACCAGCGAAAACCCTTCAAGAAAGGTCATTCCAGCCCTCCACCACAGGGAAAAAAAGCAGTCCGGATCCAGTAAAAAGAACCGTCTTGAAAAGGAACGTGGGAGCGGCGTAAAACCGAGGAAAAAAAAAACCCGAAAAAAGAAAAGAGAGATCCGTACGTTCGCCTCGTCGAGGCATTCGGCTGCCACTAAAGTAAAAAAGCCGGGGGAAGAGGGGGGAAAAAGGGTGATTTCCATGTCATAAAAGGGGGGGGCAGGACAGGGACCAAAGACGGAAAACCTGGAAGGAGGGTAAAGGGTTTGGGAGGCACGGTTGACCATAAGGTCACGGACGGGGGGGAAGGAACCTTCCGGCCGCCAGTCCCTCCGAAGGACTCGAACGGCACTTCATTGTGAAAAAAAACCAAAAAAACTCAGCAAACAGCAGGGCAAAAAAACGTCGTGCGCAGGCAAAGCCACGTTAAGGAAAAAAGAAAACCGGACAACATGGGAAAAAAAAGAAGTCTCCTACACAGACCAGCCCGCAAAAAAGATGTCAGATCACGGCCACAGCTTCCGAAACATAACAACGTCAAAAGAAAGGGCCAGAAGCAAAAAAGGTAAATTTGCATCTCAAGAGAAAAAGAAGCGTTTACTGGGGGGGAAGGGAAAGCGTCCTGTCGGCCGTCAAGAAAAAACTCGCCTGATCAAGAAGCGGGACGTCCCGCCACCAAGGGAAAAGGCACGCTGAAGGGATCCGAAGACCTAAAAGATCCCTCGCAGGAGATACTCAGCACTCAGCGGCGCCCAGACCCTTCTCAAAAAGGAAAACAAAAATCGTAAATAGGGGAACATATCGCTGGAAGGAATAAAGGGGGGGGGGGGTCTACCTCCATCGGTGGAGGGATGGAGAAACCAGATAAAGACCGAAGACAGGCAAAGAAAAAGCCAGGCAAGGTCGAACTGCAATCCAGAAAACATTCGCGGCATATCCCCTGCCTTGGGGAAAGGCGGGGGAAAGAAAAAAAAAGGTTAGGGTCGCCAGTGGGATTGTACTGCCCGCAATTCCTGAATACAGATGCAGAGTGGAAGTACGATTAAGAGAAACATCGAAGAAAAAAGTACTTGGACCAGGTAAAAGGGGAGAAGAAGGGGATTTTTGGAAACCCTGGGGAGGGCTTCAGAGGATGAACATCTCGGAAAAGGATTATTGAGGGGGAGATGTTTTAGAAAGCCCAAGCTCGAAGGAGGAGAGGGGACAACCAAAGGAAGAGGGGGGAGGACCTGTGAAAACACGCGAGGCGGGCGGGATCTGGAGGAAAAAGTCCTCGCAGAGAAGGACGAGGGCGGAACCAGAAAGAGCCTGGAAAGGTTCTGGAAGAAAGACTGCACAACGGGGACCTTTCCAGAAAAAGGGAGGGATCGCCGAAAGCCGTTCGACCTTGGTGCTGAAGGACACGGGGGGCGAAAGATGAGGAGACCGCAAAAGGGGGACTGGTGTCGGGAAGAACATCGCCACCGAGGAGGGGTCAAGGGAAAAAAGGCACGCGAGAAAAAGCTAAATTCAAGGCGTGGTCGGAACTTGAGGGAAAGGACGGGCAGTAAAAGATTACGTGATCTGAAGGGGGACCTGCGAAAGAAGTAGAACCTGGTCGTTCTGGGGAGGTGTTTGCGGGGGGATCTGGCGGGAATAGAGGATCTTCTCTTCAGGGGGACGCTCCCGGCGAAAAAAGGAAGGGGACCGACAATAGACCAGCACGGGGAATCAAAGGAAGAAGGTCCGGTCAAGGGGGATTTTTTCATGGGAGCCCCCCAGAAAAAGGAACGTGGGGAAGAAGGAAGGAAGGTCAGCGTGAAACACAGGGCCTGGGTCGTGTGGGGAGATGGGAGGCTTACCTGGTACGGGTGATTTATCAACACTGGGGCAGCGCACACGGGGAGTTACACAGGGCCCTTCTGGGGGGGGTTTCGGTAGTTCTGGGGGCCGCTGTATCACAAAAATGTGCCGTGTAGAGAGTGAGGGGGGGGGGGGAACTCAGGAACAGGTCTCTGGGGACTCGGGGTACATTGTCACAGAAGACACACCCCAAAGAAAGAAAAAGAGGGAAAACCGTTCTGACAGTTTGGGCCAGGACGCCCTTTAGGGGTCCTAGGGCCAGGGGGCTTCGGGCTGCTCGGAAGGCTATTGGCCTAGGGAATGTGCGACGAGGAGAAAAGGGACGGCGGAAGGAAAAAAAGTGGGTGGGCCCGCGTTCAGGAAGAAACTGGGAGAGGGGTCCGGGTAATGACCCTGAACGGAGAAATCCTGGGGGGGTGGACAAGGGGGGGGCAGGTTCTGCCGGGGAAAAAACGGGTGCTGAAAGGGGTCGCGGGAACTGAGCCTAAGTGCGGCGGGGAGGGGTTCCGAAGAGGTTCGTGGAGCGGGGCGCTGTGGCACGGGCGTCCTGGGGAAAGGGAAGGGGAAAAGTGAGACCCTAGGTGGTCAGGGAAGAGATCATCAAAAAAAGAAGAGTAAAATAGAGAGGGGAAATACCCACCTTAGGGCACGGCGAAGGCCGAAGGGAAAAAAAAAAGACCTGCCCAAAAAAACGCGGCAAACCACCGTACAAAAAAGCAGAAAGAAAAAAAAAGGCCTCCGCCAGCGCCAGAAATCTCCGCACCGGGAAAAAAGGAAAAGAATGGTTAGCCTTGTCAAAAAAAAAACCTTATCCCAGAAGAGGACCTTCAACTCGTTCAGCAAAGAGGGGGCTCATCTTCTACCTAAAAGGCACCAAAAGAAAAAGAGCTCCTGGAAGGGGGGAAGAAAAGGAGAAACAGGAGCTCTGCAGAGAAAAACATTGACCAGGGAGAAGAGCCTCCTTCCCTCCTTTTTCCTCGGAAGAAGGGCCCGTAAGAAAGGGGGGGGCCGGGAAAGGAAAACAAGACCTGTCAGCTGGGGGGGAAAGAGGGTTGTTCTGCACAGGAAGCATTTAACAGCGGGTCCTGGAAAAGACCGTCCATTCTCGAAAAAAACATAAGGAAGGATCCTTTTTTCGCAAAAAATCTCCCCCACCATAACTCCCGGACCAAAAGAGTCGGGGCCTTGCCCTGAAAGTTGCTCTCAGGGGGGAAAAAAGCCTACCAGGTCATCAAGACCATCACTTTCCTTCCCAAAGAAAGGCCGGGGATGTCGTCAAAAATGAAAGAAAAAAGGTACAGCAGAAAAGGGGGACATAAAGGCACCATAAAACGTCACACCTTAGACGGGGGGAAAGAAAAAATCCCGGAATGGGAAGGCCTGATCTGAACCTTCAGAGGAAAGGCGTAAAAGCCAGAAAGGGAAAAATGAAAGAGGAAGAGCCAGCTCCGAAGGGAACGTCCCCGAAAAAAAGGAGACTTCTGCGACAGAAGGAGGAATGCTTTTTCTTCCTGAAAGGAAGGAAGCAGGGAGTCCATAGAAGGGAAGCCGAAAGATTCGCAAAGAAAGAAAGACTCAATAAGGGGAGAAGGGGGGAGAACTCTGTGCCCCAAGATCTCTGGAACCTTACGACCGGGAAAAAACTTTAAAGTATCACAATGAAAACACCGTGCGACATGCGCCATAAAAGGAGAAAGAGGAAATTCCCGCCCCCAGGTAAAAAAAGGAGACCGCGGCGATCAGGGAAAAACCGGGGGAAGAAAAAGGTAAGGCCGCCGTTGGAATTACTGGAAGAAATCCCACGTTCGGTCCTCCAGGATCTGCTGGCCTGCACGAAAGAAGGAAACGTGGGCGAAGGTCCGAGGAAAGAACTCATCCATCTAATCCATCGGAAGGGGTGCCCCCATGTAAAGGAAAGCCATACCAGCAGGGGGACAATTTCTGCATTTCCCTTCAGGAGAGCTGGGCTAGTGCTAAAACAAGAGTACGAAGTTCTCGAGAAAGTCCTCTTTGAAAAAAAAAAAAAGAAAAAAAAAAAAAAAAAAAAAAAAAAAAAAAATAAAAAAGGGGCATCTGCGGCTGGAGGGGACGCAAGGAGGAGGGGCGAAGCTGGCATCGGAAAAAAATGGAAAGCTGCGCACGGTGAGGGGCCGAGGGCGGGCAGAAAAAAGGGAGGAAGGAAAAAGAGGAGAAGGGCCGGGAATGAGTTGGAGTGACCTGGCCGAAAGGTATCTCCAGAGAGGGAAGGGAGGGACCTGGGGCGGCCATTCCGGTGGAGGGAGAGGCTGCTGGCGTCAAGGAAGAAGGAGACACGGGGGGCCATAAAGAAAACTAGCGGGTACTTTATAGGTTCACCCTAGAGAAAAGGTGGGGGAAGGGACTTTGGCGGCCGGGCAAGGGGCGCCTCTTCCTTTCAGTAGAGAGGATCTTGCCATCAAGGAAACTAGGGGAAATAGACAAAGGGAAGGGGGCATTGCTAAAAAGCTGCCATGGAAAAACCCCGCGGAGGGAAAGGGGAAAGGCTTAGCTGGCGGGGAGGTCCGAGAAAATTGAGGAACCCAAGGGAGAGGGAAGATGGGAAAAGGGGTCAAAGACCCACCGGGTTTCCTGAAGAGGACGTTTTTCAATGGTGTCCGTCCGTAGGCCAGGTGCTGCATGAGGGGCTCGGGATCCAAGGAAGGGGGGGTGTAGCGGGAAGAAATTTAATGAAAGGGGTTTCTTTATCAACACGCTGGGCGCGTCACGCTTGTCCGGGTGAACCCAAGGGCCCAAGGGGGGGGAGGGGGGGTCTGAGGGGAAACACGGGGGGGACAGCGTGGCCAGAGCGTGAGGGGGACCTGGAGGGGAAAGGAAACCTCTGTTCCAAGTCAGGTGATTAGGAAAACAACAGACTTCAAAGTCAAGGGCTTCATTGCAGGGGGGAAGAAAACTTACGTACAGGTAGAAGTCACCCTTGCCAGAGAACCCGGAGTGCGAAAAGGATCTTCATAGAAGGAATGCTACCTTTGAGAGGGTTCAGAGAAATGAGCGTTTCTGCTGTGGGGGGAGGGGAAGATGGGGGGGAAAGAGGGTCCCGAAAGAGGAATCACACTCTTTTGTCAAGGAAGATCAGTCGCCGGGGGGGGCTTTAAATTACACTTCTGGGGGGGGTCTTCCTTCTTAGGCGGGAAAGAAGGGAAGTTCGAGAGAACTTCGGGCTCAAGGGCCTTTGTTGGGGTCCCGTACTGGTAAGGAGGGGTGAAGGGATGGCTCATTTTCCTAGGAAAAAAAGGGGGACTCTTTCAAACCTTTCACAAGGAAAAAACTGGGGCAAGATATGAGAAAAGTTCCCGTCGAAAGGAAAATGAACTTAGCCGCCGCCAAGCAACCATCTCCCCTTAACTTGAGAGAGAAAGGAAAAAAAAACTCAAGAAAAAGAAAAGAAAAAAGCCAGGACCAGCGAATGAATACCTTCCTCACAGAAACTCCCCACCTTAGAAAATAGGGGCCATTACCTGTCAAAGAGTAAGGCCTTTCATGCTGTAAAAGACGGGAGGAAGGAAGAGGGAAAGCACCAAAAGCTCCTCTCCTAAAACTATTCTAAAGAAAAAGACTCCGTCACATCCGGGCCCTCGGCCAGTGTTATTTCAAGGAAGGAGGGTGCCCTTAAAGGAAAAAGGTCACCCGAAAACCGGGAGCGGGCCCGGGCCGGGGGTGGTTCTCCAAGGGGGACATGACCTGGAACGCGGGGTGCCTTGCCAAAGGGTAAGGGGCGCAAAGGAAAAAAAGTCCTCGAAGGAAGGCCTTGGGGATCAGCGGAGGGAACGAAAGGAAAAAAGAAAATCAGGGCGGTGACCTCAAGGCCAAGTAAACATCTTCTTTGGAAAAGAGTGGTTGAGGGAAGCTGTCGTAGAAAAGGCAAGAGAAACACCGAATGCCGGTTATGTCTGGACAACCCGAGAGGAAAGCATGGAAGGAAGGGGGAAAAAACTGGGAAAGTAGCCAAGTAAGACTCCCTGAGACCGGGGGACCATCTTCCAGCCTTCATGGGGGTGCCAGGGATCCGAGGGATAAAAGGGGTACTTTTGAGGGTTCGGATGAGTCGGCCAAGCTGACACTCCGGATCAGAAGCATCTCTTCGAAAAAGGCACACCATGCCGAAAAAAACCTTACAATAGGCCGAGCGTTTCCCGAGGAATCGAGGAGGGAAAAGGGGAGGGGCGCCCAGCCGGCGCCCTTGCAACGCGCGCGTACTAGGGAAAGAAAGCTTGAAGGAAGACGACAGAAAAGAGGTGGAGATGTTAAGGGAAAGGGACCTTCGGGGGAGGCGCAAGCCTCGCCCAGGGGGCGAGGAATGTCAAAAAGAGGAAAAGAAGAAAAGCGGGAAAGCCGAGAAGATTTCATAAAAAGAGGGGGGTCAGTACCGGCAGCTGAAACAGTTCGTTTAGAGCAGGGGGGAAAGCCACAAACAGATCGGCCTGTAATAAGACCTACGTGCCGTCCGATGACATCAGCCAGCGGCCGCGCACAAAATCTCAGAAGGGGAAAAAAAAAAAGAAAGACCGGAAAAAGAAGCATCGGGGTCTGGTGGTAAACCGGGGAGTAGGGGGAAAAAAGGGGAAATTTTCGGAAAGACGAAAAAAACACAACAACGTATGAGGGAAGGAAGAATTCAAAGACCAGCTGAGGAAAGTACTCGGTTTGAAGCCTCTGTAGAGGGGGAAGAAACCGGAACTAAGTAGTCTGGGATTGAGTCCGGAAGAGGTAGCGACGGTAAGAGGAGGGGGTGAGCCGGGGATGGGAAAAAATGAAACTGTGCTGCAAGGAAAAAGGCCGGGGATGACCTGGGGGCTATCGGGGGGGGCGGGAGGGAATATCAGTTAAACTGCATGGAACCTGAAGGAGGCTGTAGGAAGGGCCGCTCAGGCGCACGTGAGGGAGGGGGTTAAACATCACATAGAAGGGTGATGAGGACTTGGCATTTCCCTCGAAAGAGGGGGGGGGGGAATCGTCGCGGGTGCGTCTTTCGAGTCTGGTCAGTGCCGGAGCGGATTAGCGACGAGCGTTTATCTGGGACGGTACCATGAGACTAGGTCGTGGAGGACCCCCCTGCAAGGGCCGCCATCACAGAAAAGAGGGAAATGTTTGCGGGATCTTGTGGTAGAGAAAAGGAAGAAGGGGGGATCTACAGACGGGGGCACGGAGAAATTCTACACCAGTAAGGGGGACTGATTAACTTGTAGAGATCCCGTCACGGAAGGCTTCCAGGAAAGTCTCAGGTGCGTTTACGGGGGGGGACTAGAAAAAACTCTGGGGAAGAACAATTCAGGGAGGGGCGGGTGGGGGAAGACTTCAAGTGTCTGTGTAGCGGGGGAAGGGACCGATTAGAGGAGGAATGGTCGGGTTCAGGGAAAAGAAAAGAGTTGCAAGCGAGGACGTTTCCGGAAACCCCAGGATTGTGGCTGGTGCGGGAGGCTTTGGGAGGGAAAAGGAGGTAATGTTAGGAAAAGGCGCCGGACCGGTCGCTGGCAAGCACCCAGCTGTTAAATAAGGGTCACAAGAAACCCCTGCAGGTCCAGAGAAGAGAGGGGCAGTCAGGGTGCCAGAGAAAGGGACGGGAACGGAAAACCGCTGGAAGGAGCGCCCAAGGAGGCGGCGGGGAGGGCATGAGAGGACCAGGGGAAAAAAGAAGGCGACCGTTCAGGGCGCGTGTTCGGGTCGAAGGGGGGGCTGCCACGAAAGGACCCGAAGGAAGAATCGGGGACTTTAAGAGGGTCCCTAAGGGGGGGAGGAGGTAATTACACTTGCAGGTGCTTCCGGGCGGAACGGGAAGGCTGGTCCTGGCGCTAAAGAGGGGATTCGGGGAAAAGGTACGGGGGTTTGCAAAAAGTGCTCAGGGAAAAAAGAGGGGGGTCTTGGACGTGCGGCAGGATTTCCTTAGGGAGGTCGAGGAGATGTGGAGCGAATAGAAGCAACAACAACAACGAAGTAGAGAGATTCCCTAAAAATAGACAGGGAAGCACTCCCTGCAATTCATGACTGAAAACCGCACCGGCCACGCAGGGAAAAGAACCACCTTGAAAAAAAAAAAACCCGTCCGACGCCGCACGCAACGAAACCTTTCCGCAAAAAAAGAAACCTCCGCCGTTCATGACAGAGGAGACACCACCTTAGCCCTCCAGGGGACATTACCTTCCAAAGGGGGAAGGGAACTTTCAGGAGAGAGGGGGGGCCACCAAAACAGGGCCATACAAAAATCTGCCTTAACTGGAGAATGAAAATCAGCGGAGGAACTATCATTCCTCGCATCCGGAGGCTCGGCCAGGGAAACTTCCCGGGAAGAGAAAATTCATCAAAAAGGGCATCTTGTCCTGGGAGGGACCATGACCGGAAAAAAGGGGAAAAGACAGCTACGGTCCGGCCAGGTCCCTCCACTCAATCCGAGAAACGTCCTGGGAGAAAAAAAAAAAAGGAACTCGACTCAAAAAAAAAAAGTGCGGTGAACTCCGGGAAAAAAAACTGCACCACGGGGGAGGAACCCTACCAGGTCAAATCTCCTATAGGAAGAAAGCCCTCTACAAAATGAAAGGGGGTCCTCTACAAAAGGGGGACCCCTCCGGGATGTAGTTCCCCCGAAGGAAAAAAAAAGAGAAAAAAAAAAAAGGGACCACCGGGAGAAAAATGAATAACGACACGCCCGAAACCCTTGTAAGAAAAAAGGAGGGTCCTTGCGGGGAATCCTCGAACCGTCATCACGTTGACGGAAATTGCGCTCGGCCGGTCGGAGCAAAGCGGCCATCTCCTTGAGAAAATCAGCGCGTCCAGAAGGACTTAGAAAGATGGCAGGGGTCATAAGAGAAGATCAAGGAGCACTTAATCGGCTTAAGGGAAAGGGAAGTCTCCCAGCCGGCGCCCTTCCAAAAAGCTTTGCCCCGAGAGAGGGGAAGGAAAGATTAGAAAGAAGCCAATCGGTGGGAGAGGGGATCACCAGCACCAGAGGCAAAAAAGGGGCCGGCCGAAAAACAGCGTAGTGGAAAACGTCTCCGGCGGAGAAAAGGAAAGAAACGTCGCGGCCAGTCATCCCCGGAAGGGGGGGCATAAACGTCAGCTGCCAGCCCAGTTTCTGGGGGAGAGGCTGGTACGCTAAAAAAAAGAAAGACCGGAGGGAAAAAAAGGTCCGGAAAAAAGTGACATCAGCAAAGCGTCGGCGGAAGGGAACAAGGGGGGAAAAGGACCTCAGCGCCAGCCGGCGTGGGAACCAAGGCGGACGGAAGGGGAATCTCTGAGAAAAAAAGGAGAAGCGAGTTTCATCGAAAGAAATGAAAGAGACAACAAGCCGCGATGCGGCTAAGAAACAAAACCTGGAGGACGAGGGAAGGACGTCCAGAACTAGGTCCAGGAGAAAGGGTCACCAGTAAAGCAGAGAGAGGAACCGAACTGGGCTGGCAGCCTTTACTCGCCAAAGAAGGGGGGGGAATGAACCATGGAAGGAGTCGCCGCGAAGGAGAAAAGCTCAGTTGGCGGGCGCGGCGGAAGGGGGAGTCTAAGGGGGGGTTTTGGTGATCCCGAAAGAGGCCATCCGATTTCTGGGCGGGGGAGGAAGGCAAGGACCGCGAAAAGGGGGGGGGCGGCAAGGGCTCCAAATTCCGTTGGGAAGAAAAGGGATTACTTGATCTGGCAGCGGGAAAGGAAGCGGCTCGGCGGAAGACCCCGGAAAAAAGGGGAGGAACAGGAGGGAAAGGGCCTGGAGGTGGAAGACTGGGATCCGTCCAGCCTTCGTCCAAAAAAAAACCGCTGGCACGCTGGTGAAGGAAAAGCCCGGCCACGGACAAAGGAAAAATCTCGGGGGAGGAAAACATTAAAACCCCGCGTATATAAGCCCCAAAGGTCCAGAGGGGGCGCGGGGGACAAGAGACGTCCTTGGGGATGGCCGGCACCGAGAAGGGAAGGGGGGGAAATCTTTGTTCAAAGGGAATGGTGGCATCGCAAAAGGGGGGGGTCACCTCCCGGGAGGGGGGGGGGGGAGGGAGGGACTTGCTGTTTGCGCTTGAGCACCAAGGCCGTTCGACTTCGCTGTGGTGGCGCCTGACCGGTCCGAGGGACGGGATTGAAATTTCACCGCAACACACCTTCCCCGGTCAGAAAGGGCTTGCAGGTCAGGGGAACGGTGACCGATCACCCTTTCAAGAAATCGGCGGGAAGGCTAGTGGCCAAGCTGGAACAGGGTCGACGAGGCGACCAAATCGAGGGAGAGGGGGGGGGGAGGGGGGGAATTTCTAAGAGAGCGTGCCCTCTTCAAGGCTTTTTTCCGGGACTTTATAAGAGCTTTCGGAGGGGTTAGTGCTATTGAACCCATAAAAAGTTTTCTAAGGGAAAGGAAAAGGGCCGTGAGCTGTTCGGGCGGCTGGCGGAGATCGTTGTTGGGGAAGGGGGCTTTCTCTTTAATGCTCCGGGAGGGGGGGTCTTCTGTGATCAGTTCCTTACTGGGGGGGACGGGCCCGTAGGAGGGGGTCAAGAGAAAAGGAAGACGAGGAAGGAAAGGGTAATCCCTACCACCTTCAGGAAGACCCTCGCCGAAAAGGGCAGCATCCGAAAAACGAGCAGAAAATCTCAACCTTAGGAGGGACAAAAAAGAAAGTAGGAATGAAAACTCCTCTGACGACCTCTCATCAAGGAAAACCTGAAATTCAATAGAAAAAGAATGGTACCAAAAATCCCTCCAACAAAATAGAGAGGGCCTTATAAGGGAAAAGGGAATCGTTCGGCATCTTTCCATCGTCGGAGAATCAAGGGGACTCTAGAGATGAACGTCGCTCAGCTAACATTCTTTCTGGAAGAGGACTCATCCCAAGAAAAATCCGGGTGCATCGGGGGCAGTTTAATGGAACAGAGAGAACCCGGTAGGGGAACCACCACGGCAGCCCGTTCAGAGTTTTTTTGGAAAGGAAAAAGGGACATCTGTTCCGTCCAGGGACGGTCCTGCGCCATTTAAAGAAAAACACTCGAACGGCAAGAGGCCCCAAAAAGAAGAAAGACCAAGCAAGCGGGGGTTAACTCCTTTCCAAGGAAAAAACACTTTTGGAAGAAGGAAAAGGAATCATCCAGCTCCTCAGCGGGAGGACCCTCTACCCGACCAGGGACGGGGTCCCCCCTCGCAAACTTCCAAGGGATCCTGGATCACCAGGGGAAAACGTCCCGCCAGAAAGCGCCATCCCGGCATGGAAGGGAAAAGATCTCACGGCAAAACTAATTTAAGAGGGGTGGGAAGAGCTTACGAGAAAGGCAGAAGACAGGATCCCTCGCATCGCGTCCAGCCACAAACTGAACTGCTACAGCAAGAGGGGGGTCTTCCTCAAGGGTCCGCTGAAAGAAACTAAATTCAAATCAGCGCTCCCATAAGGGACCTCGAGAGAAGGTGCCCATGAGGAGGGAAGGAGACCTTCTACATCCAAGAAATGGTCGCATCAAAGGGCAAAGGTGAAGTCCGTAAAAAAAGAATCTCTCAAGAAATGCCTCAAAATGTCCTAAAGCCGAGGAGGATAAGAACAACCGTCTCTTCAGGTAAGTTGTCAGGAAAGTTCAGCTGCCAGAGTGTCGTGATCCCATGGAGGAACCTTCCCGTCCGGGGAAGTGCCGAAAAGAACGTGCCTAAAGATGAAAATGAAAGATTCTTCCTCAGAACAGGCTCTTAGGGAGGGAACGGGCCGAGCTCCAAAGCAGGGAGGGTTTACAAAGTCTTACGGGAGAGAGAAGGTAAGCTCAAAACAAGAAAGGAGAGAAGGACATCTCAGCTAGGGGTACCACAGAAGGAGTTTCGGCTGGACGGTGCCCAGAAGGGGGCCGAGATTGTAAGATGGATGGGTCATCGGAGGAAAACTAGGGACTGAACGGTATTCGGGGGCCTTGTAAGGGGAATCATAGAAGGGGTTGTGGTCAGAACTTTACTTCCGGTCAATGGAAATAAGTCGTACGTGGCGATACTCCTAAGTTCTAAGGAAAAGTCTTTCTATTACACGGCCGCGTCGAAAACTCAACTTGCTTGTGGGGGACTCCACCGAGATGGATGGAGATATCCTGCCCTCTAATGTGGCACGAATCAACGCGCGGGGGAAAATCCTATTGCTCCTGGAAAGGGGGGCTGAAAAGGGGGGCAGTAACGCCGTTGGGAAAGTGCATTCGTGACCGGAGATCGTCGGAATACAAAGCTTTCTGGGGAGGCAAGCACGGGTTTTTGCGTGAAGAGAAGCCGCTGAGAGGCTGCCGTCCGAGCAGGGCGAGGAGCCAACCCAAATTGAAAGCGGGGAACGAGGGTCTATATCACGGAAAGGGGAACCTTCTGGCCCGGGCTGGAGGGTCTTACGGGGGTAAGGGGGTTAGGGGTATCACAGGAAGAGTAAGGGCCGTTGGGTTCCAGTGAGGGGGTTACTACATCCTCGGGAAAGTGTTTCTTATGACAAGGGTTATGAGAGGGAGGCAGGTTAAGCACTCTGGGGGGGAAGGAGACGTAAGGGGGACCCTGGAGGTTCCTGAGGGAGGGGGGGGCGTGAGTTCTGGGCTGGGGCGCAGGGGGGGAGAAAAAAAACGGGGGGAGGGATCCTTTCTCCGAAAGAAGGTTTCCAAGGAATCTTTTCCAGGAAATTGTCATTGCATTGCCCTGGGACAAGAGAGGGTCAAATTAAGCATTTTGCCAAGGACTGTACATGGGGAAAAGGAAGGAAAGAAGGGACATCACCCGGGCCGCTGACCCGGATGTGACGAAGGGTCGGGCTGCGGAGAAGACCGAAAAGACTTTTCTGAAAGACCGTGGGAAGGAGAACAGCGCTTTGAAGGGGGGGGGCTGGTTGCGGAGCGTTGAAGAGGACCGGAACTTAGGAAGTTAAGGTACCTGTATTCGGCCGAGCGGTAAACTCATTGTGTTTTATGGAATACACGGGGGGCGTAGGGGAAGAATCGTAACGGGAGTGTAATGGGAGTCTTACGCCTGGTATGGAGCGGCGGTGGTTGCCGGTGGGGACCGTGCTAGCGGGGGAGTCTGGGGATCAGGCAAGCAGGTCCGCGTTTGCATGGCGGGGGGGCGCCTGAGGAGGGTCGTCATCTCTCTCACAAAAAAGGGAAGGAGGAGTAAACTATGACCCGCCACCTGCGAAACCCGGCACCTCAGGAAACGGGGAACCAAAAAAAAACCGGCACAAAAAACTGAAAACTTACACCAAAAGCCTCCGCGAAGCAAGCCAGAGAAAAAAGGCCAAGTCGGGAAAGGGGAAGACCGCACACCGATCCTTGTCTGAAAAAGATCTCCGAGAAAGGAGGACACCGCGTGACAAGGGGCAGCGGGCTGCAAAGACGACCGCGGCCAAAAAGAAAAAAGAACGAATCTCCTAAAGGGAAAATCTGAGGGAAAGAAAGACCGCGCATCCCGCCGCCGTAGAAAGGGCTCTGCCATGTGAGGGAACCGGGGGGGGGGCCTTCAAGGTACCCCCCAAAAAAGAAAGAAGGGAAACTGCAGGCCCGGGGACGGGGGGGAGGCACTGTGACCATGACCTGGAGGCCGGGCCATGCTACTCGTTCAGGACCTCAAACCAGCCGCTCGAAAAGAACATCGAAAACGAAAAAAAACATCGGTTCTTGGAGGACACTAGGTGGAGAGGAAAAACCATCTAAATTTAAGACGCTAAGGGAATCGAAGAATCGGTCAGCCCTACACCTACCGGACTTAAAGGGAGGGACCCTCAGAAAAGCATATTAAAAAATGGAAAGGGACTTCAAGAAATTAAAGGGCCGGGAGGGTCATTGGGAAAGATAAACGGACGGCAAAGCGGTGAGGGGGGGGAAAACGGTCTCGTAAGGGCTGCCGGCTCGCCAGCTAGGACAAAGCTCGTACACGAAAAACTTCTAAGAATCTGAAAAGCAGGAAAGTCCAGCTGCCAGAGAAGAAAAACAACCTTCAGCTGAGAAAGATAGGCCTCCACGCCTCTCCAGGGTGGCGCGTTTCCAAAGGGGCGTTCAACTTGAAAAAAAATCGGGTAAAATTTGATTTGATCAGAAGATCCTGCGAAGCAAGACCATCAGCCGGGCCCTCACCGGAAAGCCAAAAGGGTTAAGACTCCGCTGCGGAAAAGGGCCACCGACGTCCAGGTCAGACGGGCGGTAGTCATCTATCCGCGTTAGGAGGTAAAATCCAGTATGCTAGGGGTTACTTCGAGAAACTCTGGAAGGGTAAGTCAGAATTGCCTAGGTTCCTTACTATGACAAGAACTCCTCCTCCATCGAGGTCAAAGAAAGAAAGTCTTTTTTGAAAACAAGAGGACGGAAGGAGTTGGGTGATGAAACAGATCTCACTCAACAAAAAAAGAGCCCAACCCAAAGCCACTATTAGGTAACATATAAGAGGAGACTCGAATGGAAGGCGAGGGTAACACGTCCCGGGAGAGGGGGACCTGGACGAAGAGTGGGTCGGATTTCGTTATGGAGGGTCAAAAAGTATTCCATGCCTAGGGCGGGCAAGCATCAGAGGTGATATGACCGAAAGAAGGCGTGCCCCGGGAAATGAAAACTTGCCTTTGATGAAATGAGGTCTCTTGAGTGGAGGGGGGGTCTAACCTGGGGGGACGGGGTCGTTTCTTTCTAGGCCTCCGTCCCGATAGTTAGAGGGGAGGGGACCATAATACGAAAAATATTGAGGGGTAACTCTAATGGGGGAAACTCTTACTCTGCTATTCGTGTCTCCTTCAGTCTTTTAAGGGGATTTGGTAGCCTATTAAAAAAGGGGGAAAATTCTCTGCGAAGGGAAGGCAGCTTGTCTGTCGCAGACGGACCTGGGTTTCGTTAATGGAATGTGATCCCGGAAGAAGGAATTCCGGGGAAAATTCCCCCAGTGAATCCGCTGTCACTCTGTAGGAGGGGTTCCCAAGGGGTCCCTGCAAGGGAGAGTAGGGGGGACTGTGGCCTTGCTGTGGAAATTTCTGCTGGACATTATGGGGGGGGAAGAGACAGTAAAGGAAGTTTGAAGGAATCTTTCGATGAACGAGGGATGACCTGTGGGGGATTTTCAACACGGGGGCATCGCACCTACGTGTTACCCTTATTCACCTGAAGGTATCTGGGAGTGAGGGCGCTGTGAGAGAAGCCATTACTTGGTTGGGGGGATCTTTGTGAGGAAGGGGGGGGAAGGGGTTCACTTCAAGGACATTTCACCTTGTCATCCCCACACCCCTCGCAATAAGATGGCAGGTCAGCATTGGTGCCAGGAGAACTTTACGAAGGGGGCCAACGAACCGGGCCCCCGATTGGGAGTTCTTCGCTGGAAAGGTGAAAAGCCGCCTACCTGGTGGAAGAAAAAGCTACCGTTCAGAGCGGGGGTAGGATGGGGGTTCCTGGGAGAACCGGATCCCTGATGAACGTTTCCAGGAAAGTTTCCGTCCTAGAGGGGTCCTGTGGAGGGCTTGAATACGCCGGATCCTTTCTTAACGGGAAGTATCTTTCCTGCGGGATTGGTGCTCAGAAATCACGTGCTTTGGTTGGGGGCCCAGTATAAAGGGAACTTTATGCGGTTTAGAGGCCTGTCTTCATGTCAGGGCCCCTTAGA
>Ga0179593_1287028_pt1 | contig 16921 bp, 19 predicted proteins | sample CZODoug2_1_08_16_FD_185931 | JGI IMG/M metagenome (GOLD analysis project Ga0179593, IMG submission 185931) | Vadose zone soil fungal communities from Angelo Coast Range Reserve, California, USA - CZODoug2_1_08_16fungal (PacBio error correction) | ecosystem: Environmental > Terrestrial > Soil >...
CCATCGGTTCACGGGGGGAGGAGTGGACAGGGGCATATCCCTAGGGAGGCCTTCACACCGACAGAAACAGGGGGTGTGCTTGGGATAGAGCAAAAGAATGAGCCGCTAACGCGACGAAAAAGACAAGCAAACACTTCAAGATAGGAAGAATACGCCCCGGAAGCGACAAGAGACACTATTTTGTGACGTAAGGACTCTCTGACTGGACGCCAGGGGATAGAAAAGACTAATACGCTTAAAGATGTAACGATGGGGCAACTGCCGGGGGAAGGTGGGGAAAAAGAAAACGTAGGCGCAAACCGCTTGGGGGAAAATATCGGGGAACTGAAAAAAAAAGGAGCAGTGAACAGACCAGATTGACCTGAGCACCGCCCAGAACGCAAACAACCATAGTCACCGCATGAAGTAGACTCAGGCGGATTACTCAAAACACACACGTGAAGCGGATCAAAAAGCGGCAGATGAACACAATACGGTGGGGAGGGTTGAAGGGGGGTAGACGTAGAAAAACGATCGGACAACCGCTTGGATGATCCGGTACTAAAAGGACGAGTTTAGATCTATGTTGAAAAAAATTCCTCGGGAGTGGCCCAATTGAGAGAAGGACCTACAAATGAATGCTCATTTAAAAGGATTGAAGCAGAAAAAACGAGATGGAGAATGGGACGGACCATCAACGCAGCGTCATAGCAGGAGAGGGTGGCTAATAAACACGGACGACAAGAACAACGCGCTGTACGTGAAAACGCCGTTGGGACCAGCAGCTCGCTTTGGGCGGCCACTGAAAGCAGCAATTCGAAGAGGGGGGTGGATATCTTAAAAAGTAAGGGGCTGGCGCGCAGGCGTTCTCTGCACCAGCGCTAAGGGTTACACATCACTAATGATGCAGGAGACAGGGGGGGAGCGGGAGGGGGTAGAGCGGCGACCGGTGGGGGAATTGAAGATATGGGGGCAGAAACTAGATTGACCAGAGGAGGCCCAAAAAAGGCGGAGGACGTGAAATATCAACGATATCAAGACTCCGGAGCTCTGCGCCGGCCATATCAGCGGGGAAATGTGTCAAAAAGGAATAAACAAACTGCTCAGGGGGGGCTGAGAGGGCGCGGCACTTCAAGGAGGGGTCCATGTCGAAGCGAAGAGGGGTAACAGTAGAAAAACGTATATGCCGCTCGAAAAAAAGCACACCAGGTACAAAACAACAAGGAGAAAATAAAGTCCATTGAGGATGTGGGCCCATTGGACAAAGGTGTATCAGATGCACGGTTTGGCGGAGACCACAACCTGCTCCAGGGACTACCAAACCTCTACCAAGTATCGAACAATGAGAGGAAAGGATGTCTGCCAGAGAAAAACACGTGAACTTAGTTGTTGGGGGGGGCGCATCAGGGTCTAAGTAAAGTAAAAAACCCACCGCAATCATCCAAGGCTCAGCTGGGAAGGGAGACGCCTAGCGACATTACTGATTGGGGGGAAAGGGGATGGGGGTGGGATAAATATTTTTCTCGGATGAGGAAAGTGGACAAAAGGATTAGGAGCGGTCATACCCAAAAAGAGTGAAAAGGATAGAAAACTCAGCTGAAAATCTACAGAACGCTAAACGACAAGAGAAGGATCGAGCCTTCCAAAATACAACAACCAATCTCGGTCAGAAGAGGTACTAAACCACAGAGGTCCAGAAAGAAGAGTGGCTTTCCAAAAGACTTAGTGATTCATTTCAATGGGCGGCAAAAATATCGAGTCGAGGTAGTGCCTGCGAAGGAGAGGATTCGGTCAGCCGTCATCCGTCAAAAAGGTGGTGGGTGGATGTTCACTCAGATCCCATTGTGGGGGTGTCCGTCAGTCTTGACGATCCGCCTGGGGTAAACTAAACAGAAAAGCCAAATATAATCGCGCCGGCTCGCGAAAGTATTCAAAACTGTCGAGCAATTCCGGTAGATCACAAAGGGTAAATAATGGCTCGGGGACGACGATATGCTGGGAGGCCTGGATCGGATCATCAGAAAGGTGGTAGGGACCAAGGGGATCAGTGGCAGCACAAGGAGGAAGAAAGAATGAAAAAACAAAAATTAATGGGGGGGCTAAGAAGTCCACAGAGACCAGCCAGGCGTCACGAACGGGGAAGTAAGGCAACAGAGACTTGATTCGGGCGGGGAGGGGAGCTTATGGAAAAAAAAGAGAATAGCAGATAGAAGGTCCCGACATATTTGTTTCCTGGCCTCAAGGACGCTAACTGAGATCTTGTGTACAGGGATGACAAGGTCAGTGATGGGACTCCTGACTTGTCGGCGGCAAGAGGGGGGAAAGGTGAGGCAGCATGCGGTGGGACCAATACGGTTGGGGTGATCAATGACGAGTCGGTGTGGACAAGTCGGAAAGGCGCGCTTAGGATAGTCACGCGGTATGTCCAATATTCAAGGGGCAGAAAAGGTGGGCTTTGGAAGATTTCGAGGAACAAAATCCGGGTCGATCGGGCGAAACTGAAAGGGGAAAAAGTTCACCTCCTAAGATCTGTTACCAAAAGGGGTTAGGGCTTGGTATTGGAGCAAGCAGTCAGCTGCAACATCCCCATTCCTGGGGGTGGTATCAGAGTGGTAAAAAAAGACTCTGGCGGGAAGGGGCGGGCGCACTTGTGCCGAGAGGCTCTATTTCTAAAGCAGGGGGGAGTCAGGACCAATGAAAACCCCACGCCATCACGACAAACCTCGACAAGGTGCCGGGGGTGCCCTAGGCGGAAAACGGGGCTTGGCCGCCAGCGGGAGAGGGGATTCTGTACTGATTAGGGCGGAAGGGCCTGAGGGAGGAACTCCGCGGAAGGACCGGAAACAACAACGGCGGGGTAGTATTCATTTCAAGGTCAACTGAGCAGGTCAGAACGTAGGAAAACGCCGGGGAAACCAGAATGGGTCAAAAAATGCAGACCAGAAATGGGAGGACCATGTTGAATTTGAGCTAGACAGCTAATTGGTCCTTGAAATGCAGTAAAAGGCACTAAAGGAAGGATCGTTCATTAATCCTATATTATCAAAAGGAGATGGGGCGGCGAGGGGTGTCAAGACAGTTGGCTAAAGAAGAAAAACGATTAGTAAACTGATATCGGTCAATCGAAAAGTTAGGGGGAAAAACACCGCTGGGGGGACACTGCGAAAGGAAAAAGCAGGTGGAGACGTCCAGAAAAGAGGAAAAGACTATTCCAAGGTTATCTTCTGGGAAGGAACTTCAGTAAAAAATTTCAACTACAGCGCGACAGAAAAGGGAGGACGGCCCCATCGACATCAGGAAAAAGGCGCCAATGTGAGGACGGCAGTACTCTCGGCCGATCTGCAGGGGGGGGGGAGGGGCGACATCAAAAAAGAAAAGGAAACCAAACGGCCGAGCGTGGAAAAGACTATCATTCAGACTACCGGCAAAGAGATCCTACCTAGAGAAGTAGTCAAAACTCTAAAAAGAAGACAAAGCAGTATGGGGAAGAGCTGGAAAGAAGTAGAAAGAAAAAGTATGAAAAAATTGGAGGAAACAAACAAAGCACCACCACAGATCGGGGAGGAGCAACATCCATTGCCTTTCTGCAGGTGTAGCAGAGCACTGGGCCAGCGAAGTACCAGACAGGAGGAAGGGTGATTCTTACCACATTTTTAAAGAGAGTAAAAAAGGCAGAAAGCCCGAACATCGGAGAGGAGGGGGTGGGCGTTTGTGGCCCAACAAAGAAATAGAACATTTCAACAGTTACCTGTAATTGGGGAAGAATTAAGTGGGGGGGGGGGGGGGGTGTGTCCTCCGAACGAGTAAAATCACGGGGAGAGGAGAATGATATGAGAAGGAAGGGAAGTGGTCGCTGGCAGAGAGACTATCAGAAGATCGGGCAATACCAGGATACCATTGGGCGGAGTTCTTGGGTACACATTTTTCCAAGAGCATTAGCAATAAACTCACGCAGCAAGGCAGGGGGGGGAGGCGGATGTGGGACAGAGGAACTAGCCATTATGGAGCGAGCAGGGGGCAAAATGGAAATTTCGGCAGGCCAATCCAAATCTTAAGGCGCTGAGACACTCAGGTAGGGAGCAGAGACGGTGAGAACGTAAGGGAATGACAGATCTAAAAGCCAACAACAACGGAGGTAAAAAAAGGGGAGACCAATAGGAGGGGCTCACGAAGCAAAGCACAAAAGGAAAAGGAAACGAGTTACTAGCGCCTAATGCAAAAGGGGGGATGGCAAAGAGGAGAGGAACGAATGCTCCGACATAAAGAGAATTTCTTGCACGTAGACTTAAGGAAATGACTGAAGGTTATAAAAAGGGGAGTGGGATGGCAAGGCGAGGAGGTGTCAGAAGTAAAAGACTTCAAAAAAGCCTGAGGGAACAGGATAGGACTAAAACAAAAAAGGGACTCTAGAAAGAACATCCTTCAAACTCATCTCGAAATCTCCAAATCGAACTAAAACAGGTAGAAAAGAAAAAACGGAACCAAAAGACAAACACTAGGGGGAAAAGGAAACCAAAAGAAAGGTTTGTTAGATGAATGCCGTTGGGGTGACAAACGCCAAATAAATACAGACCAGACACGAGGATTACGGGGTCCGGAAAAGGGGGGGGACGGCTCCGGAAAGTGGGTAAAATAAAAAGCAAGAAAGAACAGGGAGGGGGGTCGGGGGGCGTAGACAAGGGGAGTCTTATGCAACACCTTACCTTAAGGTGGGGGGTCAGCAAGAAGGAGAGCGTGGTTGGGAATGGGGGGGGCGCTAACAAGGATGAAGACGGTGAGCAAAAAAGTAGGAGACGGGGCGTTGGAAGGACCGAAAGGCGTTTGTAGTGAAGGGACCACACCCTACCCAGAAGGGGGTGAAGCCGGGAAATGATGGAAAAGGCAGTCCAACGACTGCAGCGAGGACTCGCCTAAGCGGCGTTTTTCCATGAGATGGGGAACACTAAGAAGAATGATATCCGGAAAGGCAGCCGCAGCTACCGGGGAGGGAACTTGATGTGACGAGTGCGCGCCGGACATGCACGTGAAGATGAAAAAAGGGGGATTGAATAGACCAGGAAAGTGATTAAGAGCACCGTGGTCAAATTCAAGCTTTACGAGTGATTGAACGTCGGCAAAGCACACCTGCATAAAATGACAACCCGTGGCTCAGGGGGGGTCAAAAATTCCCAGGGTAACAACAAAATATCAGAACTACAGTGGGGGAATACGGTATGATTAAAAAAGCGGAACTCACGTCCCCGCGCCGGACAAAAGAAGGTTCATAGAGCGAGGTTGCAGAGGGCAGTTCCACAGGGGGGTGTAAAAAGTTTCAATGGGAAAGAAAAAATAATAAGAAACGTTAGAGACGAATACAATACAGGCAAGACGCAAAGTGGGCTCCCGGCGGGGAGTCAGCAGTTCGGAAGAATTGAGAACCGGGATCTCTTATAGGTGATCGGAATAGGTGGAAGGGGCATAAAAACCTGGCCAGCAGCGGGCGGGGCGAGGGGAGGAGAAGAGAAAAGAAAAGCCTGCTGCGTCCTCCAAAGAATCTCAACAAAAGGCAAGACATGGGGAGGGAAACCACTCCCGCCCGACCCTCCGGACCGATAACAACCTGAGGGTTGTTTCTAGTAAGGGGCAGGGGGAGGTCTAGGTTGATTTCATGGCGACTATTCGTAGGCCCCAAAAAAAGTGCGGTAGCAAAGAACTTTCTCAGAGTCCACGAAATGGGAAGAGCAGCAGATCCTCCTCCTAGCAGGCGAACTCGTTGTACAGCAACCCGGGAAGATCGACATCAAGGGAGTATGGGGGTCTTGTCGTTAAGCACATCCACTAAACACCTGCTTCGAGTCCATTTGCGGCTTAAAGGGCGTTGAGATCGCGCCGGGATTGCGGGGAGGAAGTACCCTTACTGGTCTGAAAAGGTCAAGTTCTTCTGCCATGCAGTTTTAAAGGACAGAGAGTCCAGCTCGATTGAAGGCAAGAAATGACTAGTCTGCGACCGCCACCGAGCATGCTGGAAAAAACAAACGTGAAGGGGCCCACAAAAAGAACTAAGCTCAGGAAAGAATGGCAAGATGGAAAAGGAATGATGAAAAAAGTCTCACGAGTTTGGTTTTAATCCCATTGACCGAAGGCTAAAGAAGAGAAGGAAGTGGGGCTTTTATTGCCATTTTGACTGGGGTCAAAACCCCGGGGGCCCGAGGGTAATTCGGGGGGAGTGCGAATGGGTTTAAATTACAACCCGGACAAAAACGATTCAACTTAAGAACAAAAAACTGGTGGTTAAAACAAAAGGCACAGAAAAAGATACGAAGGGGGGGAGGGCCGGTGGGGCTTATTAGAAAGGATAATGAGTTGTTGAATTCCAGGAGTCCACCGTCGGGCGACTAAGTTACACACAAAACACCAAGTCTGAAGTGAGCGTAGAACCTGGGGATACAGAGGGAGGCGAAAGGAATTACTATCGTCGGGAAGATCACACCGCCAAGGCTGGGGGGAGGAGATATAAACCCAGAAAATAAGAAGCGCAGAGAGGACTCGTCTTGTTGTCATCGGCCGGACGCTGGATGATGTGTGGGGCTATTTGGGCTATCGCCTGGTACCGGGGCTATGAGATCACGGTGGGACCCTCAACCGACACCGGAAGCTCTGGTATGGTGATTTGTTTGTGTGTGAAGCAATCTTAGGGAGCCGCCCGACGAGGGACTACGATTACGTGAAGGCAGCGAGCGGGATTCAGTAGGGAAGGGCATCTCCCGAGAACCTGACTGGTGGAAACGTTGAAGAGGCGAAAAGTGAAATCATAACAATTTCGCCCTGGGGGGAAGGGGATTTGGACTTGACAAAGGGTAAAATTCAGAGGGGCGCGACTCTCAGTCGTTGGGGATCTTTGTTGGAAGCTGGTGTCTACGGAGGTCCCCTTGTTTTCGAATACTTGTTGGGGATGGAAGCTTGCAGGGGATCGGAAAAAGACGAAAAACGGGGGGGGTGGGGGGGGGGAAAAAGGGACCGAGTACTCATCCCGGTCGTGGTCCGTCAGGAAAAAGACGCGGGAGGAAAAAATCACGAAAACCCGGGGGCTCGCAAGAAATGTCAAATCTTCTCAAAACTGAAAAGCGCGAATGCTCTGCGGGGGAAACCTTGGAGTGCGGGGTGATCGGAGAAAAGTACGCATTGTGGTGTGAGAAGAAAGAACCAACACGTCGGGAGACCCAGTGGGGAGCGACGAGAAGCAAATCCAATGATTTGTTACTTGTACGCCGGATTTCTCTTGGATCAGATCATTTGGGGGGTCTGGGAAAAGGTCCGTATGCTAGTGTGCAAATTCACCCGATACTTGCATGTGGAGTTCAAATATTCGGCTTGTGACGGTTTGAGGAGGGCCATCTATTACGCAGCAGAGTGCAGTTAAACCAGCTATTGTCTCCTAAAAGGGGAGGCCGAGTGATATTGACCATCCTAAATCAGCCAGAGACCATGCGGATAAAAGAGAGTACGATTTGAAATTCCGAAAGTATCATTCCTGGGATATCGAGTCCTGCGAGGGGGTCATTTGAGCAAAAGCTGAAGCATCTGGGGAAACGCATTTGACAAGAAGGTGAATTGGAAAACGCAAAGACCACATCTGGGCCTGGCTGCAAAACAATGGGGAACACACAAAAAAAAGGAACCGAGTCAGGGGCTCACCTCCTAACCGGGAGGGCTCGATCGCTTACGTGTTCCCCGGGGGATGACTCTTTTTTCATGGACCAGTCAATCTTGAGAGTTGAAAAAATGACATCTGCTCAGAGAGGATACTCCCGAAGGAAGTAAAAGGGTTTCCGGGGCCCGGGAGAAAAGTCGTTCATGTAAAGGGGGAGCGTTGCCAACCAGTTAAGGGGCGCAGAAGGCTCTCGAGATCGGGGGATTAGGGATCTGAAATGAGGGGGGAGGCGAAGGGGGGGGTGGGGCGGGGCTGGAAGCACCGAGTCTTGGGAGAGCCGGGGCATGCCGGGGGGAAAAGAGAGGGATACATGCAACGCAATATTGACATTGATGCATGGGATACATATTGTTGGAAAACGAAAATGACGGAGTAGGAATCGGGTAAAAAGGGCAGGGGCGTCGAACGGTAGCATCAACAATCGGGTCGTCGCGCTCAGTCCTTAGCGATGCTGCTCCCAAACCGCGGGTACAGGCATCAAGCTTGTTCTTTCCGAGCGGGTCCGCTGCAGGGGATCTGTATCTCGCCCTTTGAGCCGGTTGTCTAACCGCTTCTCCTGGGGATATTACTGTCGCCTATTTGGGTTGGGGGCGTTGGGTCTGGTGCTGGTTCCGGCTTTACGTCCGAGTCCCCCAGGGAAGTATTAGCCACTCTGAATTCGAAAAGAGCCATAGGAAGAGATAAAGTTGGGAAAAAGCAAGAAAATTTCTAACTCTGCCTGGGAAAAGAAATGCTCCGAGTCCTGGGGCTTCCGGGGAGGGGGGGGATACAATTGAAGTGTGATCTGTTTAGGAAAAGAACTCGCAGCCATCGGCTGCCGATGGGAGCGTTATTAGGGAGACTGGGGGGGCTTTGGAAGGGGGGGAAGGGCTACTGGTAAGAGGTTGTTGTGGTGCTATTGACGTGCCCGATCTCGGGGGCTCATCATGTAAAAAAACCCAAAAACAAACCGAGACACCACCAGCAAAAAGACTTGTTGTCGTGGGGTGCATTCCATGAAAGAACCTCGGTGGAAACATCAAAAACCCGAAGCGCCAGGGCCAGCCCAGGTTAAAGAGAGGCGCGTCGGGGGTGCCTGACAAGAGGGGTCGTGCTCACGGCAAAGAAACGGAGAAACCCGGCGAGGAAGCGCGCAAGAGAAATCGCTGCAGGGGACAGGGATGTTGGAGGGACACTACGCTGTGTTTGTGACAACAAAAACGAAGGTTGGGGGGAGCAGGGGGGGATAGCTCCTTTTCGTAACGTCCGGGGAGAACTAGGGCCTATTCCACCCGGTAACCACCCGTGGCGTGTATGGACATCCGCCAACTATCGAGTCGGGATCCGTTCGCCATTGCTCGCGGTTGCTAGGTGCGAGGGGGGACGACGGATGACTAGATCAGGCGCCATGCGGCCAGACTCTGATATGAAAAGCAGACCTCAATGGCGCACGTTCTATACAGGAAGGTATAAAAAAGAGGGTTCAGAAAAAAGCTGGTGTTCAAGGATAATCACCTTGGAGGGATGGGTCGAGGTGGGGGCAGGCTCAGTGTTGACGTCACGTCGTAAGTGCGGACTCGGAGTTCATGAAATGAGGGGCCGAGCATCAATTATCGAAAAATACATCTTCGATACGTTCCTGGAAGGATTCGATTGGGAGGGAGGACTACAGGTCTTTTCCGAGATGTGTCACGAGAAAAAAAGAAACCTAACATGGTGAACGGCCGACGGGACATAAAGTTAAATATAGTACACAGCAACTCTTGTGCTAGAGGGGAAGATGAAATCGGAGGTGGATCGGCAAACATGAAGCGGGAAGAGCCTTCGAGAACTCATTAAAAAAATCTTCACAAAATCAGCTCGTAGAAAAAGGCCTCGACTGTCAGGACTATCAAAACAGGCCTGATGAGGTCCTGGAGAAACGAGAGGTTAGGGCGTCACTGAAAACACCGCCATCGCTGCATCCCGTGACATCCGGGACAATATGGTATCCGTCTGTTGAAGGGCAAATGCACTGCCTCGCCAATCTTAGAAAGTTGAAAAGTGGAATGACGACTTCTGGTCTTCTGACTTCGGGAATCCGGGACCACATGTATGGGAGTTTCCCAAACGGCTGGGAAAAGAGGGAAAAAAATCGCGACCAGTTGCAGAACGAACCGCCGAAGAGAAACATTACGTCACAAGGGAATGGATGAAAGGTAAAATGAAAACAAATCGGTTGTGCAGGGGGGAATCGTTAAACTATCGGCGCTGGCGCGTGCCGGTATCAGTTTCAAACAACTAAGAACTTTCGATAAACATTTGGAACAAGGAGCGTAGGTAAGCAGGCCTAAAGAATGTACTTGGCTCGAGTAGGGGACAGTCAGTCGGGGTGTCAGGAGCAAACCAATAGATGGGGGGGGTATGTGTCAACCAGAGATGAATTGACCCTATCCGAAGATTATCAACATAAAAAACACGGAAATCTAGTCATAGAACCGTAAGGAGACAGAGTCCAGACATAGGTGGAGGGGGGTTTCGCAGTCCCGTTCATGGGAACAGAGGGAAGCTTAGCGGTGGAAAGATGGTTGACATAACGAAGGTAAGACATGAGTTGACCTGAATGTGCAATGATGTGAAGGAGGATTTAGAAAGTGAAAAGGGGGCCCGGTTGAAACGGAAATAACCTGCTAAGGCCAAAGATCTACACAAACGCAATGCATGTAACAACAGGGGGTCAAGAAAAAAAAGATCATGAAGTGGCTGGCACCGGCAAAAAAGAGGGTGAGTGAAATGGTTAAGCTATGAGAGAATTCAAGCAGAGAGAACTAAAAATCTTGGTCTTGGAACACAAAATTCTCCCCCGGATTGAGATCGAGATTGTCGGCAGCGGGATTGTTAAATGCTGTAGAAAAATCCTCCTGGATGCAGTCGGAACAGGCTGGCGGCGAGCGGATGCTTGCCTGGGGGGCACACACCCAAAAACGCACGCAGCCTAGACGAGGAGGCAGTTCACTATCAACCGAAAGAACAATAAGTAGAAGAGAAAGGGGGACCCGCCAAAGGCACTCGATAGAGATGGAGGCATTTGACTGACCTTGCCATGCTAAGTCCGGAGGCGCCTGCTCCTTGAAGCGGGGGATATGGCTTCACGACCCCGAAAAAAAAAAAAGGCCGATAGGTGGAACATCATCAAATCGCGACCGGTTCTAGTGTGGGCCGCGGTTTAAGGTGGAAACTTAAGTAGTAGTTGGGGACAGTGAAAAATTGTAGCGACACAATAAGGCAGGAATGCCGAGGCAATGGCATAAAAAGAGTTTACAATGTTCCTAAAACGCCGAAAACTCGGGGAAAAGTAAAATAAAGATTCGAGAAAAGGAGCTGGTCTAGGTAGATGGGGGAGGAAACAAGTCGACCATCCCACTTGGAAAAAACAAGCGTTTGCATAAATAGGGGGCTGGAATAGATCCGCTGCAAAACAAAATAACAGGAAGGACCCAGACCTGCTGTGTTGTTTTTTCTTAGAGCTCACCAATCGTAGGTTACCACAAGGCCTCTTTGGTCCCTTGGGAAAGATGTGGAAAAAAAGAAGCCGTTTTTGCGATCACAAAATGCCAAAGAGACGCAAACTCTAACAGGAGGATAGGAAAAGAATAGTGGATAAAAAATGAAACCCAAATCTGCTGTGGGGTGAGAAACCAAGATCCTAGAAGCCCGATCAACAAAGCAAGCAAGACGTGACATCCGGAAGCGTGTTTAGAGAATAAAAGGAAGGAGACAGGTCGGGCGTCAAAGATCACGCGGACTATGGGTTGAGATAGGGGGAGGCATGAAACACTGACGACACAAGGATTAGTATCGTAAGCGCATACAGTTGTAGTGCGTCTGAATATGACACCAGGAAAGGTTGCGACACAGAAAAGTGCAAGGACAAATACGAGGACGAAGAAAAAAGACTCCAAGACCACTGAAGCTTACTCTCGTTAAACTGCAAACGCCTGGTAAAGTTAAGTGCTTCATCGTAACAAATTGTGGGGGATTATTGAAGGATGCGGAAGGGAAGAGCGTGGGGACGGACAATGGAAAGTCGGTTGGGGTCAGAAAACTAGAAGGAACTTTTTACATGTAGGGGTGGAAATAAATGAAACGAGGGGGGAGGAACCGACTCCTTCCATAAAATGTAAATAGAGCAGAGTACATCGGGAGGTCGGACGCAATCAAATGCAGTCAACTAGCTAGTAAGGGGTGAGTCTAGACTACAAAAGGGTCCTTAGTAGAGGGGATGTTATCAACAAATTCCATTTGCCTACTGAGGGATAGATCAGGAAATGGTTTGTAGCGCCATTCAACGTTTCAAAAATAAGTCGCGGAAATAAAAGAAAGACATATGTTCGAAAAAAAAAAAAGAAAAGAATGCGAAAAAGAAGGGAAAACGTTTAAGGGAAATGGAAACCAAGGGGGAGGAAGCAAAGTGAGAGTTCGCAAATTGCTTGGGCGAAGGTCCAAACCCAAGCAACCTAAAAATCAAATCAAATAAAAAAATCGTCAGTTGTAAGGGACCCAGGTAACGAACTCTCGAGTGAGGGCGGGAAAAGGGGGAGGAAAATCGGGGGAGAAATCAAGGCAATTCTTTGACCTGAAAATGTAAAAGGTGAGCACAGGCGGTACCGGGGGGAACAGACGTGTGGGTTGTATCATCAAGAAGAATCTTTGGCTCACGATCGGGGAAATCAGCAGAGAAACATGAGTCGAGAGGGACCACACAGCAATGTCGCCGCCACGTCGAAAAGTTCCGAAAGAAGAAGTCAAAAGGACGTGCGGGAGGAGGGCGGGGATGGGTATCAGGAAAACCAAAAGAAGAATAAAGGTCTTACATCCAATGTGCAAATGCTGTGACCACCACGCGCCACCGGGGAGCAAGATGGGGCCAGCCATCGGAGGGGCATTCTCTGGACGAAGGAGCGTAAGAGTGGGAGCAGGGATCAGGCCAAACGCCCCTAGAGAATCCCCAACCTCTCTGTGGATGTGCCAGAGGCAAGTTTCTGTGCGTGGGGCGGAGGTGCGGTCTTTTTCAAGACAGTATCAGTACACTGGCGCATCACAGTTGAGAGCGGCTCCGAGAAGGGAAGGACAAAGAAGGAATTCTGGCATGGATTCAATTAACGAAAAAGAAGAAGGAAAAGGAAGCGGGGGGAAGGTAGGACGAAATGAGAGAAAGAAGGAAGGAAGGAAATGGTGTTGGGGCAGGTACGCTAGAGCACATAATTAGGGGTTGGTCGAGAGAAGGGGGAGATGAAACAAGGGACCCGGAAGGTGAAGCTGGGGCCGACATGAATCAGAGACTAGAGTAAATATTGGATGAAAGAAGAAGTCTACATTTCGCTACAACTCAACACGGGGGGAAAACAGAGTCAGCAGAGAGTGGAAGGTGGGCGGGGGGGACGAAAGGCTTCAACTTCAACGGGAGACGTAAAGGTACGTTAGAATTGAAGGCTGTCTTTGGAGAAAAGGCAGGGCACTGCAGAAGAGACGTCTAAATGAACTCATAGGGACGATCCTGGACACCAGGTCTGGAGTGAGCGGGAAGGAATTCATATCTGCGGGCGCAGGAAAGAGAGTGCAAAAGCAGTCAGAGCGAGCAGCAAGCGCCTCACTACCCAAGAGAGGGCCAGGAAGATGCATCAAGATGTTGTAAGGAGCAGTCAAGAAACTAATACCCCAAAGCATTTACGGTATTTAAAAAGGACGATGGCAGAAGAAAGGAGGAATCGGGAAGCCGGTGTTGCGCAAAAAACAATGGCCAACGAAAGCTCTTTAGGAAGACAAAAAAAAAAACAGGAAGGACATCTCGAGCAAGGAAACCTAACGAAGAAAAAGGAAAGAGTTCGGTAAAATGGTGGTTTACCCACAGGAAAGAAACGTCCAAAGGGGAAAGACGGCCGACCAGTAGAGGAAGTCTGGAGGGGAGGTGTGCAAAAAAAAAAAACTTTTACAAAACAGTGCTTCGTGTAATGTGGAAGTACTGGGAAGAAAGGTGGGGAAATCTATTTAAAAAGGAGGACAAGATCAGCGAGGAAGAAATAAGGGAATGCGGGTCCAGGGCGGCGGGGCCGAGATGGTGGGGAATTGTACAATGACAGGCAATGGTTCTTCGTCATGGTGGACCAGGGTGAAGAAGAAGTCAGGGGCAATGAAATACGGGGCACGCAAGGAGTCAGTGTACTGAAAGGAACGACACAAGCTGAGAATTCCGATCAGGCAAGTTCAGGGTTCAGCTGGAAGAATCAGAGGGAGAAACCCCCCCCAAGGAGACTGAAGCCACAGCTCTAGGGGGGATATCTCCGGGGAAACCCTTCCATGATGTAAATAAAACAACAACACCCCAAGATTAAGGGAAAAAAGAGAAAAGAAAAGATAGTCCGCATGATAGGGGTAACCGAAAGACTCTGACACCGAAGAGCGAGGGGGCTAATAGAAAAATCGAGGCCCGCTATTTAGGAAAGAGAAAATTGCACAAAAAAGGCTCAGACAAGTAACCTACGATGCCTGGAATAAGTGAAAAAAGAGAAAAATGAAACGAGGGGGAAGACGTATGGAGTAAGAAAATAGGATGTGGAAAAAAGGTAAAAAAACTCCCTAGATGGGAAGCAGGCAAAGATAAGCAGCGCGGCTAGGGGCCAGGAACCCAATCAACGAATGAGAAAACGGGGAAGGGACAGACCATAGACAGTATCGAAGATTTCTAAAGGGACAAAACTCAAATCACCGGAAGGTCGGCAATACACTATACTCGCGGGGAAAATGTTAATGAGACTGGTTGAAAAAGCCAACTACATACTTCGTCCACATTAGGTAGAGGTGGGAACGTCCGGAAGGGTGGGAAGAAGTTAGAAATTGGTTCGAGACAATTACAACGGGTACTGGGTCTTTAAGGTACAAGGGCTATTCTCATCAAATGAAAGTGAAGGGGGCGGAAGCCGAAGCGGAAGGGGGGGGGATTTTTGGTGCTCAACAACACCGCACTACGTGGAGAAAAGGGCGACAGTGGGCGGGGGAAATACCGACTGCAGTGGTAATTCAGCGAAGAAAGCTCGTGGGTAGTGCCTGACTGAGAGGAAGGTGCGGAAAAGCTTAGGGCTCGCGAAGAAACGCGGGGATGCGAATTCGGGTCTTGAAAGTTTATATTTGAGCGCCCCTGAGAGTAATGATGAGGAGCAAAGACAAGGGAATAGATAGGGTAACAACGGGTTACCAGCCTGCTTTTATCGATTGCTAAAGACAGAGGAGGGTGGACTGGGGGAATTGAATAGATTAATGGGCCGTCAAACAATAGTGTCGGAAGCGTGTACTACTCTTCGGTTTACTGACTCTCCGGGTAAGAAGATGAGCCTGGGGAAACTCGTCCCATAAAACGGAAACTAATCGAAGAAAGGGTATGACCCGTTCTTCTTTTCGGAGACGGGAGCGAGAGGCTGCTAAGCGCCAGGCCCCAAGGGCGGGTCTCGAGCAGTAAACTTGAAACCGGAAGGGCATGTAAAAACAAGAAAAAGAGCAAGAAAAAATTTAGCTGCGATCAGCGAACAGACAAGCAAGGAAACCAAAAGGGGGGAAAAATCGAGTGGGGGAAAGAAGTTAGGATCTTGCGGCAAAAAACAGACGACGGACTTAAAGAAGGGAGGAGGCGAATTGGGGAATGCACTAGAAACCTAAAAGACCGTGGCGCGTCAACATCGGATCACAAGGACCAACTCCCTTAAGGACTGGAGAAATAAGGAACTAAGAAAAGGAGGCAAAGGGCGAAAACACAATCCCCCACGTGTCCAAAGCGCCAGGCACCGAGATGGATGGACACAGGGGAGGGCTCTCTAGCAAGGGGGGAAAAAGGGAGAAGAGGCCAACGGCAAGCAGCAACAAAACGATCGTTGGGCCAATCTCTGAACCACAGATAACCGGGGACTTGGGACAGAGAACGGGACTAGCCACCGGCGGAATTCCCAGGGGCTTGGAGGGAGGAAGACTCAGGAGCCAGGGAAGATAATGGAAAAACCTCTTTCAAGGAAATTGGTGGAGGGGGGAGGACAGGATGGAACGGAAGACTCAACTGATGCCGGGACGAATGCCATTCCCAGAGGAAATAACGAAAAACAGGGGATATCCCGTCCCACCGAAGGGGGAAATCCAAAATATGGAACAAACGGAAAAGGAAGGGAAAGGGAAAAAGCGATTTGGAAGAACCGACAACCACACAGAGAGCGCGCGGGGAGTGAAAGGTGAAGCCCAGGGACGCTAATGGGGGGAGATGGGAATGCTCGGGGGGTTCCCAGCCATTTTGCTACAGAATCTACAAGCACTCCCGCCTCTTGAAGACGGCCACCAATTACGAAGGTCTAGACCTATTTGTCAGGGACAAGATGTAAGGATACGCGACAAGCACACGTGCCGAAAGTGACTGGAATCCAACCCTTCTGAAGGTAGCGACCAACTCTTAAACGTGAAAGCAACATTCTCAAGGTCAGCTGCGCGGGAAAAAAGACATACTGGGGGAGGGGAGTAAACCTCCAAAATGGGACCAAATCGACTGAATAGGTGATTGGTCGCCCGAACCGAGTCGCTATGATGTGTCTCGGAGCCGAAAACGGAGAGAGGAACGACTGTCCGGGCGATTAGGGGAAGTTGGTCGACCCTAACACACAAACGACTGCACGACGAGGGAAGAGGAAACGTAACAGGTCGGAACGTGAAGTGAAGGCCGACCGCGCCAAGAACATCGCCGGTCCCCAGCCTCCTCAGAGAAAAGTTGTATAGCGCGGGAAAGCACGTTGACCGTCGGGCCGGCGTTAAACGAGTAGGCTGTCAAGATTTTCGTGTACAACGTGAGCGTCCCGGCGGCGCTGCTGTGCCTTCCGGGGGGTGCGCGTCGTTGGGGGCCAATGGACCATCGGGCGAAAACTTGGCTTCAAGAACAATTTGGTGGGGCGGGTCTCTACCTGGGGCAATAAGAAGGGTTGGGCACCAAATGGGGTGGTGTGAAACTGCCCTCGCGAGCACCAACTTAAAGTCAATCAACAGGCAATATCAAACAGAAGGGCTATTCGACCAAGAGAAAAGAGGGCGTCGGCGGGTACCCGGGAGGAGGGTGAGATTTCTGGGCCATCTCACGGAGAGGTTGCGCAACCAGACAAGAGCCGTTAGTTGTTTGATCGCCCGCCAGCATCCTGTCCATTTTTGCTAGGGCGAGGACGCTGGGCGTATCCTGGAAATTGGGGAGTAGCCAAAAAAGGAATGGATGAACCA
>Ga0179593_1475736_pt1 | contig 16921 bp, 23 predicted proteins | sample CZODoug2_1_08_16_FD_185931 | JGI IMG/M metagenome (GOLD analysis project Ga0179593, IMG submission 185931) | Vadose zone soil fungal communities from Angelo Coast Range Reserve, California, USA - CZODoug2_1_08_16fungal (PacBio error correction) | ecosystem: Environmental > Terrestrial > Soil >...
AAGGAACAAGGGCACAGAAAAATTCCAACGGGTACGAAAAGGACGGAAGGGGTCTGGCGGAAAAAAGGGAAAACACCGAAACTCCATCGTGAGGCGAAACTTGGCCCGGGAAATCGCGCAAGACTTGAAAAAATGGGACCGCCAAGGAGGGCCTTAGCAAAAAAGGAAAAGCTGTCCCGGGGGGAACCGGAGGGGGTGCCGCCTGCTCGCTGGAACCCGGGAAAAAAAGCCTGCGGGGACATGGGGAATAACCTTCAGTAGAAAGGAACAGTAGAAAAAGGGGCGAAAAAGGACCAAAAAAGGGGGTGGTGGAGAAGCGACACTGGGAAGAAGGAAGAAAAAACTGCACAAAAAACCAGGGCGATGGGTTTATCCACGATATAGGGCCATACCCTGCAAGCTTAGGAGGGAATACCTAGGGAAAAAAGGAGCACAAAAAACAAGACCTAAATTGAAAACAACTGAAAGCCAAACCGAATCCTGAAAACGGCTCTGTAAGGATGAAATGACCTGAGGGGACTAACCAACCGCGAGAAAAAGGAAACTACGATGTGACTCTGACAGAAGATGGATCTTATAATGGCCGACATAAGGAAGACGAACAGGGGAAACACCCCTTGGCGAAAAAAAGCATTCTATCAAGAAGCAATGAGAGCTGCCCCAGGGAGGGGCATGCTTGTGGGGGAACGCAAGGGGGGTAGAGAAGCTTACCAGGTCAGGAACAGACCTAACCAAAAAAAAAAACCAGAAGAAAGACCAAAACAAAACAGATGACGCAGGACAGAGATGGGGGTACGCGCTCGAATGCACTTCTTGGACGGCTGAGAAAAAAGGAAACGAGAAAAAGAACACACGACGTTGAATCAAAAAAACGCTGGGGACGCCGAAAAAGAAAACCTGTTGGTGGAGCGTGGGGAAAGAAAGACGTTGGGGGAAGGCAAAAGGACAAGGGCCACCAAAGCGCGGAAGGCAGGTCTGGGGCGGCCGTTGGCAAGCAACTCGGGGGCGGACGAGCAGAGCCCCGAAAGGGAGCGGAAAAAAGAAAAAGGGTTGAGGGAGAGTTTGACGAAAAATAACAAACCGCAAAACGGAGAAACCTACGCCGGTGGAAAAAACCTAACGGTTGGTACACGCACGGGGAAAGGGGAAGGCAGGGGGTGAAGGCACGGCCGCACCTTCCCCTCGGGGCAAAGACTTCGTAACTAGGGGGAAAAAAAAAAACCAAAAACAATCAGAAAAGATGGAATCTAGGTCAGTGTGTGCTTTGCAACCACCTGACGAGAGGTCCCGGTCTTGAAACAAAGTCAAAAAAATGACAGACTAAAATAAAGGAAGGGTGTCGAAATGGGACGGAAAAAACCTTTGGTACACAGAAGGGAAAGTCAAATTGTTCACTGGGGGGAGAAAAAGACTTCCCAAAGGTGGGGGAAACTGAAAGGATTTTATGGACAAAAAAAACCGAGCACATAAAATGTTAACTTCAAATAAGGATTGACGGAATTTACCTGGAGTCGAGCAAGAAACCTGAGTCGATGCGCGAGTAAGCCCACCGTAAAAGGTACGGGGGGAGACCACTCGACCGTGCGTCGAAACTTTTCATCGCGGCGTATAACAATGTGGGTGAAGCACATTGCGGGGGCGGAAGAAAAAGGGGAGGGAGTCGGCCGACTTTTGCAGTCTTTGAACGCAAACATGGGTGGCACTGGCACATGGGAATCGGTTGATCTTGTGGTGGCCAAGGTGGACCAAAAAGGAACTCGGGTTGGGGGTTCAAACGTAGCGGAAAAGAATTGCAGAACGAGGTCAGCCGCGGGCAGAAAGACGGGTAGTGGCGCCAAGAGAAGGGAAACGAGGGGGAAGGACCCACAGAACCGCAAGCCCCAACCAAGTTTGAAAGGAACAGGACTATAAGAGGGAACACAACCAGGGAAAAGAATGTGATGCATGGCCATCGCGTTGAGGGGGGGAAACGCGAGAAACATGTTGGAAGCATTACTTTGGGCCCTCAAGGTCTCGGTTGGACTCGGTCCTAGTGAAAAGCAGGAAGGGTGGCGATGGGCCATACGTAAGGTGGGGAAAAAAGTCCCACTCTGGAAAAAAATTGACAGACACCAAAAAAGGAAGCAGCTGAAAATGGAACACAGGTTGGACTAAATTGGGTTCAACTAATCAAAAGGGTAACGAGCAAATGGGGCAAAACTTCATCCATCTAAACTTAAGGAAGTAGGTGTTTCCAGACATGAAAAAGTGGAGGAAGGGGAAAGGAAGTGGGAAATGCAGCAAAAAAAAAAAAGCATTGGTCAAAAAATGGCACGGGGGGTGAGGATCACTAGGAAAGGGGGGACAGAGGAGGAAGAAGAACAGGTTCAGGAGGAAGCGACAAAAATCTTTAAAGCAGCACAAACCAAAAGGCGGGCACTGTAGATAAACCCATAAGGGAGAAAGGGAAACAGGGACAAGTATACTAGACAGGAAAAAGAGGCTCCGAGGGGAAAAAAAAGTAGCGTTCCTAAACGTGACAGAAGTAGGGGGAAGGAAAAGACCAGAGCTTGCAACGAGACGACGATTCCCGAAATAAAAAGTACAGGAACAAAAAAAAAGAAAGAGCTCCTTCGGCTAAAAAGCGCTCCCCCTGGCATGCAGGTGGGGGGGGGAATTGGAAATCAAATAACCGCAAGGGGATCAAAGTCGTGTTGTTTTGGGGGGAACAAGAGGGTTCCCCCGAGCGTTTGATCCAAAAAGGCAGGGAGCAAGTCGGACTGGTCATCGCAAAAGAGGAGTGGTCCCGAACATAACAAGCAACAACTTGGTTGGAAAAGATGGAAAAAAGACAAACCAACTAGGAGATCCGAGAAAAAAACACAACAAAACGAGGGGGTATTAAAAGAGAATCCGGGGCAGAAAGCGGACCTTTGCGCAAAGACCCAAGTCATAGCCGAGGAGTGGAAAAAAGATCACCCCTAACCCGAAAAAAAAACGGATGACGACAACAGAAAACGGAGTCCGAGAAAACTGCGACATCAAACGTCATAAACAGACGACCAAGCGGGTCCTTGAATCTGTGGACGCGGTGGGGGGGGGAGTTAACAAACACAGGGGGTGGGGTTTGGAAAAGGAAGGCCAAACAGGAAAAGGAGCGCTCGCCAGGACCTGTACTAAATGAATGGAGAATACAGGAAGAAGTGGAGAACGCAAAAACGAAAGTCACAAAAACCTCTCAAGAAAACCGATAGAAGTCGCCGGATGTCAGCTCACAGCTATTTGCCTTGGGGGCACGTACAAAAGAAAGGCAGGGACGGAAAAAAGGGGACGCGGGAAGTCTGAACGGGCAAAAAAAAAAACGATCCAGAGAAGGAAAAACCAAAACCGAACTCGAGACCGCCGCAATTTTAACTGGGAACAATACCAAAACCAAAGGGGAAAGTAAAGGAACAGTCCGGTGTCCCAGAAAAAAAACTTCAATGGTCGCAACCAATAAGGGGAAAAACGGGAGAAAGATGTGTCCACCCCCAAGTGGCGAGGGTTAAAGAAAAAAAAATTGGGGTTGGGGGGCTAGGGACCCAAGGGAAAACCGAGTTGGGGGAAGCGTGAAAAACGAAGCTCCTAAGAGTCCTGAAAGGACAAGAGGGGGTTGCGCCCAACCCGGGTATGCCACCGACAGCCACTCGCTCCCCCTGTCAGAAGCGCAAAAGAAAGGGAGAGGAGTCGCCAAGACGAGAAAAGTAGAAAAACAAAACAAAGAAGATTGGAAATGCAAAAAAAGCGCGGGGAAAAAGGAAAAGGAGTCCAGGGCCCAGATAAATACTTGCGTTGGAAAAAAAGGCACGACAGGGGAAAAAAGGTACAAAAATCACAGGGACGGCCGACAACACCCTCGCCCCACAAACTGAACGCGCGGCGACCGTCAATGTAACCAGCGCGAAAAAAAAAAGAAAAAAAACAACCCAACGAAAAAAATAAGACTGACGAAAGGGAACGCTGCAAAGCCGGGAACACCAATACGTCAGGAGAGGGGGAAGGTTAACAGCGAGCAGAAGTATTGATTAAGCCAACGGCCAAGGGCGAGGTGCACACCCCAAAGAGAAAAAAAAGAACTCACGAAACCAACGGCAACGGCAACGAACGAGGGGGGATACCCATACAAAAAGGGGGGGGCAGAATAGATCAAAATCCAGTTAAGACAGCGCGAAAAAAAAACAGGTGAGGGGGAAAAAAAAAAGCATATCAAAGTGGGGAGTCTCAAGTGGGGAACCTAAATTCTAAAGAAGGAGGAAAAACTTCCCGGAACGTATGAAACTCCACATTGCAGGACATCGGGACTTGGTAAAAAAAAAAAAAAACAGGAACAGGACTCCAAAAGGGGATTAGGAGCAGTAGGATTTGACCAGTGGATTGGTGTAAAATGGACCTCAGAGGGGTTGAAAGGAGAGGCACCTTTCTCAATCGGGGAGTTGGGCGGGCAGGGGAAGGCACAAGAAATCAAAGAAGAAAAGGCCAGGGGGAACCGGGAACAGCTGAACAAAAGGACTGCCGAGAATCACGTGCCTCAGAAGGGCCGGGGCCGTTGACGCCAGGGGGGGGCGGTAGATCAAGGAAAAAAATCCAGCAGACCGAATTGCGGGGTAAAACCGCAAAGCCTGAGGGAATCTTCCCTAACACGCTCGGCAGCAATTACCCTTATAGAACAAAAAGCAGCCAGCAGAAGGAACAACGGACGACGGGGACAATGGTGAGGTAAAAAAAAACAAAAAAAATAAAAATCACTGCCCACACGCTCAAAAAAAAACTGGCCTTTACCGCAAAGACCTGCGTGTGCGTGTGCAACGAGCCTGTAATGTCGGACGTGGTAAGGGGGTGGCCAGTAACAAGGGGCACGAAGGGAATGAGCATGGGGACAGCAGGTACCACAAGGCTACGCCTAGAGATGGATTGCTGTCTGGCTCTCGGGGGGGGGAAGACTGCCAAAGAAAAGGACAACGCCAGGAAGGACGGGGCTGGGGAAGAAAAGAATTGGCACCAAAGGAACCTCCCGGTGTACAAGTGTCGCAACGGCCGGTCTTGTAGAGAAATCGGAGGCAATCGCAAGGTTTCCCCGGTAGCAGGACGGATGATGAAGGCCAATCGAAGAAGAAAAACAGGCGAAAAAAGGAAAGAGGAAAAAGGGCAGGCTTGGTGGCAAGAAGGAAGACCTTGCCGGAATGATCCTTGAAAGGCAATCGCCGGCGACCAAACTTGCTCGGTGGTGCTACGGTCACGGAGAAAAGAAAAAAAGCTCGTCGTGTCAAAGAAGGGGCCAAAAAGCAGAAGAGGAAATCTTAACCAGTCCCCGATCCCCACGGCAACTAACGCCAAAAAGGGGGGTGTGGCACATTCTAAGTCGAAAGCGTGCACTCACACTAGCTTTTTCTGGGGGGGGAGGACCCATCGGAAACTACTGGAACGTTAGGGGGGAAATCCGGGGAAGAGAGCTCATCCGGCGCCTGCAGAAAACAGAACACTAAATCCACTGGAAGGTTTATGAGAGGGGGGAAGGACAGACTTCGAGCGGCCAACAAGACCTCGCGCGAAGGCGCCAAGGCCAAGGCTCAACGGTATTTAGGGGGGGGTGGAAAGGAACGCCAAACGATCTCCCAAAAATGAAAGTAACAAAGAATATTCCGAGACGTAGTCCTTCCTAGAAAACAAAAAGAAGGAAGGGATAAAGAGATATAATTAGAACGGAAAAAATCCGGGGGTACGGAAGGCGTCTGAAAAAACGTCAGTCGAGGAAACCACTACCTCATCAGGGAGGCGGGAAGGGGTCGAGAGGCCGCTGGGACTGGGTTTGCCGCAATATTAAGAAAACGGACGGTCGAATAGACCAAAGGAAAGGATGGGGGGACGGTGAAGGGACGCCTGAAAGCGAGAACAGGAAGAAAATCGTTCTAAGTAAAGGAAGAAAAATAGTTTTCACAGCCCCTCTGATTGGACGAGCCACCCAGAGGGGAAGGGCGGGGGGAAACACAAAGGCCAGTTGGAAAAAAAAGACAAGAAAAAGAAATTACCTGCCAAAACTCACCAAGGACCCGATGGAAAGACGTTTGGGGGGGTAAAGAGAGGAAACGACAGGGAGGGAAAACCAGCAAGCAGAGCTTAAAAATACTCACCCGAAAAGCAAAGTTCGAAAACGGGAATCGCTCGCCTGGTTCAACAAGGATTCATAAAAGAACAAAGGTTTGAACGAAAGAAATGCAGAATGCTTCTGAAGTCTACGGAGTGAGGCAGTGAAAAGATGAAACAGGGCATAGTAGCTACCGGGGACCCCAAAAAATCTAACAGCCAGTACCGATCGCTGCACAGCCCGACAAGTCCGGGTGAACGACCCGTAAGGGACCTTTTACAATCCACTGTGTGTCACAGGAAGAAGGAAGCGACCATGGGGGCTGGAGACCCAAAAAGGAGGCCAGACACGACAAGCAAGTAAGACAAGCAGGGGGGTTAACGTGCTTCACGAGAAATTCCCTTCAGGGGCCGGGAGGGAAAAGAAACCGGCAAGGAAAGACTTAAGACGTACACACTCTGGGGGGAAAAAGTAGCCAAAAAAAACACTGAAACGTCGATTCCCTATGCAAGGGGGGGGGGACGGTTTTTTGAAAGAAAAGGGAGGAACTCTCGTGGGTGGGGGCCAAAAGAAACAGTAACCAACTTCCAGGAGGGGCTGGGGGTGTCTTTTAGGTGGGGGGGTCATCAAGTACAGAAACTTGCTAGCGGGGGGGGCCAGAGGAACCAATTTATCTGGGAAAGCAAATTTTTAAATGCGGGTAGGACTCAGAATTGCAAGGACTGAAGGTCCAGGAAAAAGTGAAGGGAGGGCCATTAGACTCATCCGGTTGGACAGAGGAACGCTGTCTGCAGAAAAACGTCTTTAATACTTGAGCAAGCCTGCAACAGACACAGCTATTCTGCGAGTCAGGGGGGGGGGAAAGTGCTCAGTTGGGAAAAACAAATTATACAGGTACAAACGTGGCTGGAAAAATTGGTCAAAAAACTGGCAAGGAAGAAAATACGCATGGCGCCACCCTGGCTGGCATTTTAACACGCCAAACGAAAAATGAGGGGACCACCTTGGAAGGGGCACAAAAGGGGGAAAGAAAAGTCCAGATAATGACAAAAGGTGAAAGGTGACCCCTAGCACATAACGGACTGCACGGACGGCGGGGGCCCACTTAAGGTCGCCGCGCCTAGTAACAGGGGGGAGGTGTCAGCCCAACAAAAAACTTTGTCTTTTTCAAATAAAGGACCGGTGGACTGGGAGAGCAAGACCTGGGGTTAACAAGGCGGGGAATTGTTGGTGAATACATACTCCTTTGTCCTGGGCAGGCCAGGGCACAAATCGTGTTGGCCCCCCTAAACTTGTAACGGGAGGGCACGGCCATGTGAATTGGGGGGGACGGCGGGTGGTGTGCGACTGGCCAAGGGGAGGTTTAACTCGGGGTGTTTTGGGGTAAAAAGGAGGGAACTTGTCAGCGCGCGATCAGAAAAAGGCAAGACGCGGGGGGAGTGTGGCTAAGACTGAACGATGAGCCGAACATAAGCCAAAAAGTGTAGAAAAAACAACCGGATAATAAATCGGACAAGGGCAATACAGTCAATTTTCCGTGGGAAATGGGCAATTAAAGACCGGGGAGGGACGGGGCGAGAATCGTTTATGGGGAACCGGGGTGGGTAAGCAACAATAGGGCCGGGGTGGGCTCTTCTGACCGGGGGGGGGGGAAGGGAGAAAAAGGGTGGAGGCAGGTGTTGCTAACAGGGGGGGGTCTGTGGTCACGCAAGGCAAAGAACGGACTGAACCCGTCGTTAAGAGAGGTGCTGGGGAAACACTGTCAAAAAAACAGGGGACAAGGAAAAAGTGGTTTTGAGGGAAAGTGGGTAGGACATTGGGGGGGGGGGAAGACCCCTTCCATGTCGACGGACTCATTACTTGTGGTGGTTCAGAAAGGAAAGTTCTGGGACGAAAAAAGGGAAAGGGAACGTCAACGGGGGGGGAAACTTTTCAAGGGTGGGCATGGTGCGCAACGCCGAAAAGTGGGGATAAGACGAATGGAAAGTAAAGAATCGGGGAAACGTGGGGACGACTCAAGAAAAAAAAAAAAAAAGGAGTGTTCTAAAAACCACAATCTCACTAGGAAGTAAACACTCTTGTTAGGCAAGAGAGGAGTAAAATCAAAGGGTAGAAGGGATCGGCAGTCGAGGATGAAATACGTTTTCGGAAGCGGGCAAAACCGAAAGGCAGGGGGGGTTAGTTTTGTTTCCGGTCCCAGACATTTCCCACAAATGGAAGGACAGGCAAAAGCCCCCAAATTCGAAAAAAAAGAACAGGCCTTCCAAGGCAATGTGGACCCATCAAAGAGGGGTGACCACAAACAAGCAATCTAACAAAGATTGTGACCCGAATTGGTAGGTGAGAGGGGGGGAAGGCATGGGAAATGAACACATCTGCTATGAAACTAGGCGAAAAGGGCGGCCCAAAGGGTAGTGTCGAAAATACCATCGCTCAGGGGAAAGGGGGTGGGGAGGGAAAGGTCCCAAGTAACCTCCGGAAGAATAGGAAAAACACAGAGATAGGATTAAGAGTGACCGAAGCGGACCCATAGTGCTTGAGAAAAAAAAAATTGAGAGCGTCTTTGACATCCAGTACGCGCTAGGACAGTAGAGGGGACAAAACTGCTGAATCCCCGGGGGGCCATGAATAAAACGAATCAAAAGGGGGGGAAAAGGAGGGGGGGGCAACTGGTATGTTGGCTGGGCGGTCCAAACTGAAAGAACCCGGTAGAGCCGACTCGCGCAGGCACAAGCAGGACGCGTGGGGGGACTGCTTTAAATTGCAGAGGGGAACATGGAAAAGAGTGTCTTGCGCGAACCGACACGTTGCCTGGGAAACTGCCTCAAAAGTAACAACCGCAATCGAAAAAAAAATGAAACTCCTAAGGCATCTGGGGGGACCCGTGCCGTAAGACAAAGAGGCCTTGGGGACGAAAAACTGGAATCGAAAGGTAGGAGGGGGGTCTCGTGGGGCAATGTGGTCCGCAAGAAAGCCCGGACCCGAGGGCTTACTCAAGCGCCGGGTGAACAATCGCTGTAGAGCCGAACTGCAAAATTTCCAAAACATTTAGTGGGTCCATTCCTTCAACGTCCAGAAAAGTCAAAAAGGGGACGTAAAAAGGAAATGACGTCAGGGAAACGGGGAAGTGTGCGAAGGGTAAACCAGGGGGCACTCGCACTTCACCATGTTTTAATCGTCAGGATATAGAAAATAAGGCAATCAAGGGAGGGGGCCATGCGAACAGCAACTTAATTCCACCGGGACCCGCACAAAGTTGATCCGACCTCTCAAGAACAGGTCAAAAAAACTACGCTCCTCATCGAGGCGCAAAAATACAGAAAAGGAAAATGCCACCAGACCGATGGCAAAAGTGAAGAACCAGGGAAATGGGAAAAGAAGGTCCCGGTTTGGTGACACAGAAAGGAGATGCTGGGTTTGAGGGGGGGAAAGAGGGCCGCGGTCCCTTGGTCACTTCTCACAAAGGGTGGCGCCAAAAGAAAAGATCTGCTTCACCGGTGCTGATAGGGAACCCCTTGTCCAATTAAAGTTCCAGACGACAGGGGAAAAAAAAATGTCGCTCTTTGAAAACCTAAACCATAAGAAGGGGACAACATTAGGGGAACGAAGAGAAGTGAAGTCAAAAAAGGAGAAGAGTGAGTGGACGGCAAAGAAAGTCGTGAGGGGAACACAAAGGGACCGATCTAAAATCCACCGGGACTAAAAGGAGACTGTTCAACCCTTGTGTTATTACAAACAAACGAAAGGGTTGGCGATAACTCCAAGGGGAAGAACAATGTCACGCAGACGAAACTAAGGGGGGTGCAAAACCAGGGGAACAAGAATACCGAAGGGAATTTGAGTTTGCGAGTGGGGACAGAATCCCTCTTGCAGGGTCCCAGGGCAAGGGGAAGAGGAACGAAGCCAAAAAAAAAAATCAGTGGAGTGTAAATGACAAAGAACAAGGGCCGCCCTTCAGGCAGTGAGAGGAAAAAAGTGGGGGACCAAGTTTTGTGGAAGAAAGACGGGTACCGTGTAGAAGGGGGGGGTTGCAACAGGAGAGGTGAAAAACTACAGATTCGCATGAAGCTGTTGGGCGGCGGGGAGTAAAGCGGATCAAAAAAGGGGACGGGACCGCCGCTTCAAAATAAACCCAGGAAGAGAGCCATGCACCGTGAACCTACACCAGGGACCGAGGTGGCACAAAGGAACAGAAGGGCAATGCGAAAGGAAATCAAAAAAACCTCCGCAAATCCCAGAAAATCTCGGGTTCCTCTAAGGGAGGGAATAGGCCGAACCAGGCTCCGCCCACTTAAGGAAACCCGTATTAACACAAACAGGAGGGAAAAAACAGACAATACCTCAGGAACGGGACCGGTGGGGGGATTTGCAGGACACGAAGATCATGGAGACCAGAAACCCAAAAAAAAAAAAAAAACTTCCTTGAGATCAGTGTTTGGAGGAAACGACACTTGAGGGAGGGCAGGGGCTGGTCGGAATAATCACAAAGGCAGCAGTACCACGCTCTCTTGCGAGGATTCGGAGGGGGCTCAACGAACGGGGGGCAGACCTTCCAAAAGGGAAAAACAAGGGGGTACAAGTTTTCTGAAAGCAAGGGGAACCAGTCCTTTTGAAAAACCGGGTCCAGGGGGTCCCAAACGGCGGGGCCGTGAAGGCAGCCGAAATCGCGGCGTTTCGCCAGGGGGGCAACCAGTATCCGATTAGGGTGGAAAAGCTACAGGAATACCAAATGAGCAGCGGCACTGGAGAGGCTTTGGCAAAGTAATCATGGGAAGGGCATTAGAAGTGGACCCCCGAATAGACTCCGGGAGGCAGGGCCTGAGGGGGGCTTCGGTTGCCCGGAAAAAGCAGGAGGATAGTCAAAAAAAAGAGTTATCACGCCCATCAAAGACGGGGAAGGCAGGACTAGCGTGAAGGAGATTGTGCATGACTCGCCCTTGGGGTTTCCTTCATCTCAAGGTAAACATCACGACAAACCTCGCGGGGGAGGGAGCAACATCCCTAGAAGGGAAGTCAGTTTGGGGTTCCTCTACCGGGGCGTCAAGAAACGCATCAGGAACAGAAAAACTAGACTCCAGGGGAGTAGATCAGGGGTTGGGGACAGACGCCGGATCAACCCGGCAAAATCCAGCCTCGAAAAAGAAGGCGCTCAGCAGAAAGCGGAAGGGAGGCGTGGGTTCCTCTAAGAAAGAACCCTGAGTCCTCATGCACGCACCTAGCCCGGAGGGGACTTTGACTCTCCTCAAACAAACAAGGGGTCAATAGATACCCGCAACGGCATCCTTCCGTGAAACGGGCCATGAGGGAAGACGTGGAGAAAGTCGGTCTGAGCGGGGGGTAATTTCCAACAAGACCGAAGAAAGGAGAATGAACACCGGGGGTCGAGCCTCTTTTAAAGGTTGAATCCGAAAGGAGGACACCTGGCTCAAGAAAAAGAAAGGGGATTCGCTCCGTATGTTGCAGTCTTGATGAAAAAGCACAAGGATGAGGGCAAAGAAGGAACCCCGGGATGCGACTTTACCATTAAAGGGGGGGCTAAAAAGACAAAAGGAAAGGGTTGGAAGCCACCGCCACCCGGCTGGACAAAAGGAAAACAAAGGGTGACAGGTGTAGCAAGAAGGATTTTCCGGCGGCGACGCGACCCTTGATTCTTGGGGGTACGAACGACAGAAAAGGTCAGCTCTCACTGAAACGATCAAAAAAGAGCCCCTGCGGCCTAGGGAATCCGAAGAGGAAAGAATGGGAAGGCCAGGAGGAAAATGAGAAAAAAAGACACAAGCGTCTGGCACGGGAGGATCCGAAATCGATTGTGCAAAACACCCTGTCCAAACAAAGGAACATCATAGAGCGAGTTTGCACACAAGTTGAACGGGAACGCCATTACTCTCTTGAAGACGCCAGAGGGCATTCCCCAACGGTAAAGTCACCGTGAACCAATGCTGGTTTGGGACAGAAGTTGGGAAAAAAAACATTGTGCGAACAAGACCGCCAACGAGGAAAAGAAAAGCAACAGACATCACGAGCCGGGGGAATTCTTCATCGAATGGTCAACCCTCGTCTTAACGAGGGTAACTGCACCTGCCTACGAAAAAGGGGAGGGAGAGTGGAAAAATCAAAACGCAGATGCAGGACGAGTCCCATTCCAGGGGTTTAGCAGTGGGGGGAAGTCTTCAAAGGTGGTGGCCTGCCATTTTCCCCCAGCGGGGAAAGGCTTCAAGAAGGAGTCTTTGGGGGAAGAAAGGTTAGCAGCATTCAACGGTGATCAGGGGGGGGTCGACTCCAACTATTTTTAGGAGCTTGAAGAAAGAAAGCACAGTGGGGAAAAAAAACACTATGTGTCACTCTGTTTCACCAATGGAAGGGGGAAAAAGGCCCAGGAAGCGAGGTCACCGGTGGGAAAACAGGCGGGGCGAACCGCCGGAGTTCAGGGACAGGCACACATTGCAATAAAAAGCGTATGGGGCGAATAGAGTCGGTGGGGGACGCCTCCAATGTGTGAAAAACAAAGGACTAATAGGGGTAGTCTTCCATGAAAACTGGCCAAAGGGGACCACTATGAAAAGCAGGGGGGAACAGGTCTTGTCCATTCCCACGCCAAGAAATGATGGGGGGGACCCATTGGGGGGCTGGTGGGAATAAAACACAAGTGACCGGTGGGAGAAAATGCAGAGGATTTAAGTAAAAAACGGAACTTCACAGTCACTTGGAGGGCTTGGGCCGGAAACAGAAGGTTCTCTAATAAACCGTGGAAAGGAAGACGCCTAAGTCGCCAAACAAAAATCACGGGTTGAAACAGACGCCTGACGGACCTCCCTCTGGGATAGGGCCGGCAGAGAATTTGGTGCCATCAAGAAAGACCACTCAAAATTTGGATGAGTCCCTCTGCTCCTTCTCGCGACTTTTCAACGGCCGGGAACGGCAAAAAAGGGGGGGAAAAGGGGGCAAGGGGGTTGGAGTGTGGCCGCAAAGGAGGGACAAGGGGTCGTAAAGCGGAACTGTGGCAGAGAGGGAGGGAGAAAGCACGGCAAAAGCGGGGGTCGGGGGCCCAAGGGGACAGGCGAGTGGGGACAAGGAACCACGGCGCCAAATTGGGATTCCGGTTAAGAGACTTGGAAAGGTCAAGAAAAAAACATCCAGTGCCCGGGGTGGAAAAATTGGAAATGACACGGCGCGGGCCATCTGACAGGGTGAATCGTTCGGGGCTCAACGAAATACTGTGGCTCTTGGACCCGTTGTTATTCCAGGAGGTGGGAGCGGGGGGGGATAAAGGGGGGGGGGGGGGGAGGGGGCCGACAAAACGGGGGGGTGTGGGGTGGTTGGTTGTGGATGAAAATCGTTACATTATGGACCATACCTCGTAGTATCATGGAAGGAATCGCCACAATCTGTAAAGGGGTGGCGAGCAAGTAATAACGGCGTGGACACGTTTTGAAACATTGAGACTCTGACGGACAACTGGGGGGGACAATTAAAAAGTTGAGGGACTCGGAAGACTTGGGAACTTTGGCCCGCCTGGGGTTGGTCTTGGGGGGAAAGGGGGGAAGTTCGAAAACGAACGATTGGGAAACTACCTAAAGAATTAGTTGACGTCGAAGACGACATAAAAGGTCGTGAACCCGACACTCGAATCAAAGGGGAGGAAAAGGCTGTTCCAAAAACGAGGGAAACGGGGAAAAGAGACGATCCAGCATGAGAGTCATAGGAGGAGTCAGTCTGTTCTGAAGGGGCAGAAAGGACAACCGTTTGTTAGAGAAAAGATCTTCGAGGGGCGCGGGCAAGGCCTGTAAAAGCCTATTAAAAGAAAGCAGAGGACCAACGAGGGTCGCCTGAAAGGCCGGCTATGTGAAAAAACACATCCCCTCAAAACCTGACAACAGAAGAACAAAAGGAAAGTAGAACCGCCTCTTGTGGTTACCAATATCGGTGAATCCAGGAAGGGGGTGACTGCCGGTGATGACTCGCAGAACGGAAGAGTCACGGTATTTAATTATACTTTTGGGAAGGAATAACTCTCCTGTAAAAAGGGGGTGGGGGAGGGGCCATATCCGCTGGGCCACGTCCCTGAAATAGAGGAACAACGAGAGAAAAAACGGAAGGTCGGTAAAATATATGAGCAGGAAAAAGGCGAATAGGGCATGACGGGCGTACGATAGTTTAGGAACGACAAAAAAATCCCGAACGTCATGACTCAAGGGAGTCAGAGAAGACAGGGCGAAGAGCCCCATGATCCCCTGCGGGGAAAAAGCGGGTTCGCCGGGTGTAGTGGGGGAAGTACAGTGAGTCAAACGGTTGCCGCAAAGGGAACTCGCGCCTTTTGGACTTGACACAGGGATATGTAGGTTGCGAGAACACTAAGAGTGTACTCCAAGACGAATTAGGTCAAGAGACCGACGATCTCTACCAAGGAGAAATGCCACGATTACAGAAATAACAGTGGGACAGTGTGAAAAAGAAAAAGACTTATAAACTGCGTGGCGAAATCTTTACTCCCAAAGAACTCTGTCTCTTGAACGGAACATGAGAATTGAAGAACGAGTACCTTTCGAAGGTAGAAAATACGCTGGGTAGAAAGAAAATAAACTCAAAAGACAAGAAGAAAAATAAAAGAATCCCCTTCGAACAGAAAAGGAGGGACCAAGCGTGACAACGAGAAAAAAAAAGATGAATGGGGTGACGTCCAGCAGGGACTAGGGACCATGTTCTACCCGACAGGAAAAAAGGGACTAAGGTGGGAAGATCATCTCAGACTACAAATCTAGTCACAACAGAGGTGGGGACAGAAAAAGGAAAACAACCAGGTAGCGCACAGACAAAAAAAGGCCTCCTCAACCTGTAAGAAAAAAGATCAAGAACCGGGCAAAAAGGGAGGAACCTCCATTATGAAGAGAAACCTCCAGAGGGACTTGTCCAATGACAAAGGGGATTATCCGGTATGCCCCATGCCGATGGAAGAAAAAAAGGGCAAGGTGTAAGCGGCGCGAACAAGTTGTCGCGACAGGATCGGGGGAGCAACAAAAACCCCAAAAAAAACTGTCTGAAAGCCGGTCGGATCCCGCGCAAGGCAAAGTCAAAAATGTGGAAAGGGGAACCGATCACGAAAAAAAAACCGCAGTCCCGCATTAAAGGCCCCAAATAGAAAAGGGGGACCATTGCACCATGCAAACACGCGACGGGAAAAGGGCCGATCAGACAAAGTGATTAGAACAGGCAAGGCGAGGGGGTCCAAACCATAAGGAATGACACGAACGCCGGGGACCAAGCAGGGCACGACGCAGGCGCTGGTGGGGTAACCGTGGGGGATGGCTCTCATAACTAACCTCGAAAAGCGAACAGATTAGGCCCCCACCCCCCAACAAGAGAAAGCTATGAAAGAAACCAGAGGGGAGTGGATCGGGGGGGAGAAAAAAACGAAAAAAAAGAGGACGAAAGGTTGTCGGCAAAAACGGGACGGGGGGGACCCCCCATGGGGACCAATCAGGGCGGTGGAAGGGGAACAAAAAAAAAGAGGACAAAATTAGTATCGGAGAGGGCAAGGTTTTGAAAAAGTGACAAAATACGGGGAAACTGAGCGTGGGGGCACCAGGAGACCAAAACAGAACTCTATGGGTGAAGAGAGGCGTGCGGCATGGTGGCGCGAGATTAAAAAAGAAAGGCCAGTGGCAAACGAAACCCGCAGGCAACAACAAAAAAGCCTTGACGAATAGACTTGAAAAAAAAGGGGGTAAGGCGTGAAGACCTCTGGGGGCCAGGTCTCCGTGAAGTGGAGGGAAATCTCCCTCCTCCAATCAGAGTGTCCACGATAAGCCTACAGGGAAAGTAAATACGAACAAAGCGACCACTTAGGCGACCGGGATGAAAAAACCATCACTCATAAGCCAACCGCGGACGGGGGGGAAAAAGGGGCTTCAGCCACCCATATGAGAAAAACTGACAAAAAAAGAAGTCAAACAACAAGGAATGATAACGGCAAAGGGTTTGTTTCACGGGGAAAACCTGGTAATGTCCGGCACGGCATTTGCAGGGGAAAACCAAGTGGGTAGCCGAAAGGGATCTAGACCAGCAGAAAAAAGAGAGGAGGAGCGGCAAGGGGCGGGGGAAAGACGGGGGGAGAGTGCAAAAATGTGAGAAATCCTTCAAATGGGGAAGGGTTACGTCACCGCCTTGGTCACGGGGAACGGGAGACAACGGAAAGGAGGCAGACGATCAGGGCCAGGGGTGGGGGCCCCCCGGGGAGGGGAGAGGGGATGATGTGGGAGAAGATAGACGAAAGCCATTTACGTCTCCTGAAGGGCAGCGGAAGGAGGATTGCGCAAAGAGCAAACATTTGAGGAAGAAGGGGATCAAGGGGGGGGGGGGAAGGCATATCTTGCAGTGGAAAGGGGCGTCGTCCCAAGGCTCGTAAAAAAGCTCAAAAGGGGGGGAAAAAAAAGAAGAAGAAGGCCCAACTCTCAGCGGGCCAACGGAGGACGACGAAAGAGAATAGAAGTGTCTGCTATACAATGCACAAGGTGGTGACAGAGACGCAGGACGTGCTCGCCAACCTAAGCGGAGAAAAAGAGGGAGTGGTTGGTGTAGGGACGACAAGGGTACGTTATCCTTCCTGAGAAATAGGGAGAAACAAGGGCAAATCGGCCATCACCAGAACGAAAAGTGAATAGAGCTGAAATTTAGTTAGATCAAAAAACCGGCCCGCGCCGGAGATCCCGGCAGACCAGCAGGCCCGGACTGAGGTGCAGTGGGGTTTTAACGCCGACTAGGAATCTCACGAAGAAAAAGGAGAAAAGGCAATCAAGACGGGGAAAAAAAGGCAAGGGACCAGGA
>Ga0179593_1387468_pt1 | contig 16919 bp, 25 predicted proteins | sample CZODoug2_1_08_16_FD_185931 | JGI IMG/M metagenome (GOLD analysis project Ga0179593, IMG submission 185931) | Vadose zone soil fungal communities from Angelo Coast Range Reserve, California, USA - CZODoug2_1_08_16fungal (PacBio error correction) | ecosystem: Environmental > Terrestrial > Soil >...
GAGTCGGTGGCGGTCAAAGTCAATTGGGGCCACCAAGTGTCATAATTGCAGGCGAAGGAGGGGGGTAGGGGTAATGGACAAAATTCAAAAAACACCCAAACGAGGACCAACACCGCGAGCCGGAACCGCAATAGCGGGTTATATGGCGGACTAAAGGTAGCACCTACTTCGGCCCCGACGGTCCCTTACCGGGAAGGCGGAAGCAGAAAAGAAGGGGAAAGGGGTAGTTCGTGTTGATAAGAAAACTAACGAAAAAACAAGCTTAACTTGAAAGGAACTGCCGCGCAGGACTCGGTTAGGGAATGGTTAGGAAATAAGACTATGCACCAAACCCAACATATAACAACCCGCCGAGAAAATAACGGAGTGGAGCGACTTTGAATTCCTTTGAGGCTGTCAAGAGCACGGAGACACAAAGAAAAGAGTCTCAAAAACCCCGGCACAAACCAAAAGCAAAATGATAACTCTATCAAGAAGAGGAGAGAGAGGTGGCAGAAGGTGGAAGCCTCAAATAACTGTCGCACAACGTTCGGCAACAAAAAAGACCGCGACCCCGGAGGCACAGGGGCCGACTCCCAAAAGGAAAAGGCAACCGATATATATTACCGAAAACACCGCATTGCGGAGGACTCACGACCGACGAGCACGAGGGAAAGGGCAAACGGAACAGGAAAAAAAACAGGAAACGAAACTCCACACAGGAACCAACTCACCCAACGCGCCCCCCGTCACGCACAAGCCCAAAAATCAACAGGTGTTGTTCATTCAGGGCTGTTTGGACTCGCAGTGAATGTTACCCATGCGCGCCGGAAATGGGGTAAGTTGAAAGAATACCTTTTTGGGTGCGGAAGCACGGGGTCACAGGGAGGAATGGGTGATAAAAGGGCAAAAGGAACAACTCCCCCCTACATATAACAGAACCGGCCCTTTAATAAATAGATCCGGAATGAGGGGGAGGAAGGCACTGAACAATACACGCACGTCTAGTTCGCGGGGGGCGGTGGGACAGTGGGGGATTCATTGTGTGAACAGGTTCTTTAAATATCGGGGGCGGATGCGGGTTTTACAACTGTTGGGGTGGGGGAAGGCAGAGGGAGGATGAGAAATGTAGTAAAATGTATGAATTCTCCAAAAAGGGGCCACGTCAATGCTGGGCTTGGGGAGAGGGGGCGAAACGTCGCTCACCCTTAGAATGCAGAGGAGAGTCGAGGGCGAGGACAAATCGATGGGGAGGGGGCGGGGGCCTGTTTTGTTTACGGACCGAAAGAAGACGTCGCGAAATACTAGCGGAAGGAAGCTTAAACCCCAACGGGCCAAAATTTGATCCGTGACGGTTGCCAGGGTTAGAACCCAAAGAGGAGAATAGCAAGGAACAGGGGGATGTAGGAGTGTGACGCGGAAGAAAAGGGGAATAGAAAGGGGTGTATCTTGAAAGAGAAGGCCTCAGAAGACAGAAAAAAAAAAATGGGTTAAGGGAGGCCGTGCTTGTCCAGTATCTTAGGTTTCCCGCTCGTCTACGCTCCTTGACGATATCCGCGGGAGGGGAATTTTGGGGGTAAAGTTGGGATAGGCATACACTCGAGGTCTGTGTAAAAAGTATCGCGATTTGTATAGGGCGAGGATTTGAGGGTGATAGGAAAACCCCATTCGGGGGGGGTCGAAAAAAAGGGGAGCAAAAACACCGCTTGCCTCCTTCTGCAGGGTGGTAAGGGGAAAGAAGGGCCGGGGGAAAAAAGAGACACCGCCAACTGACGTGCCCAGGGAAGGAAAACAAGTAAAGCCAAAGGGGTAAGATCCACGTTAGTATAGGTGTGGAAAACAGAGAGGGAGAGGGTAGGAAAAAAAGAATCAGACGCTAAATTCCAATAATGGGAGGCGGAGTGGTGGGAATTTCAAATAGGTTAAAAAAGTGGTGGATGTGTGGAGAACGGGGGACCTGTCAATGTCATTGCCATTTCGGGACGGTTGGTTGTATGTCTCACGGGAAAGCTGCCCGCCTTGACAAGTAATGGGGGGGACCCTCTTGTACGGGGAAAGACCAAGGAGATGGAAATAAGAGGGGTGTAAGAGGGGAGAGTCCAACTTGCGGGGTCACCGGGGCCAGGTCTAACTTGTCCCACAAAACCCCCCCAAACGGCGATAACAAAGAGGGGAGAGCTTGCAAATGGTCAATCACCTGGGAACCCAAGCCCGGGTTGGAGAGTAATCCGGGGGGGGGAGGCAGGAGATGGTGAAAGCAGAATAGGCTAAGAGGTTGGGGCATAGCAAGGGATTTGAGTGAGGAGACGGAGGGGTCAAGAAAAAAGAGTGGATTACCTCCCAGAGCTGAGAATCGAAAAATTAAAAAAAAACCAACTCCGGGGGGTATGGGGGGTCCAGACAACCAGAACAGAACACAACAGACCTCCTCGTCACGTTGTGGTCTGTTTGGCGCTAACAAAAGGGTGGGGGTTGTGGGGTGTTGGTAGTTTTCGATAATTTCCTAAAGATGGGGGGGGTAATGGTTAGGTGACTCCACTCATTCGGTGGCGAAACCTCTGTAATAGTGGGGATCTTTTGTACGGTTAATAACACGAGAAGGGGGATAAAAAAAGCTAGAGGCATCGGCCAAAAGATATCAACGGAATGGGGAATTGTGGGTTTGTCCTTAACTGTGGGGAGTAACACGAAGGCAACACCCGGCTGAAAATTGTGAGGAATCATGGGATACATTTCTACCAAATGGGGGCTGCAGGAGATTGTTAGGGAGGGGAAGAAACCGGAGATCATAGGCTCGCGTGGAACTGTGACACTTATCGGGCCGTGCAGAGAGGGGAGGGGGCACGAGTCAAACGGGGGTGGATGAAGGTGTAAAAAATAAATAGCAAGGAACGGCGTGAAAATGGGGGAAGTGTGGAAAGGGGACCAAAATCCGCGCAGACAACACCCCAAACTCGGGCCAAAAAAAAAACTCGCATCATTACCGGTTTTGAGTTTAACCCGAGAGCTTTGTGCGCTTTGGGGGGGAAGGTGGGCAAACACCAAAAACCAACTACCACCCGCCGAGGACACGCGGGCCAACACCCAAACCTCCTCGCCAAAGGCGGTACATCCCTTCCCGTCTGTAAAGCAAAAAGCACGCCACAACAAAGAATGTGGTGTTGCGCGGTTGGCATTTGCTGGACAAGGGGACATGAGGGGAGGAGAAAATCGGCGGAGAGCTGGGAAGGAGAAGCAAGGGGCGAAAATTCTTTTTTTGGGGGGTTGGGGCAAAAAAGAACCTTGGGTGGGCAGAAAAAGGTTTTCAAGTTTTTTGGACCCAAAAATACAGAGGCGGAGGGGTGATTCCTAGAAAGGGGACGGGGACAAGGGGTCAGTATAAGAAGGAAGAGGAACTCAAAACGGGGGGGTTTGTCCAGAGAGAGAGGGAGAAAAGGGACCAGCACGGCAAGGACTTGTAGAAACTGATCTATCTTTCCGGCAGCGGGCTGAACTATGAGCTGGAGGCTTCTCATCAGGGACGGTGGACAGGGGCGGTGGTTATACCCGGTCAGAGGCGGATGACGGTGGTGGTCTGGGAAGTGGAAAATTGAATCAAGGGATGTGGCTCAAATTCGTTTTGTTGGGTTATCAGTGGGAATATAACCTCAATAAAAGAGCTAGGGTTTGACTCGGCGGGTTAAGTGCCGGGGAGAAACAAATCAAAGAAGCATGTGGGGGTTGAAATCAGCGACAAAAAAAAAACACGAGGGGCGAGGAGAACACACACGAAGGATGCTGAACAAGGTGGCGCATGATTTCATCAGATTTGGGGCAGGTCTGAGATGGGACAAAGGGGGGACGGTGTTAAAGTGGTGATTGAAGGGAACAAACGAGGGTGCAAAGCGACAGGGATCAAAGTTAAGGCAAACGGGGTCAAATCCCGCGGGGAACCTCGCGGGGAAAAAAGAGGCAAAAGGACTGAAATCTGCGCTGTGGTAGGCATTCTGAACCTTGAAAGGAAAAAGTGGGAGGAGTAATTATCCTCGAGTCAAAGGAAGTTGGGGAAAATGGCATAACACGAGGGGAAATGGCCGGGGGTCAGGCGGAGTAGCAATACCGGGTTGGCCAGCTCCGACCGTGGGGGGGGAGGGGAACAAAAAAAAGCAGAAATGGATGGGGGGGTGTGGATAGAACAAGCAGTGGTGGGGCGTTCCGCAGAACTGGGCAGTCAGGGAGGCATATTTCCAATGGACATAAGGTTGATTGCGGAAATGTCACGGTCTGTCACGCTCAGGGTCCGAGTGGTCTTCTCGGTGTCAGCTCTGGGGGGGGTCACCATGCAGGGGTGACGGTGCCGCCACGTGTAATGGTTGCTTTCACTTTGACTGGTGACTTGTGAATCAGGGCAAGGAGGGGTAGGCTTTGAGGGCGCGGTCCGTGGAAAATCTCAAGGACTGGAGGTGAAAGAGCACGGGGGAATCGGGAAGCCGTGCGTCTTGGCATCACACACGAAACATTTAGGTGCGAGGCGGCAAAAGGAAAAACAAACTCCACCAGCAGGGAGGACAACAAGGATAAATTGGGGAAAATGGGAATACCTCTTCTCGGGCGGCAGCACTGGAGAAACTTACATAGAGGTGGGTGCGATAAGATGGTAAAAGGAGTGTCACTCAGAGTCAAAACTAATGTGTGTGACATGCAAAAACTACCTCAGAGAGAAGGATATACACTCATCCGGTTTAACCGCAGCAAGAATGAAAGGTCTGGGCAGGAGAGGTGTGGGGAGGAAAAAATAAGGGACGCAAAAGGGGGGGGAGCGAGCTGCAATGAAAGGGAAAGACGAGGTATGACTTAGGAAAAGGACCACTCTATCATCGACCATAGTACGTGCATAGTGGTGGTAGTCCACCGAATGTCAGGGGACTTAGGTGAACAAGGACCAAGACTACAACGGAGCGCGAAAAACCGAAAAGGAGACAGGAAGTTGAGGGCCCAACGCGCGGCGGCGGCAATCACCAAAAAACAGTACATACCTTGCCAGAAAAAGCAAGACACGGCGCCCGCGGGCGGCGGCCGGAACTGTTACCCCACAAAGAAGGAGGCCACTCAAGAAAACCAAAACATCCGCAGAAGTAAACTAAGGTTTATAGTACAAATAAGGTATGGCTTCGTTTCTGAAGACAAAAAAAGGGAGGTGAGCCTGGCGCGGGAAACAGGAGCCAGACCTTTGGAAAACCAGAGAATTCGGTACGACAAAAGGCTGGGGACAGGTCTCTACAACCAGGGCGGACAGAGACTCCGACCCACACCGGAAGGGCCACACCGAGCTCTACCATCTGCGTAGCAAGGGAATCCCGGCCAGATGCATGAAAAGAAAAAAAAATAAGAACATAAAATCGGGCACCATCAGACCGTCCACAGCTCGACCACCGGGGACAAGCAAGGTCGACAGCGTCGATTATGGGGGCGTTGAATTTAGGGAAAGAGGGGCCTTGTTTTTTAGATGTTGGCTCTGAACGCAACACTAACATCCCACCCCCCCCAAGAAGTGCACAAGGGGGAAGGGTTGTGATGGAAACCCGAGGGTTGGTGCGTCCTACGCTACCTGCTTCTGGGGGTACTACACTAATAAAAATTAAAATTTGGAGCTAGTTAGGGGGGAGGAAAAGGGTAAAGCCACACAGCGCCCCGACCGTTAAACACTGTGGACGAAGTAGCTTGCCTTTTTTAGTTTTTGCAACGGAAAAATGAGAAGGATATTGAAGCGGGAGGGGAAGAGCCCAACAAGAAAAATAAAATAAAACCTGCCATCGACAACGAGGACAAAGCAAGAAACCAGCATCTAAACAACAAGAAAGGGTAACCCCCAAAATCCCTGGCACAACCTCCCAGACCAAACCACTCGAAAATTCCAAACATACGCCGCAGAACAACCAGAATCCTCACAGAACCCCCCCCAATACGACCAAACAAAACAAAAAAAAACTGGCGAGGAATTCTCGCCCGGGGGCGAAAGAACTATTCGGACCGCAAACAACCGGGCTAAGGACCCCACAACCGCGCCAAAACCCAACAATTAATGGTTTTTGTGTTGTATGGCGGGGAAGGGGAAGGCATACTGAAAAGGGGGGGGGGGGAGAGAAAAAAATTTCGCTGTCCCCCTAAGAGGAAACCTGATCAAAGTACGTGGACCATGTCTTCGAGTGGTGGGGTAACTCCACAAATAAAAAAAAAGGTCCGCTAGACAAGTTGGTTAAGTGGACAATCGGTAGAGAATGGGGGGTTAAGAGAACTGACGCAATCTAGGAGGGATTGCGGGGGCCAGGAGTTCTACCTCAATGGTACCGGGATCAAAGCAGACAGGAAAGCAGAAGGGGACAAAGCGGTAAAAACGACCGCAAGGAAAACTCTGTGACGGGGTCTCGGCCGGGTAATTTTGTCGTTCGAGGTATAAAATTGGGGTCTGAAAGGCGGCAAGGATGGATAGAGGAGGGAGGAGCAAAGAAAAATAAAACGTGCAACGATGCACGAGGGGTACTGTGGTACATTAAGAAGGAAGGGCAAATAAAACTCGCCGGTATTATGGCACGCCATGATCCGGGAGATCTTGTGTTAAGGGAAAAGGAAGGGGTAGATAGCAGGACGAAAAGGACCGGTGGAAGGGTATTGGCCAAGGTTCTATAAGGAGCACAAAACAGGATTGTATATGATAGAGTGGTACAGGTCCCGAAAAGAGAAAAATAATGGACGGGCTCAGCGAGGGGGAAGAACTTTGGAAGGGTTGCCCGATTGGGGAATAGTTGTGGAGAAGAAGGGGGGGGCGCAAAGGCTGGGTGTAGTAAGAGCTTTGGGGCCTAACCAAAGGGGTGGGAGAAAAGTAAAAACGTGCAGGAAACACCCGCGTAGCTTGGGATAGGGGTGTCAGGAAGGGACCGGGTTTGCATTTAGGTACGGGCGGGGAAAACCTAAAGAACCCCCGAGAGGACAACACCAGGTTTCATGAGGTGTTTGGATTCCGCGTCGTTGTAACCCGCCAGGGGCGAAAATGAGAAGGTGGTAGAAATTGTGAGAAGGGGGGGGGGGGCAAGCTGATGCCTCAGTTTGAGTTTAAATTGGCGGAAAACGAGAGAGGGAGGAGAAGGGCGCCAAGGGATTCAGCGGCTGGCTAGGTGGTGTTTTTGGGAAAACAAACAACGCCCTGACAACCCCAAAAAAAAATCCGCCAGTGGTAGAAATGGTCAGAACACAACAAAACAAACGGATAATAAAAGACAGTTTACACGGTGTGACGCTTCCATGGGCTGTAGGGAAGAAAGCTAAATAACTGAACGGTGAGAAAAGGGAAGAGAGCTGGAAGTTTGTGTGTTCTGTCTGCTCAAAAGGTTTGATAAAAATGCGGGGGTTTTTGGGGGCATTTCGTGGTCACCGCCTTTTAAACGGCAAATGGGCGGGCGGTCCGAGACGACAAGACATAAGGAAATAGGGGGGGAAATGCGAAAGAAACACAGTAATGTAGCGTACTTGGACCATGGCCCTAAGTGGATCATGCGGGGACCGCCCCAAAGAGAAAATAAATGCCAAAAACCCCCACAGCTAAGGGCCACGACAAAGCCGGCAGGGCGGGAATCCCAGAAGCGAGCGAAGGACGCAAAAAAACCTCGGATCAAACAACATAAACACACAAAAAGACGGCGAACCGGGCGGGACCACCAACGCCGCATAGACACAATGAAGCAAACACGCCCGCCAATCCCATATAGATGGGTGCTCGTGGTCGTCACGGCTTAAAACGAACGAGAACAAGCCACACCAGCACAAGCGGCTCGACTTCCAACCAGCCCCCAACGGCACCCGAGAATCCTCACGCCAAAGTTGGAGGGCACAGCTGGGAAAAGCCATCTGTAGTGTGAGTATTAACTTAGAAGACGCGCGATACGGCGAGTAGAGAGGGGAGGGACAGGGGAACAGATCAAGGGTGTTACTGGGGAGATGTTTAACAGTGTTCTTCTCTCAACAAAAATCACGTGATAAATTTAGAGGGGGGATAAACAGAAAAACTCTACCAGAAAAAAAAAAACGACGAACCAACCGCAAGGGAAGTCCGCGCCTAACGGAATGATAGACGAGTTGTCTGACACTGCCAGACCACATAGCATGACTCCCGTTGGGGAGAAAGGCATTCCAGGAGCAGCTATGTAAGACAGGAATTTTTTTTATTAGTGGGGGTCCGATGATAAGGGTAAGAACGCCAAGAATTAAACATGGGAAGGGGGGGGGGGCAGACTTTGCGAGCCCATGACAGAACGCAAATGGAACTTTGGTTGGAGAGAACGGGGGAGCAAACGCGCAGGTGCTGCGACCGGTGTTTGTTTCTCCGCAAAGACAAAAACGAAGGAACATGTTTTGGTTAACACCAGAAGAGTAGGCTGGGGGGGGCATGAAGCAAACAGACATTGAAACGACACGACTAACCCGGCCAGGTAGACACACGACGTAGAGTGGCCGGGCTCATGGCGCCAGTGTGACAGGTGGCAGGGATGGGGGGGGGTTGCGAATCGGAACACCCAGGAGCACAATAGAGGTGTGGATTTTTGACAGCAAGACGAACATAATCTCAAGAGCGGGTAAAAAGCTCTTTTAAATACCGGGGAAATGCGGCGGGGACGACCAGACAGAATATAAATGGGAACGGGGGGTCTAAAGGAAAAAACAATACCACAGTCGGTTAGGGGGGAAAGAAGGAGAAACAAGATAGAGGCTAAGAGCTGTGAAAATGGTGCCGGAATAAAGTGGAAGGACAAGGGCGATGCTGGGGGGGGTAAGTGGGTCCTAGAAAGGGGCAAAAAAGTGTAGATCCAGGCAACAACAGCGCAGCGAAAAAAAAAAAACATATACACTACACAACAAAAAGCAACCAAGACAGGCCCACACGGGTTGATGGAATAAGAGGAAAAGTCCGTAGGGATTCTTCGGCTATTGTGTTTTATGAAAAAACCGGCTCGGAATAGAAATTTTCGTGCGCGGATAGCCATAAAAAAATGCAGAAAGAGAAGCGACCGAACCGCGAGCCCACCGAAAAAGGAAGCACAATCGCACGTGCAACAAGGCGACATAAGAAAACGGGACGACGCAATAGATCCGGATGCTGGGGGAGGTGGACAGGGACACAGGGAACCAAAGAAGATGGGGGATAAAAAAAAAACAAAGAAGAGGAAGGGGGAAAAAAAGAACGCCAAACAAAAAAACGGAAAAGGGGAAATTAGAATTGCGTGTGGTTAAAGATTGGGATGGAGTAAGAGAGACACAAAAAAACAAAACAGGAACATACAAATACATACAAAAAAAAAAATAAGAATCAAAAAAACAGGATAGGGGGGGGGGATCCGAAGAAGAAAAAAACAAATGACTTGAGGAAAAGAGAAAGGGGGAGGGACTCAGAGACGCAAAAAAATATGTAACAATAGAAAAATATGCACAGACCAGAACAAACACAAAACATGTGTGAAGGCTCGTTGTGCAAAAAACTGGGGGGGGTAAGGCGGGAGAATGTGGGGGGTGATCTGAGAAAATTGAGGCGGGTGGGTCGAAAGGGGGCCAGGGATGGCGGAAAAAAGGTAGAAAAATCAGGGGAGTGAGAAGGGTACAGGAGGGAGGAGATGGGCGCGCAGGAGAAAAAACGCAGGAAGGACACGGAAGCAAAAAAGGGAAAGATAGACGCCGGATGAACAATCGCAGGTGGGCGATGAGACGGGTTGACTAAAAGTGTGGCTGGTGAACCGAGCGCGCCAAAAAATCGGGAAAAACAAAAAAAAGGGGCGCCGTGGGTGCAGTATGGCGTGTGACTGAGGAAAAGGGAAGAACCACACCATATCTGCCCAAAAACAACCGAAGCCACAACACGCACACTTGGAAAGAGTAAAAAAGGGAAAAAAATTGGAGACAGTTAAAAGTCCCACCCGCACAACAAATAAAATACAGCCGACCCACAACCGGGTGAAAGAGAATAAGCTAGGTTCCTCGGGCAAACAATACATACGCAAGGGGGAAAGGACACAACACACCCCCTCCAAAAAATCTCGCCCACCCCTCACGTCATCAGGACGAAAAGCTAGGTAAAGTCAAAGTTACTCATAAAAAATAGAAAGGACAAGAAAAGGGAATTGGGGGGGGTCACTGGGCACACCTGCCTAGAACAAGAAGGAGCTAAAGCCTCAAATGCCCGCCCCCAGACTCTCCCAGAAAACCTCCCCCGCCGACAGTAACAAAAGAAAAAAAACAAGAATGGGGAAGGAGCTAAAAACAAAAAAAAAAAAAAAAAGTCCTTGCCTTCCTTGATGGGAGGGAGGTTGAAAGGGAGGCACTGGGAGAGGGAGGTGTGGGAAAATTTCTCGAAAGGGGGGATAGCGTAAAACGAACAGTGAAAAGTCCGTGAAACAACCAAAAACCGGGGCACACACGGAGGGGGTGTTCGAAAGTGGTACTGGCGTTGCACTGGTCAACCGTCAGAGCGTGAGCAAAGGGGTCAGTGCCTACGGGCGGGGGGGTACATTGAGGGGTCGGGACAGGAATTTGGGGTTTCCGTGGCAAACGAGGGGAAGCATGAAGGTGCAGCAATCAGGTCGTACTGGATAATAGTGTGCCAAACGCGGTTTAATGACCACTCTGACTATTGGATTGTGGTGAAACAAGCTGCAAAAAAAAATTGGAGAATAAAAACAAGAAAAACACGCAACAAACGGGGAGAAGTTCCCGTGGGTCATGCACTAGGAGAAGGTGAGGACCACGTCAGGAGAGAAAAAAAGGTAAACAATGATCTTGTCTGGGAAAGGCCAGGCCATCCGGGGGGGTGAGTTTCGTGGGGGGGTGGGTGTTGGGGGCAGAAACAAGGGCGGTGCTACAAGTGCTAAGGGGTAAGAAAAACTATCGCAAAAGCTGCAGGAGACGATTTGCGTTGAGTGGTGGGTGGAGATACCTCCGAGGCACTGCATGGTTTAGTGGTTCGGGGAATTGACTGGATGGGGGGTGGAGAAAAAGTATGAAGAAAACCCTCCGGGTGAGAGGGGTGCTGTTGAAAAGGAGGCTAGGTAAGAAGGGGGAAAGGGTCCGGTGGGTAAAGTGTGAATAAAGATTAGGAGGGGTCTTACACATCCCTCGCAACAACACCGGGTGCGGCGACACAGCAGGCGCAGGGGAAGGAATTGATGCACTATTCAGGAACTGAGTAAAAGAGAAATCGGGATGAGCTAGGAGAGAGGTTTTTTTGGATCGGGTTTTTGGAGGGGGCAAAGAGAAACTCTTATTGTTTTACATTGTAAGTACCGTATGTGGAACACAAGGGCCCGTGGGTAACGGCGGAGGGGGCGCGGGCGAGAGGGGAGGGCCCTGGATGGGGGAGGCGAAGAGCACACACGCGCCCGAACGACAGGAGAGGGAAGCGATTGAGAACCAAAAAATGGGATTTAAAGTGCGCGTCTTAGGGAAAGACACAGGGGACATACCGCACTAACAAAATACGTATGTAGGGATTCAGGGGCATCCGGGTAAAACATCAGCTTGTGTGTGTGATAGGGTGGGCTATACAGGAGGGACTGAGCGTGCGTGGGGAAGTTGTGGAAGTGTCCCGCTTGCTGGTCCAAAATACGTGCGAAAGAAATGTGGCGTGTCGATGATTTGAAACCGCAGCACCGGAGGGAGATTTGCGCGGAAAGGGAGCGCGCATGGGGCACTCGGGGCTTTTTCGGCTGTACCAAGTAAGGGGACAAAGTAAACCAGGAAGGACCATTTTAATTGGGAGGGGGCTCCGTGGTAAGGGGCATGGAGAAAGGGAAGGTCGAGGAAAACACGTTACATCTGGCGGGAGAGTAGTTTTGTCTCGTCGGCATGAGACCAGGGGGGGAAAATGAGCGGACGGAAAAAAAATGGGGAAAAAAAGGCCCAAGTAAAGGTCTTGGGAATCGGTATACAGGCTGCGGGGGGGCACAAGAACCTAAAAAAAACCCGGCACAGGCGCCCGCGCGTACAAACAGAAGCATACCACACAGCATGTGCATGGCGTGCGAATTTTGGCGTGGGGGAATGGAAAGAGGGCGACGGAAAAAACCCGAAAAAAACGGTCGTGAAGATCCGCGAACCCAACCTAAAAAAACAACGACAGACAGAACGGACAGCAAAAAATGGACCACTCTCATCCGAACGCCGGGGTAACAAGGGAGGAACAGCAAAAAAATCTGCTATCGAACCCACCAATACCACAAATAAAATCCACTCCGAGTCGGAAAAAAGGCACAGGCGCAGCTGCCACAACACCAGAACACCAAAGAAAAACCATAACATGCCGCAAAAGCAAAACAGTTTAAATAAGGAAGAACATCGAAGGTGGGTAAGGAAGATCCGGGGGCGAGAGTCAACAACAAAAAAAGGAGACTAGTAAAAACATCAGATGGATGAACTTTTTACTGCTAAAAAGGACGCACATCTGGTGACCATGCATGAAAAAACTGTGTTGGTGTGGTGTAATGGGGACGAGGCATAAATTGTGGGGGGGGGGTAAGGATGAAGGGTTGGCAAGGGGGAGAAAATAGCGAATACTGACGGGCCGCAAAACACGGACCGCACGCGTGTTTTTAAAGGGTATACTACGGGACTGGAGATGGTGAGTATGTCATTGGGATTTCAAAAAACCGCGATGGTAGGTCAAGCTTGCGAAAGGGACTACTCAAACAAGCAAACCACCGAAGGAGAAAAAGAAGCCCAAGCGGGAGACAGTCAGCATTGGGGGGGTTGCATCCCGCTAAAGGCACCAAAATGCCGGAAGGGTGAGGGATAGATAGGGGTGGGTGGGAGCATTTTGGGCCTAGGGCCCAGGGCAACGAGAAACACAAAAAACTGGAGAAAGGGGGGACTGAGGCTGATCTGCAGAGAGAAACTGAACGACGAGGCGAGATCGGCCTCACTTAAAAGTGTAAAGGGCAAGTCCCAGACCATAGTAAAGAGGGAGGCGGAGTAGGACCATACGGCACAACAAAAGAAATTCTAGGTAATTTTTGAGCTGCAGTTGGGGCTCGCGCAAGGCACGGTACTCCAAAACCACCATGCGGGCACGGATATTGGTGATTTGTGTCATGTTTCTGTGGAGGTGGGGACATGGTGTTCCATGATGAGCCTAAGACCGGGCGGCACCAAGGAAAAGAAACAATCCAACTGGAAGTAGGTAAAATACTCCCCCCGGCTGGATGAAGGAGGCACAAATGTGTGCAACGGCCGTGAGCGGTGGCTTATGGGCACGAGAGGCAAGGTTTCGCAACTGGGCGAGCAGGGATCACACGTGGGGAACAACAGACTGCCGCGGAAGTAAAGCAAGCGGCAGAAAATTCTTAAACATCCGGGGTATATTAAGGCACTGCACTCTGTGACGGAAGACGTGGAGGGGGCAGCGTGGCGCATTGATGGGGGAGAGCTACTCAGAAAAGGGGAGTAGACGAGCTGAAAACAGTGGGGAGGGACTTAGCCATACATACAAACGCAGGCAGGAGCAAAACACCGACGCCCGAAACACCGGCCCACAAAGCACACGTTGCTCACGCCCAGGCAAGGGATGAGAAGTGGAAAAAGAGGGCACGGGAAGAAGGAAAGCAAGGACATGAAGCACAACGCGCGCAAACCGCAAAAAAAACGCACAAACCCGAATGACGAAGCGAGTGCAAGCAACAGGAGTTCCTAAACCCACACCCACCAACCGCGAGACTACTGGAACCAACAAGGAAAGGTTAAGAAGTCTTGAACCCCACAATTCACAACACGATACACCACAAGAATCACACGCAAAAAAATCGCACAAGCTAGAACAAACGGCCCAAAAAATAAAAGCGGGCCGGAAAGGCCCAAAAGGAGGAAAAAGAAAAAAAAACCCCGATAAATAGATCGCCCCGAAAACAACCACCCTGGAGCAGGCGTCCGGTGGGGGAGCAGCTAAAGAGACAGGGTGTGTAGTAAGTTTTTCGTGATGGCTCGGTGTGTAATGAGGATCAAGGGTCGGATGGGAAGGGGATGGGGGAAGGAGTGGGTCTCATGAGAGGAACCTTGGGAAACGTTCCGGGGGTGCCGAGGGCTTCTTGTGGTCGGTTTTGGTGGGAGTGTGGTCACGAGGCAAGGTTGGCCATTCAGGGAGTATGGGAACGGGGCCAAGTGGGAGGCAAATCCAAAAACCAAAAAAAAAGGGGGGCATTGGCCGAAATTGTTAATCGTTAAGCAAACGCAAGGGAACCGTATGAGACGTTGTCGGCAAACAAGGGGGGAGAGAAGCCCACCCCACTACAAAAGAAGGGCGGCGGACACAGACGCTACCACGAAAAAAGCGGGCCCGAGGACCGGGCCAAAAAACCTACTCCACTTTACAGAGCCGGACGTGAGCAGAGGGGTGGGGAGGAGCGGGCCAACAAAGGATAAAAAGAGAGGAGCCTGGAAATGTAAGAAGAGCTCAAGCTGGAAACCATCAGAACGTTTTGCGTGGAACCAACAAAGGCGCCCCAACGCAAAATGAGGGGTTAGAGTACTAGGAAGGAATATACTCTGATGAAATGGTTTTAACAGAACCCGTTAAAGACGTCAGTCCGGGGATCTATTCCCAACCAAACCCCCCAATAGCACAAGTCGCACCGACACACCTGGGGAAGGGGACACCACCAGTGAAGAGCGCGCAGACACCCATTGTTTTTAAATGGGAACCCGTGAATGGGGTGTGCAAAGATTGGTGGTGGAGTCGGGGGACCACTAAGCCAGTGACACAAGAAAATAGCCCCCACTTCGGAAACACGAACGAAAACGGAAACGCAAAAAACTCTGAAAAAAAGCAGCTCGGAAAACACCGCTGGCTTAAAAAGGTCTATTATGGGTTGATAGCGAAGAAAAAGAGGAAAAAGAGGTTGGGACCCTGTTTTGGTAGTTGGGGTTTTTGTGGGGTTGGTGTTTGTGTTTCCTTTTTTTGGTGTTGATTGTTGTTGTTTGGGTTGGGGGGGTTTTGTTTGTTCGTTTTTTTTTTTTTTGGGTTGTTTGTGTGTGTGTGTTCTTTCTGTTATGGAGTTTCTTGCAACCCCCACCCCCCCCCACAAAGACTTTTTGTGTTGTCTGGGGGGGGGGGGGAGGTAAAAACCCAAGTCTTTGTACCCAAAACTTGGGGGTTCAAATGGTTGGGGTGTTGGGTTTTTTGTTGTTTTTTTATTTTCCAAAAATTTTTTTGTAGGTTGTGTGTTTATCTTTGTCTGGGGTGGGGTTTGTGGTGTGGGGGTATTTACGGGCCTAGTGGGGAGTTCCCTGGGAAAAGGGGGTGTTATGGGTTGGGTGGGGGGGATCGGAGCCTTGTGAATAGTGTGTTGGCATCCCGACTAGCATGGACAACGGGCGGGCGGATGTGGGAGGCGAAAATAAAAAGGAATTCAAGGACTTGGCGCGTCCTCGAGAAAGACATAGAAGGTAGCGGGGTTTGAATAGCCAATAAAGGGGTGGTGGTCTCTGGAGGAGGTTGCACCGGGGAATAATGAAAAAGGGACAGCCGTGGGGGTCCATCCTCAAGATGGAGTTGTAGGAGCCGTCTGCATGCGTAGGGGATGAGTAAAAATGATGCGCGACGGTGGCAGGAAAAGTGGGCACACAAGCTCCAGGGTCGGACGTAAATGACCCAAGATTTGAACGAAGAAAAGACACGAAAGCCACAGGAGGGCGGTGGGGGGGGGTGTGAAGCAGGAAAATATTCAGTGGCTTGTTGATAAGCTTGTGTTGCGTTGAGTCAGGAGGGGACGGCCAGAAAAAAAAGTGGGTCGGTGAAATCACCCGCGCGCGCCAGGAAGAATCCCGGCGCGAAGACACGGCAACCCCCCCGGGCCCAACGCGGCACTGACCCAACGACCGGCAAAAGGGGGACACAGCTAAAAGTCACAACAAGAAGGCACGAGCGCGATTAAAAAGCCCCGAACTTGGGGGAGCAGGTGACAGTGAAAATATTATGCGCTGAAAAAAGAGGATCGTGTGGTCTGTGGGTAAGATCAAAAGGCCGAGCGCAATTACGCACCCGGGAAGCATCCGGGACGTGTGCGTGAAGAAACGGTTGTTCAAGTGTGTCGCTACATCCCAGCCCAACACCCCAAATGAAATCCTTATAGGAGGTATAGGTTTTTGTCTCACGCGGCGTTGGCGGTCCGCCGGGTTTCGAAAAGGTCTTTGTTGTAAAATAAAATAAGCGGGCTGTGGGGAAGAGGCGCGAACTGGGAGAGAAGTTCAGCTGGAAAAGGGGGGCACGTCCCCCTGATCACCCACAACGGGGGGGGAAAGGGGAGAACTCGTAAAAAAGAGCGGAAGTGTGCAAGAGTTTACACGCCTAACGGCGTTGGCTACGCCTGACCGGCGACGGGATAAGGATAAAATACGCCCTGCATATAGGATATGTATATGGTGGGTCGTTGTAGCTGAGCCATATGTGTGAAGGAGGGAAAAGTTGTCGGTGGGAAAAAGAGACCTGATGGGGGCCAGAAAAATTTAGTTGTATGAGGTGCAGATTCGGTCGAGGTTTTTGAGGGTACTGGGGTCAAGGTGAGAAAAACGAGGGGGCTGTTGGGACCAAACCCAGACGACAAGGTAATGGACAAAAGAATGACATCAAAACCTGGGACCGCGAGTAGAATCCAAAAGGTTTTCAGGGGGGGGGGGGGGGGACAAGGCTGGGGTGCGGGGGGTCCAGGGGTAAAAAGGGGTGTGTGGGTGGGGTTGGTCTCTATTGACTGTGATAACACAGCCACCGATCCCTAAAAATCGGCGAGATACAGGCTGCAGAACCTCGAGCCAAGCCCACACGGCCACGGACACAGGACGGTACGTAGATGGTAAAAAACGGGTAAAGGCGGCAGGTAAGACGTCGGGCGGACAAAAAAAAAGGAGGACTCTGAAATGTGGGGGGGAAGAAATCAGTA
>Ga0179593_1460324_pt1 | contig 16918 bp, 15 predicted proteins | sample CZODoug2_1_08_16_FD_185931 | JGI IMG/M metagenome (GOLD analysis project Ga0179593, IMG submission 185931) | Vadose zone soil fungal communities from Angelo Coast Range Reserve, California, USA - CZODoug2_1_08_16fungal (PacBio error correction) | ecosystem: Environmental > Terrestrial > Soil >...
GACTCGGGACGAAGGGGCAGAAAGGGAAAAAAAACGGGGAGTCGCCGAACGAAGGGGACGGGGGACTTAAACTTCTCAGGTTTACCGTCTACCACCGGCGCAGGTCGCCGTGAAGAAGAACGGAGAGGAAAAAAGCCAAGGGTATTGTAAGGAAACGAATGGACCGAGGAAGAAAAAGGCAAAATATCTTAAAAGGGTCAACAATAAGTGTGAGAAAAGAAACTGGGCATAGAAATGGTGGAAGGGGAGGGAAAAACAGAACGGGGATCACACAAATGAGGGGTTGTTCCGGGAATCTAAACTGGTCTAAAGGGCAGGGGCAGGAATGCCGATCACCTTGGCGTACCACAATGGTGCAAAAGGCAATCAACCTGACGGGCAAACGAAAAAGGAACCTACGGTAAAATACTTAACAGGAGGAAAGTAAAACTGTGGGGGGCAGCACCTTGATCAGGAAGTAAAGGATGAACAACAAGCGTGACATGGGAAGAAAACACCTTCCTCACCGGCCCTTGTCTACAAACACCAGAGGGGTAAGAACCCTTCAGTAAACTTCATCAAAAAGTTCGCACCGATAAACGGAGGTGGCAAAAAGGGTAGGATAGCGCTAACCATAAAGGGTTGCCAGGTTGCATAATTGGGGTTCCGTCAAAAAAACAGGACTGGGGGAAGCTGTAAGACACAGGATAAGGGGTGCTTGAAGGAAAAGACGTACAGGGGGTGAAAATTCACAGGCTCATCGGGGAACTGGGGGAAGTTTACGCAGGAACCACGACATCAATACGCAACCAAAAAAACCGTCACAAGTGAACGGGGATATCCCAAAGGGGTACCGAGGTACATCAAGCTTTCCTAATTATCAGGGGCGGCCGGGAGAAGGTTAAACTTCCGTGGGGACGGGGGACGCCACGTCAGCGAAGGACCAATCTGTCTCGGCAAAAGGAATTGCCCAGTCAGCGGGTAAGGGTGGAAGAAAGTCCCTAGGAAGTCACCAGTGGACATCTGGTGTGTTGAGATGTTAAGGAAAAAGGAAAAGTCGAAGCAGAGGGAAGAGTGGGACAAAACTTGACTACTTCTCCTCTGGCAATGTACACGGAAACTGAGAGGAAGAGCAGTTTCGCAAGGGACAGTAAAGAATCCTACGTTTCAAAACTGGTAACTGCAAGCAGGGGTTAGAGTGCATAAGTTACTTGTGCGCAACCCAATACCGAAACGCTTTACCGCGGGTAATAGGGAAAAGAAAAAAGGACTTACGTGATATCTTCTAATTGGGCGGTACTGCAAAAAACCGGGGCCGCCAGGGCCTCCATCGGTGCCTTTGCAGAAAAAAGAATTGGGGGAAGAGCAAAACGGCAACCGAGTCCGGGGAAGACACCGGGGGCACGGGACCAGAAATCGTCAAAGGGGGGGGGAGATAACTTTTGAGAACTTATTGTGAAACGGAAAAAAAATCACTCGGGTAACGGATGTAGAACGCGGCAAAGCCGTAGTTCTGGCCACAAAAAGAAACTGAGCGAGACTGGAACATGCAAAACTTATTCGTCATAGGGCGGTGACCAAATGACCAACTTGGACCTAAGACTGCCTCTCGAAAGGGTCTAAAGAAGGTGAGAAAACTGAAAGGGGAAAGAACCTCATGGGGGTGAATCATGCTGGGAGGGGACAGCCGAGAAAATCTTGTTAACTACTTGCGTCACCAGAAAAGACCGAGGGGGGGTAAGCGGCGGCCGCAGTCGGAAAACACCATCTAACAACAGGAAAAACAAGAGAGCAAGGGCCAATGGGGACGGAGGAGAAACGAATATACGGTAGGGGGTGAAAAGAAAGGGTGCTTGTCAGCGAAATCAAGCGCTGGGATCAGACTGGTGGGAAAAAGTCCTTAAAATAACCTGCCCCGCACAAGGGTATTACACCAGAAAAAGCACAAACAAGGGACGTTCCAAATCGAAACGAGAGTTATGGCAGTTGAAAAAAATGTTACACGAAAGAAAAAGATAAGGCCAGGGTACTATGAGAGAGGAAAGAGAACAGGTAAGCTTAGGGAAAGTGAGGAAACCTGACGAAAAGTTGCTCAGAGGAAGCAGGGGGAAAACCCTCTCAACACACCCATCCAACACGAAAAAGGGTATCGATGGGTTGAACACCCCCGGATCCCCGTGGAAAAATCAGTCCCATCCGTTTGGAAAAGAGACTTGCCAAAAGGGCAAAGGACGGGAGAATCTCCAAAAAATGATCTGTCAAGGACACTATAAGGATATCCTCCGCAGAAAAAAATACCGGAAACCTCTGAAGAAATTGGGGAAAGTGATGGGGAGGGAAGTGCGCGGAATAAGTCGTATTCCAACCGCCGTTACCGGGGGAAACGTGTAAAAAAGGCCAAACGGGGGCCACAGACCCACTATGAACAAACAACCACGTTATGCGAAAAATAAGATTCACACGGAAGAAAGGAAAGAAAAGTGAACATCGTCTAGGGGGTTGTTGTGGGGTGGTGTGGGGGTGTGGGTTTTTGGGGTTTTGGGGGGTGTGTTGGACTAGGGAATTATCAGCGGTCACAGAAAAAGTGGGCCATAAGGAGGAAGAGAAAAAAAAAAAAGTAGGAGGAGAAAAAAAAAATCCTGATGAAAGTGGGCAACTAAAGACACAGGGATGGGAAACAAACACCTGAAAAAAGCAGTGAACCGTTGATTTGAGCCTTAGGAAAAAGAACGGGACCGGGGAGTCTCGAGAAGGGCAATGGGGAGATGGCGAAGGGAAATGGACCCAGGGTCTGGCAAGTCAGCGTGCGGGCCATCCCTGAAGCTCGGTAAGGACCCTACAAGAACTTGTGGTCATATCGGTGTGAGGCGGGGAGGAAAAAGAAAAAAAAGAGGGGGGAGGGGAAAATTTGCCAAAACGAACGGCATCAAAAGGAAGGACAAACAGAGACGTGGGGCAAAGAATTTAAAAAAAAGGGCACTGCTTTCGCCCAAGGGAGCGAATGGGAAATGCGTTTGAACAAGTTAAGCAGGAGACTCGTTGGTATCAGCCGGTGGGGCCATGTTAGAAAGTTGAAATCGTTCAAAAGAAGAGATGGCAGGGCCGGATTCACTACGAGGCTGGATCTAGACTAAGTACGCCGGAAGGAGGGGGACCCAAAGACTCAGTGGACTGACTCAAAAGAAAACTACTTATATGAGTGTCGTGAGGTACAAACAGGAAGGGAATAGCCTTGTTCCTGTAACGTTGCTGAAAGAGGACTTAAGGAAATCTGCTTGGCTAGCCGACCAAAGATGGCCAAGAAAAAGCACCGAACGGAATTACAGGGGTCTTGGTCAGCGGGCAATGACACAACAACCAAGGATAAGTCCGGGGGGGAAAAGGAAAGTTGGGTACCCTAAATTCGGGTTCAAAGCAGACAGAAGGTCCTTTGGCACAGGCCATTTATTAACACGAAAGTAAAGAAGCATTCAAAGTTTCCATATATAAGTTGAGGGAAGAAGGGGAAAATCAAGGGTGGGAGGTTCATAGAAGAAACACGGTTCCTTTCAAACCTAAGGTGGAGATAAACGAGGAAGGCGGTTCCAATTGACACTCCCTAAGCAGGTCGGGGGGATAGGACAAACATAAGGTCGACTGGGGCGTGTCAAGGGGAACAAGCGAGGGGGGGGGGGTAGTCACGAGTCAAGGGGACGACTACCGGGGGGCAAGGGGAATTACAGCCGAGGTTGTCGCATCAGGGAAAAAGGGAGAAAAAACAAATGGAAAGAGAGACCAAAGCGTCGACAAATGACATAAGAGAAAGGTCCAGAAATTTATGTTTAAAGACTCCCTCACTCTGAAGAGAGAAAAACAAAAAACGTTGTGTGTGTTGTAAGAAAGGGTGTAGGGATGAACCACCAAGAGGCCGATTACAATCAAAATTCCAAAAAAGGGATAAGTTACGAAACCCTTCTTCGGCTGCCCACGGGGGTTGAGGGAAGACAAAAGAGGCCCGTCCGGCGGGAAGGAAGGGTACATACTCTAAAAGCCAGATTACATCATATCATCGGAAGACCCTTCTTACACAAAAAATGGGGTGGGGGGCATTGCCTCCACCGAGAAAAAGGGTCGTTGGGAGAAAAGAGAGAGGTAAGCTACAGAAGACAGAGAAAAGCTGGAGGTTTCAGGGGGCTGGTCCACTCCCCCACCGGGTGGTTGACCCTAAGAACAAGAAATACACAGGACAGCAGAATGAGCAACGATCCGTTCCCAGGAGGGACTTACACGGGTGGGGGGAAGGGGGTAAAACGCCCGAGTCGTGGTGAGGGGGTCACTGTCGGCGTACTCACCTCGAGGAGAGAACCCGTTTGGGGGGCCTATAGTACCACCCGGAATGCGCTGTCAATATTCAGGAGTGGCAACAAAAGCTTATCAGGTTGGGTTATCATCAAGTAAACTGAGCCCATGAACAAGCGACAGAACCTCGCATGGGACCTATAATAATCAGTCACCACGACGGAAGGGCCGGGGGCGGGAGACGGATTGGTTGTCTGGACGTTCCAAAGGGGGGAAATCGTAGGGGTGGTAGACGCCACTCCAGAAAAGGTACGGCACCAAGGCTGGGGGGGTGAGAAGATACTATGGCGCAAAACTTTTGGTTTGAAACACCGAAACGTTGACCTGGCTAGGCGTCAAGTGAGTGGAAAAAGGACTGGGTGTAAATGGTCCACCCCACAACGTGAGAAAAGCACAGGGTAGAAAGGAAACATTTTTTGATTGCCAGCCTCCACTTAAACGCCAAAGAATCAATGTCCCTAGCCAACATACATTTAGAGAAAACGGGTCAAGTAAAGGTGGGTTTGTCGGGGCCAAAATGAAAGGATCCATTTGAGGTTTAGAGTGGACGCCAAAGAGGGAAAACACAAGGGTCCTATTATGACCAGTCGAGGGGGGCAAAAAAACAATAGTTCCTACTGTGTAAGGAGAAATATTTGTCCGAGGGCTTGACGCAAAAGCGATGAGGGATTCGCCGGGGAGGGGGGCGGTACGTTCCGAAAAGTGGGGGCACTTCTACTGGGCGCGAAGGGAAGTCGGGTCTTCTAAAAACAACTCAAAAAGTTAGACAAGTTCCTGAGGACAATGGAACAAAAAAGGCGGAAGGAGGAAAAAAGATACATAGACAAACAGACCACAATGACGGAGGATTAATGTAAAAGAGGGGAAATAAGAGAAGTCAAAAGCCCTTGTCGAAAATGATAATCAAAGGACCGTGAAGGACTAAAGGAGGAGTTGCCTAGGATTCATGTCCTTCATCGGGGTCCAGTTAACTTATAGACAAAACGCCATAACTATAGGACGACAGAAACAGGAAAACAGAAAAAACCTTGGGTGAAAACGAACAATAGAAGAAAATAAATGCCAAAGTCCGATAAAAAGGGTGGAAACGTAGAGCAACTCGACAAGTTACGACTTGGTGACAAAAGAAAAACCCATCAAATCAGGGGGGTAACAATTGGAGGGTATTGGCCTTGCTACAGGGGAGGGTAAGGGTTGGCAACGGGAAGGGGAGGGCGGAACATGGGACTGTACCAAATACGTGTTCACGACCCATTACAAAAGGCTCGTGACTGGAGCTAAAAAAAGGGTCCTTACTTTTTGAACAGTGCCAAAACGGTCTCCACGTAGCTCGCAAAACCATATGTCCTGGGGGAAAACACGCGGGTTAGGAAAAGGCCGTTCAAAACGACCCGATGAGTGTGCCAGGTAAATCGAAACACTCAAAGGGACCAAAATCAACATTTACCGCAAAAACCGTCCAGGGGCTGTTGTGCCGATAGAAAGAAATCGAAATGAAAGATTTTTTTCGAATTACCGGGCGGGGCCGTGGCATTGATTGCGCGGCTACAAAAAACGGAGATGGAGAGATCGACTTTCCGGTGTGACTCCAGAAAACAGAATTGCCTACACTTCCGAACAAAAGAGGTTGAAAGTTGGTAGTACTTTGCCCGAAAGGGGGAGGAAAATAGGGCGGTCTTTCCACGTACGGTGAAGAGGTTTTTCCCCAAAGGGGAAGGAATTGAACGCAAACGCGGCAATCATTTAGGTCGGTGTCCTTGCACGGAAGGGAAACGGTTCGGGGAGGCCACACGAGAGAATTGTCTGTCGGCGCTCGGTTAGAAAAGAGAGGAGGAAAAAACCCTTAACTGTTCAGTCAACAGTAAGGTGGGAACTGATGTGCGTGTACGGAGACGGGAAACTACGAATGAAAGAAGATGTCCGATACGGCGGACTACTGCAAATTAACTTGTCTGGTGCACTACCGAAGAAGAAAAGGGGACAACGCGCCAACGCACGACGAACCTTTGGCCCGTTGAATTGGGGTTCATTTTTGGCTGACCGGGGGAACCCCAACAAAATACAGTCAGCCTCTACCAGGGAAAAATACTTCACAGACGGAGGAAGGGGAAAATATGTTTATATGAGGTGGGAAGGCTAAAAGCAAAATATGGAGAGGGGAGCATGGGCTGGAAAGAAACCATTTGCAACCTCATAACTTGGGTCGAATCCTAAAAAAGCGCAGCCGGGGAGACCGGCGGAAGAAGTGGAAATCACTCCATTTTGCTAGGACCATCAGTTTTTGCCATTACTTACCGACACGCTCGACAAACGCAAATAAATTGCCATCACTGCTTTAAAATTGACCGGAAAAGTGCTTGAGAGCTTCAAAAAAACTGAACGGGTGAGGGGAAGAAAACACGCGAAAGCAAACGAAACTCAAACCCGTTGCTACACGTGGGAACAGAGTGGAAAGGAAGTTTGACTCTAAAGGGGCGTGAAAAATAGCGGTAAAAGAGCCAGCGGAATGATGGGGACCAGAGACTAAAGGTGGACCTGGCATCAATGGACCACTGAACGGGGAATGAGGCCCCGCGGGGAAGCAGCCGACGTGCGAGGAGGGGATTGGACATGGAAAGAAGGGGGGGGAATCATAAAACGAAAGACCTGAAGCGGCCCAAGAATTAACGGCAGCACAACAGGGTCCGGAGGGCCAGCATAATGAAACAAAACGCCCCATATGATCATCAACAATTTTATGGATGAAACGGAAGGAAGCGGGGTGACGATCGACCAAGCTACTCTTCGTGGAAAACGTGGACAGAAGACCGGGTGCATGAAAGAAAACGGGGATAACTGAAATAGGGGGGCCAACCTGAAGACATAACAGAAAGATCTGAAACCGCAACCACGGGTTCTCCACGGGGGGAGAGCCCAAAAGAAACGCCAGAGGGGGTGCATAGACTGGTTACAAGGCTAATGGGGGTAGACTATCTCAGTAATCAGCTTAGAACATGCTGCGGCTCATCATCCAATCCACTCTGAAAAGAAAAGGTTGGAGGATGAGGAAAGGATAAAGGCAAGAAGGATGACAACGTAAGGCAGGGGATGAAAAGAAAGGGAAAAACAGCGAGAGCTTGTTTCCAAAGGCGCCGAACAAATGAAGAAATGCCAAGAAGTAGAGGACGACCATTTCCACCTGTCAAATAATTTCAACATCGGAGGGACGAACGAACTGGGTTGAGAATCTTTGTCCTCTAGTAAATGAATCATCTCTAAAAAAAAAAAAAACAAGGGTATTAGTAAAAAAAGATATCCAGATGGAAAGGGACAACAAGCTGAAATAGAGCCGTGAGCGGACTCTAGGTGGGTTTAAAGGAAGGGTCGCTTAAGTCTACTTCCCACAGCAGAGGAAAAAAGGGGGAATGCAAGAAGGTTGTGAAGGACCGAGACAAGGCGGGGACCTAGTACCTTAGGGACTCCAATCTCCAGAAACGGAATTCCCGGTTTCGAGAAGTCAGGTGTCCTTGATTAGCTCTAGCCATGGTCTTGGAGAGCGAAAGGAGAGAGAAATAAAAGAACGAACGTCCCGTTGGAACATCTATTAAAAAGCCCTCCGGCGTCACGGCCCGGAAAAAAGGAAAAAAAATAAAAACTGATCACGGTTCGCAAGGGGGGAAGACCCAAACAGCTTGAACTCCTTGAGTAAATTCAAGGGGGGAAAGAGAAATTAAACTAGCGTTACGTGAACGGACTATCATCCCCGAGGCAAACGACAGGATTATTGATACCATAAAACATAAACTACAAATAATACTGAACAGGGGTAGCTGGGGTGCCCAAGTCACGGAGTGGATGGCCATATAAAATAGTGCCTGTGGAAAAAAAAAAAATCAAAAAAAGTATCCCTTGCCTCACAGAAGAACCCCCAAACCGGGATGGCAGATTCGAGTCCAAAGAATTTGGTCGTTCATTAATCTTCAACCTAGAGACTTGCAGAGGACGCCTGGTCCCAAAAAAAAAGTATGGTGTTTAACTAAAAAAAAAACAGCATAGCCCTCCCAAGGAGAGCACCTATGGGAAGGACAAAAGTAGAAAAAATGTCCCCAAATTGGTACATCTATTGAAAGTCCCCCTCCGTGTAGTAAAAAGGAAGGGGGGAGAGGCTAAAATTTCTCAATATCTTTAGAAAAACGAGGGGGTAGAAATGAACACCTAGAAAAACTAAATGAAAGGTCACTGATCATTTACGGTGAAAAGTGGAAGTGAACTAGAGGATGGACGGCGGGTGTCGAGGTGCAGGAAACAAAGAAGTCCTTTAATTATCAACGAGGCGGGTACGGAAAAAGACCGAGCAAGACATTCTTTTACACCACACCGGGAGGGGCTGGGTTGAAGCGGAAGGGGGACCGGGCCAAGAAGCACATGTAACAGGCCCATTCGTAAGAAAATTGTCTCTCACCATGACTCAATAAAAAGAAATTGGACATAAGAAAGCCGGACGTGTGCAAGCAGCAGGGGGTTAGAGAGTAAAATGGCGGGCGTCAATTAAAACGATGAACCTAAAGACGAAAGGCCCAGGTACGCGACCTGGTAGGCTTTTTTGCCCGGTCAAAAAAAGGAGTGCAGAAAAAAAGAAGAGTCCTAGGCACATCAAGTGAAAAAGACGGACCGATAGGGGACATCAAATAAAAATCCATACAGGATCTTCCCAACGAAAATAGGAAAAAAGAATGGGGGAAGGCCTAAAAACGCGACTGATCCGACCGCGATTATCGCATCACCGCGACGAAGCGGGGGAGGGAAACGGCTAAGGGTTATGAAGACGGGTTCCAAGCCGTCCGGAGTCAAGGGCAACCAAGCACACTGCCACCTTACGCGGAGACAACACGAAAGTACAGGGGTGCAAGTAACGTTGAAGGTTACCGGGGACTCCTCTGTTTCATGTCAACGGGGAGGAAGGGGGTCAAAGGGAAATCCGAAACGAAGATGATAGGGGCCACTGAATGCTAAATAAAAACGGACGTCGAGCGGCCAAACAACAGTGGATTGGGGTATCAGAGCGACTTAGCAAAAAAATCGGCAAAGGGGGAAAAAAAAGAAGCAAGTTCACCCTTCTATCCGATTGGCAAGAAGGTTGGGGGGAGGTAAAGGGGGCCATGATGATAGGGAGGGTGGCTCTAGTGACATGTTCATAAATCGGGTGTCCGAAAAAGAACAGGGGGACAAAAAAACAAACTAAAAAAGAAAACCAAAAACTCGGTCACGAAAGTGGTCAAAGAGACAGGCAAAGGGCCACAGGGGGACAAGACCAGTCCAGGCCCCCTTTGCGAAAATGTAATTCCCCAAGAGAAGAGGTGAAGCCAAATTGGACAGGCAAAAGGGGGGGGACAATGGGGGGGGCAAGACAAAGTAACGAAAGAAGAAAATACAAAAAAAAATCCAACCAGCCTTTTACACAAAAAAACACCCCAAGGGGGAAAAGCAACATTTAAGTGTAATGTCTCCGCGGTATCACTATGGGGGACGGTTGGGGGGTGTACTCCTCTGTAAAACACGGCAAGTGAAAAGGGAAGAAGGGGTTACAAGAAACAAATGAGTCGACGAGGCGGAGTGGTGGGCGGGGGGAGGCGGGACATCGCGGGGAAAGTTATGTATCTTTTCTAGGAATACTTAAGAGGAGAACTGCTACGACATTTTCATGTCTACCCTGGGAACTGCATCCGGCAGTGTCGCGAACTCCCGGGAAAGAGAAGGGGGAAACCCAGGGCGAATGAAACTCGATCAAGAAGACTCCAAGAAACAAAGACTTATAAAGAGAAGAGATATTATCAAAACTCCTATACAGAGGGGAAAAGGAGAACCGAGAAAAAGCCCAAAACACAGGGAAGGACTAAACGCGCGTTGCACCCGAGGCAAACAGATCCTGAGGGAAAACGCGCGTTGATACAATGCGCATGAAAAAAGAAGCGCAACATATCAAAAACCCACTGACGATGATGGTGAACGCTAAGGGGTAATCTTCCAAGTGCCAACTGAAAGGACCAAGACCACGCAAAGTGGGGGGATCTAACGTTCGATTTTAACTTTTCCTGGGCCCTTGTAATCAGGGTGAAAAGCAATGTTAATGGGGGTGCGAGGAACCAGGGGCAGGCGCCAACAAACATGGGTTTCAAGGTAACTAACCTGGATACCAGCACCAACAGAACGGACAAGGAACGGTGCTAAAGAGTTGCTACAAACAGAAGGAAAAGTATGGCCTTAAGAGGGTCTGAGGAAAACTGAATACATTATCCCGAGAAAAAAAAAAGGAGTACGTTGAAAGAGCGTCAGGCCTTGAGGCAAGAAGAACCAATTTTGACCCGAAGCATCGCCTCGGGCCCTAAAAAACCGAAATAGGGAAAAGGAAGACAAAAAACTTCGGGTCCCCCTGAAGGGGTAATCATTACCAGGAGATTTACGGGTGCGATTGTTGAACGGTAGAAAGGGGGGGGAAATGGCCGGTAGGGAAAAAAGACAACGCGTATCATTTATAAAAACCTAGTCATTCTTGACCGCACCTCAGAAAAACGTCTAACTGTGAAAAGGGGGGGGTCAGAAAAACCCAAAAAAAAACCGACAGGCAGGAACCGTTCTTCAACAGTACTACCAAAACATGGCAGGGAAGCGGACCGAAAGATTTGACTCGCCTGGACTGGAAATTGCTGGGGGAGGGACCGGGAACATGAAGGTATTTGTAAAGAACGGTGCCAAGAGAGACGGACGAACGAGGAGGACGGGCACGGTAACGATCCCATCTGCGGGGGAACAATGCTGTCGGTATTGAAACGCCTTGAATGTGGATGGGCCCCGTAGAAGGTCCACTGTCAAAGAGAGCTGAATCACAAGAAAACCTGCAGACTATCCTGGAAAAAAAAAACTGAACAAAAAGGGAAAAAAAAGTATTCGGAAAAGATTGGGTTCATCTAAACCAACGTTGGAACAAACCCGAGGGAGGACATGGAGAGGAGAAGAAGTGGACGTTGTCTGAAAGAGGGCAAAGAGGTTTCACGGGGGGAAAAATCAAGAAACATCAGATTTGGAACCAACAGGGGAGGAGTCTTCAAACAAAAGACGGTATCTTCAGGGGGGGGGGGAAAAAATTGGTTAGAGGAAAACGACAGTTTCTCGATCATTTGGCTGGAAACGTTTTGGCCGCGAAGGGGAAAACCCACGAAAAGAACCGCTGAGAAAAGGGAAAAAAGAAGAAAGAGGTCGTCGAAGCAGCAAACCAGGCTTTCTGGGGGGTGATCAGGAAAAAAGAGAATGGGGGGGAAAGGGCACAGGAGACCAAGATAGCAAAAAAAAGGCTCCATCACCGACTAAAATCGGCGGTTCAACAAAGTCAACAGCCGAACATGGGACCTATAAACCGGGTCTAAGACAGACAAAAACCAAAAAAATGGAGATACGGCCCGTGAAAATAATAAAAATGCACAACCAACAGACAGTCATGAAACCTTCACTTTTACAAGTCATGAGAAAGGGAAAAAAAAAGGAGGAAAGCGAAGGGGGAAGGAAGGGAAAAAAAACGAAAAAGACCCTTTCGTCTGTTCTCTTCTGGACGGGCTCGACACATCCACTGTGCCGAGTCTGGGGAGACATAAGGAAAGGAAAGAAGGGAAAAGGAGCGCTAAAAAGGGGCCAGAAGGGTCCCCTGGAGCAGCCCCGTCCTAAGGAAAATCACCTCAATGCGGGCGATTTGAAACCAGTGTTGAAGGAAGAATCGAAGGGGGATACGGGGAGGGAATCACCGCTCATCTTCTGGTGATAGGGAACTGCCACCGGCCAAGGCGACTCAAAAAACGACAAAGCCGTCAAAGAATGAAAAACGAAATGAAGAAAGCATCACTAGTTATACAGAGGGTCAAGGGGAAGAGGAGAAAGTAAGCCGAAAAAGGGGACATCTAACCTTTCAAATTTCGTGGTCTATATGGCAGCCCCTCCGGGAAATGAGAGAAGTAATAAGAAAGCAAAGAAGAATAATTCATCTGAATTGATTGGCAAATTCCCCGATGCCATAAAAAGCAGTTATTCCGCCCGGATGTATTGAGACAACGAACCTTGGAAGAGGAACTAGAACCGTTTAAAGCCAAGACCACTAAAAGATAAAAACTAGAGAAACAGGAAGAAAAAAAGGAAAAGCAACAAAAGTCAAATTCAGTTAAGTAACGACCCCGGAATAAGCGGGACTAAGTTCCTATGGGATACTACTCAGCGAAACAAACACCAACGTAGGAGATCAAAAATCGCCACAAGTCGAAAACAAAAAACTAAACCCAATCCACCATCCGTATACGAGTTGACAAGGGGAAGGGGAAAGAGACGCGTGGGGAAAAAAAAGAAGGGAGAAAAAAGGGCATAACCATTGTTTGGGTGCGCGCAAACGGAAGGGGGCCATTGACAGGCAACGTAAGCAGAGGGGAGCAGAGGGAGATGAAAGAAAAGCAAAACAGCCATCCTCCCTTTTCAAGGCGTTTTCTGCTGGCTTAAGTCGCATGTAAACGGAACTGAGATCTGCCGAGACAGGGTGGAAAGTTGGAGAGGAACCAAAATCTCCCTGTGTACTTGGGAAGCCCGCGAAACACCTACCTCCACTAGGTGGAGGATTCAGGGGTTCAGGGCCATGCATTATGATAACAACGTACCGCCGCGGGGGGAGGGAACCGGTAAAAAAAAACAATGTCAGCGAGGAAAATCAGGGCACCGTGATCTAAAAGCGAAGGCGGAAGGGAATGAGGAGAAACCTCAAAAAATTGGCAAAAAGGAAGAAAAATCCGACAATGAATGATTTTTCGCGAAACTGCCTTTATCTGCCATCTGAGGAATCAGAAAATGAAGGAAGGAATTGCCCTCGGCCTTTGTCTCATCAAATCAAAAACTGCCCCAGAGACATGTTCCGACGTACAAAAAAGTAGAAACCGGGGGGAACACGACGAAGGTTAAAGGCGTCCAAAAACCGTCGAAATCTTTATTAGGAAAGAAGGATAAAAACAGCAAGGTCGAAGGAAATGAGGGGGCAAAAACCGATAAGTTGAAATGAGAGCTATGAACTTCAGTTAGTCCAATCCAGAGGTAGAGAAAAAGGAGAGGGGGGAAAAGCGTTGGGAGAATGAAAAAAGAACAAAGCGGTCGCCAGCAAGTAACATTGGCCAAAGCAGAAAGAGCTGGCCAAGATTTCAAAGGAAAACAAAAAGGAAAGGTTCGTTAAAAAAAGGGGGCGTAAGCAACCGGCGGAACACTCGCTGCCAGACCCCTGCGAACCCTAGTGGGGGACAACGAACGAGACCAAGGTCATTGGAAGCAAGACCGTAGAGCCTTAGGGTACCCCCGAACTTAGAACAATAAGTTACGACCCTAGCCTGTATGAAGATAATCATGACATGGGTTCTGTATTTGTCTGGCGTACAAAAGTAAAAACCAGGTCAGAAGCTAAAGAAAAAAAGGGATGGAGCTGGAACCGGGCAAAAAAAGGCACGTTCTGAAAAAGGTCATCCTTTATCCTGAAGAGTCCCGCGATCGCGCAGGGGTTTAAGAGCAGAAAGAGAAGGGGGATGGAAAAAAGAAGATATCTGTCCTCTCCGCCCTGAAAATCGCCTCACATCGACGGGGGAAAAACAATTTCCCTCCCAGAAACTTGGGGAAGGGGGGGGGAGGGTCCCGACTTCAAAAAATGCCGACCATCATTTTGAACGGGACACCAGGCAGGGGAGAAGGGTCAAAACAAGCCATGAAAAGGCGGAGCGTCCCATCACCATGCCCCCGACAGCATCCTCGGGGGAGAAAAGATCGTCCAGGGGGCCAAACGAAATGCGTGGGCTTAGTTTCCTGTGCATTGGTCAAAACTGGGGAAATGCAAAAAAGGGAGATAGGGGCCTGGATAACGAGGTCTAAACTCCTTCAGCTTTGAACCTATCAGTGTGTAGCATGGCAGGACAAAATCGAAAAACCGGAAATATAAGGAAAAAGGCAGGGAAGTAAAAGAAAGAAAAAAGCCTTCGGCATCCCTGTCTAGATAAATGGAAGGTCAGACCAGAATGGCCATCACGGGTGGTCAAAAAATGAAAAGGGTGAAAAAAAACGTTCCAAGAACGAGTTGGCGAAAAGGGGGTGCTGACACGGGTGAAAGACCCAAAAAGGCGTCCGCCGTGGGAGGGAACGTCAAGTCAAAAAATGGGAGGGAAACAAAGGTCCAAAGTTGAAAAAAAAAAGGGGGAAACCAATCAAAACCGGGAATCCCCTGCCCGATCCTGCCATTGGGTAAAAGCAAGGAAAAGGGGAAGAGGCGCAATGGGGTGATCCCAAGGGGCATGTTGAAGGGAGGAATCCCGAAACGTCCGTAATTTGGAAACCTTCTAAGGCAATAAAAAGGTGAAGAGAAACGGGGGAAGAAGATGGGGGGAATAGGCGGAATCCACACGCGTCTATCAGGCTCTTTGCACTAATGAATTAATGAAAAATGCACGGAGGACGAAAAGAAAGAAAAGTCAGTTTGTTTGTTTTTTTTTAGTTGGGGTAATATTTGAGTTTTTTTGTCGTGTTTTGTAGTTGTTTCTGTTATATGTGGTGTATTTTTTCGAGGTTGGGTTTCGGTGTTGTTTTCCGTGTTTTTGTAGTTAGTTTGACGGGTTGTGTTTTGTAACTATAAAGGTTGGTCAGGGGTAACTGTGTAAATGTTTTTAGGTGTTGTGCAGAAGTTTAGATTTGGGAGGATTTGTTCATCCCGTATGACAACAACAGACAGTATTCTGCAAAACAGGTTCTTTCGGGCACATTTCGACCAGTATCTTCGCTGCAGCATAAGAAATCTACCACAAGGAGGGGGGGGAAAATAATAAGAGAGCGGGGACTAAGGACAGAGAAATGACCACATCCAATCTTACACACCTGCGGAGGGCAGGAGTCGTTTTTGGGAAGATAATACTACCCCGGAGTCCGATCCCATTTACCAGGGAGAGTTCAGAAAAAAAAAAAACGAAGACACGCAAAGTAAGGCGCCCCGATATGAAAGACAGCGGACAAAACCCCCCCCAAGGTCAAATATTGTGAACAGGATAAGGTGTCAACTAGGGGAAAAGGTAAGAATGGACGAACCTCACCCCCAAATATTATCAAACTTTTAGCTATTACCTTTCAGGTTTGACTGGGAGACTTGAAGGGAAGAAGGGACCGAAGAAAAGGCGTCGGACCGGGGCGGCTAACCATATTTGCACTGTGGCCTTCACCTGGAGTTCCTACATTCGAATAGTGGGAAAATAGGAGAAAAGAGCCGGAAGGGGGTGAAAGGCCACAAGGGGGCAGGAGAATAATCTCTACCCCAAATTGGGAACTCTTGGGGTCCAAGCTCCGTCGAAGACCGGCTTATTAGTGCAGGAAATCGCCAGGTACCCTGAAATGTGAAGGAACAGGAACGCAACAAAGGTCAAAGACGGCGGGACCCTCCAAAAAAAAGTATACGAAACAGAGGGTTGGAAAGGGGGAAGTTTGGTTTACAAACTGGACTCCCAGTGGGATTCGCTACCAGAAACACGGGATAGTGGAGGAAGAAGGCCGCCGGGCGGGGGGGAAACGCTCAAAATCAAGAAAAGAAAGGGAATTGGAATCCGTCCGGAAACAGGAAAAGAAAGAAAGAAAAAAGTGGTCCCCTGTACCCCTTAACACTTTAGTTAAAAACAGGGAAAAAACTATGAAAGATCACAGTCACCAGGAATGTCGGTGAGGCTGGCATCATTAACAGGGGGCGGGGGGGGGGAAAACAAACACCAAGGCCGCACACCCCAAGAAGAGTTGGCCGGTGCGAGGCATACTGAAGGGATACAAGACGGGGTAACCAGCGGGAAGTTCCCACTCGATTGGCAGTGGGGCAAGAAAGGCAGCGCCGGGTGCTCGATGAGCAAAATGCTGTCCTCGAAGACATTCCAGGGAACTGGGAGGAAGCAGAGAAAGAGGGCTTTACAGCTAGAAAGAAAAAAAAAAAAACAACAACTAGGGCACACTTACGCATAAAAACTCAAAGAATGGGCAAGGGGGTTGCGAAAGGGTGGTTACGGGCGCCAACCACGCCCAATTACAAAAGGGAAGAAGTCGGGAAGAAGAAGGGCGCTGATCTGACTTTGTTCGAAAAAGCCCAGACTACCCCCGCCGGTCCGGCATCGGGTGCTGAAAAGGACAATTGGGCCAAAGGAACGGTAAAAACTAACCGAGTCAGAAAGACGCGCGACTTCCGCGTTAGGCGAAGAGGAGGGGGAAATAAGCCGGTATGAACAGACTGTTTTAACAACCACACCTGGGGGGTACGCCAACTACTCACTCCATAAACGAAGGGGGGGGGCAAAGAAAACCGAGCATCTGGAAAAAAAGCAATGTCAACACACTACCATCACTTAGAGGGGAAGCGCAACGTTTGACCTAGGGAAACATCTAGCCACCACCGAGAATCGCCAAAAAAAAAAAAAAAAAACAGGGGACGCGTGGGTCCAAACCACAAGTTCCCGAGGGACAAAGCATACTGGGGGGCGGAAATGACCGCTGGTCGGGTCAGCCAATCCCGTACCCGTGTTGGATAGAAATTTCAGGGGGAAGT
>Ga0179593_1508206_pt1 | contig 16918 bp, 20 predicted proteins | sample CZODoug2_1_08_16_FD_185931 | JGI IMG/M metagenome (GOLD analysis project Ga0179593, IMG submission 185931) | Vadose zone soil fungal communities from Angelo Coast Range Reserve, California, USA - CZODoug2_1_08_16fungal (PacBio error correction) | ecosystem: Environmental > Terrestrial > Soil >...
GAGTCGATTTCTATTATCACGAACCTCGAATTCACTCTCGACGGATCGCGGGGGGGGCGAGTGGAGATGGAACCAGGCGTGTAAATCGGGGTGCCGTCGGAGGGCACAGTGTCGATCCCCAAGACAAACCAGAGAGGGTGAGGGGTGGAAGAAGAAAGAGGAAATGTTGAGAGGCAACAAGGGAATGGAGTAACTAAAACATCTCCAAAACTAGGTCCAAGTGCCGAGGCGCGATCGGCGGACGAAGGGAAAAAAAAAGGGAGACCTCTCCTGCATTTAAATCAAACCGATTAGGGTCGGGAGCGGAGTCCAGCAGCTGGGAACATAAGTCGAGGAAGGAAGGCGAAAGCGGGGGGGGAAAGACATTAAAGTATTTACAAATTAACATGACCGCACCGCGAAAAAGGTTTTCTTCATCTGCTCATGTGTTGGCTCAAACGAGCGGGGGAGAAAGAGGGTACCCAGCATGCTAATTATGGCGCAGCAAGGGGACGGACAAGAAACTGGTGCTTACGATAACCCTTGTTCAATCCACAACGAAAAGCTCTTGCGGACTAAACCACGGCGGGGATTACTCACGAAACCTGCAAGTGAGACGGATAGACAAGGACGGGGATCTCTCAGACCAGAGGCCGAAGCAAGAGCCGACTGACAGAGTGAACGATAAGAGAGACAGCGTCAGGTGTGGTTTGCGGCGGGGGGTGGTTGACACTTCCATTCGACCGCTAAAACCCAGGTCGCTGCAAAAAAAGGGGAGGAGAGCACCACAAAAGAGGAAGGGGGGCCAGGGAGAATCCGGACGACTGGATGATAGAAAGCTTCATCAGCGGGGTCTCTCTTTATGAAGGTCGGAAGGAAAAAAATAGCCGAGCGGCCGGGGATTGAGAAGCCCCTTGGCGAAGGGCATCAAGCGCAAGTTGATTCGGGCGAAAGGAAAGTGTTGCAACAGGAGGAAAAAGGGGAACATAGGGGGGAAGAGGCCGAACGCGCGATTATCACCGGCTAGAAAAATTAGGCTAGTTCGCTGCGAAAGAGAGGAGAATAATGAACGGGACAAGAGGAAAGGGTCATGCAGGGGGATCACGTAGAACCGAAAAGCAGAATCTCTCGACAGAAATATTCTACCTCGGTTGCGGGAAAAAATGGATAATATCCAAGAGGGAGGGAAAGAACGGGCAAACCACCTACGATACTTCTCATACCTTGGTGAATGAGAGGGTTCCTCCAAGCGTCGGATGCAACAAAGGGCCAGGGGGGGGGGGAGGGCGCGGAAAGCCGCCGCAGGAACGGCATCTTCACTTGGGCTACTGGGAGGACGTTACATGAACGAGGGAAAGGCAAAAAAAAAGGAGCAGTCTACACGAAGGTTTTTTTAAGGCGTCGAGGGGATTTTGGGGGGTCCTCAGTTTTACTGTGGCTTACTAAGAAGCCTATTAGTGAGGGGATTAATCGCAATGGCATACGATAAGCCAAAGGGAGGAGAAGAGAGGGCAGCGCCGCACCGCTCGCTATGGGAACCTCCGGAGGCTGGAGCAGAAGGGGAGGGGGGGCAACGGGATGCGGCGAATGACGCACTTGTATTCATTACGCTTTTATCTTCAGTCGGGGAACCAGGGCCGCCCTACAATCGCGAGGAGAGAGAAAAAAGGAAAGGGCAAGGAGCCGGCCGATGTATCAACGCACTAGAAGTTTTGGTGGAAAAAAAAGGGGTGGCACTCCTTGAAATGGAAGGGGTTGTGCTTCTCGCATGCCTACAGTCACGAACGCCCGTCTCGCTGACGAGACTCTCAAGCCGGAATGTCCGGCCTGTAAGATTAGTCCGGTCCGTCTTTTTGGAAGGGCGAATTGGGTCCGCGGAGTAAAAACTTATCGGGGGCTCCTAGCACTAGACTGCCCGAATCGATGGAGTGAGTAGAAAGGGAGAGGGGGGACGATTTATATTTCAAATGATGGACCTCTTTACTTTAATTCCGGGTCGGGCCCGGAACGACAAAAAAGGAAGTGTTGGGGGCGAAGCGCCCCGGGGTAGCGGGTTGGTGCGAGAAAAGTTGGGGACATTATCGAAACATAAGGGGGATGGGGATCAGTCTCACTGGAATAAGAAGGAAAACGATCCGCAAGGACGGGATTTCTGTTTCTTAGTGATACTTACCCTCAAGCATGTGGGGAATGACAAGAGTCTATAACATTGATTAAAACGTATATGGTTAATCGTATACCCACAGAATGGAGGGGTAATAGGGCCATCACTACGCCAGAGGGTTTGGGTGGCCCTTCTACTTAAGGTAGACTCTTTTAAAGGCCTTCGTCATTCAAAATTTCGCGATTGTAAAAGACCATCGCGTAGAGATGGTCCCATGGGAAACAAAATGGCCACAAGGGTCGTCATCAATTAATGAGTCTGTAAAAGAAAGAAGGATGGAACGACAGCGGAACAGCCGTTGACTAAACCGAGCCAGACACGCCGGGGTCGGCACGCATAAGGGGGAGTAGAAGGGCTACGGAAAGGATCGGGTGGGCGCAGGATCACCTCTAACATCCGCACAAAGGCCGACGCATGCTAGGGGAGAAGGAAAGGGCGTGATGTTGACTTCAGCAGGTGCTCGCGACCAGACCTTCATACCGACAATCAGGGGACGATTGTTTGAAGAGGGAAGGAGGGGGACTGCAGGTGGAAGAGTCGGAGCGTCAGATTGTCTGGCTTCATGCTATACGCGACTCGCAGGGCGTCAGAAAGGGTGGCGAAAAAAAAGGAAGCGCATTAGAAAGAGGTCCGCCGAGAGAAGTGACTTAGCCCCGCCTGGTACCAACTTCTCCCATCTTTGCGGTCTCAAAGTCCCGCGAGATATGCTACGGGGGGGAGGCAGAGGACAAGCTAAAGTCTCTTGCAATAGGGAATAAGTCATAGCTCCGGGTAAGTCATCTCCTCTCAAAAGAAAAACTGAGAAGGCAAGTTAATAAACCCATAGATTCGGACTACGGAGGAAGGGTGGCCTTTCAGTCGAGTTTATTCGTACCTCACCCCTCACTTGGGGTTGGTGGTGTGGACTTATCTGGCTTAAAAATCTGAGAAAAAGGCTTTGGAAGAAAACACGACGGTCTGTGTTCATCATTGGCTGCCACGCCGAGACCGGCGGTCCCGAGACCCGATCATACTGGGTATTAGCCGAAATAAAAAAAAAAAATTTCGGATTCTTGTTGGTGGGTGAAACGAGTTGCTGAATCCTGGGGGGGTGGTAGCGATCGAAAGGGGAAATTCACCACGAATTTCCGGCAATCGGGTATATATTGTCCGGGGGGGTGGAATGGACCCTAAAAAAAGGTGAGCGGGGGAGGGTTAAGTCGGTATCGCGAGGGGTAGTCTCTCTAACATCCATCACATTCGGGAGGCAGTGGTGATGCATAGGGAGAAGGGCGCAGCTTGAAAACTTCAACGATGGCGGCAGCAATGTTCTTCCTTCTAACCCTTCATACAGGAGAGTGAAATTAAGGATCAGGGGAGGGGGGGAAGGGGGGGGGGGGGCAAGGTTCGTCGTCTGAGCAGCGGTCGCGATGGCTACGCTGAGAATCCTATAAAAGCCGATAGGTATTACTAGATGGGAAGGAAGACGACCATTCTTTGACGGCGGGCTAATGACGTCCTGTGGTTGTCCCTTACTGCATAAGAGCGATGCGCATAGCTGGGGTGGGGGGAAAGGTATGCATGTCGTGGGTCCAGGACCATCTCGCCGCCTGTCCACCACACCCCCATGGGCCCATGCAGGGAGAAATGCTTCTGATGGAGGATTCGAGGGTTCTGACGTACGACTTGGGGATTTGGACGAGGGTTCCTTAGGTAATCAGATACCCGTTCATCGTGAAGTGGGGCATCGCGGGGCGCTTCATAGGCTGCGGCGGGGGGTAAAGGAGGAAAGGACTGACGCTAAGGGGTCCAGTGACGGCAGTACTCGGACGACTTTACTGTCGTCAGAAGGGGAGAAGCGACTATCCTGACCTGCCGGCTAAGTCTATGAGGGTGGCAAACAGAATGAAAGAGGAAGAGACACGGGGGTGCTCTTATGAAGGGAGGGTAAGTGGAAAAAATAATATATGGGGTACATTTATTCGCTCGATGAAGCTCGCTGCGCCCGGGGGCGACGAGGGAACAAACTCACTGGAAGGATCGAGCGAAGGACACAGACTTCGCTTGCATAACACTTCATTTATATTCGTAGAAATTTTGAACATCTGTCGACTACGTATGCAGAGAGAGGACGTCTGGGCCTTTCTGATTCTATACTCTGACTCGAGACTTTTTTATGGCTTACTAACCTTGCGTGTAAAAACCAGAGACAATAGGGGAGGGAAACACGGTATTCATACGAAGAAGCAAGTAAAAAAGGAATCAAGATCCAGTCCACAGCATGGTTTAAGTGATCATCTAATCTCCTTTCCGGTCTACAGTGGTTCTATATTTATTCGGAGGGGGCGGCAGAGAAAGGAGATGCATCTGGCGTGAACACACAACGAAGGGGGAAAAAGGGGGGAAAAGAAGAGGGGAAAGTCGATAGCTGATGAAACGCCAAGACACAAAAGCGAAGATGACTCGATCGATCCATTTCTTCTGCGAGGTAGAGCACTCCATAACAGTTGATCGTGCCGGGTCGGGAGGAGGAGGGCTGAGGGACCCGCTAAACCGGGATTGTTCAGCGGTGGGACACAGAGACAACTTTACCATTTGAGCAATGTCCCATGTCATTGCTAAGTATAGCGCCTAAGGGAAGAAAAGGAACCGTGCGAGGCGCGAAAATGCTGGAGGTGCTAGCTGCAAAGGGTCGCGCGGCTTTTCAAGTGTCCGAGGGGAACCGAGAGAAGATGGTGGCAGGCATATCCTGGAGTCATCAGGCGGGGTTGAAAGGCAAAAAAACTCTGCAGGGAGACTACCGGCGTCAGGGGGGAATCTAGCATAAGGAAGGAGAGAGAACTGCCAAAGGATCGGCGGAGGGGAACTTTAGGCTAGCAGGTGGGCGATCATCTGAAAGCTGTTGACTTCGAGGAGATTCAAGCGGGGAGAGTAAAGGAAAGTTATGAGAAAGATCAGGGCAGTGACAGGGCTGACTGGTCATTAATGATGCGAGAAAAGAAAAAAGGGAGATTGCATAGAACGTGCTGGCCGACGTAAAACGCCTAAACTCAGTCGGGGCCGAATTACGTGCGCTGTCTGAACTTAGTTGGGGGTAAAGAGGAAAGGGAGACGGTTGATACATGGACCTAAAGCCTGATCTCGCACCAACGAGACCAAAAAAGAGAAAGGAAAAAGGTTCAGAGGGGCCTCGGTCAACGAGGAAAGGGTGGGTTGGGTTTGGGTTCATGAACTGGATGTCGGGGTGTGCAGGCAGGAGAAACGTGCATTTGCCGAGATGCCAGGACAAGGCCGGCAGAGAAGGCTCCGCAGCGGCTTAAAAAAAAGGGCAAAACATAAACAACTCGGACGTAAGGGGTAACCTGCTCGAAGTACTGGGTTATTCTCGAGTGCTAGCGAGGAAGAAGACGGGGAGGAGGTAGACTCTTTTAGGCAGCCGCTCGAGGTCAAGGTCCCTGTGGTGCGTGCGAAAAAAAAAATTTTAGGGTCAAGTAGCTAAGGGAAAGGAGGGCCGAGCGGAGAGTGACGGGCGCCTGCTAATTAGGGGAGCTGTAATATGAAGAAAGTCCAGTTATGCACTAAAAAATGAAAAAATGGGCGGAGTTCGTAATAGAATAAATCGCGGGTCTACATAATAAGACGACAGGAAAAGTAAGGAAGGAATTTCGAGTCTGATGCAAAAACGCTTTAAGACTTCTGCGATGCGAAGGCTTGCGACTTTCTTTCTTGTCGTTTGGGTCTAGGCCAGCAAGAGGAGAAGAAGGGGGGGAAAAAGCAAAACACCCCGGGGAAAAGAAAAGTCTCTTAGCTCGGTGGTGCAGTAGGTTCAGGCGTATGCGTCGTCGGTGTGATTAAAGAAGAAAACCAGTCCGGAAGTTTGGGACTGGGTAGGGGAGCAGGAGAGCGCCTAGCTTTCTACGGGCAGGGGGTGAGTTAGTAATGAAAAGTGGCTCAGAAAGGGAATTCAAGGTTCGGCTAGGGAGGGAGGAGAACTGTGGTTATTCCATGGGGCAGGCCCTCTGGATGTTTGGTGGGGAAGTCACTTTACGGATGCGTGGGATGCTTAGCCGCTCTAATTATGCACTAAAATGTATTAAAGCATGAGGTAATAGGATAAAACTTCAAAAGAGGTGCTGCAGAGGGAGGTCGCTGCGGGAAAACAAACTACCTTATTTTGCACTGCCGCGGTGACTAGAGTCGGGCAAAAGGAGTGGGATGCGGACCCCATGAAGCAAGGGTAAAAAAAAATCGATGGCAGGACGCGTGGGGAAAGTCATCGAGGGCTCCTCCTCAACCAGTATCGAGGTAGGAGGGAAAAAAAAGGCCAAGAAGAAGAAAGACGATTGCAGCGCACAGGAAGGGTCCTGTAAGGGTGGGTGGTGCGCGGTCCCGGGGTATGTAAATATCTTTTCGAGCTAGCGAAGGGAGGGAAAAGTCGAGGATCTTGAAAATGGTTCTTATGTGGGCGTGCTTGATTTATTTTACGACGGGGGGGCTTTGGGGGGGGATGAAAGTTTTGGGAATCCGCGGAATAAGCGTCTCGATGCCTTAAGGGATCTAAAAACTAGCCTCGGGACAATGTAGGGGGAGGAAAAACCCAGGAGGTGAGGACAGCTAGGGAATTCTTTCTAAGGGTTACCTAGAAGTTTCGGGTCAAGGACAGGAGAGAACAGAAGAGGAGTGCTTGCGAAGAAGGGGATGTCGCGATGGGGTTTTCAGAACATTCTTGGCTGGAGAAGGGGGGGGAGGGGTTGAGACTAGGAACTAGGTGGACATGGAAGAAGGTCTTCGCTGAGCTAAAGTTCCGTGTTCTGAGGTTAGGCCGAGGAAAGGAAAGAGTTCATGTGGTAGCAGAGGCCTCATAAGGTACAGCACATACAACGAAGGAGGAAAAAAAGAGGATATTGGAGTCTCTTCATCATCTGAGAGTCAGATGCTCACACGAAAAAACAGAGGAAATTACTCCTGCAGGGAGGCGTCGGGGACCGTCGGCGAAATGTGACAGATTCCTAACAGCACGTATGCAGAGAGAGTCGATGGAAAAATGCAACGTACCAGATTTCAGTTGAACTAAAAGAAAATCGATCATCGCTTGAATTCGTTTTCATCTTATTCGTGTCTGGGTCGGGCTGAAAGGGAAAAAAAAAAAAAAGAATTTAAATCAGAACAGTAGAGGGAACAATTCTCCTTGGCAATGGAGTCGGCTATCCTTAACTCTCCTTTTGCTGTTCAAATCGCAGGGTGAGAAGTTCTTAGATGCCCTATCCTGTGTAGTCTTCGATTACGCATAAACCGTGTAAAAAGAATAGTCATCTTCCAAAAGGCGAGGGGGCTAGAGTAAGAGAAGGGGTGTCTGTGGGAAAATCGTAATCTTCATCTTCGCAGAGCACTTCACCACGGACCGAGAAAAAAAAAAAGGTGGGCGGGGGATCGAGTGCGTTGGTGAAAAGATAGGGGGCAGGGCGGTGGCTGCAGCGAGCGGGCGCTATTATTTTGGTGCTAATCAGGAGAAAGGAGTCTAAAGTAATAGGAAAGAAGGCAGCAACTATTCTCTGATACTCGGCGCGACGCATCTCGTCAACGTGGCCCCGCCGTGATCAAGGTAGTCATTGCGAGGTTCCAGGTTCCGAGCGGAGGGAAAATTCAAGGGGACTCTTGGGGGGCTCGATGGGAAAGCAGGCGGATCAAATTGTCCAAGTTAGGAACGTGTCTCTATTTAAGCCTCTCAAGATTCAACACGCCTCAGGCAGCTCGGCGGGAAAGGAGGCAATGGAAACACACATCTCCAGTCCTGAGCCTGTTGAAGGTTAACCGTCTATTAGATGGCTACCGCTGTTAGGCTCGAGAGGACTTTGCGCGCATAAATAAAAACAAAAACGCTTCCTTTTAGGGGGGTGATCATGTAAGGACTAGCGAAGAAGCGCGAGGACCGCAGCGACTAAGAGGATGGGAAAACGATGTCGTTCTTTTAAATTCTGTTGATCTCAATTGGTCTAAGAATAAAAGAAAATTAAGCGGGGCGGCCTACCGCCTGGGTCGCGACAAGGGCTGCGGCGAGGTTGCTCCGCGCAAAAACATTGATAAGCCGCGGGGACGGCAGGGTCTGCAAAAGGAAGGGAACGGGAGAAAAAAAAGAAGCCGGGAGCAACTTCGGAGGACAGTGTTGATATCTTTTCAGCAGTCAAAGGCATCAGCTAAGGAGAAAACGGGAGGAAGGAAAGGCGGAACTTCGTAAAGGCAGCAGTACTGCACGATTCACAGGCTAGATAGATGGGTACGGGCGAGTATTTCAGGGGGGGGGGGGGGGGGACCGGCTAAAGAACAGGGGGGAGGAGAGGAGGCACCGCGGAAGTCACCCTCGATCTCTTCACTGCTCTGAGTTCCTCGTGGGGAAAATGCGAGGGACGGAAAGGGGGGTGGCAAAGGGGGAAGGCGGGCAGAAGGAAAAGTTCTAAGAGGGAAGCGGCCTGGGGGCTCGACAGGGAGTTCACTGACTGACTCGACCATCTCGGGGCAAACACCCGGCATGGGCAGGGGAACTGGTCTTTTGAGAGTACTGAGGGGGGGACAGTTCTTCGCGGTGCATGGCACGGGAGAGTTAGGCGGAATGGGAGTGGGGGCATAAAACTGATCGCGTGCTGGCGTCGGGGTGAAGTACTCCCCGAGTCGCAGGAGATTGCGGTGGGGCGGGAAAACGGTGAGAGAAGGAAACGCGAAGTGGCATTGTAGTAATAAAGGGCTACTTGGGGTAAGAAGAGGTTTTCTCGTCGGAATTGCTGGAACGAAGTGTCGTCATCTGATAAAAACAACAGCTCTGATAACGCACGGGAGACCACCCTTAAGACCCACCCCAAACCTAGAAATAAGCGCAGGGTGCAAAGATCAACACAAAAAAAAAAAAAAAAAAAAACAAACAACACACAACCCAACAAACAACGAAAAAAAAAAGCCAAAAACAAAAAACAAACGAACAAAAAACAAAATTCAGTTTGTCCTTGGTTAGGGGGACTGAACTATGCCTGTCTGAAGAATGGTGTTCTCTGGCGAGTGTTCAGGCGGGGTTTTTCTCTTACTACCTGTATTATCTAGCTCCTTGCCATACTCAAGGCGTCGGTGGCTCTGGAATGGAGAAGGTCTTCTGGGCCTATCTTTCGGGGAAGCTGAAGGGGGGGCCGGGGGGGGGGGAACCTATTCAATCGCTTCGGGTCGTGACTCTAGGACACAAAAAACTATTTTTAGTACCGCGAAAGCCCTGGGGTTGTGACTTGGCTAATATAGGGAATAGGTAGACACACCACGGTCGGCCCACGCTTGTAAGGGGTCTATTCATTCGCCAACACGAATCTGGGACACAAAAATACCAGCGGCAAAGCAAAAAGACGAAGGAGATCAGTGGTCGAGAGGGGAATTCGAGGGGGGGGTTCAATTCATAATCGAAGAGCGGGGACTGGGGTTCCTTCTTCGCGGGTGCAAACACCTTAGAGGAAAGTATATAGAAAGGGGAGATAAAGGATGGAAACGCTCGAAAAAGCGATTCACTCTCGTAAAGAAGGAGTCTTCAGCACTTTCGCGGGAGGAAAAATGCTGTTTCCTTATTATTGTCAAAGCGAGGCTCGTCATGGTGGGGTGCCGATTAACAAACGAAGGAGTGGGGAAACGGGGGAGGGTGTACTTCGACAGAAGGAACATTTTAGCTTCTACCAGGAGGGGGTATTCCGAGGCGAATCTTCTTCCGGAAGCCGTGTGAGTGCTCGGAGAAAGACTGGGAAAAAGGGGGGGGATAGCCGACTCCGATCCAGGGTAATAAAAGAGCTGGTGGGGGCAAGGAGGGAATAATAAAGTCTGGCTTGCGCTACTGCAAACAATTGTTCTAGCCGATGCGGCATCGAAAGGGGAGTTAAGGTCAACTACTTCTAGTGAGGTGCGGGGGAAGGGGAGCCCATGTTCGAGACCATTGCTTGGTTCCAACAGAGGAGGAGGAAAGGGAATGGGGAATGGATCCGAGGGGCAAAGAAAAACATTTAGGGGGAACTTAAAAGGCAAGTCGCGTTATGCTACTAAGAATATTTCTCTGACGAGACCGTCTTTTTAATTAGGAAAACGCGACTCAGTGAACGGGGGGCCAGCGCGGCGGGGCCTTAAGGAGCAAGCACTGATACGGGGGGAAACTCTCTAGGGAGAACATGCTCGACAAACGGCGCCTAGCAGAAAGCGACGGACGGGGGCGTCATCTTATCAGAGATCCGGGAAGGGGGTGGTGGCGGGGACAAGGTTTTGCGCGGGAATAAAAGGGGCGAATGCGGCATGAAACCCTATAGAACTCGATTATGGAGTCACACAAAACAATAACCCGGTACAGTCATTTGTGAAAAAGGCGCGCTAGGTCCTTGGGGGGGGGGGGGGGAAAAGAGTTGACATTACATCTCTGGGGGTGAAGAATATTGGGCAGCAGGATTTCATGCCGGCAGTCTGGAGGACGAGTCTGCCTGGAGGGCTAAGAGGTACGCGTATTTCATATAGCTTGCATTTTATGCGGGCCATAGGTGACAAGCAGGGCAAGCCGTCTGGGGAGATCGGGTGGGGAAAAAAAAGATTTTCTCTGAACTGAAGCAAGAGATCACCAAGGCTCCTCTGAAGTGTGAGTAGCAGAGCCCAAAAAAAACTCATAAAGGAAGGAACGGTTACCAACGGCCAGTATAGGCAGGGGGGGGGGGGGCTTGCTCTACGAAGACGACCATTCCTATATTTAGACCGTCGTTCTTGTCCAGGTCTTCGATAGAAGGGGGAGGGCGACCTGTAAAAAATGCCGGTTTTACCGATATCGTGGCGGAAGAAAATCAAGATTCAATGTGGTGGCTGCCGGGGGCCTCGCCGCGGATCGGCGTGTCTCCAGGAAGGGGGGGGGGCTGAACTCCAGCTCGCCGAGCATTTTCAAAGAAAACCACCGTGCTGGGAGTCAGGGGGGGCATTTATCCTTTCGAAACCTTGGCTTCGGCGGGAGGTGGGGGGTTAGGGTGGTATGCATGCTACAGGGTGTGGGGGGATGGGTGGCGTGGGGCGCTTCTTACTGTAACGTCGCTGACCTTTTACACTGACTGTGATCAAGAGAAAGCAAAAAAAACTTCGGGGGGACAGAGGGGACCGGGGCGGCAGCAAGAGCCCTCTAATCGGTCTATTGGTAACCGGGGGGGGGGGGGACTGGCCCGACGGGGGGAGTGCTAGGGGGAGAGCGATATAATGCTTCTTGCTCAGTGCTACGGAAGATGCAAAAGTTGAGAGGCGTGCAGCGGCTAAACTGCGTCCATCAAAGCAAATGTAGCGCCGACGTGAGCCACAAAATTCTTGCTTATCAATCGTCCAGACACAAAAACTAAATGAGAAAAAACAAAAAAAAAGATGTGGTGGGCGGTCCTGGGTACTGTTCAGGTGTCGGCGGCAGGCGGCGACTAAATAAGGGAGGAAACTGAATCGGCAACCTCAGCAAGGGGGAATTTAATTTAGGAGTGACGGTACTAGGGGGGGTCGAAATTTGCAGACGGTGACTAACAGGGGCGCATCCACTCAGATCTTTTTTTCCTCAGAGAAAAAAAAAAAAAAAAAAAAAACGACCCTCAGGTAGGGGGTATAGCCGCGGGTACTGCCGGGGCTCGCGTCATGTAATGGCAAAGAGGGTTCCTTCGGATGTAAAGTCCTTGGGCGGCGGTCCGCCTGACAATCAAGAAGCGTCGCCAGGATGGGGTTGTAGCTGCGCTGGGGGGGGGGGGCAAGGATGGAGAAAGACGGCTTTACTGTTAGAGATCTCGCAAACAGTAAGGAAAAAGGGGGCCCGACGCCGAGGGAAAAGTTATGTAACGGAGATTCTGGTCAAGGGGGGGAGGTGGGCCGTCGTAACTTTTGGAGGTTAGTGGAATCAGAAAACACCACTAACGGAGGAGGGAATAGAAGGGTGGGGATCAGAAAAGGCTCTACATGCTGAGGGGGTGAGATTTCTTTCCTTCCATAAGACGAGCATAATTATTAATTGGTCTAGCTCGTTTTTTGCATCGGAAGAATCAGGGTCCAGTGCGAAGCAGCACGAATTTCGGGGGTCTAACGCATGCATGACCATCCGCCGGCTTTCAACCAACTGCGCAGCAAAAGGGGGGTGGGATCATCGGCAGAAAAGGAATGGGGTCAAAAAGTGGCGTCTTCGCTTCGCCGCATTATATATTCGGCATACAGGGGGGTTCAAATGCCGGGGGGGAATCTAGACAAACTCTTGTGAATCAGAGACGCGAAAGACATCGAGTGGGGGGGCCCTGTTAGTTTAAGCACCCAACTACCTAATGAACTATGGTGTGAAATAGGGTTTCAAAAGGTGGAACTGGGGGGGGGGGGGGGATATGGGGGTGGGGGAAATACGGGGGGAACGTGGAAACACAAAAAGAGGGGCCCATTGGACTTGGCATGGGGCTCTTTGTGAACTCCATGGAGTCATTTACCCCTTATGGGGGGGGGGGGGGGAGGTTCGGGTACCCGGGGATTCTTCCCAAAAAAAACACGTGTGAGCCCAAACCCAAATGGGGGGGCCTCGCCCCCTTGCCTCCAAAACCGGAAAAACAATTTGGGGAGTTTGGGGGACCTCTTCTAAATTCCGAAAAAGGACCGGTTGGGGGGGGGGTCTTGCCGGGTGATGCGCGCGGTCCCCTACTTTCCTTTCAACTATGTACACCTCTTCAAGCCAGCACATGGATTTCATTGAAGAATTACCGCTCTCATGGTTAAAGGTCTTGGCTTCATAAAAATGCTCCTTGCTTAAGGCAGGTGCGAACTGCAGAATTACAATGCGGACGTACGGCACACTTGATGGGGGGGGGGGGAGGGCGCTAGTTTTCTCTCTCTCCTTTTTTTGTTTGTTCGAGATGCAGAGGGCTTCGTGAGCCACTGATCGGAGGGAGTCGAGGAGACGGGCTACGAGGAAAGTGGATTGGTGTCGATCGACGAATGAAAAAATATGCCGGTGACCGGTACTCAGGGCTGGTAAGGTCGGGCATCCAAACTCCTCTGTCGCCGAGCAAATTGAGGAAACGTGGGGGGTCGGACTGCCTCCAAATAAGCATGAGAAGAGTGATGGATTTATCAAAGGTTGCCAGCTACACAGGTTAGTAATGTAAGGCAGAGCGCGTAAGTAGCAGCGTCACCGCGTACACAACAAAAGGGGGGCGCTGGAAAGGGAATAAGCACAGAAGGAGGTTCGGCGTCGCCTGCGCCCTGGGCTTTAAAGCAGTCTTTCACTGACTAAATTTCACGGAAGCGTTTACTCTGAGAAGAAGCAAAACGCGGACGGAGGGTGGGTTAAAAGAAAACAAAAAAAAAAACAAAAAAAAAAAAAAAAAAACAAAAAAGAAAAAAAAGAAAAAAAAAAAAAAAAAAAAAGAAAAAGAAAAAAAAAAAAAAAAAAAAAAAAAAAAAAAAAAAAAAAAAAAAAAAAAAAAAAAAAAAAAAAAAAAAAAAAAAAAAAAAAAAAAAAAAAAAAAAAAAAAAAAAAAAAAAAAAAAAAACAAAAAAAAAAAGAAAAAAAACAGAAAAAAAAAACAAAAGTTACTCGCCCCATCTAGTCGGGAGGTCTTCCCATTCATCTCCAGCTTTATTGAATGTGGGGCAGGGGGATATACGTGGGGGGGGGGGGGGAGGGGTCTCTGCGGACCGGTGGTGGATCGACTACAATGTAAACTGCACCTACCTGGTTAGAACTCCAAGTACGAAGGAGTAGGTGTCGCGGGGGGGGGTATACGAGGAAAACCAAAAGTTCCTAGATATTTGACCCTTACTAGGGGATTGAGAGGAAACGCGAACGCACCTGACCTCGTGAGCCGTGTGAACAGATTGTCGAAAGTTGGAGGCAATTGCCTCATCGTCATACTCTGCGGCGCCGTCGCACGGACTTCCGGGTCCGTGTAAGACAAAGCGCTGTTTGTCCAGGGTAGCACGGAGGCGAATTCTCTCGAGTTCTTAGGGGCTTCTGAGAAAAGAGCGCAAGACGCGAGCGCGGCATTCGTACGCTTCGATATCCTCCGAATCCGGGAAGGGCAGGGGGAAAAAAAGGACGGGGAATGGGTGGGTACCTGAGGCGGCACAGAAGTAGACATCGAGCAAGGGGGGGGGGAATTTGCGCGGATGCGCACGGGACGGTCATAACGAACACAACACACTGGCCAACGGAAAATCGCTGAGAGAGAAGCGCAGAGTCGTCGCTTATGGCTTCGGCAAAAAGGGGGGGGGGGGGGGGGGGGTGGGGGAGAGCGAGGGGCGGGTCATTGGTGACTAGGTATCCGTATCCCCGGGGGGGGCAGGCGAGGAATAAGCGCTGGGGGGAGCGGATACGTCGGGGCAGTGAAGTCGGCCTGAGTTTCTCGCAAAGTCTAAGTGGGCGTGTCGACAGACTTCGAAGGACTTGACAAAAGGGGGTTGCTAAATCGGCGGAAAAAGAAACCTCTCGCTGCGCTGAATTCGTATTTGGGCGAACAGCCTGAGCATCGCGAGGGCGCCATCGTTGTAGCGGGTGCAAGTCGGGCAACCGTGGACGGCGCATGTACGGGCGAAAAGGCAAGTAGGCGCGAGCAGCGAGCGGGACGTGTTGCGCAACTCAGGATATCGTAAGCGAGAAAAAGGCCCCATCGCGGTCTGGCGGTCTAAAATAGGGAGGGATCGAAAGCGTTCTTAAAGAGGCAGGCCACCTATTCATCGCTCGCACGCGCGGGCGGGGCTCTAGGCTATCAGGGGAAAGAACCAATGCCCTGTGTGATTGGATCAAACTATGGTACGCAGTGGCCAGGGACTAGTTCACGAGCCACGCGCTGTAGGGTGGACAGAATGAAGCAGACGACGAGGCATAAAAAAAAAACGACGGCGCCATGCAGCGTGGAGGGGAAGGGCAGAGTCCAAGCGCAGCGGATGCATGAGGAGGGTTGAGTATTTTCATCTCTTTATGCGAATACGTTGTAAAACGTAAGTGAGGAGGCGGCTGCAATTCGGATATTCGATTATTGAGGAATTGCCCTCACAAAAATATTTCTCGAACTGAGTCGAGGGAGTCTTGGCTCTTGTCTCGGGCATGGGGCTGGGTTAGGCGGGTGCGTGTTAGGATTCGTGACGTAAGAGACCAAAAATACCAAGCGAACAGCGCGTGGGCGGGCGGTGGAGCGAGTCTAAACACTACGCGTTCAAAGGTTGATCCAAGGGTCTCGCCATGTGGGTGAAGGGGTATTCCGAAATATCTGATTTACCGCGGGAAAGGGTTCGAGAGGAACGCTGTGGCTAAAGGGGTCCATCATCTTATAAGTGGAGGGGGAGTTCCGCCTTTCTTATGTATCCCATGGTACATCTAGCGCGAGTCTGTGGCATGAGGAAAGGGAAAAATCAGTTTTAACATGGGAGCTCTCATGTGCATAGAAGAGGGGTCTCCGAACTGATATGTATTGACTTACAGGACGCTAGTATAAGGGGGGGTTTCACAGCGCACGCAAGTCTTTTCTGAGCAGGAATGTCTGGTGGGACAAAAAAATCAGAAGAGTTTCTGCCTCCATGGATCCTGTCCGAGAATAAAATGTCTTAAAAGAATGGCAGGGGATCAAGGAGAGGCGAACAGGAAACTGGCGGCAGTCCCTTAGAGACCTTCTTTAACGATTTCGAATGGGGCCACGAGTATACGAGACCACGAGGGGTGTACTTCCATCCTTCACGGTGGGCCGGATAGCCGGACCGGAGGGCGCGCCTCCTCGATTACAAGGCCGGCTATACGAAGTGGAAGAAGCTATAAAAATTCGAGGCGCAACGAAAAGTGGGGTTGGAGGAAAAACGGCGGTTGCAAGGGGACACGTCATGATAAAAAAGAAGTCGATGGGAGCTCGGATGCGGCGATTCAAACAAACATGCCGTACGTCTATTTTTCCGGCCACTTAGCGGTGAAGGGGAGAAAAGAGGAATCAGGAAGAACTCGAGATGCGAGGCGGGGGGGTAGGAAAGCGGGGATCATGATATCACCCCACAAAACGCTCTTCTAAGATGGGGGTCGGCAGATCCAGGACCAGGGCGCAAGCTAAAGTTCGAAAGGGGAAGGCCAGAAATCTGAATTGGAGAGAAGCTGTCCATTTTCACAGGGTGAGATTGCAAAAGCAAGAGGATCAACACGGCTAACCGGGGTCGAAGTGGGATGCGGGGGAGGTAGGCGCGCGTCTTTCAATTCGGACTAAAGACGGAACTCCTCGCATGTCTCAAGGAGGCGTCACCAAATCTACGGACAAGGCGGAGGCGAAAAGGGCGTGAGGGGGGGTCCAGGTCGTCGAGACTGCCATCCCGGGTAGGGCGAATGCCTCGCCCGGGATAGAATAAGAGTCATCATCGTCTGTCTCGGGGGGGGGGGCGCTCAGAATCTCTTCGGGTCGGGAGAAAAGGAGACCGGAATAGGGAAAGGTACGGGGGTGCTTACGTCTCGGAAGTAGCGAGGTATTTCTTGCAATCATCGTCCAAGGCATGCTGGGAGTTTGTCAGGAAGACTGGCTTTTCTGGAAAAAAAAAAGAGAAGGAGTGCGGAAGTCCTTAGGTTTCGCAGTGCTAGTCTTGTTAGGGGGGTAGTGACGCGGGCTTTATCCATGCGAGGCTTGCCCGAGAACGGAAAAAAAAACGGGAGATTCAATGGAGTTTCAGCTAAGCGCCACTCAAGAGGACAATTTCATCCGCGCGGGATCGTAGCACGCGGGGGGCTGGGGTAGAGCGGAAATTGGAAGGCTCCGGCGGGGTAAGGGGGGTTCAGCTTAA
>Ga0179593_1562245_pt1 | contig 16918 bp, 18 predicted proteins | sample CZODoug2_1_08_16_FD_185931 | JGI IMG/M metagenome (GOLD analysis project Ga0179593, IMG submission 185931) | Vadose zone soil fungal communities from Angelo Coast Range Reserve, California, USA - CZODoug2_1_08_16fungal (PacBio error correction) | ecosystem: Environmental > Terrestrial > Soil >...
CCATGGAGGTCACTGAAGATGGCACCAAAGTGGGGCCCGGGAAACCTTCCAGAGGGGTATCATGCGGGAGACTCGAACCAAAGCGACGGAGGGCCTTGGTTGGGTCCAGAATTGAAGTTGAGTTTAAAAAACTCTCCTTCCTGTTCGACCCGAGGCCAGGAGTAAAGAGAAGCGGGTGCTGTTCCCTCAGGAAGGACTGGTTTCGATCTCGTTCGTAATCTCTTTACCAGCTGGGGAAGGGGACCCTGTCAAAAGAACTGTGGCTAGTTCAAGTCCAGCGGGGGGAGCGGTCGGCACACCAGATGGTGTCATAAGGTACCGCGATCCATCCTCCTGGTCAGCGCTACACGCAGTGGCCACTAGTTGGCCGTCAACCATCTTGAAGCGTTCGGTGAGTAAAATTTACCCTAAGCGTTCGGGGGGGGGGTAGGTCTTTCGGTTTTGTCTTCTCTGTCAGGTCTTGTCAGGTTGTCAAAAAATCTTTGGTTTAACTTGGCCTGTAAGTGGGGTCTCTTGGGGGTGGGGGGTATCCCAGAGGTTACGGTGAGGGAGGCCGCTTGGACCAGTCTGTGTCTTTTAGGCGGCTTGGTGAGAGGAGAAGTTTTTGTTCGAAAAGTCTGGAAGAGTTGTGTTGGGCAAGCGGGTTTTGGTGCTGGCGGTAAGGTCCCGGAGGAGCCCCTTGGGGGGGTCCAAAGTGGGTAGGCCTCTTCTTAGGGTGGTACGGGGGGGAGAGGAGAATCGAACTCCGCCGCCCGGGGCCGAGAGAGGCTCGTGGGGTTGTCTCGGTCAATTCTTTGACGCAGGGATCCGCCACTTCGTAGAGGGGGTAACCACTTGATCCGTAAAACCAGCAAGGGCAGGCAAGCGAATGGGCGAGATTGAATAGTGGGCCACAAGGAAGCTTGACTGGAAAGCTTTTAACCGCCGCCGAGATCAAAGAAGATTGATGGTTACAACGCCATTCTGAACTCCAGTCCAGAAACACTTCAGGGCTAGCAGCTGCTCCGGATTAGGCAAAAATATTAGACATACCGCTTCATCGTCAGAACCTGTCCTACCGTGGTTATGGCCCTGGTCACAGTCCTGGGAAAACCCATCCGGTATGATTAAGGAAACGCACAAAATATCAATGGGGAAGTCGATTATAATTTGAGCCAAGTAAAGGCGGCCGTACAAATGCACAAAGTTGAAACGTTTGGAATCGGGAAATGGGACACTTGGTATTATCGTTCTCTACAGCCTTGGGAGCGGGAGGAGCAGGGATTTGTACAAGTAATAAATACCAACGACCTCGGGAAGACCTTGAAGAGTCAAGTTCGATTTTAAGAAAGATGAGCCAAAACACGTATTTCGTAACAGGGAAGATCCGCTATCGCAAGGGGGAGGACGAGAAAAGGTGACTAAACGTAGCCGGGTTGGCTGCAACAAAACTTCCTACGGAGCAACAGGGGTTTTCGATGAAAAGAGGAGCGACAGGGAAATGATCAGGAACGAGATACGGGAGGGAAATGGGGGTTTATCCTGCCCATTGGTATAACTAGCTTCGATGGGATTGGCGGGGGCACCTGGTAAGCAAAAATGAACACCTTCTACTCGTCCGTAAGAAGTTGTGGGCTGGAGGGGAATTTGAACGGAATCAGGCAAAGAGGTTGGCACTAAAAAAGTCAATCCAAACCCGAGGAGACATGGGCGATCGGAGACTGGTGAAGGGGGTGGCGAAGACAAATCTTGAGAAGAGTGCTTCTCAGATGCAATGTGGCCGGGAGGTCAAAGTAAAGGGGGGGGGAACTGAGGATGGCAGGCAAGGGGACAGTGGTCCCAATTTTTACTCAACTTGCGAACAGGCAACGCAAATGGCACGGGGGAGTCGTTGACGCGCAAAAAAGTTCGTAAAAAAAAACCAAAAAAGTCCACAACCTTGAGGGGGAAAGTCTAGGCCCGGACATTGTCGGGGGGGGAAGTGGGGGGGTAGTGGCAGAACAGCCAGATCACAGCTGAAAGCGGCGCGAAGAAAAATCAGCCGCAGTTTGTTTCAACTTTGACATCCTCCGCCGACGCCGGCGAGTGACAACAAGGGGGGGGCATTGGGAGAACTAACTTGGAGTGCCGGGGAAAAAAGACAGACTATCACTTGGGCATCAACAAACCGGCCCCAGAGAGTGGCTGCGATGAAGCAGATACTTCTAGAAACGGTCAGGAAAAAAAGTTAAGGGCAATAAACAAGACCATCCGGCGGACGAGAGGTTTCGAAAGGGGACACTGAGGACCGAGAAAATTCAAAAAGAGGAATTCAGGATTTCGGGATATCTTCTAGCAGCCACGGAAGGCGAAGGTGTGGAGGGCAGAAAGGAAACAAGTCGGATACCGAGGAAGAGTGAACACTTTCTTATCTCTAATCCAGAAAATTACGGGGGAAAAGGGGAAAATCGTTCTGAGAGAAAAGGGCCAGGGGGAACACAGTAGAAAATACTGAGAAAAAATTACGGACACAGAATGGGTTCCCGGTGACAACAGCCCCCTCAGGATAAATAGATATTTCGTAAAAAACAAACAAAGGAGACTGGCTTAAGAAAGAAGTCAGGAATTAGAGGAATGGGGAGAGGAGGTCAGAAATTTTTTTGGAGAGGTAATGACGTTTTACTTCAGCGAATGCACGACACTTGGCAGCAAGGGGGGAGTTTACCAAGCCTTGAAAAAGGACAACTCAGTCAGATAGGGACTGTTCACAGGGGCTGAAAGTACATGACCTTGAGGAGCACGGAAATACCTGAAATATAGCGGAAAAGGGGAAGAGGGGTGAGTAAAAGGAATGCGTAAATCAAGTTCAAAAAGAAAGGACACCGAGTAATCCAGAAATTTGACTTAAACCAATCATACCAAGCTGGGGTTAAAAGGGACATACAAGGAAGAATCAAAAGGACTAATGAAGAAGGGAGACATAAAATTGAACTGCGAAAGCCTGCTATGGGGGACCAAAGAAAACAAAAAACTGACTCCAGAGAGAAAGGATGGTAAGAGAGGACAAAGGACTCCTCTTTCTAAATCGTTGCTCTTCACTGAAAGCAAAAAGAAGAAGCAAGGGGGGGAACGCGGAACGTACAAAAGAGGATCAGGAAGTGTGTTAAACGAAAACGCGGGAACCGATAGGAGGCGTGTGGAGGGGACAAAAAAGGGGAGACCAAGAGGGAACTGAATTAGATGAGTCTTGTGGGGGTTATATGACGACGGGGGGAGGGTTGCAGGATGGGAAGGACAAAAATGTAACGAAAAAAGGGTTTTCATTCGAAAAGGGGTGGGCGAGAAGAGGGAAAAGGGGGGGCGAAAACCCCCTGTTGTACAAGGAAAATTTTAGGGAAGGATGCGCGGACGGGTCAATGTGAACGAAAGGCAACGGGTTCCTCTTACGGTGAGGTAATCCGGCGCGGCGACCTCAAACCCATAAGAAAAAAGGTAGTATAACGGAACGGCTCACTTTCATTGAGAAAGACCGCTTCCGTCCTCGGTGTGGTAGGGGCTGGGGGGTTATGATTGCTACGGACAAAAAAAGAGGACATGTCGGGGCGGGTCCCAAAAACGGGGGAGACAAAGGGCAGAGGCGTGCAATGTGGGGGTGTTGGAATGTAGGGGGACTTCCAAGCCGAAAAAGAGAAGGAAAGCTTCAGTTCTTAAGTGTAGAAGAAGAACCGCTGATCCTGTGAAAATCGAATTTAAAACGCGGGAGCAGCTGGAGAAAACAACAGAGCGCGAGGGTTGCGCGCGAACCAACTAGAGGGGGAATGGTTAATGACCGCCTGACCTTCGGGGGGGACGGCCAGAGTAGTGTCGAGAAAATGGAACAAGCGCAGAAAGAAGAGAGGGAGGATTAATGGAACTATCAGGGAAGAGAAGGGGGGGGAAGGCGAAAGGGATACCGTATACGCGGGGTCTCAGTATTCTCCGGAGGACCGAAAGGGGAAAGATCCGGGATGTCTAGAGAAAAACAAAGAAAGGAGGAGTAAGAAAGAGTAGTGTCATGACATGAATGAAAAAGGGGGGTACTTTTGGCACCGGATGGGAAGATCAGCAAACTTTCGAAAACAAGGGATGGGGGTTGTGCTTGGTCCGGGCGTAGTGGGTGTTACGTGGGACTCATGGAAACTCTCCACGCCTTTGGGGTGGGAGCGGGGAGAGAACACTCAAGGGGGAGGAGACGGGGGGGGAGGCTATGCAGGCTCCTGTTGGAGAAAGAGGTTGTCCAAGCACGCATGGGAGGCGAGGAAAAAAGGGTGGCATCAGGAGTAGGGGATGTTGGGGAAGAAAGGTCGAGATTTCCCCCGGCTGTACCCCGTAAGTGTAGTTTATTCCCCATAATGAGTAGGGCGGCCCGACGGCTCGTATGGGTTTCTCCCCGTAAGAGCACAAAAAAACGCTCAAAAGTGGCGATTGCCCCGTAAGAAGCAGGTTCGCACGGAACAGTGAGTAAAAATCGGGGCTGGATGAGGGGGAGGGAGAAAGAGCTAAAGAAAAAATGATCTTCCGGGATCGAATGACTTCGGCCTTGCCCTGAGTATCTCAAACAAACTTCTGACGGGGGTCAAATGAGTACAGGGGCAAAAAGAAGGGGGACAGTCAGGAAAGGGTATTTTCTGAAAGATACGTAACTCTTGAACATCCGAGGAAAGGGGGGGAGGGGAATGCAAAAAAAGACAGGACTCACAAGACAAGGGAAAAAGAGGGGGAAAACAACGTTTATGAGTCTAAAAAAAAGACAAAAAGTCGCAAACAGAACCCCCAGAAAACCGAAACAAAAAAAGAACAAGGGAACAGGAAAGACTCGGGGCCGACCTCAATTTAACTCCAAGAGGGAAAAGAGTAAATAACGAAAAGGGGACCATCATATAACTTAACGAGTTTGGAGAGGAGGACCGAAAAATTTTTTCCCTAAAAGCGCGGAACGGAAGGGAGGGCAGGGGAAAAACACAAGGAGGGGGACGGGACGAAACGTTGGGTTCAAACCTGAAAGTGGCGAGCAAAAGAGGAAAAACTGCGTGCTGGGAAGATGGAGAAGCTCGAAGCGGGAAAAGAAGAGGGGAAGAAATTGGTTGCTTCTCAGGTGTGGGCAACACGCACCGGCTAAAGATAGAATTGCAAAGTTTGTTCGCAGAGAGTGGGGGAAGTCCTACATGGGGGGTACCTGGGGGGGGAGTCATACTGCGGGTAGGGGGGTCTCAGGGTCGCTTGAGAGACGGGAAGGGAAGTAGAAGGAGGCTTTGTTTTCAAAACCCAAGGGTGAGAGAGATATAGAAAGGAGAAAGGGCTGATAGATTAGGGTCCGCACTTGGGGAGGGAAAAAGGGGGAAAAGAGAAAAGGATAAAATTGCGTAACAAGATTGGGAAAGGGCGCCCCGGGGGTGGTAAGGTTCAGATGCCGGACTTCCTCAACGAAGAAGGAACCGAGAAAAAAATTGATACATAGAGGACAAGGGGAGGGGGGGGTCAAACACACAAGAGGGAAAAACCTTCGACAACCTGGGAAAGATTGGGGGGGGGGGGGGGCACGACAAGGAGAGTGCTAGATTTTCTATTGGGGTATCAAGGGTCACCCAGAAAAGGGGGAAGGCATGTACTGAAGAGCGTTTGCACGAAAAATACAAGAAACAACAAAAAGGGGAACAAGGATGCCAATAGAGGACTATTCGTTTCGGGCCTCGCAGAGAAAGCGACCTGGAAAGTGGGGGGGCTGGGGGAAGAAACGTGGTTCCGGGAGATCATAGCGGAAAAAAAAGCGGACCGCTATAAAGTAAATGAAGAGGGCCGGAGGAAAAGCGACGCTCGTGTGCTATGCCGGAAAAAAACAGGAAAGAAAACTTGTCACGGCCACTCGCGCCGGAGGGGTGGGACAGGGGGGAAAAGCAAGGACTGAAGGGAAAATTTCCCCAAAACACCAGGAGACTACGAGAGTGGCAACCGAATCGGCTAAAAGGGGAATAGGGTTCGGGGGAGAGGTAAATCCCTAAACTAACCGGGGAAAAGGACTTCCACCAATCGCGGTACGTGAGGGAGGGGGCGTTCGCAGCAGGGGCAACTTAACTTGATTCAAGCCGCCAAAAAGAAAAAGGAGCTGAAGAGGCAACGAGGCGAAAGACTGAAGTCTAGATGGGGTGGGGGACTAAGAGGGGTAGGGGCAACGGGGAGTCCCCCCTTCTACCCAAAAGGTTGGGGAAGGACCGGGGGAGACAGGACGAGTTTTTATTTTGAGCAGAATAGGGAGAATACGAGGAAAAACGAACCGGAAAACCTTGGGGAGGGCGGGACCTGCTGGCGCACGTACCAAAAGGTGTGGAAAACTGGAAATGGGCTATCAGATACAATCATAAAAAGGGAAAAGGGGGTAAACTCCCTTCCTAAACTACCTTGTTGCAAAAATCGGGAAAAGGGTTTTAAAGGGGTCGCAGGGCTCGGGGCCGAAAAAAATAGATTAAAATCTTCATTCTGTCTCAGGTGGGTTTGGGGGGGAGAATCGAAGGAGGGGAATTTTGCCGGGCCATTGGGGGACGTTCAACCAAAAAATCCGGAAACAAATGGAGGGGAGAGGGATAATCATGGGTGGAGGGGGGGCTTAATCACATCAAATACTACAAGAAAAGAGAAGTGAGGGAATGGGAAAAGAAACCTCGGGCTTAAAAAAAAAAAGGTAAGTGCGATTAATAGGAGGAATGGGGTACAAATGTCCCGAAATCAACGAGGGGGGGAAAATAACCCATTTTTTCAAAAAATGGAGAGGGGAAGGAGGGCTGGGGCCCCCGGGGGAATCGAGCAGATTCAAACCATTCGTCGATATGGCTAAAATAATTGGAGCTTTAGAGAAAAATGGAGGGGCTCTTTAAAATCTAAACAATGGATGGGGGGGCGAAATTAGGGGTGTTGGGGTGAAGCAGCGCTTCCTGAAAAGGTTTCTAAAAAAAGGTGGAAAGAAAGGGTCATTGCGCGAGGGAAAGAGCAGGATTGAGGAGACCACAAGTCCTTAGGTGTCGCAAAGACCGAGGGATAAAGCTCCTTTGCGGGCTGGGTCGGAAAGGGGGGGAAAAAGTACACACAAATGGGAGCCCTTTCCTAGGTAAAGATGGGGAAAAGTCAGTTTTTGAAACCAGGCCAAGTTTCCTCAAAGGGGGGGGAGGAGAATCGATTCGAAAACAGAAATCCAGAGGGAGGGAGGGTATTCAATAAAGTAACTGAGAAGGGAAAGGGCAAGAAGTTAAAAGTTGAAAAAAAGGGGGAAGGGCAGGGTCCTGAGAACTAATTGTCCGTTAAAGGAAGTACTGGGGTCCTCGACAATAAGGGTCAGATGCGAGTCAAGTGCTCGGAAAGGAGTTAACAATTAGGAGTAAAAAAACAAATCAAACCTTGACGGAAGCTCACGGAAATCAAAAAGAACACAAGGGGGGGGGAAGGCACTTTCGTCGTTTTCACACGGAGAGGAAGAGTCTGTCCCTCTCACACAGCCGAGGGTGTCGTCAAAAACAAGAAAGGGGATGAGGAGGACGCTCCCGACGACAAAAATTTGGGGGTTGCCTGGGTCGTCGGCCCGACTCGTAATCGCCAGTTTGGAAATCGACCAGGGAAAAAGGAAAAAAAACAAAGAGGAAAGCACCAAGCAACCAAGGAAAAAGCTGGCAAATGGGATGACATGGTCAAAAGGACAATAAAAAAGGGGAAACCCACAGAGAGAAAACGCTCAAGAAATAGGAAAGAAAAGAGGGGGAGTTCAGTACACCCCGGCTCCAGTGATGGGAAGGGCAAAAGGGGGGGAGTGGAATAGGAAGGGGAGGGGGATAGGGGGATAAGGTCGTAACCCACCGCGGGTTAAAAAAAAAAAAAAAAGGGGCAAATCTCTGTCCAGCAAAAATAGAAGCACCTAGACTGAGGGGAGAAAAAGGGAAAAGAGGTCACCATAGGTTGAACGTAAAAAGAACCAAAACTAAGGGGTCAGTAACGGAAGTAATCATCCCGCAGAAGGTACAAACTGGATCCTCAAGAAAGGGTGGTCGCCTCATTCCTCCTGAAAAAAACTAGCGGATGCAAAAACTTAATCATTGCGAAGGTCGCTGGTTGGGGACAAGGAATGGAGAGGAGGGGAGACCGGACGCAACCCGAAAGTTTGCGCACCGGATTGATCCCAACAATGAATGGCGTCCTGTTCCAGAATACAAGGAAAGGACTTAAAACCACACATCAAAACAATGTAAATAATGGGCAAGGAAGTCCCAAAAAGAACAGTATCATTAGGAACATCCATTCCGGAAAGAATGGACAAAAACTTGACGCGCTTCGCCGCGAACGGGTCGGGGGTAACCGCCCGTGAAAGAAAGGGGGAACCGCGGAAGAGGAAAAAACTGGGACCGGATAGTGTTCCCACAGGAAGGACAGATGGGGGCCCGCTGGGAAACAGGGGAGAAGTTCAACACTGTTCCACTCAACGACCCAAGGAAACCATAACAAAAAAGGGAAAGGGGATGGGCCAGGTGGTTATTCCGCCTGTCTACTAGGAGGGACGAAAAAAGTAAAAAGAAAAGAATCTACAAAGAGCTTGGGGCGAACCGATGAAAGGAATAGGAGAACGACTTTTAAGGAAAGGGCCGAGGAGAAACTACTATAAAGCGTTAACAAGGAGGGGGGACAGGGCAGACCTCAAGAACAGGGACAATTAGGTTCACTCCCACTGAGATCCCGAAAGGGACGGTATTTCAATCTCTCCTTGGAACGGGTGAAAATCAGAGTGGGGGGGTAATAACTGATAGAACTCAAGCCTCTCCCCTTTTCTCCTAATGTCGATCCCAGAGGTTGAAATGAACAGCCAAATGTAAGACTCCTGGAAATTTGTTTAAAAAGACAAAGAATTAAAGAATGAAACCTAGAATTTCATTCTTCAAGGGGAAGGGACTCATTTAGGGATTTTCTCAACATCTTGTTTATGAAGTACGACTTTGATTTACATCACAACTCTCGAGGAAAAACCCCTAAGGGAAGGTACGACCGGTGTTTCAAGTCAATGTTGCGGAGAAAGGACAAAGCTCAAGGAGAAAATGCGGCAAAATGTGTTATAAGTACCCTAGAAAAAATTAGTACAGGGCCTATACCCAGAAACCTAGTCCCCTAGTACACATTTTACATGAAGAGGCAGGACTGTCCTCGTCAGGGGGACAAAAAGGAGAGTTTAAGTTCAGGACATTCGACACAATTGGAGAGGGTGGGGGTGAGAGGGGAAAAAATCCGATCTCGATTCAAAGGGAAGAGGGGTCAAACTTAGAATGGCTGATTCATAAACCTTGGCAGAAAGAGACAGACAAAACTTTTTGGGCAAAATTACGGGGGGAAACGACTACATTGCTTGTACATCTCACAAAAAACTCAAGGAGAAAAACTGCTTTCCCTAATAGGGCCGAAGCGGAGGACCAAGGGGAGGAGGGGGGGGGGGGGGAAAATAAAGTTGTGGGAGTAATTACAAGGCCGGGATCAAAGGGAAACACAGGTGGATTGGGAAGCGCCCGAACTTCAAAAAAAGGAGGTTTTTGATACACCGTTCCGTAAAGGGCCTCTGCCATTTTTTAAAGGTGAGTCAGTATGCCGGAAAAAAACGAAAAGAAAGAAAAAAGAAGAAAGAAGAAAAAACAGGGAAAGACTTCACAGCAGTTTCACAAACGACAGGAGGGAAAACTTCAATTGAGTCCAGGAATGCTAAGATAAAGGAAAAACCTGGAGCAGAGAAATTCAGGAGTTGACTGTTCTATCGCGATCGAAGGGCATAAACGGGGCGAAGTTTGCCCCGCTTAGGAGGCACAGGGGGGGTCGGTAAGAAAACAGTCCGGAGACGCCGTTGTCGAAAGCCAAGGGAATAAAAAAGCACTTGATAACCCTAAAAGAAAAAACGTAACCACTTTACCAAAGATTTCACAGAGGAACAAACGTCTATCTCAGAGAAAAAAAAAAAGGGGAAGGGGAGTGAGAAAAGAGATGAGGCTCAGGGTAGAAGTTTTCGGGTCGTTGCCTCGGGTCTTACCGTGTTCGGTTTGGGCGGGGGTCGAGGGCGGGTACAGGTTGGCTTATCTGACAACCAATGCTCCTGGCCTTTAGGTGACAGGGAAGGAAAAACGGGAAAAAATTCATGCTCATCTTCAAAGTGCATCCTGCTGGAACGTCAGAAAAGGGCACCTCAAACTCTTCAAAGTTTCAGATCTTCACATGTTCTTAGCGAGAGTGGGGGGGGGGGGGAGGACTAAGGGACGGTCCTGCTGCTGGTTACATCTGTAAGGGACCGGGGGGGGGGACGGAAGGGAAAGGAAGGGTTTCAAGTCTTTTGTAAGTTGTTGAGGAGTAGGCAGAAGGGACTCGGACCCATCACTGACCTGTTACAAAGGCGAAAAAAAGGACGGCTGTGCAGGTCCTGGAGAGCATGTGGGGGGAATAAACAGGAAAGAGGGGGACTGGGGTCAAAAAATTTCCTTGGTGGGGGGAAAGCCAAAACTCGAATGGAGAAACCCATAGAGAGTGTTCCGAGTAAGATTGCAAGGGGAGTATAAAGGTTGTCAAAGGGGGGGTATGTAGGATACCACGTCAGCTGGGGCTGAACTGGGACCTGTGGGAATTACGAGAGGATCGAAGACCCGGTATGGAACCTTTTTTGGTGAAGGGAAAGGAACGAATGTGAACAGAGAGAGGGAAAAAAAGGGCTTGTGCAGACATGCAGGGGCCCAGACATCAAATTGAGGAAGGGAGAAAAACCCTCGCCGGGGATAGGGAAAGGGTGGATGCGTGGTATACCTGTGTATGGAGGAGGTGAAAAAGGCGACGCTCCTGGGGCGGGCACGTTCCACCGATAGGTGCCCTGAGGGCAGACCACCGGGGCCCCGACTTGAGGGGAAGGGCAACAAGGGGGAGTACTTCCTTCGTTATCGCGGGGCGGGTATCCGTCGGGTCCGGAAGAGGGAGAAAAAATCCCGTCCCTGCCAATACTACGGGAAGAAAACGCATGACAGGGACGTTGAAGTCGGAATGGGAAGGGCTACTTCTTGTTGCCAAAACCTTTTAGTTGGGGGGACGTCGTAGGAGGGGCAAAAACAAGGTTAGGGGGGGCCACTAAATAGGGGACGAAACTGGCTTCTTGGGCGAGGGGGGGGGTAGTTAAAAAAAGACGGGAAGTTCCTCAATGGGGAAAGATGCTGAATACCGCATGGGTGAGGGGAACTTACCATCGGGAAGGGGAAAAACCACAGCATGTCTGGCTTGAGTCCTGTTACAGAAAATGTGACAGAGGAAAAGGACCAGGCGTAAAAAAGGAAAGAAGGAAACGATGTCTTCCGGGTGGGCCCGCATCCCTGCCTTTTTATCATTCAAAAAAAAAAAGGGGAGGGAAGGGGGAAAGAAAGGGGAATTTTTCCTTTGGGTCCTTTCTCATCTTCACAGGTGAAACGCCCACCAGGGGGAAATGGGGGAGGGGGGGGGGAAAAAAAACTGGGCGGTTGCTCCGGTTGGACTTACGGGGAGGTTCCATAAACCGGCCCAAGGAGGAATCATGGGGCAGTAGCCGACCAGGTTTCGAGGAAAGCGGACGAAAGAAGGGAAGGGATGGGTCCTTATCCAAAACAGGTCGGGGAAGCGGGAGGGAAATATGGCAAGGCGTGCTTGTTTCCGTGCTCCGGCTGTTGGCAGGGGAAAAAAGGCGGGGTTCGAACGTTTCACCTTTGTTGATGGGTTTGAAGGGGGGCAAAGGGGGGCTTGTCGTGAAAACGGAAGGCTGACACGTCCTCCACTGGAAAGATCAAATGTCAAGCCAGGGGGGAGGGGAAAGGAAGGAATCAGCGAATAACTGCTTTATCTCGGGGGAAAAAAAAGAAAAGGCGCAGCTTTGGGCCTGGCGTTCAAGTTGATGAAGGGGAGAGGGAAGGAGAAGGGGGGGAGGGAAAAACAACCTGACGGGAAAGGAGCAAGAGAAACGGGGGTGTGGTGGCGAGGGCACCGGTTGGCCTATAGAAAAGGAGTCGGAAGAGGACTCAAATTAACGAGTATAAACCTTCACTAAAGAGTTGGCGTAAGAGGGGAGAAAAGGAACAGAGAGCGGGGGGTCGATCGACCTTAGATAAAGCCGAAAAGAAAGAGCACGCGGATCTTTCGGTAAAAAGGGTAAAGGAATTATTTATCACGGACCTTGATGGGGGTTCTACTTGTTTAGCCTAGGAGGGGAGGTTTAGCCGAGTGGGGAGGAGGGGGAGGATCTACTACAAGGGCAGGGACAAGGGAAAGCGGGTGGTAGGTTTTCGGTTCTTCTTGGTTGGGAAGACAGGAGAGTTGGGGGCTTGGGGTCTTCGTGGAGGGTCCCAGGAGGGGGGGAAGATAGTGCCGATAAGTCAGGCCACACAGGAAGACACGGCAGCGTTACGAGGGGGAGTGGAAATGGAAAAAATGATCCGAAAAAAAAATAGTAAGGAAAATGGTGGTCAGTGGGGATATATATGCCAAAAAACAAAAAACACCGTCCCGTCAGCGTGAAGTGGATCGAGAACCGCCCGCGTTAACACAGTTTATGTTGCAGAGAAAGCATTTCTACCCGACTTCCCTAGGAAGTACTCGACAGGACGGATTGTGCGGCCATAGTCTGGCACAAGAGGAAAGAGGAAGGAAAAAGGCCAGGGGAACGTGTATTTCAACTTTTAGAAAAAATCCCGCTAGTCCATTAGGTGAGGGTACTCCATCCGCCAGAAGGGAAGGGGGAAAATCTCGGAAATCCAGCAATTTTGACCACGGAACTACAGAGGGTGGGACCGGAAACAAGGGTGGACGTTGCGGATTGCCCTTAAAAAGGAAAAAAAGTTATCTACAGACAAATCTCTGTACTTGGGGCCTCCATTCAAGACCAGGAAAGAAAGAGGAAAAAAAAAGTCGAGGACGCTCGTCAATTAGAAACTCAGTTTTAAATAAGGAGAGGATTCAACTTGGGAGGCGGTTGGAGAAGGAAGAGAAATGGTCAACAAGGGGGTTCCAGCACAGGTGAGAAAAAAACTTCTAAAGGAATCAAGAGTTCACGGACGCACCCGGGAAAAAAAAAACTGAGAAAAAGGGGGCGAGGCCCTAGTTAGGGTCAGACAAGGGTCAAATAAAAGGCCTAGATTCTCAGCATTTAGGCGCGAGGGATAAAACGCCGTATCTTCGATGGGTTTCGATTGGGCAAAGGCAGCAAAAAAATAACACTGCGGCATCGTCGTAAGAAACGTGGTGGTAACGTTGGGGCGGAGGCCAGAATATTGGGAAATAAGTCGAGGAGGAAGCCAAACAAGAGGAGACCTGGGCTACTCAGATGTGACCCGGGGGGGGGAACAAGCCGCCCAGGAAGGAAGGAATGAACCCGGAAAGCCTTGCCGTCAAATCAGGAGGGAGGCGCGTTCACTGGAATAAAGAGGTGGTCGGAAGTAAGGGGTAAACCCTCGTGGAGAACCGTTAGAAAAAAGAAGGACAAAAGGTTTCCCGTTTTTCGGGTTCTCGCGGAACAGAGGAGCGAAAAAAAATCAACAACGGGGACGCCCGAATGAAAAGGGGACATTGGGGGAATAAAAGGGGAAAAAAAAAAGTCGAAAAAACCTTACGGAAGATTCCGAAGAAGACGACTCGCAGTCGGAAAGAGACGAAGTTGGGCTGCTGTCTTTAAATCAGCAGACACTGGCGGAACGCCGTCGAAAAACCTCGCGGTGCACCATTGGAGGGAGAGGAGGTCAGCGGAGAAGAGAAGGGACAAGCCCTATAATTTCAAAAGCACCGACATTGTGCGGTAGGGGAGGAATGGGAAGGTTAGAAGGGCCATCGGCTGTCCCGGTCTGGCAAGTCTAAAGCACCAGTAAACAAGGGAGAAGGCGTCGGTGGAGGGAAAAACGGCAACACCTTTCGGGAAAGATGAAAAAAGTCTAGCTGACTGATGAATGTCGTAGGGGAGAACATAGCAGCCCCGCCGAGAAAAGGTTGGGTGGCAATCGATTATCACTCCAAGGGAGGCCCTAACTCGCACTTCCTTATCTCGAGGGAAATAATCACTAATGTAGGAACGTGACTGGGAGCTTCTTCAATGGGGAAAAAAAGGAAAAATCCTCTTTTTCAATTAACTAGGCAGGGCAATCTGTGAAAAAAAGACTGTGGGTGCATTAGGGGGAAAATAACACAACCGTCAACCATCGACTCTGATAATGCTCGGTCGAAAAGCGAGGGAGGAAAAATAAGAGAACGGGAAGACGTTGCGTTCTCTATGGAGTACATTGGGGGGGGGATCGTTAAGGATGCCAGACCTCAGCGAATACCACTGGAGGACTGTTTGAAGCCGCGGGATAACCTCACTGCTGGGAGTTAAGGGGAAGCCAGTGGCAGCCAGACAAGTGCGACTTTCCGATCGAAACGCAGAGATAGACCCGCCATCTCGGGGGGGGGGGGATGGAAAGGCCAAAAGGACCTATCTGGAAAAGTGCAAGTATCTCACGAGAATCGGTGCCCTCAAAAGGGAGGACGCCAATCGGACCAAAACTTGTTACATACCACGAGAGAGAAGAAGTCCAGTCGCCAATGCAGACAATCTTCTACTCCGGCTGAAGTGACAAAAATGACAAACTGAAGGAAAGCGGAGCAGGGGCGTGAGCTCTTCGAATACTAATAGGGGAAGAACGGCCTTTGCGCTTGGGTCCTCACTTTCACAGTAACCACTGACCGCTCGGAAAGGCAAAATGAGAGATCGTAAAGGGACCATCAGCAAGCCCGATCGGAGCGATTATCGCCAAAAAAAAATCGGGAGTCAATTGCCTCCCTTATAGAAAGATATGATGGAGGGCGGGTGTGTATATGTCCTCGGAGTGTCAAGAGAAGGGGAAGGTCGGCCAGAGTTTTCCAGGGGGGGATTTCGGTTCGAGAAAGGGGGGAACAGGTTGGTGGAGTTCGATCTGCGGAAAGGTAGGAAAACCTACGAAAAGGTTGTCACTCTTGTAACTCTGTGGGACTGACAATTAGGGGGAAAACAGCACCTGGTACTATTAAAAAATCGTTCATTGGTACGCCATTAAAAGCAGGGTGGGCACGGGCGGCTCATGACTGTTCGCCTAAGAGAAGGGGAAGAGAAAAAAGGCGCTATTCGCAGGCCGGGGGGCCTGGCTGCGTATGTTTGAAGGATCGAACGCTCGAAGACCATCGTTACTTGAAGGGTTCTGACGGACGCGTAGACGGGAGCGCCATGCTGAGGCTCGGGGGGAGGAACGGGAAGGGCGAAACCACAGTGGTGCCGAGGTGGGCAACGATATTGGTCATATTCTACGAACGGACTTAGATAAAGTCAACCTGAAAATCTCTCTCATGGTCTTTCCTGAGTAGTTACTCTAAATACTTATTAAGGGGCCAGGGGAGACCTTCCGCGAGACCTAAAGTTCAGGTTTCTCAATCAAGTCTCTCAGGACGGATCAAAAAAAAAACCGAAATTTCGACTTTAAATGAGTCTCTCCAAACTAGGAGAAATATAAAAGAAAGGAAGTCCCTTAATGAGGGAAAGGGAGTTTTGAAGCAAGGTCGACTCTATAGGGGAACAAAGGCTTTTTCTACGTGATTCGGGAACGGGGGTTGCCGCATACGGGACTACGAAATCGCAGTGAAGATCTCTCTCCCCACTGGGGTTTGTAAAAGAAGCAAGAGGGGGGGTATCGAGCGGTTAACACAAATGGTCAGGGGCGCAAACTCGGATCGATAGGTTTCGCCCCGCAGCCCACCCGAGAAGCACGCAATGCCCGAAGGGGGAGGCCCCAAGACAGAACTTAAGCGGGGTACGTGTCGATGGCGGAGTAGCGAATAAAAGCGACAATAACCTCATCTCTCCGGATCTTGGGACATTCGCCTTGCTCAACGATTAAGCTGCACAGGAGCGGCGGCGAGCCGTCCGATCAGCTGAGACAGGAACAACTTCCTTACCCAAGGCCAAATTCGATGGGGGGTGCGAAAGGTTACTGACTCTTTCACTTCGGGAGAGGGTCTTCACAAATAAGCTTGACGCGCACGCGTCAGAGACATGATTAAAAAACGTTATTAGGGGGGCGCCCTCTAATTTCGCAAACGACCACAAACCGCTTCTCAACAAAAAAAAAAAGGAAGGACCGGAGCCCTGGCAGCCTTCACACGGAAAAGCGCTACACCGGGACAAAATATGATACTCTCCATACTTACAATTGGAAAAGCTTTTGTTGCTCTCCTCTAATATCTTTTGACTATGGGGGAAAAAGTAAGATCGCGAGAAGGTGGGGGGGAAGGTAACTAACTTGGCTGTCGGTGGTTGTAAGCCGGCAAAGCCGGCCTTTGCCGGGTCTTAAGAGCTCTCTCCATCTTCGTGGTTGAAGCGAAGTTTGGTTGCCTCTAGGGTGTTGGGCGACAGCCGGCGTAGAAAGGAATATATGAATTGGCGCTGTAATGGGGGGGGCGGCGGCTGCGATATATGTACCCGCCATAGATTTGGGAAGCGTCAGAACGAAGCTGGTCGGGGAGAGGTATCCTGGGGAGCAGGGGACCGCAGTGATCCGAGGGCATTGTCGAAGACACGAGCGGATTCTGAAAAGTAGGGTCACGATAGCTTTATTACGCTGAGTCCTCACTGTGTGTGAAGGGAATCGACCGGGGCTCGTCCTAGAGGATAAGCGGCAAAAGGTGGTGCATTGCATCCACTGGGGGGGGGGGGGGAACAACGGGGTCATACGTACCGGGCTCCACCAACTGGAGCATACGAACTGCAACCGATGACTCTTAAGGAATGGACCTATATTGCTTTTGTTCGCTAACTTGGGGGGGGTCCGAAATCGCATTTATCGGAGGCGGCAGGGATGAACCGGATTTTTGTGGCTGCAGAGTCAGGAGGGATGTGAAAAACAGGTTCACCCGCTTC
>Ga0179593_1598868_pt1 | contig 16918 bp, 25 predicted proteins | sample CZODoug2_1_08_16_FD_185931 | JGI IMG/M metagenome (GOLD analysis project Ga0179593, IMG submission 185931) | Vadose zone soil fungal communities from Angelo Coast Range Reserve, California, USA - CZODoug2_1_08_16fungal (PacBio error correction) | ecosystem: Environmental > Terrestrial > Soil >...
ACAATGACCTCCCCTTCCCAAACAAAAATAAAGAAAACCACGAAAGGAGGCCCGAGAAGGCACTGTAAGCGGAAACTTGGAAAGCGAGGCAAGCACTCCCCGAACCTCGGTGCGTCACATCCGGACCCACATGGCAAACGTATACGGAAAAACGGAATCGGGGCAAAGTACAGTCCGGTGGGGGGGAAAACCCACGATCAAGATACTCTCAAAAAAAAAAAGGGGGTAGGAAAGGGGGTGGGAAAAAAAGGGGGGGGGGACGGGGGAAAAAAGACCGGCCCGATATACCGGCTGAAAGGGGTTACTTACCAGGGGGGACCGGTTCCGTCGGAAAAACTAGGTGGAAATGGCCAAAACGTGGGCTGGGGGAAGGGGCCAGTAAAAGAAGGGGGAATGGGCCAAAGGGTGGGGTGCGGAACGTCTTGGTAGGCGTTCTTGGCTAGGGGGAAGGGAAATGGGGAGCAGCCCCGGGGGAAGGGGGAGAGCGGACAGGAGGTCCAGCATTTAAGTTGGGCAAGTAAGGAGGAAAAACCGTGACCAGGGGTTGTTGGCACGTGGGGACATCGAACGATGGCAAGGGGTCAGGGGGAAAAAACTGAGGGAATAGGGTATAGCCGAGATGCCGGAAAGAGGAAACTAAAGGAGCAAGCCACGAAACAGTCGGGTCTCGGCGAGGTGCCCAGGTGACGTTCAGCCCGAAAGGTAGAAGGGGACGGGGGAAAGAGGGGGGTGGAAAAAAATCAGATGTGCAGAAACCAAAAAAAGTTGGGGGGGGCCAAAAATATTCCATCGACTCCCGGGCCTGGGGGAGGAGAGAAGAGAAAGGAATGTAAAAGCTAAGATAGGAACTCGGGTGGCATACCTTTTAGGCTCGTCCACAGTGGAAAGCCAGGGGGTAAACAAGCGCACGATCTCTTGGAAAAACGGGCAAAACTCCACGCCAGACAGGGGTTTAGGCAAGTCGGGGGGGGTCGAGTAGGTGGGCAAAGAAAATAAACGAGAGACGAGCCGGTTGACATCGGGGATGAAAGGGGTGGGAAAAAAAGGAAAGCAAAAAAGGCGGGGGGCACACGCAGCACAGGGGACACTTTGGAAAAAGGGGTTTCCTCAGGGACCCCAAACTATCTGAGCAGCGAGGGGGGAACGGGGTAGAAGGCCAGGGGGAGTGACCGAATCTGCAAACCGCTGTTGACAAACATCGGCCATCAGAGGCAAAAAAAGAGAATATGCGCCGTTCGAAACGTGAATGAAACCAAAGCGTGGGTCCTAAAAAGGACCAGTCGGCCCAAGGTCCTGGGGGTTGAAGGGTGTGGGAACTTCGGGGATCGGTGAAAAAAAAAAAAAAAAGGAGGGTGATCTAAGGACGGGGGGGGATGGGAAGGTGAAGTCCGAACGAGTCAATCCGGATGGGGGGGGGGGAAAAAGGGAAACAAAAAAACTGTCACGGGAAGATGGAAAAAAGGGGGCCGTTGTGGGCCCCTAGTGAGCCGGTGGGTAAGGAGGGAGAAAAAACCAAGGATCTGGGTGTGGGGAAAGAAGGCAGGGACCCCGGCGAAGAACAAAATGCCAGGGAAGAAAGAAAAGGCGGGGGAAAAAGGCTGAAAGGGAAAAGGGGGGGGGGAAAGAAATGTGAAAAAACGGAGGGGCCTGGCCTAAAGCGCCCGCGGTGCGGGGGAGGGCCGTGCGAAAGAAAAACAAATGGCGGAGGAATGGAATGGATGGCGGGGGGGCAGGGGAAAAGCCGCGGATTCCCTAAAAGGTCCATGAAGTAAAAAGGGGGGGCTAAAATAACAGTCGATCTTCGACAAGTACGAGGGGAGCCGGGGTGGGGGGGGGGGGTGGTTAGGGGTACTCATCCGAGAAAGAAAAAAAGGAGGGAATGCTGCAGGGGAAAAAGGGGGCGTAGTGGCTGGCGCAAAATTGAACTGTCATGAGGAACTGACCAGGGGGGCCGCCACCATAAACGGGGATGAGCGACAAGAAAACCGCAAAACGCTGTGAAGGCAGGAAAACCGATGTGATTGGGGGCCTTAAATTGGAAAAGCCAAAAGGGAGAAGCGCGGAAACTTGGTGCGCAAATCCCCCAGGGGGGGGGTGTAGGATGGTGCGAGCGGGCAGGGGAGGTGAGGGATGGTGCAGGGCAGGGCGGTGGGAAGGGAGGTGTCGGGAAAAAAACGGTGTGCGGCCCAGGGTGGCGGGAGGGGGGCGGGCTGGAGACCCCTTAACTGACAAAAAGGGAAAAAGATTGCGGGTGCAAATATTTGCGCGGCAAGTGGGGTGGGTAGGGGGATGTGGGACCAGCAATGGGTGTGAACCCGGAAACACTAATCCGCGGCAATTATCAGCCGGGAGGGGGGACACGTGAGTTTTAATGGTGGGGCTGGGAATGGGGGGAGCAGCGGGGGGAAAATAATCGCGGCTGCCAGGGGGGGGGCCCTCGGAGTAAGTACTGCCTTCAATCAGGGCGGACTTGGAGGGGGGGGTTACGCTCATGGTGAAGGTGTGAGAAAAAACTAAAAACAACCACGGAGGTAAGAAAAGAAGAGATTCATGAGCAGCAAAGATAACGTTTTAAGGGCATACGCGACCTAAAAACCGCCCAATCTTTGAAGGAAAAAAGGAACTTTCAAGAAACCGGTCGAAAAGAGCATGGACCCAGCAACGGGGAGCTCTTATCGGAATGATAAAAAGGGAAAAATCCGAAAGAAAGCCCGCGAGATTGAAGCCGAGGGGTATGGGGGGAAATTGCAAAAGCCCCATTCTCTAAGGACCAAAATCTGTGAGCGCCAAAGGAGATCCGAAGGAAAAAAGAAGAGCACCGCACCATCCCCTCCCAATACTACCGCACAAAAGCACCCATTCCAAAAGTCCCAAGAAGAAACATCGCCCTCACGAAAAAGGAATACCCATCCACCCTATCCCTCGGAAATCAAGCAAAAAAGAAAATAAAAAAAAGGGTAATTCTCCCAAAAAGTGAGCATTTTACTGCAGCGTCAAAAAAGAACAACTCTCCCCGGAGTCTTTAGCTTCAAGTGAGTCGGTCGTGCGCTACACGTTTGGGAGGTTGTGGAAAGAGCAGCAAGGCGCCAAAAAGGCACTGCTACCCAGGGTGGACGACACATATAGACTATGAAATGTCAGAAAAGGGGGGAGGTGGGGGACTCTCGGGAAAATGCGTCGCTGCGTAGCACGCTGGTGCGGGAGTGCTGTAGACGAAGTGTCAAGGGAAAAAAAAGACCAGGGATCCATCGAAAGCACTCAGCGAGCTACCGAGAAAAGCGACGACAAAACCAAAAGGAAAAAAAGGGCCATGATCGTCCACGTCTTCACACCGAAGGTCTCCATCAACTTAAAAAAGAAGAAACGAAGCCTAACGGGTTGAACGGGAGAGCAAGAGGGGGGGACGTCGACAAGGTCCCATCGAGGCTACACCCACCCGAACCAGAGAAGTTAAGGAAGTAACAGTTTGCCTCAAGGGCATCAACCGACAAGGGGCAAGGGGGACGGCTCGTAGACAGCGTTAGGGACAACCCTCGGCAAGTATTTCAACAAATTTCAAACTAAGGGACAAACGGGGAAAAACACCTAAATGCCCCGATCCCCCAAGGGGACACCCAAAAACAGCGATTTCCAAAAACTATGGGGAGACAAAAGGAAGGGGGGAATTGGAGACACGTTAAGTTCCCCCCCCGGAAGGAAAACAATCATGAGCCCGGAAGACAAAAGAAGGCAGAGGTCCACCAGCGGGTGTCCCGCGAATCTGAGACCCGAAAGAATACTGTAGAGGCGAAGCAAAAAGGGAGGGGGGGGGGGGAAGAAGGGCGGTTTCCCGAGGAAAAATTACCCCCAAGGGCCAAGAGGCGGCCCATTCTGGAAGGGCCCTATAAAAATTCCGATAGCCGCAAACGGGGAGAAAGAATGTCAAAAGACGATCAGGGGAAAGCGGAGGGGGGGCTGGGCGCCAAAAGCAATGAAAGGGGGGTCTACCAAAGTAAAAAAAACTGCTCTTACTTTCCAATGTGTGTGGAAGTCCAGGGGGGGAAACAAGAACCCTTCGACAAGGCTATCAAAGAGGCACTTAAGGGAAACGGGAAAAACCGGGGACACTAGTGAAGGCTAGACGACCAGGTTGAGGAAACAGAAAAAAAGAGCAGAAAGGGAAGGTCCGAGGGAAAAGGGGGGGAGGCGGGAAGATCTGCTTCGGGCACAAAAAAAAAAACACAGCTCTGAGTGGTATTGTTGTGGAACCCCCGTGCCCTTTAGGCCTCGTCTCATTCTATCTTCAGATGCGTGCTGAAGTCGTCGCTTTCTCTTGGAGGGGTTACAGTCAACTCCTGGAGGGGCGAGGTAAGAAGGGGGGACGGTACCCCGAATAACCGCGGAAGAAGAGAGGGGGACCAAAAGTAACATCGAAAAGCGACAGGCCAGAAGACTTGGGGGAGAGGAATTAGGTCAATCAAGCCACGAAAGACATACAGAAAAAAGAAAAGGTTTCATGGGCATCGGGGTGGCTCTCCGGCCCTGGGCGAATGTCGCACGGGGGGGGGGGAAAGGGGAAAAAATAAAGGAAAGAAGAAAAAACGGAGGTGAAGCTAAAAGGAGGGGGGGCATTGACAAGAAGAAACAGGGGGGAAATCGAGGGGCAAAAAGCGCCAAACAACACTTTCAAGGTGGAGCAGATTTCAGGGGTAAAAAACCACCGAAAAGAGGGCTGGGAAGAGAGGGTGAGGCCCTGAAACTACCCTGGGACCTCACAAGGCTCGTCACGATAAAAAACGGGGTTGGGGGGAAAAAAACCCGAAAGAGACTAAAAGAGCCAAAGAAAGCCCGGGGACAAGACGGCCCGGGCACAATAAGCCCAACAAAAAAGACATGAACTAAAGGAAAGGGGCCATAACGAGAATGGGAAGCTCAAGAAACGAAGGGGGGGGGCGGAAGACGGAAACGGAAACCCACCGTTACGTATAACTTGTCAGGGACGATCGGCCAAGTTAACAGGGTCCGGGGGACTACCTTGAACCGTGTTGAAACAAACGAGCGGCAAAAACGTTCTTCGGGCTTAACTTATAGATTGAGATTGTCCCCCTTACGGGGGCAGCGCGCAGGGGGGAAAAAACAAAATGAAAAGTTACGGCTGAAAGGGGGGACCGTTTTGAACTTTCGAAACGACAAACGGGTTCGACGTGCCCACAAAAAGTCCAATGGGTAGGGCCACGGCAAGAGGGGGTGCAACGTCCAGTTTGGGGAGGGGGGGGACGGAGGTGAGGGGCTTTCTGGGAAAAGGCGGATAGAAAGGGGAAAAGTGGGGGGAAAATAGGCCGATTCCTGACAACAAGGTCAGGGGTAGCCAAAACGGGAAACCGACGTTTTGCAAAGAAAGGAAGCCGGAATAAAGATAAAAAAAAACACCTTGAAAGTGTTGGTTGAAACCGTGGGTGAACAGAGAAAAAGAGAAGTGAAAGGAACCGAGAGTGGGGAAACGTGTGATCTGGAAAACGGGGACAACCCTCTACTTGAGACTCAAAGGCGACAAAGGAAAAGAACAGGGGATCAAAATGGGGAAGCAGAAGGTTGAAAAAAAATAAAAAGGGTTCGAATGGGGGGACGGAGTAGATGGCGACTGTTGGTGGGGAAAAGAAGCGCTCAGCGAGAAGGAAACCGGAACACCGGGGGGGGACCAAGATTTTTAACCCTTGGCGACGCCCGTGCTGGAAGTTCGGGGAACACTGCGAGAAAAAGAAAAAGGCCGGGAGAGCGATTGCGGGAAAAGGTTCTGTCCAGACCTGTCCGGGAGCTCGGAAAAGGCGTGAAAAAACATGAAAAAAAGGTCCGATCTCCGGGGGGACGAGCGTTCACTGTCCCGCAAGGGGACGTCCAATCAAAGAACGGGTGTAGGTTCGACGGTGGGGGGTCTGATTAGAAAAAGGGGGCACGAAGGACGAGTCACGGTTGAATCGTTCTACGGTTGGGGGACTAATTACGAGTGTTAAGCCCCAAAGAGACACGGAAAGCCATTGAATGGGGGTCAAGTAAAAAACCCCCACCAAAAAGCTGGCTGGGTCACATCTCTCGATGTTGGGGGATCCTCACTTACGTTAGGTGACGTGAAGAGCATAAGCTCGGAAAAAACTAGAGCCCGTGGGGGGTCGGGCGAGAAACGATCCCTGGGATACCCGGTGGCCATCACGAAAAACCCCGACAAAAATGCCACGTCAAACATAAAGCGTGGTACCTCCAAAGGAAAAGTTGCGGAAAGGGGGGTGGGAAATTGGAAAAAATCGGGCCGGGGGGGAGGAAAACGGGTTTATCTTTAACGCTCGGGGTGCTCGTTTTGAGCCTTGAGAAAAGGGGGCGAATTAAAGTTCACGGAAGGGAATCAGGGGGGGGGTAAGAAGATGACCGGGGAGGACCGTTTGCCCTTGAATTTGATGCCTTCTTTTAGAAGGTGTTTAATGAGTAGGTGCCGGGGCACGGTAGGGGTTCGGGGGGGGGGATCCGGAAAACGAGGGGCAAAAAAAAAAACGGCAAGAGGCTTCTTGGATCTGGGAAATGGGAAACGTCGGGTGAAGGGAACAGCGGGAAGAAAGTGGTTCCGCAAAAAGGTCCTGGGACCGCTGTGGGGTCGGACGAAAGGTCAGAGAATTGAGTGGGGAGAGTGATGAAAAGCAAAAAAAAAGGGGGGGGAAAGAAGAACCCGAAAATGTTGCCGAGACTTGGCTACTACCGCCAGAGAACGCAAAGAAAAGCTCGGAAACGAAACTGACGAATTAAAGCATCATATCCACATCCGAAAGAAGTCCAAAAACATACGTGGGAAAAAAATTGGTGCAGGGGGACTGCATGCCGTAAGGCTCCAAAAATACCTAGGAAAAAAATCCCAAAAGCCGGCACGGATGACGAAAAGAACTTACCGAGTGGAAGAAGAAAAAGAAGCGCGGGGGTCACTTTTTCGCCGTCCCCGGTTTAGGGCTTCTTTTGGACAGGGGGGGGGGGCCGGGCTGGGTTTGAGGGATGGGGAGGCCTGGTGGCGCTGGGAAGAGAGGAGGGCTGGTTCGGGGAGGGCGTTCCAGTGCGTTTCTGTGAATTGGTCCCTTGCGCTGTAAGGAAGCGAAGATGAAATGAATAGTAGTGGGAAATGAAGGAGCGGGGGGAATCAACCTGAAAATACTAATCCGCGGGGGAAGAGTCATAGAGACTTTCCCCGACGGAGGAAGGTAGATTAAAACAGGAAAGGGAGAGAGTCAAGCCAGTGAGATGATTGAAACTGCGGGGGGGACTTCGGAGGGGGGGGCCGACGCCGTCAAGGGGGGGCGGACCTGGTATGGACTCGGGTCGCAGAAAGGGGTAGCTGGGGAAGGGAAGAGAAGAAGGTTCAGAACAAGAACAACGAAGAAAGTGTAAGAAGAGATAGATCTCAAGCAAAGAGAAACAGTTAGCTAAACGGAGGCCAACCGAAAGGCCGCCCAGTGAAAGGAAAAAGGGACGGGGAACGACGGAAAAGATCGGATCTCCAAGACAAAGAAAAAAGAAATCATAGATTACCAAAACGAAAAGGTAACAACGAGATTGAATGTAGATTCATGGGGGGGTCCAGGGTGATGAATAGATAATTCAGGGGAAAAGACCAATGAATTCATCACAGAAGGGACGAGACCCCATGTAAGAACCCCTCCCACAAAAAAAAATCAAAAAACCGCAAACCAGCCCGCCCACCACAGCCCGAAAACCGCCCAGGAAAAGCAAACGGCCACAAAAAGAAAAGAAGGGCACAAACCGCACAAAACCCCCCCGCCCACCCCATCCCAACCGAAAACGGCACGGGGCAAGGGACCATTGGGGTTTAAAAAGAAGAAGGGGCGCAGGCCGCTTCCACGACAGAAAAAAAGAAACCTTATCTTCCAGAGCCTTCCGGTAGATACAGAGTTGACCCCCTCGACAGAGAAAAGGGGTGGGGGGGGACGGGAGAAATAAAAAAAAAAGGGAGACCAGCAACTTGCCAGGTGAAAATGTTGGTGGCACGAATTCGAGGATACGGAAGAGGGATAAGAAGTAAAGGGCCGGAAAAATCTGAAATTGGAGTTAATCACCGCTGGTTGCGATGGGACTTTAGCGGGCCATCGGAGGGTCCAACAGGAAACCGAAACCAATAATCAAACTCAACGCACTTCGCCTGAAAAAAGGGGGAGCACCACCAAAAGGAGGGAATGGAGCAGAAGTCTTAAAAAGAAGGTCTCCCAGATCCCCATAATTCCACGAATCCCGAAGCCGAGGGGGTTTACTGCCTGGTAAGGGGGGCCTCCAGGGGTGGGTCTGACCAAAAAGATACCAACACGTAACCCGGTTTCTAGAGTACTTAACCTTAAACCAAGGAGACAAGAAGGAAGAAACGAAGGGGTACAGATCGAAAAAAGGATAGAAACACTCAGGGAACGACCCTCGAACTTATTGTCAAAGAACAAGACAACAAGAGAAAGCGTCCAAAACCGAGGGGAAATAATAAAGACACACCTCCTTGCCACCCTAATTGGGAAAAAACCTCCCAAACAGACATGGGACGAAAGGGGGGGGGGGGGGGGGGGTGGTCAGAAAAGAGTAAAAACTTCGAAGACGCAGGGGAAAAAAAAGGAGGCGTGCTCGAGAGACGCCGCGAAAGGGAGAACGGAAAAAGGGTGCAGAAATCGGAAATGAGAGAAGTACTTGACCGGAGAATAAAATCGCGGGGGGGGGGGGATCAGGGGGGGATGAAAAAAGGAGTTAAAACTTTCCCAAATTTCCAAAAGAGGTACGCTGCGAGAGCTTGGAACCAGAATCAAACGGACGAAGATGTAACCTGTGGAGGGTGCTCCTTCAAAATTAAAAGGACGTCCGAAAAACAAGGTAGCAAGAAAAAAGTCGACCTATTACACCCGGGAAAGGGAACGGAAGGGGACAAAGTGGAAAGACGGAGGGGGGGAGGGAACACACAAACAACCCCGTCCGGAAAGGGACGTTTTAACGGGGAACGAACGGCAAAGAAAAAGGACCAGGGGGGGGGGGACCAAGGGGACGCCGATCAGGGAGGGGTCTGCGCACCACGGAGGGATCAGATTCACCGGACAGCTGTAGGGATTAAAAGAGTTTTCAGACGGGGGCTTCCACAGACAATCAAGGGGGGGTAAGCCAGCCAACCCGTCTCCAAAAAAGTTTACGCTAACATCTACCAGTCTGGCCCTGAAACGTCCCATATATCATGCGGCACCAGCGGGGGAGACAACAAAAGCAGGGAGCGTGGGAACATCCGGCAAACGCAAAGAAAAAGGTTTGCCGCGGCGCAAAAAAAAAATCCAGGATCGCCTATCAAAAACTGCGGCACAAGAAAAAAAAAAAGTCCAAGTGGGCATCTAAAACGATGTAACCCAGCAAAAAACCCCAGGGGGGAAAAAAGGTTGGGGAGCACAGATGGGAGGGGAAAAAAAAAAGGGGGGCTGGGGAGGGGTAATAGCTACGACTGGAAAACAAACAAAACAAGCAGGCCCCCACAGAAACAAGGGTGGCTTCCCCGAAAAACATCAAGACGACCCAGTAGGAACAAGAAAAAACGAACAACGACAGCACAAAAAAATTCCCCATAATTACAGAGACGGAACCCGCAAAGGTCAGGCCTAACAAATAAGGAGCTCGGACCAAAAAAAGTGGTCGGTGAGGTCCAAAGCCGGACAAAAAACATAAGGCTCGGAGGGACTGTCGGCCTTTCCCCGGGAGGCTTGTTACTCCCAGTCCTCGGGGACCACGAAATCATATCAGAGAAACAAACAAACGAGAGGGAGAAAACTGATGGGGGGGGGGCCAAGGGGAGGCGTACGCAGGGGAAACCGACGATCCGGCCTACCGGTAGAAAGGGGCCGGGGGGGGAAAGAAACAAAAAAAAAAAGGGGAGCGGGACTCGCCCAGGTGGCCTTACGGGGACGGGCCCCCTCTCGTAGGGGCCCGGTGGAGGGGGGGTGCAAAGTTCAACTGCGGGGGTGATGGGGCACTGCTCGGGGACGAACAACTTGGGGTTGTCAGACCGACCTGGAAAAAAAGAGGGTAAGGAAAAAAGGGAACAAGATGAAAAGGGAAAAGGGGGACGGGGTCACCGTGCCATCAGAAACAGACGACACCTTGAAGTGTGTGGGGGGGGGGGGGGGGGGAAAAGGGAAGGGAAAAATGTCTTTCTTTACAAACAATCTGTAAAGGGGAAGCCAACGGTTTGATCGGAAAAAAAGATAAATAGCGACCTGGAAAAGGGCATATCGCAAACGATGCCAGCGAATCAATGTGAGTCTCCGCTGGTTGCCGGCAGAAAAAGGGTTGGGCAAGTAAGTAAAGCGAGGGGATGGGGGTGGGGAAAGACTTCGAAGCTGAGGAGTACTGGACGCAAAACCTTGATTACCCACAGATTCCGCGAAGCAAACAAAAAATTGGGCAAGGAAGATTAAGGTAACAGGGAACGACGCCACCGACTCGTCATGGAGGAGGGCAAGGGGGCGTCAACTGAGTTGGGGAAAAAATCTTGACGGGTCCGTGTCCATTTGGGACTTCTGAACGACCGGGGAGGCCGTGAGATGCAAAAGGGGGGGGGTCAACTAAAGGGGAAGGGCGCCGGATAGGGGGGCGAGTCTTTTTAAAATGAAGTCATTGGAGGGACAGGGGAAGATCCGAGCGCCGAGAAAACTGGGGTTGGAGGACTGGGGAGCCAGGGAGGAGGCCAAAAAAAGCAAAGCGGCCGATGCCCTTGGTGGTTTCCTCGTGCACCAAACTCTGGGGGGGAGGAAGCAATCGCCAGTTATGGGCTCGATCAAGGAAGGAAGAAAGTAGCCCTGGGTAAAAAAATCTGTCGTCCGAGGTCACGGCTCGGCGAGCACTGCAATGGCGGAAGGGGACAGTCACGTGCAGGACCCCATTTCCACGGGAAAAGGGGGTTCTCCAGCAGCCCCACAGTCGGCCATCGTCAGGGGGGGGGGCTTTGCCTGGTGGGAACTGGGATCGAAAAAAGGGCGGGGGGGGGGAAGGGGGATCTTGGAAAAAGTGCGGAAGGGGAATCGGGGAAAAGGGGTCCAGGGCAGGAAGGGGTCAATTCCTGATAGGGGGGAAAAGCCGAAAGCTTTTGTCTAAGATAAAGAGCGACAGGTGGAAGTGGGGGCCGTTGAAGGGAACAGGGAAGTGCCCAAAGCCCCGATCTTCGGGGTGGTACAAGCGAAGACCAGGAAAGGACCAAGAGGGGGAAAGGGGAAAGGCCCGTCAAACGACTTCGTGGCATCGGTGGGGAAGATGGGGAGAAAGAAGGGAACGTCGACGAAATGACTGGGAAAAAACTGGGAGTCAGAATGAAAAATGGGATGACGGGCCTGTGCACCCCGGTTACCTACGAAGAAGAAGATAAAGGGAAGGCACAGAGGTGCACAGGAAGGCTACCTCTCGGTACGAAGCGGGACGCAAATGGTAGCCGCCACATCCCGGAGCCAAAGGAAAGAAGATGACGAAGGGAAAAGCGGGGGGGCCTTTTCTGCGGGGTTACCTGAACCGCAAGCAAAATAACCTCTGAAAGGCACAAGAAGAGCCACAAGAGAAGGGACGCGGGGGGGAGGAAAAAGGGTGGTTGGTTTTCTAAAATCGGCGGAAAAAAAAAGAGCGGCCAAAGGGGGGAACCAAGGGAAAAAAGTCCAAATGGGGATGGGGGGCTGGGCGGGGCTGGTTTCAGGATGGTGGTCTGTGCTTGTGACGGCTGGGTGCCGGGCCTGGCAAGCGGGACGTGCCTGTGAGGGTGGTGAGGAAAAAATTCAAAATGTGATGGGGAATCATTCAAAACAGGGGGGGGGGGGCAAAAAGAAGGAGGGATGAGCGCGAAACCCGGAACCGTACTGATCGCGGAAAGCCGCGGCTAAGAGGGGAGAGGTGGAGAGGAGAAGGATAGGATCCAAAAAAAAGAGGAGAAGAGGGGGGGTTGGGCCAGAGGGTTGCCTCGGGACCGACGCCTTCAAGCTGGGACGGAAACGGGAGACGCGGGGCGCAAAGAAACGTTGAGAGGAAGTGGCAAAGAATTCTCAAAAAAAACAACGGGAAAGGGATATGGGAGAAGCCAGGGGACAGCAACAGATAAACGTTAGCCTGGACTCGCGTCCCCCCCAGTCCGAAAAATAAGCCGTCGGGCCCCCTTCAGGAAAAGGAACCGTAAAGGAAACGAGGGGGGGCAAGGGGTGAATCCGACCACCTTCAAGCCCCCGAGATGGAAAGGAAAACAAAGGAGGAGGTGGTTAAGGGAATAAAGGGACATAATTACCGGGGGGAATAGAAATTCCAGAAAGGGGGGGGGAGAAAACGCCACATAAAAACCAACTCAAATCAGAACCAAGGAAAGGGAAACACCCCCCCCTTCAAAAACCAATCCCCGGCACACAGAAAATCACCAAGAAAGAACCAGCAAGGGAAACACAAAAGACAAGACAGGGGACAGAAACCGCCCATGACACGAAATAAACCCTTGTAACGCAAAAAACAATTTCAAAAAAAAATACGAGATCTTTTAAACAAAAAGGAAGCAACCTCGTAACTTATCGGTCAACAAAAGTTTAATCAGCGTGGACCGAAGAGGATCTGGTGGGGGGGGGGAAGGGGGGGAACGGAGAAAAAAAAGTCGCACCAATGGGAACTTCCGGCATGGAACGCAAGAAAGGAAAAAGGGAGAAATTGAGGGGGGGGCCAGGGGGGCTTCAAGGGGGAAGAATAAGAAAGGGCGGGTCGGAGGTAGCCCCGCGGCTTCAATGTGCGTAGAGGGCATCGAGGAAAAAAAAAAATTGGGAAAAGGTCCATCAACATCTCCCAAAAACTCCAATCGTCTTGACTTGTCGGCCACGTACTAGGACACAAATGACCAGAGGTCTTGAAAAAAAAGTAAGGGGTAGGGATAACGAAAATTTCCCCATCATTCCCAAAAGGGACCAAAGAAACAAACTACGGTGTACAAGTCCGAAGCGGGAAAGATTGGTGTAGGGTCCTGTCTTAAATCTCGGATACAAAAAAAAAAAAATCAGTGCAAGGGCCTAAGTGAAAAGAAACCCGGTGGCACAAGAAAGAAGCAACGTCCCGATCACATCCGTCCGACAAGAAAAAAAGAAGGATAAACCTGAAAAACCAACCGGAAGAAGGAAAACTCGGGCAGTTGCGAAAGACTCCTGAAGAAACCCAGGGGGGGAACTTGAAAAGAAAGACATCCAAAGGCCGGCCCTAGCCCTAGGGGGAACCCCCCAGGCAAAAAGAAGGTGGTAAGAATGGGGTGAAGTAGGACAAAACCTCATAAAAGTGTGAATGGGGGGGGTAGGGGAGAAAAACAAGGAGGGGGGGCGGGGGGGGCCAGCAAGACCAGGACACGCCAAACCTCGGAGAACAGATGTCACCCAAGGGTTTACCTCATATCTGTCAAGGAGAGATGAAGGGGGGGTCGGAAAGAACCTCAGGGGCAGTGGGGGGAAAAGATTTTAGGGGCCGCACAAGGGGGAAGACCAGGAAAAACTGAAAGGGGGACCGCTGCGACGGAGACTACCTCGAAGAGGAAGGAAAACAGGAAAAGAACTATGGGAACCGGGGGGTCTAGAAAGATTCAGATCCAAACGAACTTCCATAAAAACGTGCTAACTAAGGGAAAAAAAAAAAAAAAAAAAAGACAAAAACAAACCGGTTTAGATCCCTGAAACGAAGGAAAAAGGAGAGGAGGGAGGGGGGGGAGGGGGGATGCCACTTGACGTAACTACTGGTCCCATCGACATGCCACGAGAAAACTATCACCTTTCATTGAAAAAACTTAGAAAAAAATCAACGGCGTTTCTGGGAGCAGGTTCGATCATTCGACGAAAAAAAAAAAACCTTCAACAAGGAGGATACGGGGAGGGGGGGGGAAGCAAACGGTGCTTCCCACACATAAACTCAGTCGCTGGATCAAGCTTCTTTGGAAAAGAAAGAACAGACCTCCCATCGACGAAGGCCGAGTAGACCAGGTCGGGGGCGGAAACGTACATCTGCGCAAGAAAGAAACGCCACCGGGCTGTTGGGGGAAAAAAAAAGGGGGCATCGACGATTCGGCCGCGCAAGGTTAGAGGGGGGGGGAACGAAGCGACAAAAAAAAGGAGGGGGCCTCGGAAAGATGGGCGGGGCAAGAGACATGGGGGATCGAAAAAAAAAAAAGTAAAAAACCACAAAGGAACAGAAGGTGGAGCCGAAATGACAATGTGGTGGTGTGTGGGGGGACCACGTCAAGGGGACTGGAAACTGGGAAAAAAAGCTACGCCCTGGCCTCAGAATAGGGAGGAAAACGAAAAAAGGGTTGGGAACCCCGAGCTATAAAACCTAGCCAATAAATCCCATGAAACCAAAAAAAAACCGCACCCCAAGAAAGGGGACAAAAAAGGGAACCGCACGAAAAGGTAAGGGGGGGGAAACTCCTTTAAAACCCCGACCTAGTTCTTGGTAAAGAAGGACCCGGTCAAACCAGTAAAAAAATTGGGGGTAACAGGATGGCCCTTCTTGAGTTGTAAAAGAGGCCTGAAAAGACAGACCTCAACAAAAACGAAGGATATTAATATGTAGTTGAGAAAGGGTCAACAGAACGGAAAGGGAAAAAAGCAGTGAAAACGTAAAAAAAAAAAAAAGGAAAGGTACCGTGGGAAGGGTCCTGAAAAAACGCCCACGAGCGGGAAAAAACGGGAAAACATCCTCGTTAGGGGGGCGGACGGGGAAGGGAACCGTCCCAAATGGAGGGGGCGGAGGACTGTTGGTGGGGGAGGGCGTTCCTTGGAAGGCGGCTTAGCTCCTTGGCAACAAAAAGGCGTTTAATCGGGAGGACCGAAGGGAAAGGGCCAGGTCAAAAAAAGGGGGGGGGGGAAACTAAGCCTTTGGGGGTGTCCACCTTGAATTCCTGAGAAAAAATGGAAACCGTTTTGTTGCGGTGGGGGGGGGAAAAGGAAGAATGGAGGGGGACAAGAGGGTGGTATGGGCCGTTTGAAGCTGCGAGAGCGTCCCAACGAAAAACCGGAGGGAGATCCGCAAGGGAAAAGGGGGGGGGGTTCGGGGTTGCCGGATTACGTTCCGCAACACGAAAACTGAGAAATGTCGCAGTAGTTCGGAAGGGGGGGGGGGGTGTGGGGGCGGGGAAATAGAAACGGGTTGCTGGGGCCCACGATTCCAAGCGAACCCCAGTGGCAGGGGGGGAAGGGAGGCCGGCAAAAAGCAGAGGAAAAAAGACGGCCCCAGCGGCTCAGGAACGAGGCGCGGGTCGTTCCAGAAAGAGGGCTAGGGTGGAAGAGGGTGGGGAAACAAGGTTGTCAAGGACGCCGATGCGTGACCGAGCTCGGGGGTCACAAAAAAAAAAAAAAAAAAACTGGAGGGAAAAAGGAAAGACAAAGGGGGTGTAATGAAGGTCGCTCGTGGTCTGAAGGTAGTGGGGGCGCAGCAACCGAGGCGCCCGTCACGGGGACAATAGGGACGACGGGGGAAACCGAAGGAAGAAGCGGGAAAAGAAAAAAAACCCGCAGCGGGACCTTGGGGGGTTTTTTTCCAACGGGCAAAGAAAGGGAAGATCACATAGCCGAGGTAATGCTCAGGAGAAAAGGAATTCTAGGAGTAGAGACTGGGGTGGGAAACCATCAAGGGGTCTCCACGAGGTCGGCGGGATAGGGCCGAGCCACGCTCAACTTGAGGGGGGGAAAAAAACCATCACTGTAAGCAAAAAAAATTAAAAAAAAGGAGCGGCGAACCGGGACAAAAAAGTGGTTGCAGGGTGACTGGTCGGGCCAGCTCGGGGGGGTCTTGAAAGGGGGCGAGGGGAAAAAGGGGGTGGGGGGGGGGGGGGAGACGGAAGGCGAAAGGGGGGGGTCGGGGCACCTGATCGTGTGCCTGGGAAAGAAAAAAACTGTCGACGATGAAGCGAAGGGGGGAAAGGGGTGCCGGGGTCAGGGAGGGTTTAAGGGGGGCAACCCTTTCCCGGGGTTCGGGTGGTAGCACCAGGGGGGGAACGAGAAAGGCGACGAACACAAAAGTTATTCCAAAAAGTGCAACTTGACGAGGGGGGGGAGGGAGACCTCGGGGAATACGGCGACGAGTGGCGGACGCCAAAAAAAAAGCCTGGTGTATCGGAGGAGAGCAGAGTGGCCAAGAGGGGAAAAGGGGCTGGGCCGGGCAACCGGTTGACAAGGGATGCCCGCGACAAGCGCCATGCAAAGAAGAGAGGAAACTGCTCCGCTCGTCAAATGGACGCAAAACAAACAAAAAGAAAAAAAGAAAAAAACTTAAGAAGAGACGACTATAAGAGACGGGGAAAAAAAAAAAACAGGGCCGGCAGGTAACTTGGTTGCACCTTTGCGGAATGATACCTGACCGGGGCCGGAAAAAAAAGGAAAAAGTTCTGAGCAAAACCGGGAAAAAAACGATGCCCGGGGGAGGTTTGAGCGGGAAACCCGAAGCGGGCGAGAGCGAAAAAAAAGGGGGGGCCAAAAGTCACGGGTAGGAGGGATGACGAGGGGGGGGCGGGAAGGGGGAGGGCCTGGTGAGGGGGCAACATGGGGGGGGGACTGGGACCCCGTGGGTGGGCGGGGGTAGGGGGGGGGAGGTTGCTGGCCTGGTTGCGGGAGGGCGGGAACTGGAGCGAAAAAAAGGCTGAATGAAAGGGGAAAAGAAAAAAAAAAAAAACTCATCAGGTTTTTGGGAGAGATGAAAAAAAGAAGTTCATCACCAAGAGCGAAATATCAGCGGGCTTGATAAGGAATGTTGGCTGATGACACCGGGAGAATCCACGTACTGCGATCAAAGAGGTCGAGGCTGCGTTGGCCTCTGAAAAGGGGGGAAAACGCCGGTCACAAGAAAAACCTGGGAAAACGGGAAGAACGTTTTAGTCGGAGGGGGGCCAGAAAGA
>Ga0179593_1264059_pt1 | contig 16917 bp, 18 predicted proteins | sample CZODoug2_1_08_16_FD_185931 | JGI IMG/M metagenome (GOLD analysis project Ga0179593, IMG submission 185931) | Vadose zone soil fungal communities from Angelo Coast Range Reserve, California, USA - CZODoug2_1_08_16fungal (PacBio error correction) | ecosystem: Environmental > Terrestrial > Soil >...
GAAAGTGGGGGTGCGTTACCTACTCGATCGCGGCTAGGCTTGAAATGGGGCTTAAGAGTCAGACCTTTTTTCGAGCGATGAGGTATCTAAGAGAAGTTTAAGGATAAATCGGACGGGGAAAAGACCGCAAACGGGCGCTCTCAAGCAAACAAAGGGGGAAGAGGAGTTGAGCTTCTTTTAGTGGCCAACACGGAGCGAAGGATTGAGATAACGTCTAGGATTCCACAATTCTCGGAGACATAACTTAATGGAAGAAAGCGCGTCGATCCTGACGCTTAAACCACGAGCAGGGAAAGGAGTGGGTTCTGAGTCGCAAGAAGGAAAAATGGCTCGTTCAAACGGGCTTCGGGGCGGGGTCGTTGGTTCTGTCAAGGATTCAAGGAGGGGACCGGAAAAACGTAAAAGTTCGAAAGTCGACCAGACGTCACACAACGAAGAGGCAAAGAACTGGTCGCGCGAAAATGGGAAAGAAAAAAACAAGACAACAATCCTGCGGCGGAAGCATGAACTGACGGATAGGCTGCGGGAAGGGACGGTGGGGTCGAAAAAACTAAGGCGAGGAACGTTGGAGAAAGATTTTGTCAGGGCTGACGGAGGGTCTCCATAGTTAGTACGTCGCCCGTCCAGGCCGAACTAGAGATTTCAAAGGGGGTTAAAAGCACTAGGAAATTGAAAGAAGAGATACTAAGATACTACTAGGAATTGGACTAGGTCACCTCTGAGGGGGATGATGCAGGGTCGACACGCGGGCACTTTTCAATAACAAAATTCAGACCGGGGGCGTTCCTAGAGGGAAGCGAGAGATCCGGAAATTTCATAACTTCGCTGGTGAAAAAGGGAATTCTCGGCGTTGAGACCTGAAGCCGTCGCAATCGCACGGAGAGGAAACTGCGATGTTAAGACAGACCCGAAGGGGGCGAGGGACGGTGAGAGAGGGTCAAGGTGACTTACAGTACTGAGTGGAAAGATTTATAATTAAACCGCAGAAAAGAGAACGGAAATAGAACAGGTGCTCTATAGGCGGGAGGTTTCGGGAGAAGACTGTGAACATGTGGTGAACAAAAAGAGAAGACATATCCAACTCCCTTCGCAACTGGGTAAAGAAAGACGCGCGGTGGGGAATGGAATGACGCGAGGCGTCTTAGGAAAGAGACTGCGGATCCTGAAATGCAACCCGCTACCGCTCCCTGCAAGGGCCTGATACATCGCAAAGACGGCAGGCGAGAAAAAAGGGACTAAAAAAGGACCGACTCACAGGACACGCAAGGGAAGGGGAGCAGCGCGGGACCAAGCGAGCGTGGCTCATTCGTAACTGACGTTTGGTGGGCGACCAGGGAAAACGCGCGGGATGGCGCGCGCGTGGGGAAGGTCCTAGGAGTGGGGACGACGGGGGTCCCACAGTTCTCTGGGGGAGGAAAAACGATTTCACCTATTACTACAAGGAGAAGCACTTACGCGACGAGCGAACAGAGAGGGGTCGAAGAACACGTCCACTGATGATGGACGATGCCAAACACAATTGGGGGAGCTCCGATTAATATAACGACGGCGGTCCGAGAGAAAAGAGAACTTGCAGAAAAGTCGTCGAAAGCGGCGGCTAGTCATCGAGACGCGCCAAGAGAGAGGGGTCAAAGGAAATAAAATAAAAAAATCGAATAACTAATCAGATAAATCAACAGGAAACTTTCTAGATAAACTAGGCGTTAGAGTCGCGGGTAAGGGGCGGCGAGACAAAGGAATCCACCAGCGTCAGAGGGACGGAAAACGCGGCAAAAAGACGCGGAGGTGAATGTACGTCGTAGACGAATAGCGGTCCGGGGGGGGGGAAGTTTTCAAGGAGAAGACCGATCGTGGGGGAAAGACTTGGAAAAAAGGAAAAACACACTCTATAGGAAGATCCACGAATCGTCCAAACGAACCGGGGAGGGTCGAGAGCAGAAGAGGACTAAGGAAAGAATTCGCCAACGGGGTCGAGGAGAAAGGTCGAACGAGGGAACCTAAAACGCACGATGGAGAGAGGGCAGAAAAGAAAGCGGCTTCGCGAAAGATCGTTTGAAGAAGAAGAAGTTCGATGCGGGGCAGGGAGGGAGGGCGTCGGGTTCAGACACCAGTCGCTCATCGGCGACAAAGCGCAAGGTGCACGTCTCCTCGTGAAAGGAATTATATGAAGAAGAAAAGCCCGGCGCGAGGGAGGTTCCTACGGGAGAGAAGGCTCGAGAATAAAGAAAGAATGACGAAATTGCGATCAGCAAGCGGCAGCGAAAGTCTTCAGAAAGAAAGAAAAGGAAGTGTCTTCTTCCGGGTTAGGGGAGATCAATAAAATTCAGAGTTGTTGGAAAACGACGTGAAAATCCGCACAAAGTCACAAGGGAAGTGATTGGCCACCTCGATTCAAAGCGGCAGGAGAGACTTGAAGAGAAGGTGAGACACGGCGGCGAAGAAGGGGGGGAAAGCCTCGACGGAAAAAAGAAAAACCTAACAGAAAAAGGAGAAGAAAAGCAGTTATTGGAGGCGTCGCTCGTGAGAGAGGCGGAGCATAAGGAAAGGGAGAACGAAGGGCAGGCGAAGAAGGGCGCGTCTGAGACACCCGCTCGAAGCTTGAGGAAGAAAGAACTGGTTTCAGCACTTTTAGATCTTCTCCACGGTCAGGATTGAGATGGAATAAAAGAATAAAAGGAGACCGGAAAGGAAAAAAAAACGTCGGCTCCATAGCGCGCGCGGGGATGGGGCCTGGGACGAGAGAAACTATCAAAAAGGGGAGAAGACGTTGAAGAACGCAAAGCGCTAAAGAAAGAAGAAAGGGGATTCTGCTCGCTCGATTGCACGATGCCAGAATGATGACGTCCGAAACGGTCCCGACTCCTAATTGCGAAAGAAAACACAGAATTACAGAGATATCTCTTATTCGGACCGGGAGATAGGACGAGGACGTGAGAGGACAGCCAAAGAAGCGTTCTCAAAGGGCGGGGGATTCGGAAAAGACGATGCTGCCGGGAACCGGGTGATCTGGGTTTAGCCGCAAAATCAGTGCACAAAAAAAACGACTCCTGCATCGGACTCGCGGGGGATTCAAGAGGGGGTAGTGCCATGGGAACAAAGACATGGCGGGAACTGAGCTCACAGTGCGGACAGGAAAAGAAACTCATTCAATCCTCCAGCAGCGGCTTGAGTATAGACGTCTCTGTAGACGAAGGAAAATTCTACCGCCAAATCCCTCTTCTAGCGTACGCAAACAATGCTGCTGGACGAGTGCTGCCCGGAGAGATGCGGTGGTCTGCGCTACCTGCGCTCGGCGGCCGAAGATTTTCAAAACAAAAAGCGGCAACGTAGATCGAGGTTCAACGCCACAGTAGGAGGATGGGGCGTGAAAGAACAGGGGTGTAGGACATCATCCGGAGATCTGGCTGCAAAAAGTGGGAGAAAAAAATAACCATTTGAAAGCCGCTGGGGAACCGGTGGGGCGCTCTGGAGCGACGGGAAGCCGGGCTGCCAAAGGCAGCACGCTCCGCCCGTGGGGGTCATGATGATCCTGAAGAAAGAAATCCCGGTCTGAGCCATTGACATGCGCAGAAAGGATTCGCGCGCCAAGGAGGACGCCGAAGGCAACCCGGCTCAAGCTTTCGACGGGAAAACGGCGCAGAGACGTGGTCTGGGAAAAATATAGTAAATCAAAAGCACTCTAGAGATTCAAAACGCCAGAGAAAAGTCGTGGCCATGCCACTGGCAAAAAGGGCGGGTCTTGGGCATAAAGCGCGAAACGATTTCAGCTGACAACGGAGCGTCAACGACGAGAGTGAAGGAGGAGGGGCCCAAAGCTAGAAAGGAATCAGAAGAAAGTAGCGTACTCTGACGATCAGAGGAACGTACCTGAAAACCGGTCCTTCAAAACACCCCCAAACCCACTGCGTAGTGGCGCCGGGGGGAAGCGAAACAATTCTACCGGGGAGCGAGTTCTCGACCATCGCGACCTGAACGACCGGGGCCTGAACGGACAAACGGGGTTAAATCCCGAAAAGTCGGTAGAGTCGTCACGAGGCTAAAAAGTCGAACCGCTGAAGACGCGGGATATCAGTTTCAAGGAGAAGTGCTAGCCATTCGGTACTAAGGAGGTCCACTCGGGTGACAAAGCGTGAGGGCGGCGAGTAGGGTTGTGACACGGACGGCGGGTAAAATACCGGAGGCAGAAGTAGGGAGGGAAAGGACGTCTGTCTTAGGAAAATAGACACCAGAAACCTCGTGGAACGTTCGGGCGCCAGCGGGATGTCTGCCTTCTTCGGAAAAAAGCGCAGGGTCAAAAGAGGGGCGTATGTCTGAGTTGTGTGTGGAGAAGGAAAGTGATTCCGCTTTCCAAAAAATTGAGGCTAGCGAACCCAGAAGCCGGTGGAGCAAACGAACAGAAAGCCCCGAACGGCAAAGGAAAGTACTCCCAGAGCGAAAGCCGCGCAAGGAAGATCACAAGGGAACGAAGAAGAAAGGACCGACCACGGTTGGAAAAAAAGAATCGGGAACCTCGGTGAGACGCCTCTGAAAGGGTAGCTTAGTGAGGGCGTACGTTCAGCCGCTTCAATAACCGAGGGAATGGCAAGACAGCCCGTGTAATTGAAAGATGAGACGGGGGAAGGGGGAATGCTGAAACGAAGTCCTCAGGTCCCGAGTCAGAACAAGGAAAACAGGTGGGAAAACGCTAGGGACGCATGAGAAAGACTCTGGGACAAAGATGACGAGAAAAGAAAAGACCCAGGTACTGGGTCGTTAGGTCCAGTTCTCTCATGGTTCCTTCTTCGAAAGAAAGAACGAAGAAGACGGATTAAAGGCTTCGACCCGTCAAAAAGCGAACTGGTCAGGCTCGTAATACTCGCAGTGTGAGAGGACCGGTGCCGGGGACTTTGAGAAATTGTGGAAAAAATACGGCTTCTACATTTGGGAAACCAGGGAATGCTTCCCGGCAGATCTAGGTTGAAAAACCGTCCAAGCGGTGTGGGTCAGCAAAGGGTATCGGGCGAAAAGGACAAAGGAAAGGAGGGCCAGACCGGGGAGCAAGGGGTAGGAAAACCAATCGAGAGGGAAAGTGGGCGGCGTGAGAAACGCACGAAGGAACATCGGTCGGGTGGGTGGGCGGGGCGAGGGATCAGCCTTCTGGCCCCGCTGAAGGCGGAATAAGGAAATTTTGTCGAGCGCGCGATTGTTAAGACCCACGGTGCCAAGGACCTAAACCAGAAGAGGGGACATGAGGGGAGGGGATGGACGGAGGGGGTGGGGTCTCGGGCAGCGGGAAGCTCCGGAGGAAGCCTGCCAGATTAGGTGGGGGACGTCGACGAAGACGAAAAAACGAACAAAGAACGTCTACTGAGCCCCCCCGGAAGACGGCGCCCAGAAAGCAGGCTTTGAACGCGCAAGGAAATCAGTCTCGAGCGGCGAAGAAGCGATTATATAGCTAACGGCTCAAAGTCGCGTAGCGAAGGAGAACCGTGGCCCAAATAGACCGACGGGTATTTCTTTTTAGAGCAGGAGCAAGCTAAAAAATCCTCACGAAACGGTGATTCGCCAAAGTACCTAAGGGCGAGACGCAACAACTTATGAGGAGGAAAAGCGAGATCGGCTGTTCAGGAGCATCACTAGGGCAAATGAAAGTGGTCAAGCGACGAGCGGAGCGAAACGCTCGTCAGAAAAAAAATGAGAAGGATAGATCGCTCGAAAGTCTATACGGGACGACAAGAAAAAGATCAGAGAACCGCAGGGGAGTCCGCATCATAGCCTAAGGTTCAACGCGGCGGGGAGCCGGATCCGGCTTCTGAAGGATTACCTTCGCGCGAGGGGCAGACCTGCGCGCGGCAAGGAAAAATGGGACAACTCGGGTTCAGCAAGCAACTCTGAAGAGAGACTCGTCAAAAAAATCATGCTTGGCAGACTGCCTAGCAGACGAGAAAACGGAGTTTCGAAAATCAGCAGAAGCTACGTTACTAGAATAACAGGAGGGACGGATTGGAACAGAAGTTCGCGCACCCCTAAAACACCAGACGATGACCTCTGAGGAGAGCCTACGCAGGCCAGCTGACACGAATGGGGGTGAAACCTGGTAAGCAGGGAACATTTTGGTATCTTAGGAGCTAAAAATGGCTGACACCGGCATACGCAACAGGTCAGGGCCAGGAGAAACGAGGATATGGGCACGGGAAAAACTTCAACTTGCCTAGAGTTGGGTGCGTTCGGAGAACCTTTCGCGTAGGCAACATTCCCGGTCAACACCGAGGTAACGCCCCGGAGAGGGCCGATGCCGGCACATGGGGAGATAAAAACGTGGATCGTGTGTGCAGGCTGGGGAGAAAAACTAATGAACCGAAGAGATAAAAACTCAGGTCTCGAGGCGTTTCGAGGGATCCCCATCTTGGGAAATAAGTCAACCAAAACTCGAGGGGAAGTCTATAAAATAAAAAGGGAGGAGGGGTACCTTCTTTAATCGCCGAAGGGAGATCTAGACCTTGCGCGAGAAGAAAGCATACCTCTCAGGCAAATGGGGGACGGTGAAAGAACTATACGAAAGAAAAAAGCCGGATGACAGTAAACTCCCATTCAACGAGAACCAGTTACGAGGTCAGGGAAAACTCGGAACAGGAGAAAACCCGAAGTTAATAAGAAGCGTCCGGGAGCGGGCTTTTCGTCTTGGCACGAGTTTAGCAGTAAGGGGGGCGGCGGGCGGGAAGTGGCAACCCTTCTTCTTGGGCGAGAGACAGCAAACTGGGACCGAGAACGATAAAGAAGGAGAAAAACAATCGAAAACAAGCTAACGCGGTTGCGAAAGGCGAAGGAAGCGGAAAGGAATGGTCGTCGCCAGACGAGAAAGAAGCTTAGATCATTATTCCAAGAAGTGCTCTCGTGAGGTCTGAGGCAGGACGGTCAAAGCGGACGAACTAACTCCTCTAGGTGCACGAAGTGAATGATACGAAAGAGGTCGTACCCCTGAAAATTCGAGATCACGCCGTCTTCAGCGAGAAGTCGAAAGGAAGAGAGCACCCTTCGTCAGGCGTGCAAACGCGGGGAAGCGAAGGAGGAACGTATAGGTTAGAGAAAAGCCGAGCATCGCTTCCTAAGCGGAGGAGATGACAACGGGAAGCCAGAGGTAGAACTTGACAGAGCAAACCGATGAGAGAGACACTCGGGATCGCAAGTGATAAAGGAGGAAAATAAAACTCGGGGGAGGAACAGCCTGCACTAGCTTGAGGAAGCTACAGCGTGATAAATTGATAGAATCGGATGCAGAAACGCCGGGCACGATTAAGTCTAAATTGGAAAGACGGCTTCAAAATGATGGGAAAGACATAGGAGGGAAGGATCGGGGAGTCAGCGTTCGGCAGTCAAGAAACAGAAGAGGAAGGAAAGAGAACTAACAGAAAAGGTGGGAAAGTCGAAGTCCTCTGGAGACTATAGTAAAAAACCTAAAAACCGAATCAAAAAAGGGCAAGGGGCCGGGGATCGGAAGGGAGTCGAGTATCAAAAAAAGGAAAACAGAAAGGACGGCGGCGAATAGATTCCATCACTCATTCTAGCCAAACGCAAAAAGGACCAGTCGAAAAAAAAAACTGGTTAGGTAGATCACGAACGGAAGTCACGCGGGTGTGTAAGACGTTAAATAACGTCCCTAACGACCGGGGACTTCGTTCGAACCGGGGATCATCGAAAAAAAAAAATGAGAGAAAAGTCACGGTCGGCGACGCTTCCAGAAGAAAAAAAAACGATCAAGGAGCACCAATTGTCAGAAGAATGGGCAGAAACTGCGAAAGACAACGGTTTAGGGAGAGGGGGGGGAAATTCGGATCCAGGTCGCTAAAAACAAGCGCGTCTGATACTCAGAAGTCAGCTGCTGATGATGAGCAAGAGACAGTCCAAGGGCACGGGCGAAAAACCACAGTCGAAGTGATCCCATGGCCCTAAAAATCGGAAAAAATGACCTAAGATCAGAGACGTCGCGATGGAGAAGTGGACTGGGGGGGGGGTGAAGGGGGATTGGACGGGGGGGGGAAAGTGGGGGTGGGACGTTGGAGGGTGTGGGTAAAGGGGGTAGTTCTTCCCCCCAGGTCCCTGGGGAAAATCATGACGTGGTGGAGCCGACCAAAACCTGGTCATAAGGGGGGGGGGGGAGTCGCATCAGGAGAAGGCCCGACGCTGCCTATTAAACAAGCGCACCCCTTTGAGAGAAAATACGGACTTTCCAATGCGGCAACTCTCTCAAAAGATCCCCTGTCTGAAAAAGAGCGGACCAGAAGATTAAAAAAAAGACGCGTTCAAAAACAGACTCACTCCTCAAGACACAAAACCAACGGAGGTAGAGAGGGGAGTACGTGACGGTCTGCCAGATTCAATCATCAGGCCTTCCGTTCCACAGGGAATAGCCACTAATCTGCTCACCGAGGGGACATTCGGAAAAGAGAAGCAAAGAAAAGTTCGTATCTTTTTGGCAGCCGCATCAGAAAAACACGGCTGAAACAAGTGCATTCCTCCCATCCTCGAATTCCTGGAAGCGCGACGCGCGGATTTAGTCAGATCGACGTCATGGGCATGATCAAAAAAAACAAGGGGGCGAAAAGAGGAACTCCCATTAGAAACAGATCTGATCTGCAGAGAAGAAAAGATCGAGCGAGGGAAGAGATACTCGTTAGAGAGAAGGGAAGGACTTTCCCTCAGAAAAGTAGAAAAGGCAAGGGTCTGCTAATAAGATAACAGGCCCAGAACAGGATGGCTTCACATTGAGAAAAATGTCAGGGAGAGCCGTTCGATTTGATGTGGGGGGACTAGGCTGACCCTTCGAGGCGCAGCCCGCAACGACAGGAACGTAAAATCTGCAGGAGGAGATCGGAAGAAAGACAGAGAAAAAGGAGGTCGTGAGTCTTTTGGACGCAGTCGGTCACAAGCCTAAGATCCGGGAAGGAAAATGATCTCCCAGAACATTTGAAAAGAGAACTGGCAGGGGCAGCAGGACTGAAAAGGATAATTAGACTCGGGGCCTGGGTTCTATCAAGACACTCTGAAGGAGGGAAGGGAAAGGATCTACGCGCTCGTAGAGGGACCACGGTCGTAAACCCCGCGAGAGGGACGTGCGAATGCTATACTTGCTATTCCTCGCACTAGGCAAGGGGACTCACCCAATCAGATTGTCGCAGGAAAAGAATTCTCGCGGTGTGATGCAGCAACTAGAAAAATACAAAAGGAACTCGAATGAGTCTGGTCACGAAACGTGGGGAGGGGTCGAAGAACGGGGAAGGGAAATAAGGCCTTGAGGGACGGTGCGGGAGCGTTGATGTTACTCCTGACCAGGTTTACCGGAAAACACTGGAAACAGGCACTCAACTCTCTTCCGGCGGATTGAAAAAGGGGGAGAGCCGAGGATGCTAGCTGAAAGTCTTTCGAGTGCTCGACTACTCTCTTTGAGATCAGGCATCGGAGAAAAGAGACAGAAAGGGACGTAATCAACGAAACACAAAAAGTCGAAGAGGGGAAAAGAAAGACCCGGTCTTTCCTTAAAGGGATGAAATCTTGATAGATCGACCATCAGAAAGTAGACTGCAGAGGAACAAGTTTCGTTCAAAGGCCTACTGGAGATGGCTTCACGGAACCGGGGGCCGTTCGAAGGAATCTGAAAGAATTGCGTGAAAGGGGGAAAGTTTCACGCTCGGTAGCGACGTCAAGGGGCGGACTACCTGATTAGGGAAACTAGACACACAATCAGGAGGCAAGAAGTGAGGAGGACGGAATTGGGTGGGACCTCCGCCCAGTAGACTAAACAGAGCCTTCTTGGACCGAAGAAACGAAAGGAGGGTACCATCTTCAAGCGAAAACACTAGGCACTCGGTGGGACGGCGGGCACGGGAGCACGGACGCGGAAAATCGTACCCGCAGGAAACTAAAGATTGAGGGGCAAAAGAGGGGATGAACCAAGGGAGGTCTCGCGTTCACGAAGTACGGAAGAGAAGAAATACGCAGGGGTGTAAACCCGGCGCCAAATAAGCCGCGGCCTCCAAGAACGAAGGCCCCCAGACATCAGGAAAAACAAACTCGACCCCGAGGACAAAACCAGAATACCCCCGCTTCTTTGCGAAACAAACCCAGGTGAGCGACGCGTTAAGCCAGACTTCCATTTCTCGTTAAGAGAGGATTCGAATTAGACGAGGAGGGAGCCAGCGAGGGGGCGGAAAAAAAGGGGGAGGAAGGAAGGTGCATTTCGAAATCGCTATCAGCTCTCCTACAGAGACGCGCTAGGAGGGAAAGCCGAGCGCGTTTAGAATCAGAAAGTACAGGAAAATGAGGGGAAAAAAGAAGAAAAGAGAGTGAAAAAGGGGGAACGGAGACACAAGAACGCTCGATGGTTCTGGCGGTCGCGGCTTTCATCAGGTTCCGTCTTCTAAAACCCGGCAAAAAAAAAAGGAAGAGGAATGATAAAAAGAGGACACGCCGCCGGAGGTACACCTCGAGGTGTGAAACGCTTTGGAAGAAAGGGCAGAAGTTTGGAACTGCGACGACAGAAGTCACCAAAGAAGTTGCACTTGGAACCGGCGATACTCTCGCACTCAAGGTCTCAGTGAGGACAGCGCAAAACGCGTCATGCCGTGGTTCATCAACGGGAAGACGTGTACAGGGGGATAAAAAGAAGGGGACACCAAGAGGAGGATGAAACCATGGGAGAGGATGGAAGCGGGGGCTTGGAAGGCCGACAAAGGGGGGAGCATCTGGGCTGTTTGGTGGAGTTAGGATGCGACCATTACGGTCTCTCGGGGCTCGGGGGGGGAAATGACGATATCGCACGGGGTTCTAAAACTTTAGGAACCTGCTCGCCCCGGGCCGTCAAGGAGGCATAAGTCGGCGAGGACCGCCGGAGGGGGAAGAAGGATGGAAGAGAGCGGAAGACTCTGTCTGAACAGCAGGGCCTGGTCTGAGAGCAAGGAAAACTTCACAGGAAACCGGCGGGGAACCGAAGGGGAAATCGGGAAAAAAGAAGAACCACCGAATCCTGAGCAACCCGACCAAAAAGGAACGACACATAAGATTCTAAACAAAGAGGCACGGAAGGAAAGCAGCGATTATAGGGTGGGTAGAGGAAAACCCGGAGAGGAAGACTCCGGCTTCTGAAGCGGGAAGCTCAGAGGAACGCGAAAAGTGGGTTGGGGAGCCGCGAACGTTGATAGAAGGGACAATCAAGAAACCGGTTGATTGACAGAAGCACGATTCAAACAAGGAGGATGAGGTAAAAAGGAAGATGGTAGGAACCGGGAAAGAAGGATTTGGACGACAGATGCGAGGAGGGGAAACTCAAAACAGACGCGACGAACGGAGCTTGGGAAGAGAGAAAAAAAATCACGAAAAACGACAGGAAAAGAACAAAAGAAAGAGAGAGAAGGGGGACGAGGGCGCGCTGCTCTCGGACGATTATTGAAGAAAAAAGCGGTCGCATGGGCGAAAGGATCGTTCAGCGGAGGAATTCCTTAGGCCATCTTCCGAGGTCGGAGGTAAAAAAAGAGAAAAAAGAGCAGAGAGGGAAGCTCCACTGAATAGCGGGGAAAAGAAAAAAAAGAGAAGTCGAAGACAAAAGGGGAACATCACGACGGGGATCTTCGCGGGAGTACCTGTAACTGGTGTCGAAAGAGAAAAGTGGGAAGAGGTAACCCGCGCCGGAAGAGTCTCAAGCATACGACTAGGACCCGAACTGACCAGCCAAACTCATTTAGAAGAGGGAGTGAAGTCAGCAACGACTCAGTACCAGAAAAGGGTACCGACTAGAAGCACGCTTGCTGGGGGGGAGGATCATTAAGAGATTCCGGGCGACAAGCTACCGTGAGAAAAACATGAGCGGGAAGGGGGAATTGGTCAAATCGAGGGAACGGCGAAAATAAAAGGGGCCAGGCAAAAAAAGGCACGGGAATGTAAGAAGGGCGAAAGTCAAGGTCGGCGAAAAAGGTAGAAAAGTCGAAGCAGGCATTCAACACAGGCGGTTACAAAACGGAGGAAGAGGCGAGCGGGGAAGGCAGGGGTACGGGGCTAATGACGAGGGGGGAGCCGGATGTTTAGAAAACCGCAGAGAAGACGAGGGAAAAAAGTCCTTCTCGGCGTGGATTTTGCTTTTTCGAATCGGGTTGGGAAGGAAGGACAAGAGGATGAAAAGGGATTCGAGGAAACAGCGCGGCGGGGCCTTGGGCGCAGTCGGGGCATAAATCTAGCAATGAGAAAAGGCTCGAAAGGAGGGAACCCGCGATGGGCGTTCAGAAATTCGCACTACGATGCGAGGAAAGAAGAGGATGAAAAATTAAGAAAAACATCAAAAAAAAAAAAAAAGTAAAAAAATGAGCAGAGAGGGGAAAGAGAGCTAGCATCTATCTCAGTGGATTCAGGAGGGCGGAGCGTGATCTGCGAGGAGGTGCGCGCGGGAGGGAGGACAAGGGAAGTGGAAGGGGGGGGTTGAGTCAAAAAAACGGGGGGGTGGGGGTGGGATAAAAAAGTCGTCTTGTCGTCGAGAAGCAGCCCATCGGGTACCTTAAGAAAAAAAATAAGGAGGAGAAAACAAAATAAACAAGCTAAAAACGGAACGGGGAAAAAAGTTATCCGTCACGCGGGGGAAACCGTGCCCGCTACACAACTAGTGTGCTTCTCCGATTAAAAAGAAGGATCAGAACTTGAAGACGGAAGCAGAAAGGAAGAAAGAAGGAGATAGGCAAGAGGTCGTATACCGGTAGAAAAGAAAAATGACATTCCCTACGAACTGACCTCACAGAGACTGGTAAAATGTTTGAAATGTTTATATCTCGTAAGTCCGGAATAGGAGCAGTAAAAGTAGAAAGCAAAAGCGAATTTGGAGCAAAATTTCGAAGTTAGGAGTGACGAAAAAAATAGTGGAGTTGACAAAACTGGAGGCTTGGAGCGGCACTCACAGGGGAGTGTCGGCCGAGAGGACAATCTCGGCCAGAGGACGGTCAGGGAGGACACTTCGAAAAGCAAGCTCTGTATTGGGTAGAGTCTGGGACGGGGAAGAAAGCGATGGCATGGATCAATCTGAGGAGAAATAGGAGCTCTAATCGCGACTCGTTGAGATGGAAAAAATAGACCGGCAAGGCAGGGAAAAAGGACCTGGGGACGGTGGTACGCTGAAGGGGGATAGTAAGACTGGCACACAAACGACCTCACTAGACATATGGAAACACAGAAGGCTTACGAGAAGTGCTTAAGCGATGAGGGGACTAATGAGTTAGTGGAAGAAAGGGGAGGACATTATGCAGACCACACGCATGGCGCCTAGAAGGGAAAAAGACAGCTAGTGTTGCACTTCTGGATCAAGATTTGCTTACAATCCTGCCAGAAAGGACGATAGAGGCGTTAAGAGAAGATCGCCGGAAGAAGACAAGAAGAAGGGGAACATCACTGCCTTATAGGGCTCAGTCTTCATAGTAGAGATAGACAAAAGAGGCAACAAAGGAAATGCGTCGGAAGGGTTCGTGAGAAAAATCAAGAACAAAATCACGAGGGGGGGAAACGACTCTATAACGCAACACGACCGGGGAAAATTCGGTCTACCTCGATCTCATAAGGCAGGACGGGAAAGGAGGGACGGAGAAAAGGGCTCGAAAGACACAAACAAAAACAAATCTCGAAGCAAATTCGATCATAGATCGGGTAAGGCTGAAAGGATAACTGGATCGTGGTATTGAGAGAAAATGGGTGGAGAAAACAGCTAGACTGATAAAAAAAGGATCGAAGAGATGGCGGAAGGAGAAGAGAGCCAAAACTGAACCTCACTGGGATCGGGCGAAGTCGTCGTTGGGAGTCCCCCAAAGGGAAAAGAGAGAGGAAGACGACATAAGCAAGCTAAAGGATTCGAGAGAGGGGAGGAGGGGAGAGAAAGGGAGGAGGGAAAAAAAAAGAGAAGCCATTTTCGGCAGCGGCGTGAATATTCTCAAATCGCGGAAATCGGAGAGAGGTAGAGGATAGGGTGGGGGAAAGAAGAGGGGGAAGGATTATGGAAAGCGGAAAGCACCGACTAATCTCTCAACAACAACACGTTAAAATAGAGAGAAAGGAGACCAGGGGCGTCCGGCAAAAAAAATCAGAGGAACGCTGCCAAAAAGAAGGCCTGCAGACGAGGGCTCGCTTTGCGCAAAAACTTAGTAAATGGAGGAAGGAGAACATTGGGAGATCGGTGTGTACAGCCGCAAGAGAAGCAGTTCAACCCGCAGAGAAAAAGCACATCGGGCTAAGCGGGAAGCTCTCGTCCAGGGGGCCCGGGATCAAAAAAGAGAGGAAGTGGCAAGGAGACACGGAAAAAAAGGGATCTGATCTGCGAAAACATCGCCAGCAACGGGCGTGAGTATCAGACGCGCGGTTCGAGGGAGGGACCATTCGATCCGAATCAACGAATCGCAAGTAGGAGAAAAAAAAAAGGACGACAAAGAAAGGAATTCAGGGATCGAAGGTGCGGCGAAGCCAGATAGTGGGGGGACTGCTGTAAATGACCCTGCGCGTCGGAAGGGAGCCGTGCGAACTCTTCCACTCTCAGGGCTGGGAGATGAAAATGAACATCAAAGGTCGGTCGGATGGTTATAAAGGAAAGTCAGTCACCGTCGGGCAAGGGGATTTGAAAACAGTGCCGAAGAAAAGGGAATTGGAATGGAGAGTAGCTTACCGAGGAAGTTCTCAGCACGAAGACAGCTGTTTGAAGCACTCGACGCTCGGCGAAGAACGATTCCAACCGAGGCCCGGACGTTCGCATGAAAGGGATAACGATAGTCGCGGACAAACGAGGACTTCACCCCGGGCGAGCGTGTCGAGGGGAGGTCTCGCGGTTGTGTCACTGCAAAAGGGAAGAACGAATTCCGCAACATCGTCAAAAAAGCTCTCCTCCCACGCCAAGGGAGTCGAAGCCGATAGTAAAGAGAATCCTCGGCAGGGCTTCTTTTATGGTCAAATGTCGGATAAGGAGTTCAAGGGAAAACGTCGGCATTTTCAAGAAAAGAGGGGGGGCAGGGGGAGTAGGGGGTTTTAAATCTTTAAAACTATTGCTAGCGAAGCTAGCGGGCAGGAAGAGATCGCCAAAAATCGAAGGTTTCGAAAGGGAGGGGGAAAGGAAGGGGGGGTCAAGTCAACACCAATAAATATAGGATTCTGCAATCTCGGACCGAGCGCGATTCTCGATCTTGAGATAATCTACCGTCGAAAAGTCCTACCCAAAAAGGGGTTGAGGAACAGGGAATGGGGAGGGGCGCGGGAGTCGGGGGGGAAGAGCTTCGAACCTCTCCTAAAAGCGGACGAAAGTCGTGGAATTCGAAAGGGGCCTGCTCGATGTAAGGATATTCGTGGAGAGATGGAAAGGAAATTTCCACGAGGGTTGACCACGCAGACGATCACGAAGTTAAAGATTTTGATGATTGTGACCCCGAGGAGGGGAAGAAAATTAACACGATCAGCAGGGACTTGACAGATTCTGACCGACGTCAGGATCCGGCACGGGGGAAAGAAAAAGGTTTTAACCGGGCAACTTGGGCAGCGTGGAACGGAGCCTCTTTGAGCAAAAGGGCTCGTTCGTGCGTTGTCGGCGCGATTCGTTGGGATGGACGAGGAGGGACTCGTCACATCTGAAAGCAGAGAGAAAGACCAACCCGGTTGGGATCCCAAGGCCAAATCCCGCCGCCCCAGAAGGAGAAGCTACCCGACCCGAAGGAGGACAACGCCGCCTGGGAAACCACCGGTCGGCTTTGTGGGACTATCCGATGCCAGCAGCGCGGGACGCAGGATCAAACGTATAAGCGGATGTCTGCTAATGCAGCAAAAGGCGTTCTTAAACCCGGTCGGGGCAGAAGGAGTGTAAGAAGAACAGGGAATTCGATCGGGGTGCAATTTCGGAGAATGAGCATCAACGCCTACGAGATCGCCTAGGAGAGAACAATGCCGCGCCGGTGTAGCGGAAAAAAGGGAAAGGAGAGGTGGACTACTATGTTTATAAGGGGAACAAAGAGGGAGAAAGAGGGAGAAAACCAAATAACGACCAAGAGAATGGGTTATGTGGGCGGGACTGATGGATCAGGTTAAAGCAGTATAAACAGAAGGTCGAAAAGGACGTCAAAAAAGTACATACGACATGGTCGCCGAAAGGAAAACGGCCTGGGCCGTCCTGCGTTAAAAAACCGATCAGGGGGGGAAAGGGAAAAGGGGATTAGTATCAGACAGGTTTCGCGAACGCGACGAAGGAGGCGAAATGCCAACCGTGTCGTGCAGAAAAAAACGAATCTCTCCGTGAATCGATGAGAAAAGCACATAGAAGAAGTTTGCACAACGGTGTAGTTAGGACGGCCTCAAATAAAAAGAGAAGAGGTGACACAGAAAAAAGCTTCGGCTGGCTTCACAGAGGGAGGATTGACTATCGTGGCAGGAGAAAACGAGGCAGCAATCGCGGGTTGCGGGCATAGGGAACGAGAAAGTCCTGTCTTGACGAGCGAACGGCAGGGGTGTGGGCGGGGTAGGGTAACGTGAGACGGCGCGCCTTTTTTGGTCGACCCCGTACAAACTAAAGCCGCCGGGGAGAAAAAGAGGCGGAAAAAGTAGACCGTCTGCGGTTTGGGGGGAAGAGGGAGCACTACGGTACTATCGCGGAACAGTGAGGGCCATCGGTGGGGACCGGAAGAAAAACGGGGGACAAAATGCCGGATGAAGAAGAGGGGCAGATGAAGAAAAAAAAGAATCCGGGCAACCCCGTCCCAGCCGGGGGGAAAAAAAAAACTCCTCGGACCAAGGACGGCCGTCCGTGCGTAAGGATCTATTATCAAGGGTTACTGTCAACATCGATGAGCGGCTATGACGAAGGAAATCGGCATTGTACGAGGCGTGGGGGAATGATCTCACAGAACGGGTGGAAAGTAAGAAACTAGAAACGGGTGCCCTACCAAAAAG
>Ga0179593_1389159_pt1 | contig 16916 bp, 28 predicted proteins | sample CZODoug2_1_08_16_FD_185931 | JGI IMG/M metagenome (GOLD analysis project Ga0179593, IMG submission 185931) | Vadose zone soil fungal communities from Angelo Coast Range Reserve, California, USA - CZODoug2_1_08_16fungal (PacBio error correction) | ecosystem: Environmental > Terrestrial > Soil >...
TCTGGGCATTAGGGGGGGGGGGGGGGGGGGGGGGGGGGGGGGGGGGGGGGGGGGGGGGGGACGTGTGTGTTTAGCGGGGAAAAGCCAACGGAACCAAAAAAAAAAAGGGCGTCCTTGGAGAGGGACATAGGGGGCCATGGTAAAAAAAACAAGGGCAATGGGTACACGCGTGGGAAAAAGCAACAGGGACCCGTGAAAGAAAAAGGGAACACGGAAAAATTGAAGCTGGTCCGTACCGGAGAAAGAAAAAGGGTGGCTCAGTTCTTGACTCGCTCTGACAAAGCCAGGGGGAGATCTTCAAACCGCCTGGGAAGGGGCTTGCAACTAAGCGGGAAGGAAGAAAAAAATTTCTTAATCCCGGCGCCGTCAAGGCGAAGCCGAAGTACGAAAGGGCGGGCCAGTCGAAAAACAGGGTACTCTAGTGGGAGGGGAAGTCGAGCGAATGGGTCGTCGAAGGACATGTCAGAGGAGGGTGGCAACGAAGTCAAAAAAAAAAAGGGGAGACTTCGTGACGAACAATACGGCGAATGTGTGGGTTCAAAGGGACATCTGGTGCGGTACAAAAAATGGCACACCGGGCAGGGTGCACGCGACAGAACAAAAGGCGCAGGTAGTGGCACGTGAGGGTTGGGACCAAGGGATCTTGAAACAGGCATTAGAAGGTTCAATGAGGGTCAAAGAGCGCGTGGCAAAAAGAAAGAGAGAGACAACTCGTACAGTAATGCGGTATCGAGGGGGGTAACGGGAATTGGTGAACGAAGGGGGCCACGTAAAACGGGAATGGGTTCCGGGGGGGAAAAACGTGTAGTCAGAAAAATCAGAGAAATCACGGTAACAGGCGCAGGTCAAGAAGATTATCATAAGAAATGGGGGATGGTCATGGATACTCGCTTCGTGGGGGGGGGGCCCACGGGGGGGGGGGGGGAAAAAGAAAAAAAAAAAAAAAAAAAAAAAAAAAAAAAAAAAAAAAAAAAAAAAAGGGAAAACGCTGACAGAATCTGAAGGTCTTTGAGTCGGTCTAGGGGGGGGTGTGGGCCCATTAAAAAAACCATCGTTTCAAAAAGATAAGTGACGCGCGGAAAAAGGAAAAAAGGATGAAAAGGAAAAAAAAAAAAAAAAAAAAAAAAAAAAAAAAAAAAAAAAAAAAAAAAAAAAAAAAAAAAAAAAAAAAAATAAAAAAGAAAAAAAAAAAAAGAAAAAAAAAAAAAAAAAAAAAAAAAAAAAAAAAAAAAAAAAAAAAAAAATGTAGGAAAGCAGAACCGGGACGGAAAAGAAAGATACACGGACTCGCTGACCTCCAAAAAAAAATCAAAAAAAAAACTGGAGATACGTGTCAAACGAGCAAGGCAGCCGGACGACGTATAGAAATCATACTGTCCGACATATAGTCTAGACAGGCTAAAGAAGGTACCTGTATACTGCCGTGTGGAAAAGGAAATATGAGTATACTCTTAAAAAAAAATGAAAGAAAAAAACAAAAAAAATGGGTGGTGGGGGGGGGGGGGGGGGGGGGGGGGGGGGGGGGGGGGGGTGGTAGTAATGGTGTGGGTGGCAGTGTGCGTGTGGCGGGTGTTGTGTTGTGTTGGGGGGTGGGGGTTGGTGCGGCTTGGGGGGGGGGGGGGGGGGGGTCATGACAAAGATGGCAAGAAAAAAAAAAGAAAAGGGTCTAGGTCAAAAAGGGGTGTCATGCGACCAGACACCTTAGGGGACGAGAGGGGTCGAAAAACGCTTAAAGAGAGCTAGGATAATAAGGTCGAACAAACCAAAGATGGGGGGGAACTTTGTGGCAGGCCAACACCAGTCGGTCGGCACGAGGACAAAACGCGTAAAACGCACCGCAACGTGAAAAAATCGAAGAGGCAAAAAAAAAAAAAAAAAACGGACAACGATCAAACGTGAAAAAAAAAAAAAAACGAAGGGACAGCGCCGTTTACGGCAAAAAAAATGTTCCAGGGGGGTGCGACAGTGGTGCCTGAAAAAACCAATGGCTGCATCAAAACGGGCAAGGACCCATCTAGAGAAAAAGGGGTATAGCCTGACAGGGCTGAGCCTGGTAAAAATAAAAAAGAGGGACAGTCAGTGAGGGGGGGGATGCCAAAAAAGAAAATCAATAAGAGAGGGTACAAACAGCTGGGCGAACCGAAGGGGGACGAAAAAGGCAGGGGGAGTGTCAAAAAAAGTCGGGGTCCCCGCAGTCAAAATCAACTAAGACTAGTCTCTTAGAATCGAACTCGGGGGAAACATCAAAGGTGTGGGGGGGACAGTTAGAAAAATCAGACGGGCTCATCGCCGGGCGTAAAAAAAACTACTAAGGGAAAAAAATACAAGGGATCATGTAAAACCATCGAGCATGGAAAAAAAAAAACATACTCGGGGGACTGTTTAAAAGTTATCAGGAAGTACCTCAGAAAAAAGGCAGGGGGGGGGGGGGGGGTTGGGAGGTGGGGTGGGGGGGGGGGGGGGGGGGGGGGGGGGGGGGGGGGGGGGGGGGGGGGGGGTGGGGGGGGGGGGGGGGGGGGAGGGGGAAGGTGGGGGGGGGGGGGGGGGGCGTGGGGGGTGTGGTCTGAGGGTGTGGGGGGTTTTGTGGGTCTTTTGTGCTCTTGGGTTGTGCTTTGTGGAGTGCGGTTTGGTTTGTTTGATGTAGTGGTGTGGTGGTGCTGGGGTGGGCGGTGCTTGTGTTGCTTGGGCGGGGGGGAGTAAGTGGGGGGGTTTGTGTGGTGTCTTGGGGGTTGGGGGGGCGGTGGTTTGGTGGTGAGGGTGGGTGCCTTGGGGTGTGGGATGGGAGGGGGGTGGGGTTCACGGGGTGTGTCTTTTGTGTGTGGTGGTCCTCTGGTTGGTTGGCGTGGAGTGTGGGGTTTGGGGCTGTACCTTGTGTCAGTGTGCGGTTTTCGGGGTTGGGATCGGGGTATGCGGTTGGGCTGGTGTTCGCTTTCTTCAACAGGATGCGTGCTTTTCTGACACTTCAAAAGAGGCGTTGAGCCGCTTCCTTGAACGCGTGGTCCTGACCCGGAGGGCGGATTGCTCCTCACGACCTCGGATGGCAAAAAAACACAAAAGGGCGTCTCGGAGCAGGTCATGCGACCCAGGGGAGAACGGGGAATAGGGAGACAACCGTGGGCGAGACAAGTCAGGGGGGCACTGAGTCTATTCAGCTGGCATTGAAGTAAAAACGGAAGAAGGATAGTCATCTATGCTGAATTCGGAAGGGAAAAGTGGAAAAAAAAAAAAAATAGACAACAGGGGATCATAAAGAGGTCGGAGAAGCGCCTCTGCAAAATGGGGGGAAAAGGGGACGGACAGGTCACAGCAGCGAAAAACAGTCGCCGGGTCTCAGAAAACAACAGCTCACTTGCAGAGTACTAAAAAGGACGGCGAAAAGATTCCCCAGTCGAGAAAAAACAGGGATCTAGCAAAGCCTTAACGTCCGTCAGTCAAAAGGGCAACGTCTACTATAGGGGGCATAAAGAAGGTCCGAAACATATCGAAGTTAAAAAAAAAAAACTGCGCCAGGGAAAAAAAAAAAACAAAACCCAATGGACGGAGAAAGTTTGTCAGCTCGGGGCAAAGACGGCAGCGCCGCAAAAAAAACGCAGATCTACGAGTGTAAAAGGGGGAATCGGGAGGGAGGGGGTGGGCGGACAATTCATGCCGCAAAACGGCGATGGGGAACTCATTGTGGCGAAAAGGCCAGCGTGACGGGGGGCTGGTTCACGAGACAAAAAAAAAAAGGAGAAGAGGGGAAAAACTTGGGGCTCGTCAGCGGGGCCGCGAAGCAGAGAAGGGACTCAAACTCTGCGACGTAAAAAGGTCAAAAACCTCAGATCCAAGGAACAGGATTGGAAAGAAACAAAATCTCACTAAGGGCAGGGGGGGAACCACCGGAGGAATCCCTCTCGAAAAAAAAAGAAAGGGGGGGCTATATGACGTGCAAAAAGGGTAAAAGAAAAACATCAAGGAAAAGACCAAAGGACACGTCCTGACTTACAAAAACAAAACGAAAAAACACAAGCGTGCCAGAGCGGCAAAAAAAAGGGGGGGATCTGCACTTACGGCGATCTTAACGAAAAACAAAGGAACTAGTCACCTAACAAAAAACTGACCGGCGAAAAGAGGGCACGACAGTTAAAGGGGAACCCAGATCAAAAAAACAGGGTCCATCAAGTACGCCCGTCCCAAAGGACAAAGAAAAAAATGAAGAGTATGGCGACGCAAAGGCACAGGAACCAGAGACGAAGAAAATAAGTCTGTCGGCCAGACGAAAAAGAAGGGGGGGGTCTCGCTGATGACTAAAAACGAGGACCGCAGCAGCATTAAAAAAACGAGAAAATCAAACACAAAAGGAGGAGAAAGAGAGAAGCACCATCTAAAAAAAAGCAAGGGGGGTCAAAGAAAAACGCAGCAAAAAATCAACTAACACGCGAAAATAGGAGCAATATTTCCGCGATGGTGACGTCGAATAAGGTAAAGAAAACAAATAGACCCTCAAAGGAGGCCGCAAAAAGATCCATTAAAAAAAGAGGGAAAAATGACACGATGTGCGGGTTGGGGGCCGCAGTCAGTATAGTGCGAACTGTCGCGGGAGCAAAAAAGAAATGTTGCGGGAAAGGCAAAGTGCAGGGGCCGAGTTAAAGGGTGTTCTTGGCACGGCGGGCTCAGATCAAAAAAAAATCGAGTGTGGGTGATCTGCAGCCATCAAGAAGAGGAAGGTGGAAACAAGGTATGGGGGAGAGCAATCGAAGCAGCAGGAAACAATGTGATGCAACGTCTGTGTTGGGACAGAGATGGATCAGGAGGAGTGAAAAAACAGAAATTGTGGGGTCGGCTGGAAAAACAATTTTCTCAGACTGAAATATGAAAAGAAAAAGTCTCAAAAAAGGCCTGGAAAAGGGGGGGAGCAAGTGCATGTTCAGTATCCGTGTAAAGGTGGGAGGAGCGAAAAAAGGACTGTAAATCACATCACTCACCGACTCGTCCAAGGGGGGGATCAACACGGAAGAAAAAAAAAAAATATATTCCGCACGGGAAAGGGCCGCCTGTACGGTGCTCTATTCAGGGAAAACGCAGTGTTGCCTAGGGTACCGCTCAAAAAAAACGATGAATTGTGGGGGGTGAGACGATCGGAACACAAAATTCTTGATCAAGAACTTAGGCGTAACGCCAGAACTTAAAAAAAAAAGGTAAAAAATAAAGCAACTTCCGAAAATTGGTTGGTGGGGGGGGCTGCTGGCCCCGTTGGAAAAGGCGCTCGGGGGAAGTGTTGGTCGGGATGGGGGGAAGAGAAAAATCAGACAGGGGAACAGGTGGGGGGCCTAAGGCTTAACCGCGGCGTCGGGGGAGAATATCTCTTAAGCGGTCAAAAAAAAGGAGTGTCGACAAGGGAGGAAAAAGACAAGAAGCGTCGGGGGTTCAGGGGAAAGGGAAATGTAACAAAGGGCAAAGGGGGGCGGATGCGGTTTAATATTAGCCAAAACAAGGCAATAAAAAAAGAGACGCGGCAAGCTTTGGCTGAAGAAAACTTGCCCAGGCTCAAAAGGGGGGGGGAACGTGTACACGCTGACCCGAGTAATAAGAAGCAATCAATTTTGGTGGTAAAAACTTAAAAGGCACGCGCACGGCTAGCCAGAATAAGGGGCGTGTGAAAATGAAAAAATCGGCACTACGATATGGGACCATCGGGGAATCAAAGGTCTCAAGGGATTAATAGGAGCATACGTGTACAAGGGGTCAGGGGTAAAAAAAGGGGGCACGATTCGAGCAGATTCACTTTGGGTCTCCAGAGGACGAATTTGTCGTAGGAACGAAAAAAAAAACCAAAACCACTAAGAAAATACAGGGGAGTCAGGGGGTTAGAGACGGGCCGACAGACCTCGAAAAAAAGCTACTACAGAGGAGGAAGGACAAAGGGCATCCGTAAACTGTTCGACCATTCAAGTGTCATGGGCAAAAGTGCTTTGGTCGAACACCGGGTGACGGATTGTAACGTCCAAAAAAAAACGCGTGCGGAAAACCTATCTAAACCGTCGCACTTACATAGCGTCGCGAAAGAAGTGACACTCGGACCTGGCAGCTGCGAGGGGTACAACGATATGCAAAAAAAAAAAAAAGGACGGCACAGCCGGGACTGGAAAAGAACACTACTGGGGGGGTGAAATCAAACCCGCGGCGGCATTACCTGGCAGGATTCTTATGCTAAAGTGGGCCAAAAATACAGCCTGCCCAAGCCGTGGCGGTCCGGGCCGCACTTTTCAGTAAGGGGACCGCAAACGCTGGAAAAAAGATCGGTGAGGTCCTGTCAAAAAAGAATCTGGGGGGAACGAAGGTGCAGTAGGGGAGCGACAACCTCACTCGCGTAAAAGACACCAGCGGAGCTTGCCACCGTCCAACTGGGAGGGGGGGGGGGTCGACTGTCGGAAACGTACCAAAGGCAGGGGGAACGGGGTGGCAGGGACAGTGCCCGTGGTAATAAATCGTGGGACGGGATCCCGGGGCTGAGGAAAGCTAGGGACCTTTAAAAACGGTGGAGTCAGGTCTCTGAGAGGTAAGTAAATTTCGGGAAAAAGAGCAGACTAAGGGAACGCGTGGAACGGGCGAGTTGACCACTAAAATTGGGTGACCTTACCGGGAAAAAACAAAAAAAAGTTCAAAAGGTAGCCGAAGAGAAGAAACGGGTGGACGTCGCGGGAGTTGCCAGTTGAAAGAGACAGTCTATGTGGGCATGGCCCGCGGAACTTCTCTCGGAAAGAACCGGACGAAAGCAAGGAACGAAATGGGGGGGGGGGGGGGGGGGGAAACGAAAAAAAAAAGGCCGACTGCTCCGTCAAGGGACGAGACGGGAAAAAGTGCCAGTCGACACGGGTCTAGTGCGAAAAAGGGAGGGGCCGCCGGAAAGAGCGTCATAGAAAGAGTCCAAAACAGACCGGAAGCGACTGTCGGGGGGGAAAAAAGTTAATCCCTATTCATCAAATGGCTGGGGATCACAGGGTTCGACTACCGTCGTTTAAATACAAAGTGTTGAAAAAAACGAGGGGGGAGCTGGGTAAAAAACGAAGCAGAAAAGAAAATGGGAAAAAAAAGCGTAAAGGGTTCGCCCGGGGGAAATCGGCCGGGAGGCAGGGCGACCGGGCGCTAAACTACAGGCGAAAAAGAAAAAAAAGGGAGGGGGGGAAAAAACACGGTAGGGCGCGAATCGGGAGACGGAAAGAAAACTCCTGTAAAATGAGACGGTAGGATGTAGAGAACGTCTCTGGCAAAAGGGCGGATCCTGACATGAACAAACTAAGGGGGTACGGGCTGAAAATTATCATGGAAAAACACAGGTGCGGTCCAGGTGGGGGAGACCAGGGGGGGAAAAAACAAAAGTGTGGTACGGATCAATGTGTCGTCCTTATGAACAACGGTATCTGCAAACCAGATGGACACGAGGTGGTCTTACAAACGAAAAGAGAAAAAAAAAACACCAAAAAACATCGAAAAGCATTCGGAAAAAATCGGTCAAAAAAAACGGGGGAAAACACCACACGCCGAGACTAACGACACAAAGGGGACGTCAAAAATATGTAATGAGATCGAAAAAAGAAAAGACACATTATAGACAAACTGCACAACACGCTGCGCTCCATCTGCAAAATAATCTATTGTCACCGGCCAGGCGTCGAAACATACAGGCCTAAAGGAGCACATGCGAAAAAGATGCAAGAGAAAAAGGGAGCACTCGGGCAGGTCCGTGACTCGACCAGCTTCGTCAAAAAAACGGTCAGGCAAAAATGTAGCAAAAAAGCGTTTTCGGGGACGACTTCACCCATAGCGAAAAAACTTGCAGGGCTAAGGGAAGACAAAGCCAATCATGACGGGAAAGGGGGACCTTGGTCTTAACGTCACAAGGCCATGGTACAAAGATCGGAAGAAAGGTCGCAAAAAGATTTCCAAAAACCGGGAGGAGGGGCACCGGAACTGGAGGGGGGAAAAATGGATAGCCTGGCAAGAAAATAGGGGGTGTAACAAAGGAAAGGTACATGGCAACACCAAAAAATCGGAGGGCGAAAAGGAAAGAACGGGGGTATCGTTCAAAACAAAAAAAAAATGAGGCAACTAGACACCGGTCACGAACGGAAATAAAAAAAAAAAAACGGAATCAACACGTCCAAAAACGACAACCATTCGTACTGGGGGTGCTCGGCAGATATCTCAAAGAAACAAGATGGCCGAGAAATAGGACGGGGAGGAAAGAGGGAGGAATGGGCAAGAGGTGGGGGGGGGGGGGTCCGGGCCGGCAGGGGCATAAAAAACACGGTGAAAGAGAAAAAAAACAGCGATGAAAGTGTGCAAAAGATGTGGGGGGACCATGGTGACAATGTGTTAGCTCAAGGTGGAGCCGGTCAGCCGGAGTGTCAGCGAAGGACCATATTTCAAGAAAAACGGTCTAAAAGTAAAAAGTGGCCCAACAGGGAGAAAACAGGCTGATGCGAGGGGGGGCGACAGGAGAAAAAAGATAAAGGGACAGTCGTAAACACGCGCCAGAGGATCATTGGGCGGCAAGGAGTCGAAGAGGGTTTGGAAAAGTTGTCAGACGAAGAAAGAGAATTCTTGAAAGCGGGCCGTAGACATGGGCTAGGTGGAAAAGCTTGGAAGGGTCGAAAACCTGACGGAGGCATGAAAAAAAGGAAAATCTGGACCGAGGGTGCCGAAAGGTCAATTTGCAAAAAAACGGAGGGGGGCAGGAGGCGCGAACGCGGCTGGCATCTGGGGTGCGCGATCACGTGGGGACTTACGCTAGGGGGGGGGGGGACGAAAATTATCAGGAGGGGTAAAACGCGGCGCACAGGGGGTGGGGGGGGTCACACAACGACCTGACATTGGAGAACAGCATCCTCGCGCGGGTAAAGCGGAGGGGATCGAGGAGGAGCGTGAAGACCTTGAAGCGGGGGGGGATCTGCAAATGTTACGACGGGGAGGGGGGGCAAAGGGGACTCGGCTCGGAGGGTCGACACAGGTAAAAGCCGCCGAGGAGCAATGCCCGATGAAATGACATGTGGGTCGGGGGACAATAACGCGGGGTCACTAGACCTGGGAAAAAACAAAAAACACATTGAGGGAAAGCAGGAAAAATGTAGCCAGAGGCAGGAAAGACAAAGGGGAAAGTGGAGGCACTCCAGGTGGAAAAAAAAAAAAGGCATGGTCGAAAGAAAAGTAGTGAAGATTGCAGTACGGTCGAAATTGCCCCATGGGACGCGATGGGCAGCGAGGCCCTGGGAAAAGGGAGGAGGGGGAAATCGCTCGCGCGGGCAGACTGACAGTGCCAGGTCGCGGACGAGGGAGTTAAGGGTCAGGGAGGTCGGGGAGAAACAGGGGGCGGATGAGCTCCTTGTTGGTGGGCAAAGATGCGGAACGAAAAAACGTCAAACGGGCAAAAAACGAAAAAACGCCGAGAATCGACAGGGCGGCTCCAAAAAAAAAAAATGCTGGGGGGTAATTTGCTATGCTCGCATTTACTGCAAAGTTCGGCGTCGCGACAGGGGGTTAAAGGGACCATCGTCACGGGTAGAATCACGCTGACTCCAAAACAATATGAAAAAGCAGGGGGGGGGGGGGGGGGGGTTTCAGCCAGGAAACCCAAAGACCACCTTAGCCAAGAAAATAAAGGGGCGGAACCAGAAGATACGGAAAAAAGATACAACCAAAAAGGCAATCCACCCGACACTAGTACAGCCGACGATGCGCTTGCAAAACAAGCAGGGAACGGTCTCATTAAATCCGGTCGTTCACAAAGAGGGTAAGAAAGACCGGGGGGAATAAAGCTAGGCGCGACAAAGGGGATAAAAAAAAAGGAAGAACGGAAAAGGATTCGGGGAAAGTGGACGGAATGAAAACAACACAAAGCAGTGGATATCAGAGGTGAAAGCACAAGGCAACGCCAGCAAAGGTGGACCGACGGAGGGGTTGGGGGTCGAAGAACTGGCGGAGGACGATCAGGGACGGAAGGAAGAACTAAGGCCGCAGGGACTTGTGGGGGCGCGGGAGCATCTTAAACGCATTCGAGACAACAGGGTGGAACGACCAGGCAGTTCAAAAAGGAAGAGTAAGACTCGGTGAACCGTTACGAGATGTCTAGTAAGCAATTAAGTCACGTAAGGTCTCAGGTACATAAAACTTCGGGAGGGGGTTGTAGTTCCAGCAAGGTACAATGGAGAAATATTTGGACGGGGGGGGGAATGTTCTCGGTTACGGGTCTCCAAAGGAGGGGGAAAGGAAACCAGAGTCAGCGCGAGACAATGCTGGCACAAAGGGAAAACATCATCCGTGCGGAAGCGAGGCAATTGCGGGTGGCGGGAGCTCTGGAAAGAAATCGAAAATAATGGTTTCCGAACGAAATGCTACGAAAAAAACGGGGTAGCAGAACTTTCGGGGGGAAACACCATCGAATGGGGGGGAAGGTAACACAAAAAGGCCAAAAAAGCCAAAGGGGGCACCACACGTAGGGGGGAAGAAAGTACATCAGAAACCGGCCGACGATGAGACAAGAGTGTGCGTCAGGGAGAAGTACTCAAAAAAATCTGAGGGGGTAGCTCAACACGGGCGGAAAACGGCCAACAAGGGCATTTCGAAAAGGCATTGAAGCGGTAGGCGAACACGCAGTCGCTCATGTCTGTCGAAGAATTGGGGGGGGCAGAGACGGGGAAGAATGCGGTCGGCGGGCAGAGAGAGTGCGAAGGGAACTCCAGAAAAAGCGCGGACAGACAAAGCGAACAAAAAGGTTGTGCCGTCAAACGCGGAGGGAACGAAATCAGCTCGGGTGCGAGACAAAGTCGAGGGAAAAAAAGGAATCGAGGGGAGCCGAGGAGATGTCCGGCAAATGCGAACCTCATGGTTGGGGGGCTGGGAAAGGACAGCAGGGATGGGGTCAGGAAAGAAGCTCACCAAAGGACCCGGTAAAAAAACGCAGGGCGTGCCGACCTTCACCAGTGAAAAAAGTCACTGGGGGCGGGACAGCCGTCGTAGGACCAGGGGCGGCGTGATTCCAACCAGCTATACTATACGAGAAAGACGGGACACCAAAAAGGATGGCCTTTAGTTTAAGGGTCAACTATCTGCGAAAAAGCGTGATGAAACTCGGGGGATCAGCACGAGTAGTCCCACGATCTGCCAGAAAAAGGGCGAAAAAAAAAAAACAAAAACGAGGAGGTGCTGGAGGGAAACGGCAAAAAAAACCACATAGAGAATAGTAAAGGCCAAAAAAATTCCCGACCCGGAGAAGCGGACACCAAGCTCATCTGAAGAAAAGGATAAATCAAACCCGGGTGAAGGGCAGAAAACTTAGAGAGGGGAGGGCTGAGAAATAGTTATACTCATCTGCGAGATTAGCCAAAAGTCGACGGGAAAAAAAAAAGCGACGAACAAAGAAGGGGGGGGGAAAAAAAGGCGTCAAAACTGGGCTATAGGACATCATCTAAAAAAAAAAAAAATCGATGGAAGAGGGAAAAGAGAGAAAAGCAAATATGCCTGGGGGGACTGGTGTCGGGGGGAAGAAAAAACGTCGGACGCTCACAAGCAGAAAAAGGCGGGGCCGGGAAGGGATTCAATCCAAAAGAGATGCGTGAGAGATTGCATCTCAAGCGGACGTGATCAAAGAGGTCAACTGCACGAACGACAAAAAGACAAGGGACGTGCTGATAAGGGGGTGTCATCTTCATAAGTGTAGCTGTGGGAAAAAAAGCAGGACTGCAGTTGCGGGGGGGAAAGCGACTGGACGCGGAGACGGGCAGTGGTCGCCTTTCGATGGCAAAAAAAAAAAAAGGCAAACAAACAAAGGCAGAAAGGACCGGTCGGGAGGACAGCAGGGCTTAAGGGGGTATTTCCGAAGCAGCCGGGCAGGGTTCAGTGACGAGCGATGGTGATGCCCTGTGGGTAACAAAAAGACGTCAAGTGATGTGGGGGGGTCGAGCAGGCCAGTTGCCAACATTAGGAAAATGCGAGGGAATCAGCAGTGAATGGGAAAGGGATGGGCCAGTTCCGAAGGGGGAGCAACTCGCTGGTTGGGGACCTCCCTCGTCATGTAAAAAAAATAAAAAAAGGGGGTTTGAGCGCCGGGCGCTACTGCGCATCCAAAAAAAGGAGGGTCCCAACCACCATTTGCCAAGCAAAAAAGAATCACCGGGGGGGGGGGGGCGGGGGGGAGAGTCGAATCTTCCCTGAAGGGAGACTTTGAAAACAGGCATCTGGGGCAAAAAAACGGTAAAACGGACGGGTCAAGGGAAAACGCGAAACGTGACAATGAAATAAACAAAAAGCGGGGGTGGGGCTGAAACGACGGCAGGGGGGGGAAAGGGGTGCAGGAGGCGGCTAGTGTTGCGGAACCACGAAAAAAGACAGCGTAGTGGAAAGCGGGACGAAAAGAAAAAAAACCGAGCAGGGGGGCGCAGAAAAAAAAAAAAAAAAAAAGGGGACAGGTGGCCCAAGGACGTCCTCGTCGGGGTAAACAATATCGCGGGGAGGTCTCCTAGAAAGACCTCGGAAGGGGGGGGAAGCGGTGAAAAGCACCGTCGCAAAAAGAAAGGAGAAGGGGGGTGCACTGAAAGGGTAAAAAAATTGAGAAAGTCACCTTTAAGAAAACAACACTACGTAGTCGCATAAAAAATCTGAAACAGACCGATGGCGAAACAGAAACACGGACTAGCAAAGAAAAAAAAAGAAAAAAAAAAACAAAAAGCACGGACCACTAGCTATCGGAAGGTGGGAGGGGGAGCAGGGGGCAGCGACAGGAGTGGGGGTCGAGAAAAGTCCTAAGAAAGCACGATCAGCGCAGACTCGCCTGGGAGAACAAGCCGAGACGAAAACTGGGCTGAAGCGGAGAGAACCGGAAAAACTTCTAGCGCGCGAGTGAGAAACGGGCAAGAAGTCGAAACTCTCATGGGGGTACATGAAGGATTTAAAGCACTGGGGGGCTGACTGGGGGTGGACAAAAAAAACGGCGGGAAGGAAGGCAAAAGTCTAGTAAACTCTAGCAACAAAAAAACTTAAAGGTCCAAAACAAGGAAAAAATGAGGCAAAAAAAAAAAAAAGTAGGAGCACATGAAGACAAAAGGGACTTGAGGTGAATCCCGATCAAAAGCGTCTGCTAGGAGGCCAGGGGCCCGGGCGCCCCGGCGGTCTCTGGGGGGGGTGAACCCAGCGGGGATGTGTTTCACGAAGCGCGGGGGACAAGGGAGCAACACAAAAACCCAGCAAAATGCGACGGGGAGGGGTGGAAGAGGTACAGGGGAAGACCGTTTCAGAAAGGCACAACGTGGGTAGAGCAGGAAAAACTGCTCCGTGGAGAAACAACTGTGACGAGGGAAGAGGGGAAACAAAATCGCGGCTCAGCGAGGATGGGGGGGTCAAGAGAAACGCAACACAGGTAGGGACGAGATAAAAAAAAACCGTTCTGGGTAGGGTGGAGGAAGGGTTCCGAAAAAAAAATGAACGACAGGAAGGAAACAAAAAAGGCGGCACTGTCCGCGGGGATTCAGGGGGGGGGGCAGAGGAGAACCTAAAGGGAAAAGGAGGGGAAGCAAAAAATTCAAAATGTCGGCGATGGGAAAGAAAAATGCCACCGGGGAAGGAAACACATCCAGCACGACAACCAAGCAAAAGGGGAAAACTTCGGAGTGAGGATGCAGAACGAATATCGCCGCTAAAAAGTGGGTGGACAAACAACAAAACTAGATCAAGGCCAAAGTCAAAACCGAGGAACTATCACTGGCGAGGGCGAGGCAGGGGGAGGAACCTTCCTTCGCGGAGGGGGCGAAAACTTACACGGTGCCGTGGAAGGACCACCGGGGTCAGTAAAGGCCGAAGAATCCTTCTGACATAGTATAGCATATCAGCCACAAACAAACTCAAAACCTGGTCGTGCGGTAAAGTGGGGGGTGCAGTGGGGAACAAAACAAAAAAGAAGGGGGGGGGATCGAAAAAAAACGAACCAAAAAAAAATTAACTTAGGGTCTGTAAAGGCAAAACCAAGAAAATGGTGAGTGTATTTGCAGGACACAGGAAAAAGAACAAAAAACCATGAAGCAAGTAAAAAAGTCCTCAGGGGGGGGGCATGACAAGCTTTCAAAAAAAGCTGAAAATGAAAAAAAACTAGGACTTGCATTGAATCAAAAAATGACTTCAATCACGGTAAAGACCGTTCGGGAGGGCTGCCATAAAATAAACAACGTCATAACGTTAAGGGGAGATGGAACGCGTATCTAAGTCAATCCTACTGTGCAAATACAGAAAAAATGAAACAATAGGAAAAATGAGCTAAAAACCTTCCGAGAAAATAAATCTGTAGGCAAGGAAAAACGATTTGTGGTGGGGTGACCATGAAAGGCCAAAGAGCCAAAGGGGGGTGACGCGAGGAAGAAACGTAAACTAAGTGAAGAGGGGGGAAAGAGGTGAAAAAGAAAAGGGGCGGAAAAACGAGGAAAAAAGGGAACAAGAGTTTTGTGGGCGAGGGGGGGGGAACCGCGTGCAAAGGAAACCGACAACCACAGCAAGACGCCTACAAGGAAAAAGGGATGACAATTTAAAAAAAAACCTCATCGGAAAGAGGGTATCATGGGAAGGGACGACAAGGGAGAAAGTGACAACGGTCACACCGAAGAGAGAAAAATTGCGTCAGGGGACAGATGGTAAACGCCTACCAAAGGGAAAAAAAAAGATTAAAAAGAATCAGGGATGGGGCAAAGACAGGACGAGGATCGGGAAACTACCGCTGCACACTGGGGGAAATCGCAAAAAAACGGACTAAAATAGGTATCAAAAATACAAAATAAAGCAAAAGGCGAAGCAACTTCGCAAACACGTCAGAAAGTTATTAGGAAAACTGAGCTGACGCAGAAACAAAAAAAAACTCATGGTGCTATGGCCTGGGAGGGTGGCCAACCAAGTGAAGAGACAAATGACTGGGAGGAGATGTCTAGTGAGCAAAATAACGTGTGAAGCGATGAAACGACCAAGACGGGGGGACAACCAAAGGGTATACATCGCCGGTTGCCTACAGCTGGAAAACCCAATCCTAGTGAAAAATTATCAAGCACGCTGGGGGGTCAAAGACGGGCCCGCTTTTGAGAAAAAGTCACAGGAGACGAAGAAGCAAGCGTCGAAGAATCCATCTAAAGGAACTTCACGCTAACACAACATCGAACAAAGGAAAAAATAACAAACGAGAGAAGATATGCCTCGGGTAAAGAAGAAACGTGGGGTTTCAGAGCGCAGGGGGAAGGGCGAATCGAAGTCCCAGACTGGGAAGAAAAAAAAAAAAAAAAGGTAAAAAACATGATGCGGGGGGGGGGGGCAAAAAAGTTGGGGGGAATCAAAACAAAAGGTGGAAAAAGAGTGAGATGGGGGCCGTCAGGTGGCAGGCAGGAGACGGCAGCCCAGGGGCGCATGGGGGGGGAGTGCTCAATGGGGAAGAAATTTCGCAAAAACTAGAAACGGACAAAGGGGCGGAGTGGGGCTGGACGAGAAGAAATGAGGTCGAAGAAAAAGGCAACGTTGCGCCGGAGGGGAGAAGCAAAATGAGACAGAAAGCGTCCTCACAAAAAACAAAACCAAAAACCCAAAAAAAAACACAACCAAACGAAAAGGAAACAGGAAACTGGAGAGCCGAGAAAAAGTTGTCGAAAACACAGCTGGGAAATGTAGACCTAAAAAGGAGGGATCTAGGAACGAAAAGGGAAATGAAACGAAGAGTCAACTCCCAGTTCTGAATTTGCAATGAATTTACAAAGGAATTCTAAACCGTGGAAGATAGGGATAAGGGAACAGAGTGATTGAAAAGTTGAGTCAAACACAGGGAGACAGTTCGAGGTAGGGGGAGAGGGGGTTGGGGGGGGGGTCCAAATCAAAACTAGGGGGCGCAGCAGGAAAAAAAAAAAGAAGGCGTTGGGGGGGGGGTGGGGTGGGTGGGGGGGGCTCTGTAAGAAAAGAGAAACACGACTGAAAAAAACGGGGAAACGAAAGAGGGGGGAGGAGAGGGAGAGTGGTTTCGCCACGACGCGTAACGTGGGGGGACAAAATGGCCCTGAAACGAGGGGCAAAAGCAACAGTACTTTGTCCGGGGAGCATAAAAGACCCAACCCAAAAAAAAAAAAAAAAAAAAACACCAAAAACAAAAAGATAGGGACGATAAAAAAAGGGAAAGCGAATACTAGTAGGAAGAGGGGGGGACTGGGGCTCCTTGACTGGGGTTAGTCAAACAAAAAATTAAAAAAAGAAGCAGTTGCGGGGGGCTTGGGTCCTGTTTAGGGAGTGGGAACAAAACATTAAGTGTAACCGGCAAGTCAAAATGATTTCTGCAAGAACCTAAACAAAAGATTAGGAGGAGGAACCAAAAAAAAGTTACAGAGGCAAATGGTCATTCCTCCGAGTGACCTGCAAAAGCCCGTCAAACTCCGGTAGGTAGGTAAAACTAAGGGAGAAAAAAGACTCGTGAACAAGCAAGCTTAAAAGGAGGGGGGGCTTGCAAATACGTAGTGACGTTCCGAAAAAAAAATGGCAGGGGGGTGCTTGAAAAGCCAAAAAAAAAATCACTGTCCGGCGGGGGACGCACAAACGGGCGCCGCTGGAGGGGTGGAATGAAAAACGAGGGGCATGGGTGAAAGACAAACCACGGGATCGAACGGAAAATCTGGTGAAAAAAAAAGAAACAACGGACGTAGAGATAATGAAAACTAGGCGAAAAAAGTTCGTTGCAGGAAAAAAGGGGGACGGGGAAACGAAAAAAAAAAGCAAAAAAAAAACGTTCGCGCACGACCAGGATCGATTAAGGAAAAACCCGAAAGACCGAGGGGACTTCTGACGATGTGGAAAAAAAGGGGGAGTCAGGAGCGGCTGTCGCAGGTCAAAAAAAGGGGGTGGGTAGGCCAGTCAGGCAAGCTCCAAAAGGAGGGGAG
>Ga0179593_1410505_pt1 | contig 16916 bp, 27 predicted proteins | sample CZODoug2_1_08_16_FD_185931 | JGI IMG/M metagenome (GOLD analysis project Ga0179593, IMG submission 185931) | Vadose zone soil fungal communities from Angelo Coast Range Reserve, California, USA - CZODoug2_1_08_16fungal (PacBio error correction) | ecosystem: Environmental > Terrestrial > Soil >...
GAGAAAATCCACTATAAAATGTGTGGATAGGGGAAACAACCAGTACCGCTGAAGTATCTACTCTCAGAAACGCGAGCACTGACCCGGCGTCGACAAAAGAGGGCGCGTCTGAGGAGGGGAGGAACTGTGCGTGTGGGTAAGAAGTCATGGGTCGAGCTGAGAAGGGGTATTTCACAGGGGAGGAATGTTTGCAGTAAGAACAAAAGAAGACTGCAGCTCAGAGGAAAAAAACATTCAAGAAAAAAGGAGGGAGGACGGGACACGTCGGCGTCGATTAGGGGTGGGGGTGGAAGAGCGTTAGCGCCGTCGATTTCCACTATCAAAGGTAGGCATTAGGGGAATGGTTGTGGTGAGAAACCCCCTAGGTACAAAAAAAAACCGGTATATGTACTTGAGGAACCATAACGCGTCGTGGGACCAGAAGAAAAGAGGGACGGAGGGCGGGTAGTTTTAACTGAAAACGGATCGTTGAAAGTTCTTAAATGAGGGAAGGAAAGCAAAGCGCCTTCCAGCAAAAAAAACAGATAGCGCAGGCGCCATTCTTTTTGACGCGAAAATAAGAAGAGGCGATCGCGGCCAAATGGGCTCTTAGAAACGACCAAAAAAAAAAAATCAGGTGAAAAAAGGACCTCTTCATATCGGGTGATCATGGGGGGGGAGTCAATTGCCATCATGTGACGAAGAAGTGACTGCTCTTACAACGGGGGCAGGGAAATGGGAACATTTGTGAACTTGTTTAAGTTGTGGGACGGAAAATCTTGAATAGAGGGAATTGGGAGGACGGGAATGCTGACAAACATTTAGCTCCTTCCAGACGTTTCCCCTAGGGTAGTGCGCGGGGCGGGTGTCAGGATTTAGTTATAGAAAAAAAAAAGCCACCAGTCAAAAAAGATAGTCAAAGGAAAGAAATACAACTCTAAAAACCACCACCTACATGCAACGAAGGTTCAAACCCTGAACAATATGGGGGCTTAGGTCGGAGTGGCCGCCCTTTAGGGTCAGACGTAGGAGCCGCCAGTGAGAAAAAAAAAAAAAGCGTCAACTACGTCTGGTAGGGGGTCGGGTTGGTGCTAGGAAAGAGGGGGAAACCAAAGCCGCCAGGTCGAGGGAGGGGACAACACTAACGCCCACAGAGAAATTGGATTGAAAAGTTTACTGCCGAGGTTTGGTGTACGTACGAGTCGGCGAAGCCTCTTCAGGAAAGGGAAAGGGGGGGCGCACACGGGTTCTAAATGAAGCCGAGAAAAAAGGGGGGACCCGTTTGGGAACGTGGTCCATGAAGACGGGAGAATTGGCCGCGAGAATGTTTCGCGGGGAGAAGGAAAAACCGAATCATCCAGCTAAAGAAGGAAGTTGATGCCATTTTGGGTGAAGGCTCGGAAATCATTTCAGGGTAGGAACAGTACCAAAGATGGTAAGGGGGCCCCTTGGGACTCATTTCCACCAAGGGTAAGGGGAAAACGTCGGGGGTTGGCAAGCTAAGGCATAGAAGGGAAGGGGCATTTGGAGGGCGCAAGTGGGTAGCGTTAGGCGAGGACGATCGTTGTGTGTTTACTCCTTCCGGGTAGTTCCGTTGGGGTGTTTTGCAGAGGGAGGTGTTCGGGGGTGGAATGACCCCAAAGGGGAAAAATCGCAGTAGATAAGAATGGCAGGGGCAAACTACGAAGATCGCCTAGCGAAAGAGGTGCCGGAGTCGTCGTTTACTTCAAAAAGATTCGGAATATGGTTATGTCAGACTTAGCCTGTGTATCTTTGGAAGCAGATTCCAGAAGAACCATCCCCCCCCTACGGTCACTCCGACACCACCAACCAAAGATCACCGATCTATCCCTTCGTCGGGCCCCCCAAAGACAGAAACCACAAAGCGCTCGCACGAAAAACGCCTAAAATCAGAACGGGGACAGGCGTCAAAAGAGGTATGATAGTAAGGGGGTGTTTGGGGGGCCGATCTTGATGAAACAGCTCGGTGATCTGGTTGAAAATCAGACGCAGGGCGTGTTCAATAATAAAATGGGGGCAGAGGGGGATGAGAGGTTTCAGGCGGGCCAGAGGGGGTGCGAAACGGAGGAAAACCTGTGTTGAGAAAGTGCTTATGTGTCAATATTGGTGAAGGGGAAAAGGAGGGACAACATATGGTCAACCTCATCCTCCGCCACCAATCACTCGACACTCCAGACCCGGCAAGGGACAAAACACCCCCAAAAAGGAGCCCAAAGAAACAAAGAAATCCCCAGCGCCGGAAGCAATGACGCGAAGACCCCGCGCCCCGCCAGCGCAAAGGCGCTTGCGAGTTCCGGGCAAAGGAAGCGCAAACAGAACGTCCCACTCCTCCAACAGCTCACCAGACTCTCTCAACACCAAAAAGTCGGAGGTAGCTGGAATATGCAATTTTCTCGCAGAGGAAATAAATTCTGACGCGGGCGTGGGCGGGAACAGTTGTTCGACTCCAGCGCCGGTGGGGGTGGGTTTCCGCATCAGGGGGCGAGACAAAAAAAAGGAAACGGCAAACCGCAGACACAAACCCTTTCGGGGGGGAGAGGGCAAACATCGAGTCTTTAGATGTACCGCGAACACCGACGAGTGCGGCCTGTGGCTCGGCCTGGGGAAGCATGAGACCGTAACAGAGCGAAGGAGTTCAAAAGTATACAGCTGCACGTTGCTGGGGGGACTGGCTCAGATAGTGCCTCGTCGCGCGGGTCGGCCAACGTAAGGGAGAACTCCAGGTGTGGGGATCGATGGTGGACGGCGGGGGACGAATGAGCCGGGTTGGTCTTACTTTTGCGGGGGGGGGGTCTGTTGGGCCTTGGCGTTAGGGGGTTGGATCTGTGTGGGCATCAGAGGATACGCGTTGTTTGGGTCCCATCTGAAAAAAAAGGCTTGATTTTTGAGGTACGGGATCAGCTGATTTGGGGTGTGCGGTGAAACTCGGGAACCTTCACAGAACGGGCACGCCTCCTACGACATAAGCCGAGCCTGCCTCAAAAAGCGTCCAGTCCAAAGAGACATCGCCGCACTCCCACCCAGGAAAAAAGCTGGACGGGAAGTTTATCCGGACATTCGTTCGCGGACACGAGGCGGACTCAGCTCTCGACAAAACGGAGGGGAAAGAGGGAAACTTGTGTCTCTCCTTTAAAGTAAATTGCACTCCATGAATTTTCTCGTGGCGTGGATCCTTTTCGCTGAACTCAGCCGCTGCTGGCATGCAAGCGGGGAAGAGGGGAGTCAGGTGAGTGTTAGCAGGCTACGCCGGACGTCGAAAAACCCTCCACGCGTGGAAGGAAGAAACGAGACCTCTTCTGACGGCGAAAGGCAGGAGCACCCCACAAAAGAGCATAATATCCGCTCGCGGTTTTAGATTTGCAAAAAGCTCAACGCAGGTCCTCACACCTGAACCGTGGACGGGAGGGGGTACAAAGACGATCACCAGAGGAATCTAATCAGGATTTACCATGATTTCTTCTCCACGACGAGGCACATGGTCAGGAAAAAACCTGCCGTGTTGTAGAGAATTCCTAGGGGGGTGGGCCCACGACCGCGTGGGGTGCTTGGCTGGGGAAGGGGGAACAAATCGTCGGGTGCAAATTTGTGTGGGGTGCGCACGAATCACACCGGCAAATCAAACTCACTTGTTCCGACAGCAATTTTGGGGCCGGTTCGCCTTGTGTTTTCAGCGGGCGGTGGGGGAGGTGTGGGTGTTGTGGCGGTCCTTGTCTAGTCTACATTGTGGAGAAAGGTGACTCACGTTGCTGTCACAACGGTACTAAACAAAAACAGAACTGGGACTCGGCGGGAAAAAGGAAGGCTAAGGGGGGGGAGAAGTCCGGCCAGATTTGTTCGCTGGAGGGCTGGACAAAAGGGTCCAACAGGGTCTGTGCTATGTCACTGGTTCTTTGTGCGAGAGGGGGGGGGGGGGAGGGGGTTGTGTAATCTGGGGGGTAAAACGCTTCCTAGACGAGGGCGGCCGTTGATTCTTAAAACCGTGGTGAGGGTAGAGTGACACAGAATTTAAAAAAAAAGTTCGAGGCGTGGGGGAGTACGGGTCTTTTGATCTTCCGGGCCGGGGTTTTGCAAGTTCTCGCACGAAGGTCAGTCTTGAGACGAATGTTGATTATAGAGATTGCTGGAGTTGCGTGGGAATGTCTGAGGGTAGGGGGGAAAGGAGACTTGAGGCACTGTTTAGCTGAATTCTCAGTTCGAAGGTTACGCTTTTGAATATAAATTCTTTTTGTAGTGCGCCTGGTCGGAAAAGAGGGGGAGGGGTTCTAAAGCGCGTCTGGTCTGGTGGAAAGAAATCTCAAGAAAAAACTGGGCCGATTGGCTTGGACCGGTTTGTTTCAAAAAGAAAAACCCGGAAGGATGGAGACGTGAGTCTAAGGTGGGTGGGGGAGAAGGGGAGAAAGAGGACACGTCTACCCGTCCTCCTATTCGCGTTATGAGGAGGGGGAGGACGGGAGCGATTACCGGAGTTGCGGAAAAGTGGTGGGGGGACCAGGGAATAACTCCTTGCACGGGGGGAAGGGACGCTGAAGGGATGGGGGAACAATAAAAGAAAAAGGCGCTTCAGGCGGTCCATTCGTGTGGTGTGTGAGGAAAAAAGAGGGGAGGTCGGCATGCCTCGGAACGGAAAGATAGGAAAAGTTGCGAAAAGAATAAGAAGGGAAAAAATTTCTAAGCTGGCTTGGATGTTACAGTACGGAGTTGGGGTGAACTACACCATCTACCAGTGGGGGGTTGGTGGTCAGGACATGAGGGTTTCTGTTAGGCGGTGGGAAGGTACGTCCGAGTCCATGGAGCTACTCGGAGATGAATCGGGCAACCTTTTTCCAATGTGTGACGGTGAGCGCAAAACGAGATCTACACCACAGGCCTCGGTCGGAAAAGAAAAAAAGGGGAGGCTTTACCCAATAAAAATAGCACACGAAGGGGAGAAGGTTGGGGTTTTTGGAACTTTCTTGGGGGGGTAGTACGCAGATAAATCTACGTATCGAAGTGGAGAGAGGGGGGGGTAGGGCGGTTCATCGATCTGCGCCTGTGCACCAAGGAAAAAGTAGAAGAAGGAAGGACCGTCATTTAGTTATGTGCAGTTCAGGGGAATAAGGGGTTGGTTTTTGGTGGGGCGATTGGGGATGCCGGGAGGCGCCAGGTGCTTTTCGGGGGCAGGGGGGAAAGGAGGAATAATCGGCCGGGCTTGCCTCCCCTGGTAAAAGGAAAAGGAAAGGGAAGAGACACATATCTGTTCCCTCTTGTTTCGAACTGTTGTGGAAGGGGGAAAGAGAGTTGATCACGTGGTAAGCGGTATGGTCGAAAAACACTGTGTTGTGATTGGGGCAAGGTGTGTCATAACAGGGACCTGGGACCAAAGGATAAAGGTTCTAAACGGGTGCGTCAACGGTGGAGGAATCAGACAGATCATGGTGGTGAAGAGTGTGGTTCGACAAACACACATGAAAAAAGGGAGAATCTGCGTACTAATTTGGCGGTGAAAAAAACATGACCAGAAGCGGTCAGCACCACGAAGACTCAAAAACCGGAGAAAGGAAAGAGGACGTGAACCTAGCCGCAAACCTCGATCAAAGGATAAAAAGGAAAGTACACGACTAGTGAGTACACCGGAAAACATGGAAAGAGAACAGCGTTGAAGAAAAGAAATAGCTTTTGGCCCAGACCAGGAAAAAAAGGGGGGAGGTGAGGGGGGTCTAGACACAAAAAGAAAAAAAGGAAAAAGGAATGCGTGATCTGAATTTTTGTTTGGGGGGAGGGAAGGAGATGACGCGCGGCAGCCTATCAAGTGAAGAGGGGCGCCGCTGCATGTACACGGGGTCAGGGGGGGAAGGCAGGGAGAGCTTCGGCTCCCCTGCTCGCGCGGTGTGGAGGGGGGGGGAAGGTTAAGGGTCCTTAAGGGGTCGGAAGAGAAATTTTGAAGAGAAGAAGCGGATTGTTGGGACCCCTCGCGTTTCTCTCCGCCGGGAAGTCACGCGGTGGGCGCGGAGGCGCGTGCTCGTGGTCGGGTAAGGAGAAAGGAGGAGGGTGTCGGCGGCCGTCACCTCCGTTCAGAGGAACTGGAAGACTTTCAGAAATCAGCTCAACATACACAGTAAAACTTAGAGAAAGGGGAGACTTCGGAATGAAGATGTGCGACTGGTCTAAATCTCAAGGAAGGAGGGGGTGGGAAGAACTCTAGCGAAAAGGGTGGGGAAAGGGAAAAAAAGTGACTCCAGGACCTATCATATAGGTTTGGTTTGGGGGAGGGGGGAGGGGGTCTGGGCGTAGGACGCGGGTGTGTGTGACAAAACTCTGGTGCAGAGGGAGGGGGGAGGTTTTTCAGAAAAGTTGTGCTGACTAGAAAAAGAGCGGCCGGGGAGAAAAAAAAAAGACACAAATAAACAAGCCTTGCCGTGTGCAAGGAGAGTAAGGAAAGAGAAAAAAGAGTAGAAGGTTACTGAGACTGTCGGGGAAAGTCGATTGGTGCGTGTTGGGGAAGTCGTCTGATCATTGTCAAAAAAAAAAGGGCGGCGGCGGGTTCTGTTTTCAGGGGGGAGGGGGGCGTTTTGTGGGGTGGATCCCATGCCTCGTGAAAATAAAGGGTAGGGGGAAGGGGAAAGTTGTTTTTGGGGTTTGTGGGTTGGGAAGCATTGTCCCCTTTCACTTGGAGAGAGCCCTGGAGCTCGGGGAAGGAGAACGGCGGACGTTGTTGTTCTGGTTGGAGTGGGGGGAAGGGAAGGACTAGGGGGCGTTCTCGATAAGAAAGGAAAGAAGGAAAAGAAGTTTGCGTACTCGACCGGACAGAAGAGTAGAATACGCCTTCTCATCAGAGGGGGCTACAAGCTGTCGTGTGGTCGAGGGAAAAAAATTTTTTGCCCCGACCTTCACCTCTCTAACAAGAACCATGCGCGACAGGATCCGATTAATAGATAGAAAGGGGGAGGCAGGGCAAACCGGGGAGGTTTGTGAACAACTTACTTTACACTAATATTACAGGGAAAGGGGGATCAGAGGGGGGTGTGGGGTTTCTTAGGCAGGGGATGGTGTGAGCGAGATGGTGCTGTGTTGGGGAGAGAAATAACTAAAGCTGGAATGCGGAGGGCCGTGGCCAGAAGGGGGAAACTCAGTATTGGCTGCGGGAGGGGTCTTCCTCGTTGTATCAAGGCAGAACTGTGAAGCATTTGGACGAAAAGAGAACACCTGAATCATTTTGCTGTGGGGTGGGGGGGGGCGGGCGCGTTTCACGTTACTTGTGTTCTGGGGGAGGGGGAGGAGGTTTAAGGCCTGTTTGTGGCTCTGGAGACTGAGGAGGTTGGGGGGAAAACCTCCAAAAAGAAAGAAGACTATTTCTGTCTTCGAAGTTGTTGTTGGGGGGGGGAGAAACAACGTTACACACATTGAAGTGTGTTTTTGGGGGGTCTCGTTGTGAGTTGAGAAGTTTTTGATGGGGGGCAAACGGAGGCAATGCTAGGAGCGGGGTGTGCTTAGTCATCAAGCAACAAAAAAGTGGTTCTCTCGAAGAAAGAAACGTAAGGAAAAGACAAGACTATGGAAACAACCGCGCCAACAGCACTCCAAAAGAAAACCGTAAAAAAAGAAAAAAAAAAAACAATCAGGGAGACAGTCTCGCAAGAAAAAAAATCTGCGAAAATAGCTGAAAAAAAAAGCTTAACCCACGCTACGTTCCGTCTCGCCCCTACCCGAGCAAACTGCAACAAAAGACAAAAACACCCAAAACAACCCAAACCCCCCCTTGTACTGGAGGAAAAAAGGTTGCGCGAAAGGCCTGACTATTGGCAGGAAGGAGGGGTTTGGTCAGTAAAAATCGTGAGAAGTGAACCTTGTTGCGTGTTGAGGGAATTAAAGTTGTACCCTCATGATTGGGGCTCACGGCTCCCCGGATCAACCGAACCCGCCAAACCCCCCCCCCCAAAAAGGGAAAGGAAACAACCAAAGGAAAAGACTCCGCTAAGTGTCCTCCTGCAAAGGAAGGAGAGAGTGTAAGGTTGCGAAAAAAAGGGCAACCTGATCTGTCACGAAGTGAAGCGCAGCAGGCGGGGTACAGTTCAGTAGGGGAAAAGGCCTGTGAGTACACAACAAAGGGGGGGGGTCAAAAAAAAAAGTTGGGGGAGGAGAGCAACTCTGAGTGTTTGTTTTGGCAGCCAAGTGAGACTCTACAGTGAGGGGTTTTAAATATAAGAAAGACTCTAGAGCTCGGTAACGACTTGGGGAAGAAGGGCGGGTTACAGTAGGAAAGAATGTAGGCAATCTTCAAAGGTCAGGGGGGGGGGGGAAATCCTACGACATGTGTAAGGAAAAGCCATACTTTTCAGGAGAAAAGGGTGGGAAAATCGGAATCTGTGCTCGTGCCGGACGAAATTGCCGGATTGATGCGACGCCTATGAATACGAGCTATCCTGGGAATCTGTGCTTGTCTCATGAAGCACTCCGGGAAGAAACCTCAGGCCGGAGACAGTTTTTAAACTGGGGGAGAAGCACTGGAAGGGTTTAACCAAATGAGAAAAATTGTTGGCGAAAGAAGGCTTTCTCACATAATGGGGGGGGGGTGACAGCGTGGGGAAGATTCCGTTTACAAAATTATTGTAGGGACGTGGGTGGAGGGAGGAACAAGCCAAAAAAAAAGTCTCAATGGCTTCGCGGTTGTGCAGTAATTTAAATGGGTAAGCAAGAGTAAACAGCTTTAGTGTGAAGGGACCTGTGTGTACACCGTTTTGTTTTGTTTTAACTATGAAACTTCCAAAAAACATTGTGAGAACGAAAGTCGGTACTCAGAGCTGAGCCGTGTTTTCTTCTTTGCGATAAAAAGCTCAAAAAGAACGAGCACACCCCAAACTCGAAACCACCCAACCAAAAGGCAAAAGCAGAGAGGGGCAAAAGGGAGGAAATGACTGAGTGCGAAAAAAGACCGAGGCGACTGCTCCCTTCAGGGTGTGACTACAAAAGTCAGACACCCCCGCCCCCCCTCGCGTTTCGGATCTCAAAAAAGGAAAAAAAAACGCTCGCCTCCAATAAACAAACCCCACCTCTCGCCTACCCTCTCTCACCCCGACAGCCCCCCCAAGGCGCAACGTGCAACAGCAAAACACCGCAACACCGACACACAAAAAAGAAAAAAAACGCCAAGACAAACCAACTAAAAATCAAAAAGAAAAAAGGACGCCGCGGAAGAACCCGAAAAAAGGAAAACGGAGAAACATGAGAGTTGTTCCAGAAAAAACATAGATGCAAGAGAACCCGTCGCAACCCCACCGCAAAAAAAGCCACGCACGGCCAAACCAACAACAAGGAGGGGAGGCCAACGCGGGGTCCCAGAACGCCAAACACGAAAAACAACAGACAAAGAAAAAACACCCAAAAAAAAACGTACAACAACAAACCAACAATGGAATCTCACGTATCCAGTCTAACTCCCGAGAGTCAGAAGACTAAAGGGGAAACCAACCACATCCCCCCCCCACCAAAACACAGTCTCCGAGCCCAGTACGGTCCCACGCCCCTCACACCCCCCCAAAAAAACGGAACCTGGGGACTCGAAGCCAGAAAAACATCTATCTACAACCCGGAAAACCTCCAACCAGAAAACGGAAGTCAGAGGCAAATCTTTTCTTTGGGTGGGGTGAGCCTCAATTAGAAAGCGTGCCATGAAAAAAAAACTCTGTTGATCTAATGAGGGGGGAGTGGTTTAAACTGTGAGACGTTCCGGAGGCAGGCGTCGTTTGTATTCGGGCGTGGACGTGGATTGTTTTGGTATTGTTTGTTGGTGCAAAAGGTTGGTCGGGGTGGAATGAACTTATCGGAAAAAAAAAATGCGCAGTCCTCGCCCCCCCGTCTCCGTGCCCAACCTACAAGCCCCACCCCCCCCAACCAAATCACAATCAGTGCAACGGCGCGCACTGAGGGCATACGCAAAAAAAACGTAAAGCCTTTCAGAGCCCCCAGAAGAACCCCTCCAAAAACTTCTTTGGAATCTCGGGGTTTTGCAGGCCGAAAAGCTTCCGGCAAACTGGCGGTTCTCTGCGTGAGTGAGGTTATTGATGAAACTGAGTCCACATAGGCTTCAGAAGGTAGAAGTCATCTCCTGGGTCTTCTCTCACAAGTAAATGGAAAAACCGGAACGGTCCGTCTTTCCACCCCCAACCCAACGCTTCAAGTTCGGAGGGCTACCAGGCGATGTTCTCCCATTTGGGGGATTTGAAGGTGCCTGTTGTCGACCAGATGGGGTGCTCTGCTGAAAACCCTCTCGAACCAACAACCAAAAGAGACCCTTCCAAGCTCATCCAAGCGAAATTTTACGGGAAGGGAAAGGTTTTTCCGGGTCTGGAGAGTGGGCACCCCAAAACAAACACCAAAAAACAAAGAGACAAGACAGTCTTGATTCTTGTTCTGGGGGAGTAAAAAAAAAATCAAAACCGAGGCCAAGTAGCGCCCCGCCAAGGAGGCTGAAGGGTGGGGATTCAAAGCAGAATGTCCTGAAAGGGGATTTGTCCATAGGTGGGCGGCGGGCAATTCGTTGCCGAAGAAGGGAAAATAGCGCCCCTTAAGAAGAAACTTCCATCGTTTTTAGCTCCCGGCGGATGGAGTCATTTAACGGAGAGGGTCACTAAGATGGATGTCGTGTTGATCTTGTAGGGGGTAGGGCTATTGGGGGGGGGGGGGGGGCTCTGGTAGGCGGTGTATGTCGGCTCTAGACTTATGGCGGGGACCACTCAATTTGATGATGGATGGACGGCAGAGGGAGGAATCGACAAAAATTGAAAGGCTTATAAGTAGGCTCACACTTGCACCCCCCAAAGAAACCTCGGCACAGCGATACGGAGCGCAACGTCAGTCGGGGCTTCCTTTTCTCGGGAGCGGAGAGGCGTGTTTCAGAAGGGGTATGGTAACAAACTGTTTGTGTAGTCGGAAAAAGAAGACGTCTTTCGTTTCGAGGGTGGGAGGGAAGGGGGGGGGGGTTATGTTTAAACTGGCAAATAACTGGGGGAAGGTGGCCTGGGGGGGAAAAAGAGTTGACGGACTGGGTGGCTCTGGGTTGGGGGGATTTTCGGGAGCGAGGGGCGGAATGGTTTTTGGTGGCAGGGGAAATTCCCCTGGCCCTGGGGAGGTGTTGTGACTTTTAAAAATAAATGGTGTTTTTTTCTCTCTGAACAGGGAGGTGTTGTAAACGGGGCTTTTTCATGGTTTGTGGCTGGCAGGCGGGAGGGAAGGGTGTTGTTTGGTGGGGGGGGGTTGTTGTGTTTTGTTGTGTTGGGTAGTTATGGGTGTTGGTGGGGTTGTGCTGTTTGTGGGAGGGCAGTTGTTTTGTGTTTTCATCAGTCCGATGAAGACGAAACCGGGATTGTAGGGATATATGCTGGTGCGTTTTCTGAATATCAAGATGTTTTCGCCAAAATCGTGACGGATGCCGTTCGGCCGGAGAGTACGGATAACAAGAGGACGCCAACCATCGGCTACATAAAATGGTACTCCCGGAGAAGGGTCGGTTGAGTCGGACCGACATATCCCTCAATGGGCTTTATTTGGGGAAACTCGTGCACACAAAAAAGGCCAACGTTTTGCTTCGGGGGTTTGTTATAACGATAATTCGCTCAGAATATGATTCATCCCCTTCGAATTAAGTTACACTAATGTGGGGGGGGAATGAGATTCCCTTTCGGGGAAAATACCGCTTAGCCTATGGAGACTCACTCCTTGCTCCTTCCATGGTAAAGTCCCATGCAGGGGATAATTTTGTTAGTGATTTACAGCAAGCACTATCCTTGCTTCAGGGGAATTAAAAGACATACGGCATTCACTTGGAAAACAGAGATCATGGTTTAATAAAGCTAAGATTTTGGCAAACAAACCAAGGGGATGCAGTATTAGAGAGGGGGGAAAGAATAAAGGACTCTTAAGACAGTGGTGAAATTTTCTTTAGAGAGCATTTTGTCCAGGGGGGGTCCTAAGTTCGCGACCACGGAGAGCTATCTGCTTGATGAAGAGGAGGAGTCACAACCCTAAAACGGGACAGAAATGAGTAAGGGGGAAAGGTGGTGTACAGATCCAGGAAATCCTGCGCTTGAGGGGAGAAAGAAAGAGGGAACTGAGGTTAAAACGTAGGAGGGGAAACTACTACGTCGTATTGTTGGAAAGGGGTGGGTACAGCCACACACCCCTAAGACCTGATGTACTTAAGGGGGGGTTCGAGCCGGCGGGGAAGAAAAAAAGGGAAGGGGGAGCGATGTTCAGTATACCTGAGGGGAGTTCTGTAATGGGTTTTTCCCGCTCTTTTTTTTGCCTACTGGCCAGGGTTTCGAAAAAGGCGGAAAGAAAAAGAAACCTCTCCTCAAGCAGATGCTGCTTGTGGTTTTAAAAAGACTTTAAACGAGGAAGCGTCCCCGATGCTCTTAATGGCGGGGTCCGCTGTCCGGGGAGAAGCGTTCAGAGGGGGGAAGGGGTTCAAGAAACAATCGGGGTTTCGTGGGGTCGAACGGTCGGCATCTTCAATCGTATAGAAGAAAACAACCCAAACACAGACGGGGGGAGGGAAAGAAGAGATAGATCTACGAAATAACCAAAGGGGTACCTACCTCCACTGAGATGTGTGAAAGGGGTACCTGAAGATCTTCCGCTACGGAGCAGTAAACGGAAAAAGACAAAGGAAAAAAGGCGGCCACTTAATGTTGGAGAATCCCTGCTTGGAACGGGTATGGGGTATAACAAGGACTCGCATAGGAAGCGATTGGGTTAGAGCAGGAGGGAGAAAAAATATTGGGGAACAATAAAGAGATAAAAGGGGTAAGGAAACCGAGAGTAATGATCAGCCGAAGGCTTCTTGACGTCGGACAGGGCAAGACTTCTTGTTGGAAGACGACCCGCCACGAGTGAAACCCTTCGTAAGAAATCAAGCAGTCGTAGGGCCGTGTTGGGGGGGTGGCTGAAACAAGCAGGGGACCAAACAGAATCCCCCGTGAGGGTTGACAAGGGCCAAAGAAAGCGGCGAGAGGTACGAAAACGGCAGGGGGAGGGGAGCGTGGAAAGGAACTCTAGTGGCTAAGTAGGGGAGATCTTCAAAGGATAAGGTTTTTTGCCCGTGGACAGCCGAGGAAGAGAGAGAAGCGCAACGGAGGTTAACGGCCGCCCCAGAAGGAAGGGGTTTGCTCCGAAAAATGAGGGGGGGAAAGAGTCGATCCGCGTCCAAACAAAGAAGATATCCGGAAAGACAGAAGAAAAAAGCGAACAGGGGAACCCGGCAGGCAATGCTCTGGAGGTTTTTTAGGCAAGAACAAATAGGGATCCACCCCCAATCTTTCGAGAACCAAGCCTTCGTAAGTTTCAGCCTGCCGGGGTGGGATAGATCGGTTTCCTCCTGTTTTTTGAGAAGAAACGGAGCCTAGGGGGTCGCAGTCTCTTTGTAAGTGCTTACGGGGGACTACCTCCCTTTCGGCCTACCCTAACGCTTGCAGTGAGCCGTGCTCTTTCACGGGTCCATAGGGTGGGGGTGCGGCAAGGGGTGGGGTGTGTGCTTTCTTTTTTTTGGGGAGGTGGGGGGCGGGTCGGAATATTTGGTAGAGGGAGTGAGTTATTTAAGTTTCGGGCAGGGTGGAAGACTGAGGGGGTTTGTACGTTGTTTGTTTTGGGGGGGGGTTAATTTGTTGTGAATTTTGTTCTAAGGTTGGGGGGAATAATTTTCTCGCTTGCGGATTGTCTGTGCAGTTGGTCTGCAACATGTCTTGGTTGGTGTGGCTGAGGGGTGATGGTTTTTTGGGACTTGGGGGTTTTTTTTTTTTGTGGTGTTTTTACTTTTGAAGGTGTAGGTCCCCAAACCCTACCTGGGGTGGTTCTGCTTCTTTGGGTCCGTGTCTTTGGGGGGGGTGGAAGGTTTGTTGGGCGGCTTGGGTTCGGAAAAAAAGGGGAGGGGGGTCGTCCTGGAAAAGTTTGTTGTTTGGGCTTTTAGGAGACAACGAAGATTTTCCACTGACAGGCTGCTTGGTTGGGTGGTTTAGTGTTGTGTTCGGGGGGGGTGGGGGAGAAATCTTTTGGCCGAGTTTTCTGTGGGGGGGTCTCATCTTCTGCAGTGGCTTGCTCTTCCCTTTTGAGTTGTTTGTTTGTTGAGTTTGGGTTTTGGAGGAGGTTGGGTGTTTTGTGGGGGAGGTGGTCGGTGTACTCTATGACTTTACTTTTTTTTTTTGGGGGGGGTTTTTTTTGTTCTTCTTTTAAATTTGTTTCTTTTTGTTTCTTTTCGTTTTGTGGGGGGTGCGTTTGGTAAAAACTGAGGGGGGGGGGTGGTGGTTTTGGCCATGGGCATAAGTTTTTTTTTTGGGTTGTTTTTTTTTGGTGTGGTTTGGGTTTTTTTTGTGTTTATTTCTGTCATGTGCGTGGTGGGTGGCGTTGTTTTGTTTTTTGGTTTTTTGGGTGGTTCGTTTGGGTTTAGTTGGTGCTTGGTGTTTGTCTACATTACAAGAAACGCCTTCCGTCCATCCTTCCTCTGGGGTGGTTTTTTTTTTTTGTGTTGGTGGGTTTGGGTTTCTTTCTAGGAGGGCTTGGTGGTTTTGCGTTTTTATTTTGTGTTCTTTGGCACGGGGGGGCGTGTGTGTCGAGGGGGACGTTAATGGGTCCCAGTCTCGTCTTGCCTCTTTTTCCTGTAGGGTGGGGTTTCTTCCTGCTTGGTTTCGATTTTGGGGTCGGGGTTTTGTCTTTTGGGGTCGGGTGGTTTGGTGCGCAAATGGGTACCTCCCACCCTCTCCCTCCGACAAATGTGTTTTTGGTTTTGTGGGGTTTTTTTTGTTGTGGTTTGGTGTGGGGCCGGCGGTTTTACGTGGTAAAGTTGCTGAGGGGTGGGGGGGTCCGCTTTGGTCTCCGCCCTTCCCATCGGGAAGGTCCTTTTTGCTGTATTAATCTCTCTCTAGTGCATTCGTTCGGGGCCTCATTGGTGAGTTGGGGGGGGAGAGGCAGCATTTTTTTGGTGCGTGGTGGCTACGAGGGGGGGCAATTATTCCCTTGCGTTGGTGAGATTTTTTTTTTTTTTCTCCTTGGTTGGGGTCAGGGACAAGTAATCCCAGTCTCAATTATTCAACACTGACCGGACTGGTGGTTGGATTGTTTTACGAATGAACCTCCGTAACAACGGATACGGAACAAAGAAAAAAAATGGAAAGCCAGAAGTCTAAAAAAAGAAAGGAGGACTGTGCAATAGGATCCACAAAGCGCGCTTTTTTCGTGGGGGAGCTCGGGGAGCGCGGATCAGGGAGGGGTTTTTCTTTTTTTCAAGAGTTGTGGTGGCTTGGTGACATGGATTTCGGGTGGGTTATTGGTTAGGGTGGTTTGTAAGGTACGGTGCGGGGTGTTGTGCTGTGGGGGTTTAGGGGGGCGGGTGGTGTTTGTTTTTTAATTGGGGTGTGTTTTTTTTGGTGGTGGGTGGGGTTGGGTTTTTTTTTTGGTTGTTTTGTTGTTTCCCCAAACAACCCCCCCCCAACCCCCCCCACCCCCCCCCCCCACCCCGGGGGGGGGGGGGGGATGGTGGGGGATGTTTGCTGCCAACGCGATCAGGGTTGACCAATTCCGGATGGACGTATTTAACGACGGTAGGTGAAGAAATACGTAAAATTGGACTGTCGACTCGGAAGTTTGCGTGTTTTTTGTTTCCAATTAGGTTGTCTTTTGTATTTTGAAATCCTGGGGGGGGGGGGGAGAGAATTGGGATGAAAAACCTCAGCCAACGGATCACTGCCTGCGCAGATCCTAACTTCATCAGAAAAGAAAAAAAACAGAGCCGACCAAAACCTTCCCAAATCATGATCCATTCTGTTCCTAACGTTCCTAATAGTAAACTCGAGACTCAAGATCAGGCACAAAAAAGTGAGAAAATGGATCACGAACGAGCAAAAAGCCTTTCGAGTAGGGGTGAAACCCTTGGGAATTTTTTCAGTACAAAAAAAAAGGGCCGAGAGAAAATAAGAGCAATGTCCCTTTTGACGAAAGATTGGGTCCAAAATTGGCAAAAAATACTCGACAAAAGATGTAAAGCACTTTCTTAAAATCTTTTCAAAGCACTTGATCCAGGGGGAAATCAAGGGGTGTGGGGGAAGGCGGAAGAGAAAACAAATTTATCCCTATCCGGGGAAGGGCCCTGAGAACATTGGCGGGTGCGAGTCCGAAAAGGATGCGTTAAAAAGAAAAAACATGTGGGGTTGCAATAAGGTAACTGTAGCTTGAAAATGCAATAGCAACGCCCACAACGACTAACAGCGGAAACAGCCCAAAACAGGGCCGGCCTGTGGTCCGGCCCAGGGTGTGGGCGCGAGCAAACCGGGGAAGTCCACATTCATCGGGGAAGCAAACCACCCAAGCCGCGGAACGGCAACGACACCAGACGGCTACCCGACGGGCAAGACGGGCGGGGGGGGGAACGGCAAAACCGAAGGGCGGGCCGGAGGGGGGGGAGGAGGGGGGTCGGCCGGGGGGGGGGAGGGAAGACCGGAGCGCGGTAAACGGCGGGGCAGTCCGGACACGAAAACAGGAAGAAGAACGGGCGGGGAAAGACTCTCCGCAACGGGGCAGTACGACCGAGAAAGTAGCACCTGACGGGGGCGCGGCCCACCCGGAACAAAAAAACAACCAGGCCGGAAACCGCTTAGGAAAAGGTGGTTACTGGTGGTGCAACAGAAAAACGGTCAGCAAGAACGGGTAGGGGGCGCGCCAACTGCAGGGAAGGGCAAAAATCTGAAATACACGAGGCGCCCATGCAAACTAACACGTGCGCCGCAACGGGGAGAGGATCACGCGCCTTCCGACCCAAAGTAATGTGGGAAACCTTCAAAAGAAATGCGATCACCAAATCGCCACTCGGGAAAACATTTTGGGGCCCGCAAGGACAAAGCCAGGACGGGAAAAGGTCCCAAACGAGTTGCTGTCATGAGGGAGGGGACGAAAAAGTC
>Ga0179593_1448831_pt1 | contig 16916 bp, 9 predicted proteins | sample CZODoug2_1_08_16_FD_185931 | JGI IMG/M metagenome (GOLD analysis project Ga0179593, IMG submission 185931) | Vadose zone soil fungal communities from Angelo Coast Range Reserve, California, USA - CZODoug2_1_08_16fungal (PacBio error correction) | ecosystem: Environmental > Terrestrial > Soil >...
CACAAAGCAGTCTGGCATCACTGGGGAAACGGGCAATATAGGCACACATCTACGACCACTTGATCGTGATCAGAAACAAAAGGAGGGACTCAATCAAGGACTGATTCAAGGACATCCCGACCAACGGACGCGAAGGAAAGCAAGCGGAGAGAGGGTAGTGAAAACGAACCGAGGAAGAAATGTCCCCGGTCAATGAAAAATAAGGGAGACCGAAAAAAAAGTCGGGAAGCAAGGGAAACCAGCAGAACACCGTGGAAGTTGGTCAACTAAGCACTCAACGGAAAGGAGAAAACTCCCGAAAAAAGCCCCCTCGCCAACATGAAAGTGGGAAACTCGCAGTGCCATTAGGGGGGGGCTGCATTCATAAATTTGAGGTGAGGGGGGGACACGGAGGAGAAAAAGGCAAAGTTCCGCGCACCAAATAGCTTTGAGTGGAGTGGGACATGGACGACCAGGTCCTCAATCAGGGGGAAGGATAGAATTAATGGGACAAGCATTTGGCGGGCAGTCGGGTCTCAGCACCTATAGCCCAAAATGACTTGAAACACAGTTCGATGACATAATTACCAAAAGTGTGAAAAAACTACTAAAGCTATCGGTCACGTACAGCCGCGAAAAAGGGCAGTATCAGCCGAAGTCAAAAGTTCCGGTAGGTCATGGACTGTCCCACGTGAAGCTCACATAGGACTGAAAACAAAAAGACTCTTCCAAAAAACCTTCACACAGCACACTAATCGGTGGGGAGGGGGAAACTCTGGGAGACCTCTAGTGAGAAGAAAGGCATTCGTGTGGGATCCACAGATTCGTCCAGCCAAAGGGAAACGGCACGAACGGGAGGAGGGGGGCAGTACAGAAGTAACAATCTTTACCGAGCAAAAGGGGAAATCCATATTGCAGGACACGGGCCCGTGAAGTTCGACGGTCACCATCAAAACACCGGGCACATTCACAAAAAGGGCAAAGAGTCTGGTGGGTCAAGAAAAGCTCTACTGAGGAGTGAGGGAAGGGGGTGAATAGAAGGCGTGTCGAACCTCCACCATCAGATCACGCGTCAAGAAAGAAAAAAAAACTTCAAGAAATTAGCCTAAAGATTGGTGACTGGAGTGAACAACATACTCAACAACTAATCAGAGAGGAAGAAACAATGCCTGTCTTTCGCAAAAAGGTTCGGGTCAGAGCCAATCGAAAAGCACTCTCTCACTCTCAGAAAAGAAGTAGAAGAAAGAGAGGAAGAATAATCGACGAAGGGGACTAAGACTAAAGAGGACTCATTACGGCCAACATGTATGACACAAAGTCCATCAGATAGAGGATAAATCCTGAGGGTTACTATTAAAAGAAATCCCGTAAAACGACTGACTTAGGCAGGTAACTTACGTCGTTTAAGGTTGGGTTCAATGAAGACCAAACCGTTTACCGCAATTCGCAGAAGTCATCTCCGAAGTTGCAAAATTTATGATCGCTGGAAAAATAGGGACGTGTTACACAGCAGCCAATCTATCTAAGGCGGGGCAAACCATCGACTTGAATGGGTGGGGGAGCCGAAGCCAAGAGGGAGGAGAACATTCTCGTGCGTGGGTGACAAGAAGGGAGACCCCAAATGAAGAGGATGGGGGAGCAAAAACCGAGACTGAGCGCGCCTCAGAGACGATCAGAAACCGCGAACAGTATAGGGGGGGGTCATGGGCATCCAATTGAAGTAAAGAACAGAGTAAGTCGTGAATGGAAAGCCCCAAAAACAGACGGCTGATAATATCCAACGCACATCTACCGCTCCGAGCCGCACTGCCAGAAACGTCCGTGGACAGGTTGCACCTCATTCGCCCTCCTTCGGAACTGCAGGCCCACTTTAATCTCCAGAGCCCTAATAAATCTTCGAGGCTAAGAAAGATGCGCTGGGAAAAAGATCTCCCGGCGAACCTATCAAGATGGGGGGAGCCGTGATGTCAGGGAAGTCAAGGCTAAACCAATCAACTCTGGGGGGGAGGAAGGACTGAGTTCCCTCAAGATCCTGAAAGACATGCTGGGGCGATCTATAGGACTTTGGTCCGCACTGCGCGACAAGGGGGCTAGCGGCGTGAGGTGTCATACGCGGAAATGGCATCTTAAACCCAGAGAGGGAGGGGATAAAGAGAGTTAAGTGGACCCGCGGAGTCACCTCCACCAAAGCCTTGGCCTCTAAGAGGGGAATTCCTCTGTAGGTATCTACTAAAAGAGGATTGGATCGGAGCTTGCGCGTGAAAACGCGACAGGGCCGACTGTGTCGGGAAGCAGAGCGAGGAGGGCAAAGGACAAGCCAAACGCGCAAGTCATCTTATCGTGTAGCAGGAGAGAGGGGATAAGGACAAGAGTGTAACGCAGACGACATAAAAGTGAGGAGGAAGGCTCTTAAGAATTGGTTTTAAAATGCAGCTGAGGAGACGAGTATTTGCACCACGTGTGCCGGAAGTGGGATCAAGGGCGAAGTCGGAGCCCTAGAAGTGGCTAGGAAGAAAAAATGTCCATGGCCCAAGGAAAGCTGGGGGGGACTCTTCCGTTGATTGCCGAAGGTGAACCCAGAGAAAGTCTCAGTGAGGTGGAGGAATAGTGAAGGCTCCGTCTACAGGAGGCATCCACTCCAGAGGATGGATTTGGGGGGGACATCGATCTCCAGAGAGAAGGTCTCACTTCCGCTGCTTCGGGGATAAGAATCAAATATTCTATGTGAGAAGAACAGGATAGATGGGTGGGAATCAACGTCTGGTGAGACGATCATCAGTACAATGGAAAATGAAAGGAACGAGGATCGGCGAGCGATCGGAAAAGGTCAAAATTGGATGCGTCGAAATAGGTCAGAAAGAAAAGTCCGAATCAATCATGAAAGTCCGTCTTCTCATATAATGAAAAAGGCGTCCTTTTCAAGATGGGGGGATTGCGTAACGAAGGGGACAGAGAGGCAACGCATTATACTAAGCTCGCAGAGGGGAAGCAGCTGGCTCAATAGCGGCGATCAAAGCGGGGGGTCGGGAGGGGAGTAGCGTCTGAAAAGGAGGTGTTGATGCCCCGACAAGGGTGAAGAGACCCCGTCGTGGGGGCGTGGGAAAATGAATTATTTCAGACCTGGAACGGTACGCCCAAAAAACGGTTTGCTGAGCGTCTAAGTGGGGCTGTTGGCCGTAGTAGAGGTTGTGGGTTCGGTCCCGCAAGATTGATCGGAAACCGTCATGCCCGCAACTGCAGAGAGTTTTGGAGAACGTCCGCCTATGGGAAGGTGAATGGAAGGTTGCGGGGGGGGGGGTGGGGGGAAAAGGATCCCGGGGACTGTATCCCTAGCCCGCTGTAAATGGGGGGAACTTGGCCGTGGCACTATGTATTAGAGGGAGTCGTGTCAAGAGGTCCCATACGTGGGGGGAAAGGGGACGGTGAGTCACCCGCGGTGGAAGGAAAACTGTCGAAAACATGAAAGTCATGAAAAGACACTCAGGACGGTTGCTGAGGTTAGGAATGGCTCGGGGTTTTGAGAGAGAGTCAAAGTGGAGGGGAGACGAAGAAAAAGAACGGACAGGAACTGGTCGTCTGACTCGAAACGTGACCGAGGCATGGGAAGGATTGAAAAGGAGAATCAAAACGACGGGAAGGAACATGCATCTGACACGGTGGGAATCACGGATGATATATCTTATGCAGAACAGAGAAGGAAGACCTGAATGGGTCCGTACCTCAGAGGGGGAGCTTTTGAGAAGGGGGGGAGTCCTTGCCACTCCACGAACTCGGACCAGGACTAATCACGTTGGGCGGACAGAGAGGGCAGCTACGGGGAGGAAACTTAGGAAAAAGCGATGAGAAATCGGTAGAACAGTTGCGAAGGAAGGCTGTCTTGTTCGAGTGAGGGTCTTTAAGTCAGATTCTTAGACACTTCACTTTGTTCCGTGAGAGGGCCGTAGTAGACAGGGAGACAAACATGTTTTGGTTTTTTTTTGGGGGGGTGTGTTTTGGTGGTGTTTGGTTGGGTTTGAGGTTGCTCGGTCTTCATCGAAGTTACTGACAGGGGGGGGTCTAAAAGACGGGTTTGGGGCGGGTCCTGTCGTTTGGCTACCTCAGAAGCCTGGAGGTGGAAGAAGCGGACCAACTTGGCATCAGGGGGGAGGGAACGTTCAACGCCAGTACCGCTTGAGAACCGAGGTGTCTAGCAGCGAGAGGGATCGGGGGTAGATGGGGGAATAGAGCTTCGGGAAGATTTCTTCCCAAGGGGATTCTCTCAAAAACAAGTAAAGAAAAAAAAGGGGTGAAAAGATGATCCCCATCTTCTTCATCAAGTCGAACCGCATATCAGATCACAAATAAAAGAGCACCTTATAGCGAAAAAACCAATATAGTCGAATAAGCTGGCTGTGAGAGTCATGAGAAAGAATAAAGGACCTCCTCAATCCGGAGTGAAGGAAAAAAAAACGGCACCTCAACATCTAGGTACTCCAATGGAACAATGAATTCATTAGACATATAAAAACCCGCCCCAAGAGTAGGGTTTCAAAATGACGAGGGCAATCTCACAACATGTACGTGGTCCGACTCGTTTAAGGAAAAAACAATAGAGAAAAGAGCACCTCGAGCACAACGGGAGAGGACGGCATATGTCTAGGAAAATTTCATACATTAGCGGAGGGACCAAAGACCGGGGGAAGGCACGGAAAGGGGAAACCTTCAAACGAAAGGGGGGTTTTTCGTGGATAGGAAACCACTCAGAAATCAAATAACACGGATATTACTGTAAAAAATTTGATCCCGTATCTGGAGACTCTGTCGAGGGAGATAGGCCACACTGAGGAAAACAGGGAATCTAGTAGCCTTTACTTTTTAGAGAGGAAATCTCGTAGAGACCCCGCAAAAAGGGCCGGGGGACAGGGGGACGAAAGAACTTTTAAAGTAGGGGGTACTCCCGTAGATCTCCGCATGTGTATCCATCCACGCAACTCTAAAAAGCTTAAAGTAAGAGACACCCCAGACCTTCATTAAGTGGGAGTGTCTCGAGCATAGCGGGAGGGGGCTTTTGTGCAAACGGAGGGGGGGACTTGAAAACCCAACAAGATCAACCGTGCCTCCACGCTGGAAACAATAAACGCCACCATCAATACCGGCTCCAAGGCCAGTCAATTGGAGAGGGAGGAAAGGGCCCACGTTATACGGGTAAACTCCATCGCACCAAACGGCCAACATTCCTAAGGCCCATACGTGCAAAGGGTTAGTGAGACACAGCTAGAGCCGAGGCGGTGGGATGCAGGTGAATATAAGCGTCGATAGCTCAAAGCTATCCTAAGGGGACAGAACTAAGAGACCTTGGTCGAAAAAATTTGGGGGAAAGAATACAGCAGGGACATCTATCAGTTTAGGACAAGAACACGCCGGGCATGGGTAGCATGGAGGTAGCAGAAAGCAGCAGGAGACGCACGCTCAGACAAGACCGCGCCCGACCGTCGGAAGCGAAACTATCTAAGGGAAGGGAAGCGGTAAGACATCCTTAAACTAAGGAAACGGGTCCCTAACAAATGTCCAATCGAGGAGACAAAGGAAGAACAGCCTGGAGCTGTATTCTCGAGGCATCGAGGAAGGGAAAAGGGAACATTCCGGAGGGGGAAAAATGCCTGAAGTATCTACGCCAAAGTCAACACACTAAAAGGGTAAAAGCCTAGTAACTTCTCCGTCTAATTCTGGTGTGGAACCAGGGGATGTGGGATGCACTAAAAGCCGGCTTTGTAAACAAAAAACGAATCCAGAGAAAAGGCCCATGAGGTCTTCCTCATAGAAAAAATGATGAGAAGGGGGACCGCCTGGAACGCAGCGTTAAGTAGGAACCTTCGCCGGAGAGAAAAGGAGAAAACTCAATACAAAGAAAGAGCTGCATGGGGGGGGAAACGGTCTCGCTTCGACGACAGCGGACAATTAATAAATCCACAGCTACCAGGTTGATAGGCGGGGGGGCAGCGAATAAGTCACCGAGCCGAACTCTGGGAAGGGAGGGCCGGAAATCTCAGAATGTCATACCAACTGCCCATATCTCTCCAAGAAGTCCAAACCAGTAAGAGATTTTTAAAAATCGTCGAAATCTTGAACATCGCATGCCGCGGTCTCCGACAAAATCCGACTCATTTAGTCAGGCGGGGGGAGAGCATGATAAAGGGACTTAAAAACACTATGAGGAGACTTGGCGGGCTTGGGCAGCGCGATTGAGCAACGGAACATGGTGGGGATGGACCTGCCGCGGTTGTCCCGAGGGAAGCTACACGCGACCAAGGCCGGGGAGTCATCCTGATATGGAACGCAGCGCTGCCAAGTGGGACTCTCGGAATTGAGGGAGTGGTGAGCCGCGCCCTTGCATAGCTCACATGAAAAAAGACGGTTAAGTAAAAGGAGAGAATTCAGTGCCGAGGATCACCACTCCGGGGAAGAAACCTTGGGAACGCTGGACGTGAACAGAAGTCAAAAGAGAGAGAAAGCCATCGGATGGAAGGAGGAGACATATCTAAAAGCGGCCCCAGGAAAAGCAACAGCTTTCACACGGATACGGGAAATCAAACGGACTCACGAGGAAGGTACCGGATTAGGGAGAAATAAGCGGCAAACCGAAGAAGTAGGTAGGAGAGGAGAAAGTGGGGAAGCAGCTATGAATAAGAAAGGGCAACAGGGGGGTGCACAATCTGGGAGGGAGTTGTGGCTCTCTGGGAGTTAGAAAGCGGGGGGGAAAGGGAGCATATGGCCAATGGGACATAAAAAAAAAAAATGGATCAGCGAAGGGAAGACACGTCTCGAGAAAGGCGCAGCGGTTTGCGGGGGTCATTGTGACTAGGCCTCGCGCGTCAAAGACACGCTCTATAGGTGGGAAAGATAGTTAAAGAAAAAAAAGCCGAGAAGTGGGGAATAGGAAAGATGTCCTATGCTTCCTACGGGGAAAATGAAGTCAAAAGGGGGAGTCTCCTGGGTTAGGGGGGTTGGGGGGTGAAGGGTGAACACGCCTCAGGTTAAGACAGAAGAAAGGAACCAGTCAGAAAGAAAACTTCGCAAGGAAAGTGCCACTGAAGGGAGGGAAGCAGTTAAACCTCTGAAAACATAAACTTCCGGAAGTACTTCAGGAGGAGAGTAAAAAGTCTGCACAATAAGGCTGAAGGCCTTTTTCGAGATGGGGGGTTAAAAGGTACATTTATCGTCCGCAGTAGGCAATCAACAGAGGACCGGAGAGCTTAGGATGGCGCATCAAAAAGCATGATTTCAGCGGGGGTAGGAGATTCGCTTCGGAATCTCGTATGGGATAGGCACAAAGGTATGTGACCCGCGGGTAGTAGAATGGGGATAGAGGTGCAAGGCCGGGGAGGGAAGACCAACTGAAACTGGTAGCTGATAATTCGATGGATTGCGGGTTGGTATATATGGGGTGGGGGGCGTGCGGAACCCGTATAGGAAAAACTTCAGGGAACAACTAGGAGGCTTTGAAAATGGAAAACTTCCGCCTCTGGAAGGTTATGGTAAGTGTTTTGGGGAAGTTGGGAGCTTGGGTTAATTTCCACCCTTGGGAATCAGGGCGCGGTGGAAGGGGGTTGCAGTTGAAAGTGAAAAGCTTGATTGAGGGATGCTCGTGTAAGTCACCACTCTGGGTTTATTGCAAGGGCAAAAGGTGCATTCAAACCTAAGGGGAGCCAAACGACCCTTGGGACTGACTGGTAAAAGAAAGACCAGACCGGAGATGATGGATGTGAGGGGAGGTTAGTCTTGACTTGGTTGAGCTATACGAAAGAAATTAAAGATCTAAGGGGAGAAAAACTGACGTAGGTAGAATGGGAAGGAAAAAATGAAGGGAGAAAGTTCAGGCGGGGACTTAATAAGTAAGGTGAACGAATAATTCAGCTCTGGAGACTCGGTTTCTGCCGGGTGGAGGATATCGGAGGAACTGATCAAAAGGGGAAACTACTTGGTCATTTGTCTCTGGGAAGAGGTTTATGAGATGTCGTCAAATTGATCCAAACCAAACACTCACAAAAAGAGGTTAGTTCCCCTCTTGCTGTTATAGCAAACCAGAGAGGGCCTGCTGGAATGAAAATTGGGCGAACATCAGTACTGGAAATATCGGAAAGTGGATTATGTGGAGGGGAGACGGGGGAAGCTTGAGGGGTTGATCTTGGACGGGGGGAACTCAGTAAGGCCCGTTGTCGAAGAGGAAGTCTGAAAGTGGACACCGAAGGGGGGAACCTCGGTCGGAAGCGTTGAATTTGGTAACTTCTGGGAGAAAGCTGCGGTAAGGGAAAGCCGTCTTAACTGCAAACTCACGGAGAACTGTCTGGCGTCGAATTTCATGGGGGGGAGGCAGTACCCAGGAAACGAAGGGGAGAAAACGAGAGTGGGTCTAGACTCTGGCTAGGAGTTTGGTGTAGAAGAGGGAGACGAACTGAGGAAAGCATGGTTAGGGGAACTCAAAACAAAAGAACACAAAGTATGAGGATTAAAAATAGAGACCCATACTTGGGAGGCGAAGAAGGGGAGTGAAAATATCCAAACATCTACGAGGAACGAACGGTGCTCGAAACTAGGTATATACAAAGGGACTGCTGATCCTGAGAAGACTGCCCGACGCTCTTCCTCAAAGGGGCAAAAAGGGTGGGTGGGGTAAAAAGGCAAAGAACTTCACTGAAAGGTCGAAAAGTTGAAACTTATGCGAAGGAAAATCCCAAAACAGGGACGGTAGCATGGGGGCGAATTGTGCCACATGGTACAAAAAAGTTTAATTGTACGACAGCAAAGATCAAAAACTCAAGAGAGGGAAAAGGGGGAAAAAAATCCATCGCCAACCTTACCGGGGTCGTAGACTATGGGACTCGGGAAATAAAAAGGGGGGACAATGACAATGCGAGTGACACCAGCAAAACAAGTGCGAGTACCTGAAGGAAGGGTAGTGGGGGGGGGTAAGGGACGACTCAGATCCAGAAAAAAGAATAAGGGAAAAAAGCAGTGGACAATAATATGGAGCGCAGGGTCTCTCACCAAGGTAAGGGATTAATCTGGCAGTCAGCAAAGGAATGGTCTTACAGCCAAAGAGGTACTACGGGGCCAAAAAGAGAGGAAAAGGTTGGCAAGCGGTCAGACGGAATTGGTCAGGGACTTTAGTACCTTCTCTCAAGACGTCCGCCTAGAATAAGAAAAACCATAAGAACGACCGGGAAAAGAAAAAAAGCAAAATCAGAGGGGCAGGCGTATGGCCGGGGGAAAAGCAGCAATCTTAAAGGGGCAGTGTGGCTGAAACGGAAGGCGCACTCCAACTTCCCAATTGAATAACAAGACTTGAGTATGACAAGCAGAGGCAGACTTGGCGTTAAGAAGAAGGGAAGTCAATTGCCAAGAGGAACGGAATTGAGGGCAAACCAGGATTCCCTTTCAGCCATAAAAAACACGTGTCCAACAGGACCAAACTGCAATAAGGGCGGAGTATCCCTGAACCGCTCTCGCGAGGAGGGCAATAAAGGGTTGGTTAAGATCAGTCGACAAAAAACAAAGCGCGAAAGGCTGCAAACAAACACTTCGACATTATTCCATAAACAGTGGGAGGGTCGGGAACACGTACTGCAATAGGGAAATTCTGCAAAGAAAACAAACGAAGAGGTCGATACTGTGGGATGACAATCTCGCGAAGCAGACAAGGCAAGCAAAGAAAACCTGACGAGCCATTATCGAAAAAGAAAAAAGAACGTAAGAAGGGGGGAGAGATTGGCAAAATCCGGAATAAAACTGACCCAAGTGTCTATAAATCAGTCCATAAATCTAGCCCAAAGTTAGCACTGAGGGTGCAGGACCGTCCAGGAGGCATCTAGGAAGTACAAGGTTGGCATTATTATGCTCCACGAATCACCAGACCATTGGAATCTAGTAAGGCGCAATTCTTCCACGAAAGGCGGGGACCTTGCTCTCGTATTAAAAGGAAGGGTTCAGAGAATCCCATAGCAACAAATCGAAACAGAAAGAAGGGGTGCGAGTCCGGGGACACGAATGAAGTGGGGTAATTATAACTTGCAGGCTCTGTACCAAGAAGAAAGCGAATACTAAGGCAACGCGTGGATGCACGGGGGATAATTCTCTAACGCGCCAACGAAACGGGACAGAAGCAAAGTGATAGATAACGTGGAATCTCATCCGGCCAGAAGACATTGCCGGGAAGTGGGAGGGTCCAAGCTAGATGAGCATCAGCCATCTTGTCAGATAATCCTTCTCAAAACAGGAACGTCGACATCGTAGCACCTCGTTAGACAACTAGGGGGTCGTCATCGAAAATGCCCAACTTGCCAACTCAAAAACTAGGCGGAGGATCTTGACAAAGGCGACTGGCTCCCGATCAGGAACACGATCGCGTATGAGAAGTTGGGTTAGGGGGGGGAAAAAAAGAGAGCGCTGACACGAATAAAGCTGGAGGCACCTGTAGCCAGTGGGGAGGGAAAACGCTCCGCTCCAAATCAGGGGAGGCCGCTCATACAAACAGAAAACTAGTTCACGGCGTCGGGAAGCTTCATCGAGGGTGGGTTATCCTACTCATCTAGAGCAAACAAAAGGGAGATAAAGGAAAGTGGGCAAGTAACCCGACACGGAGGAAAGGGTCACTAGGGTCTTACATAAGGGACCTCGGAGAGACGAAAGAAGACAAATGCTGGATATTCTGACTCCAGAGGAGGCAAAAACACAACAAATTATTTCAAGAACGAGAGAGATCAAAGGAACGGTCCTCCATAAAAAGACTGTGGAGCCGGGATCGGGGAAAGCCATCTCACCGAAGAGAGAAGGGGGAGTAGGAGGGGATAGAAAGGTTTGCTGCAAGGACGAAGAGGGAACGAGTTGAAACCGGGAACGGGGATGTTGACGGGCGGCGGAGAGTCCAGATGGCGGAGATCTCTAGAGGGGACTAAAACCCGGGCCAATTTCTGCTTCTCGTTCCCAGTTCATAATAAGGGCTCTCTGGTTTGGAGGATAGAGGGGGAAGGTTCTCAAAAAGAAGGAAAACCAGACACTCCGAGGTACTGGATGGAGATCCTTGGGCCAAACGAGCTAAATAAGGGTGCTCTTCAACTTGCGATGGCGTACATCAGCGAAAGGAAAGGGAAGGATCGCAAGCCGGGGAGTTAGAACAAACAGCGTGGGACGAGAGAAACGGCAGTCGAGAGAAACGGCGCTGGGAGAAGACTGCGCACCCGGTTGAGTAGTGGGGGAGGCTGAAATAAATCATGCAAACCTTCCTTAAATAAGCAAGGCCGGGGAAACGGGCAATCTGCTCATCCACTGAAAAATCATGAAGGGAAGGTCTCGAATGGGGATGTATATACAATGGGATAATGCCTTCCGTTCAGGTTCAGAGAATAGGCCTGAAGCTTAGGGGAAGGAAAGATGATCGGGGAATTCGTCAATGGAGAGATAAGGACGTGTTCTTATTGGGTAAGATAAAGTAGATTTTTTTATCAAAACCGCCTGTCACTTGAAAGACCGGTATATGCCGGGACTTTTCGGGGGGAATCCAACACTGGTAGGGTCATGTCCGAGTTCGTGCTGGGGGCCGTCGGAGTAGGGGTGGGGGCTTCGCGACCCTTAGAGTCAAAAACCATCTTCCCGCCTCCTGTAGAGCTGGGAGAGTCTGGGGAACACTCTTGCACGGGGGTATGGGGGGGGATTTGTTTTTATGGGGAAACGGAACCGTGGACGGCACAGACCTAGACAAGGGTGGCAGGGCAGGGCAAGGTTCAAGAGGGGGGGAAAATTGTAAGGGGACTCTGGGGGGAAAAATCCATCTCGTGGGGGATGGCACGGTTGCATTGGGGGTCACAAAACCTAAGAGGGACAACAAGAAACGGACGATCGAATCGGGAGGGGGAGAAAGCGCATACGCCAAGCTACGGGAAGGCTTTGGCGGTCTCGCGTCGGGGGAAAACGGGAGGAGGGGCGGCGACGGGAAGCTTGATAAACTTACACGGGAAGGTCCTCATTTTGCCATCTCTTCTTTAAAGGAAAGATATTCGAGAGAAACTACCACATATGCGGCGGGGTGGTACACAATGTTGAAGGTGTCGGAATGTGGGTGTCGATGGCGGATGCAGCTCAAGAAGAGGGAAAAAGCCCTGAAAATTGTTTCGATTATTCCGTGCTCGATGATGAGGACTTGATAAAACGAAAGCACGAACGCGAAATTTCCCGGGCCCGCGAAATGGTGCGGAAAAAGAAGACCACTCGGGGGGAAGGAAGGGCTCAGGGGGTGGGGGGGGGGGGGGGGGGGGGGGGGGGGGGGGGGGGGGGGGGGGGGGGGGGGGGGGTGTGGGGGGGGGGGGGGGGGGGGGGGGGGGGGGGGGGGGGGGGGGGGGGGGGGGGGGGGGGGGGGGGGGTGGTTAGGAAAAAAAATCGGGTTTCAGACCGCAGACATTCGCAGGATCTTTCATTCGAGGTAGGTCTGCAGGGATCGTTGAGTGAGTTTGAGCTTATGTATATTGCAGGGGAGGAAAAAACTCCCACGGTGCTTAGCCCAGTCTCTAAACCATTCAGAAAAGGGGGGAAGTTTCGGTCTTCAGGTTGATTGAAGTTTAAACTTTGGCGACATCGTCTTTGAAGTCAGTAGTGATTGGAACTTCAACAACCGGTCTCTCAAGTGAGTAAGACGAAGGCAGTGCTGCAGGGAAAAGGGGGGACACCGACTCCGAGGGAATACATATTGGGGTGTCCCAGAAAATCGCGGAAGTAGATTGGGTGATGATACGAATTACCTGCTGGACAGAAAGTTTGTAGATCGCAAGTCACACAACAACTGATGAAAAAAGAGAAAAGGAGGAATCCACAATATGTCGTCATGTTAGAAACGGCAAGTCTATAAATCTAAAGAAAAACCTGAGTCGTGAGAGGAAATGGAACAAAAATACAGGCCTCGGGACTAAAGGGGGTGAAAGAGAACCCGAGGCCCAGGCTTCGGGACCAAGCTTCTCCTGGGTGGGTTAAGACTTCACCTGGTGGGACTAAACAATAACGTTAGTCCATTTACATCGAAAATGAAAGAAGAGGGGGAGAAAAAAGTGCACCCTGGGCTATAAAAAAAAAAGCACAGCATCTACAACAACCGTGTGAAAAGATTTTTCGACGCCGACAAGATAAACTAAGAAATCCAAGATCGCGACAACTCCCCGAAACCGGATCGGAGCCTGAAGTGCATGATTTACACTCATAAGTGGCTATCGGACAAGAGAACGGTTAAACGCAATTTCTAGGGAACCGGGGTCCCTGAAGAGTGAGGGTTATGGGTAAAGGACGGAAGAACATCTAAACAGCAAAATACCGAAGGTGGGAACAAGAAGGCATAATCTGGCTGGAGAACGGGCTAGAGGGAATACTTCCGGACGGAAAACCGTTCGAGACGCAGGAATTGTGAAGAGACCTCGCAGACTACGGCCTCGAGGGAAAAGTTTAGGTCAAAGTTTCAGCAGAACTGTCCCTGATGATGGATTCCCGTCCGAGGCGACTGAGCGTAATCTAAAAAAAAAGCGCTAAAACCGGCCATTCAACCAAATCCCCGAGGAAGAAACCTTGGGGTATTCTCGTACTGAGACAGAGGCGGTCAGGTTGTGGGACAAGTATCAGGGCCCAGCAACGCCAACGTGCCCTCACGACCTGACGAAGGAACAAGATCGAACCTTGTACAGCGTGAACGAAAAGGGCAAAGTTAAGCTTGCCACAGAGGAATTAACCGGCCACGGTCAAACCAGCACCATAACCACAAGGCACATTAGACCAACCCATTCAAATTTTGATGACTAAGGGTGATTCCGGGGGAGAAAAAGATCTGATGCTTTCAAGGCAAATGAAGTCAAGAAGGTCGATACAACTACCACCCAATCCATCTCTAGACTCAAAGCGACATGAAGAACTACCGGGTTCTTGAGATCCTCCATTAAAAGCTATCATTGCGTCAAACCCGCGGCGAAATGGGTGTTGAAAACAAATCCTCATATCGAAGCGCTCAAAGCACACAAAAGAGTCTCTACGAAAAGGAGAGGCAAGGGTCTATAGATCTGAAACTACGAGAACTTTTAAGAGACTACAACAGGGGTCAACAAAGTCAAAATCCCAAGGCAGCTTATTTTAAATGGGGAGAGAAAAGATCCAGGCATGATGGGAGAGTCATCGGTCTGCTGGGTCGAAGACTCCCTACCAACGAACCGAACTCCAGTAGACGTACTAGGATCGGAGGAAAAAGTGCAGTTGGCTCGTCACCATACGGCGTGTTAACCAAGTCCCTCTCCCAGGAGCCGGAAAACGAGAAAAAGATCAGAAGTCCGTATTCTGGAAAAAAGGAAGGGCCGAGAACAACAGCAGGAATGGGGAACCTCACGGATGGAACCGCCCATCAACAGTACATCCTCCCGGAGGGGGAATTAAAGGCCACTTCCCTCGGAAAGAGACGGAAACTGGGACGTGAGCTAACGTGTAAATAGCATCAGTCCGAGAATAAAGAAGACGTCTTTCTCATGGAAGCTAGCGGATCATCGGAAGAAAACCCATAGGGGGAATCACTCCGCACCCGTCGCAGAAAACACAAAACATCCGCGGGGGGACCCACGTCTTGGAAGAGACGTCGAGGAATGCAAAAGTGCTACAGCCTCCACCTCATAGGCTTCGGGCGGCAGGCGTGAAGCTTCGCTTGCTACCGATAGAACGGGGGCTAAAAAAACACCGGATAAATGGAGATCACGTGTTTGGATTGCGCTCAGATCAGGGGGTTGGCCGCCATCAAATGGGGCTGGCCAAAAGCCATGTGGCACGTCACGAGAACGCGACATGACTGACGGCGCTCTAACGTAGGACTATGTAAGAAGGGCCTAGGGGGATAGCGGGGTGGGAGGTGAAGAACGCGGCCAAAGTTCAAAAGGGGGAATAAACACACAACTTATTTGGAAGAATATAAGAGGGAAAAAAGGGGCCTCGTGATCACCCTCAAAAACTCAGAGATCCATTAAAGCTCCTGGCGGACAAGGAAGCGAGAAGCCTCGCAGATTGGAGATGAAAGGAGTGAGAAGAAAAAGGCTGCCAGGGTGCACCCAGTCGTGGCTTTGCATCAACTAAGAAAATGCATCCAAAAAGGGAATCACAGCTTATCTTTGGAAACGGAGATATAGTCCAGCAAAGACTCCCCGAGAAAATATTGAGGGCAGAAAAAAAGTGGGGTTCATTAAAAAACCATGGGTCTAAGAGGTGCCACCAGTAGTACGTGAGGTGAGTTGCGGGTTCGTGAGAATATCAGGGGCTATGGGAAAGCATTTGACCAGGTCAAAAAAGAAAGGGGAGGGAGACGCCGGGATGAGGATTTTCCACCAGGATCAATGGCTCGAGGTCGTACTATGGAGAGGGCGAGCTCAAGGTCCGGAAACACGCCTCACTGGTTTAACGTGTCCAGATAAGAAGAAGGTTATGGGTAGAAGGGAACTCGCAGTCGGCGGACCTCAGACTTCACGATGGGAATCGCAAGTCTGGGAAGATGGAGAAGGGGGAAACCTCAGAGGAGCAGAGACACTTTACTGTCAGGATGAACGGAGAAGGAATACGCCAAAACTTATCGGGGAGGTATTTCTCGCATACGGAAGATACAGGGACTGAATCAGTTCCTTACTTTAGACTCAAAAGGAAACGAGAACAGAATCAAGGTGGAGTCGGGGCTATGGTGGGGAAGAGTGGAAAAAAATGGGGTCTTCTCGAAGGAAGGCGCGTCAATAGGAAGTAGATATTTGCTCATCCGAAGAACAACTTTTCGGGGTCGAGTACGTAGAGCTGTCAATGTGTTCCGATACAATTGAGGAATAAGCGGGTACTGATGAAATGTCTAGAGGGGGTGCCCCCCGTAATGGGCTAAAAAACGACCAAGGGGGGGATCATTTAAAGATTGAAGGAATTTGCCGATAGAGAGGGGTCTTAAGGAAATGACCAGCTTTTCTGCACGAGGGGGAATTCACTCAGAAGATCTTTCCGGAATCATCCGACTATGGAACGTGTGCAAGGGATGGGGAGGGTTCTGATGTGAAACGTTTGCGGTTTGGACTACAAAGCATCTGGCATGGGATGTCGTATGTAAAGACGGTGGGGAGTATAGGGTCAGAAGAGGAGGAGGAACGGTCAGTGCGGGAACCAGACGTGGGGGACAAACCGAAGACTAGAGGCGAGAGTTCCAAAAACGACAAGCCTGACGATGTGAGTTAAAAAAGGGGGTTAGGCTGCGTCACATGGGGGGGACCTGTCGACTGACGCGAAAAAAAGGGCGGTCACTGACACGTTAATTCTTCATGTAAGGGGGAAGCCAAGTCAGCTGGACTGGACGACGAGTAGAATAAACACCAACTTCAGTCGCGGGAGATTCAGGTGTCGTCCGGAAATTGGGAAGGAGGAATGCTATCCAAGAAGGGACCGGGCACTAATGTTCAGTAATTCAAGTCTTGGAAATGAGGAGATGGTCGATTGATCCCGAAAAAACGAATAGAAGGGCCCTTTTTCAACCGCGACAGTGGGGGGGTTTCGGAAACTCGGTTCCGCGCCCTGGGACTTAGAGAACATCATGAAGGAAGCGATCGGTCCAGGGGAAGAGGGAGAGGGAGGGGCGCTGAGGTTTTCTACAGTGTGGAGTACACAAAAACACGGATAACTGGCCGGGTCTAGCCTGACAACGACTTGGGCGGCGGAGGGGGATGCGATGGGAAGTTTGAACAGTGGCGGACCTCGGCGTTGAATTCGTTGCTTAGGGGAAATGCACATAGGCGCAAAGGGACTAAGCGTCCGGGCATCGACAGGCCATGACCCGGGACATCCCAGTCTTGGGAAAAACGATATTGGGGTACAGAACGAGAGGGGCTCCTGTGTTGTGTAGAGCTGCCGCAAAGATGTAAAAACGACGATGGGAG